>Ga0306912_1000002_pt1 | contig 169864 bp, 140 predicted proteins | sample AntRauFillE10628_FD_190443 | JGI IMG/M metagenome (GOLD analysis project Ga0306912, IMG submission 190443) | Saline lake microbial communities from Rauer Islands, Antarctica - Metagenome Filla E10 #628 (v2) (version 2) | ecosystem: Environmental > Aquatic > Non-marine Saline and Alkaline >...
AACTAAATGGTGTTGAGCCCCTACAATGGCTAACTGAAACTTTATCTGTTATCCCTGATCACAAAGCTAACAGGCTTGAGGAACTTTTACCAGGAACTGCCAAGATGTAGATGACCGGACGGTTACGAAGCCACTACTTATTTCCTCTTTATAAAAAACGGTACTTTTTGGCCCGGGCAGGCTTTTTGGTCTGCCAATAATCATCTGCTTAATTCTCTCTTGGGCTATCTTTCCGTATCTGTTTTTGGCCTCTCAGAGTGGGCCTTACGCTTGGCTAATATTCTCGCTTTTCCCCTTTATGCCTTTTTTGGCTTTCGCCTAATGCGCAAGCTAAATAGTCTTGCGCTCCGATGGTGGGCTCTAGTTTTATTCTTTAGTACGCACGGTATTTTAGAGTTTTTCGGCTATGCCCGCGGCTACGGACTAATGCTGAGTTTTTTATTGGCAAGTATCTGGTTTTTGCGGGAACTTTTTCTACGGTACCAGCGTCGAAAAATGATCTATGTTGTCATTTTCAGTTCGCTCGCCGTATTGAGCAATGTCAGCTGCTTGCCTTTGGTGGCCTTAATCCTCTTTAGCGCTCTTTACCTTAGTTGGCAAGCAAAGCAGAGTATTCTTCTAAAGCTTAGTCTCAGTTTTTTGAGCGCTCTGCCGCTAGCTTTTGCAGTATGGTGGAGCTTACAACTGAAAAGTCATCAACAATTATATTACGGTGGCGAAAGTGGTTTTCGCAGTGATAGCTTAGAGTCTCTTAAAAACATGGTCTTATCCCCCAACCTTTCGGTAGATTTCTTCTTAGCCGCAGGGGCATTATTCCTTATCGCTATTTTTATTGGCAAACCTTGGCAACACTTTAAAGGCAAAGTTATAGCGCACTGGAGCGCTTTAGTGTTTTTACTTATTACCGCCTTTTACCCGCTCGGGCATTGGCTTATTGGTCTTAGATTCCCTTACGATCGGGCCTTAATTTATTGGTTAGTCTTCGCTTTAGTAGCTAAGTTTATTTGGCTAGACGTACAATATCGAGCGGGCAGAAAAAGCATGATTTTTTTCCTTAGCTGGAGCCTCGTTTTTCCGCTTTTATATTTTAGTCAAGCTTCTCTAAATAGTGTCTCTTTCACAAGCTGGAGCCAAGAGCAGGTTCCCGATCGCTACTATCATAAAATGGCAAAGCTCGGTGCAGTAAACTTGGGCGGTTCTTATCTACAGGCCCCTCAGTGGAGTTTCTTAGAGCAAAAATTTAGTGCTTCCCTATCTGCTTTTCAAGTGAGTAATAGCCCCTATCTTGACTTCCGCTTAAGCGAAAAAAAGGACTGGCCCCGCTGGCAAGAGCAATACCAGCGTATCGATAGTACTGAAGCTCTGCTTTATCTGCTTCAGCGAAAGCAACTTAGCAAAAAGGAAGCTGTGGCTAAGTTTCAACTCGCTGCCTTAGACAAGTATCGAGCTAATAAAGTGATTTATCATCTTCCCGATAGCTTGCCCGCTGATGCAATATCTGCGACCCTAAAGATAAAAACAGAAGAACCACCCCATAAGCTGACCATTGCATTACAAGTCTTAAACCACCAAGGAGAACAAGTCCATTGGCAGGCTTTTAGAGCGCGCGACTACTTAAGCCTAAAAAAGGGCTGGCAGGAATGGCGCCTTTTTGTAATTTTGAAAGACTTAGCTCAAGATAAGCAAGAGCTAAAGCTATTTATCTGGAACCCAGAAAACGAAGCCTTTAGTCTCCAAGAAAGTGAATGGACACTATGGGACCTAAAATAAAATATTACCTATGCTCGATAAAAACGGAATTGCGCAGCGCATTGCGCAAGAATTAGAAGACGGATATTATGTGAACCTCGGAATAGGCATTCCTACTATGGTGGCTAATTACGTTCCCGACGGTATTTCTGTTGAGTTTCAAAGTGAAAACGGGATTCTTGGCATGGGTCGCTTCCCCACCGAAGAAGAAGTGGATGCAGACCTTATTAATGCAGGAAAGCAGACTATTACCGCCCTACCAGGCGCTAGTTTTTTCGACTCTGCTATGAGCTTTGGTATGATTAGAGGGCAGCACGTGCAAATGACCGTACTGGGTGCCATGGAGCTTTCGCAAGATGGCGATATTGCCAACTGGAAAATTCCCGGTAAAATGGTAAAAGGCATGGGTGGTGCGATGGACTTAGTTGCTTCTGCAGAAAACATAATTGTGGCCATGATGCATACTAATAAAGCCGGTCAGTCTAAGCTACTGGAGTCCTGCAGCCTTCCTCTAACGGGGGTAAAGTGCGTAAAAAAGGTAGTTACCAATTTAGGCGTTTTGGATATTAAAAATGGCGCCTTCCATCTGCGCGAACTCGCCCCCGGCATTAGTGTAGATGAAATAAAAAACGCCACCGCAGGTAAGCTTATCGTGGAAGGTGATATTTCTACCATGAGATTAGCTTAATGAAGAAAAGCTTCCCCGCAAACGCTCTCTATTGGCTGCTCGTAGTGGTCTGTATTTTCGTTTTCAGTTTATCGCGCTTTTGGGATAAAAAGCCGGTGATAGACTGGGATATGACCCTCTATTACAGCTACCTACCCGCCGTATTTATTTACGATGATTTAAAATTTGAGCATCCCATTAGTGAATGGGGCGAAAGGCATTTTTATATGAATAGCGACTCCGAAGGAAATCGCTATGTGAAAATGACGGGCGGATTAGCCATTATGTACAGCCCTTTCTTCGCTCTCGGTCATGCTTATGCCCGCCTCAGTGAAAGCTATCCTGCCGATGGTTTTTCTGAGCCTTATCGTTTTGCTTTATTGGCTTCATCCCTATTTTTTGCCCTTTGGGGCCTTTATCTCTTAAGGCAGGTTTTACAGCGCTTTTTCTCTCCTTGGCTAGCCAACCTCAGCGTGGTTCTGCTCTACATTGGCAGCAATATGCCCCATTATAGTTTTGTGGAACCCATGAGCCATGTCTACAACTTCTTTTTAGTTACTGCCATCCTCTATCTCAGTCTTAAGTTTTGCGATAAGCCCAGTATTAAATTAGCTATTCCCATTGGGGCCCTTGCGGGTTTAATGATTTTGATACGGCCTACCAATGTGCTAGTCTTGCTTTTTCCTATTATTTATCTCGCCTCTAGAGGAAGCTTAAAAAGCGCAGGGGAATGGTTGAAATACGGCCTTATCGCGGCCTTTTTCGCTTTTCTTGCGGTAAGTCCCCAACTGTTTTATTGGCACTATATGACGGGGAATTGGATTGTTTACTCTTATAATGATGAGCATTTCTTTTTCCTCGACCCGCATATTTGGGACGGTCTCTTTAGCTATCGTAAAGGTTGGTTTGTTTACAGCCCCCTCTTACTTTTTGCTGCCGCTGGGTTTGTAGCCTTATTTAAAAAATCTAAGCTCCTTTTTAGCAGTAGCATTACCGTACTATTTTTAGGGCTTTGGGTAAACCTTAGTTGGTGGTGTTGGTGGTACGGTGGTGGTTTTGGCGCGCGTTCCTTAATTGACTTTTTACCTTTTATGGCCTTTGGCTTAGCGGCATTCTTACAGTGGCTTTCGCAGCAAAAGAGCTTGGTAAAAGCACCGCTAATATTAGTGCTAAGCTTTTTAAGTGTTTGGTCTGTTTTTATGAATAAGCAGTATAAAAGCAGCATTATTCACTACGATAGCATGAGTAAAGAACTGTTCTGGAGGCAATTCTTTAAAGATCACTTTATAAAAGACTACGAGTCCTATTTAGAGCATCCGGATTACGATGCGGCGAAGAAGGGAGAGGAAGATTATTAGGAAGTTACTTTCGATATTCTAGTAGATCTATTGGTTGACAATCTAAAATTTCACATAAAGCTTCCCGTGTAGAAAAACGCACCGCCTTAGCTTTTCCTATTTTCAAAATAGAGAGATTAGCTTCAGTAATACCAAGCTGAGTTGCTAAGTCTTTAGACCTGATCTTTCGTTTAGCCATCATCACATCTAGGCTTACAATTATTGGCATGCTTTAGATGATTAGCTTGTTATCTTCCATTAATTTATTTCCTTCCGAAAATATTTCTGCCAGTACAAAACAAACCAAGGCATAAATAAGAAACTTCATTCTTAGCTCTGCAGTAATACTAAAACCCTCTGTGTCAACCAGATCTTTAATTGATAGTCTACTTATTACAAGCCAGGCAAGAAACAAGTCTTGAAACTCTGCCTTGTGAAATATTTATTTACAATTATCCCTGAGCAAAATAGCAAGGCATAAAATTCAAATCGGCTTCTCATCTTAAAATGACCACCCGAATTATCTGTTCTATTGTTGATTATAACTTAGAAGGTGTTTACCTTAAAGGTCTAAAACTTTCGCGTAGTTGCTGCGGTAACCAAATTTGTAGTTAACCTTTATATTTAGTAAAAAGCCAGTTGGACTGTATTCCTCAGTGGGTTCGGCATCTGTAAAATAATAGCCGTATGCTGCATGATTCCAAAAGAACATAGTCTCCATTCCCCAACCATCGTTATCATCATCCCAGCGTATTAATGCCCCTTGCCACGGGTCGCGCTGCTCTACGTCGGTTACAAAACGCTCCATTAAAAAGGCTAGCTCTACCGATGAACCATTACCAACATCCAGCTTAAGACCAAATGCTTGATGTCTAATGCCGCTGTACCTACTGTAATGAGCTGTTTCATCAACACCTCCATCAATTGCTGAAGCAGTATAGCCTACGATATTCATAAAGCGACTCTTATGGTGGTAGGTTAAATAGTGCCCACCTTTACCAATACCAAATTCGTTTCCCCACAACTGATAGTGATAACTAGTACCTATTCCCATACCCAAACTCCACTCATGGCGGTAGGAGTAAAAAAAGTTCTCGTGAATAATAGGACTGAAAAGCAATTCTGCGGAAACGCCACCATTAAAACTTTGATACTCTTCAAACTCTTGGGAGCCTGAGGCAGGAAGCGTATTTTGCCTAGTTGGGGCAGTGATTAAATTGGTGCTTACCTTACCACTTATTTGATAATCAAAGCTTTTAGGACTTAAAATATCAAACTGAGCGTACTTGAAAAGAGGTATTAGGAGAAATAGAGCGAGGTAAATTTTTTTTTTCATAACCTAAAATTGAACTGCAAATTGAATAGTCAAACGATTTAGTCTCACGTCAGAACCGCCATTTGGCAAAATCTTCTCTGAGCGATAGTCTGGGTCGATAATACTGCCTAAACTACGCTCGAAAACCAAACCTATTGAGGTGCTGTTCACCTTTCCTGGGATGGACATTCCAAGAGCAAAGCGATAATTTCCATAAGCATTCAGCAGAGGTAAATCATTATCTTCATCCGAGCTCCAAGAGCCGTCTATTTCTCCTTTATTGCGAGACTCTAAGCTATTGTAAAAGAAGTAGTGGTAGCTGTAACCAATGTCGGCGTAGTAGCGGGCTAGAATTTTTGGTAGATTCAGCCGTATAGTAAGTGGGATGCTAAGGCCAGCGCGATGCATTCTAGAATAGATTTGGCTATCAGGGGCATCCCAACGAACCCCAGAATAAGTCCCATCTATGCCCGCCCCTAAACCAATTCCTTTATGCAATTTAAAGAGGTAGTGAAACCCTATTATATCAATTCCAACAAATGGTGCAGTGGACCGGTATCCTGTGGAATCAGACTGAATCCAAGTTAAGTTGGGTTGCATCAGGCTGAGGTAAAAACCTTCATATTCCTTAATTCGCTTATAAACCAAGCTTGGGTTTCGCATGCGTAAAGCTGAATTGTGAAAACGGTCAAAACGACGATGAAAGTTTATGTTAAACATGCTTCCGTTAAAAGTCGCATCCTCATCATAATTGTAAAGCTTCTCACCTACCCTTCGGTAATTAAACACAGCTTCGGCACCTAGGCTGAAACGGTTGCGCTTGTTCCATTCTAAACGAAGACCCGGGGAGTAATGAAAAAGTGCTGCCGCTCCTCCGTTTCCACTCCAACCGTAATTACGTTCCAAAACTCCCAATACTCCAAAAGTGGAAAAGTCAGACCCTTGATGCGTAGTAAACCTGAACTGCGGTCCTGCTGTAATCCTGCTATAACTGATTTCTGCCTTACCTCCACCATACTCACCGGCATCAATCCAAGGTTCATGGTATACATTGCGAAATCCTCCTCGGTATCCCACATAAATCTGCATGCCTGGTCCGCCAATGTATCCGTGTAAATCAAGTGCTCCACCATAACTAAACTGTTGGAATAAAAGACCGTGCCCAGCGGCAAGATCTACTGAAAGGCCTAAGCCAAAACGTTCTGAATAAACCGGCCAATAGTCAAATCCTCCGCCTAATTCTAAAATAAAGCTTTGATAGTTGTCAGTGCTATTGCTTGTTCCAAAGTTATTTCCATCATAGGTTTCACTTTCACTGTTTGTGAATATAGGAACCGATGAAATACCATAGCCCACTCTTCCGCCAATCATATTTCCAGGCCCAGCCATGGTACTAAGTGGTACATCACTATCCATATTATTGTAGATTAGTCTTCCAATTAGTAGGTGCACCAATATAGCCTGAGCTCCCATCTCCTGTGCATTTGCCATGTTATTTTGAGTAGTCTGGTTACGATCTTCCCAGTATTCATTTACACGCTCCTGCCTCTCATATTCCTCCAAAGCCGCAGCCTTAGCTTGCGCTTCTTCATCATATGGCTCTTCTTCACTTGTCGAGCCTTCGCCTTCATCTTCTTCCTCGCCTTCATTTTCCTCCTCAGAGGATTCTTCGTCCGCTGAATCTTCCTCAGACGATTCTTCTTCGGAGGCCTCAGCCTCTTCCACGGCTTTTGCGGTTTCCTTATCACTCTGCTTTTGCCGCATCTCTTCCGCCTTAGCCTCATACTCGGTACTCTTAGCCTTATCAACCCTAGCAGCAGTCTCGTATTTACCGGCTGCGGCATCAAACTCCTCTTCTGCGGCTAAACTTTCCGCCTCTTCTATAAGAGCTTCTGCTTTCTTGGCTACTCTATCGGCCTCAATATTCTGCGACATTTCCTCTGCCTTAGCCTGCATGGCTTCCTTTTCGGAAAGATAGCTGGCCTTTTGATAAAGGCTTCTTGCTTCACTCCAATCCTGAGCCGCCTCTGCAGATTGAGCTTGACTTTTCAATTCCTTAAATTCTTTTTCTTTTATAAGACTACGGATAGCCTCGTGAACCTTATAATCTACTGAACTCGCTGAGCTTAAACGAATATTCCTTAATGTCAACTCGCTGATGGCATCTTTCCATTTTTGATCCTCATTATTTAAGCCCAATTGACCAAGGAGATTATAGGTTTCCCCAAAACACCCGGTACTGGTAAAGCCAACTAGATTATCAATTACTATGCTTCCCAATCGATAGGACCCTTGATACAAATCTGCCTCCAAATCATTAATATCCAGTTTAAAATCTGACCGGTGAGCTCCACCTAATTCACTTGCGCTATACCAGTTCCCCTCATAAAGATAGGACCCGACAGAACCTCCATTATTTTGGTAGTTCATGGCCATGACAATTTCACCAGCGCAATTTCGAAAACCGTAAACTAAAGGTACATTAGAAATTTTGTAGCCCTCTGTGCTTGGAGTATAGGTTACAGAGCTGCGCATGCTTGGCCCAGTCTGAGCAGGAAGTAGAAAGCTACCTAAAAAGAGAATAGTAGCCAGTAGTAGTCTTTGCTTCATTGATGTTTTTAATTTCGAGAAATCCTTAATCCCTAAAATCTAGAGCTAATATAGTTAAGCTCTAGTTATCAATGTTGACTATGGCATGGATAGCCCTTTTTTGTTCGTGAAATGCAGAAAAAACAAGAAGGGAGAAGCTAATTTTCTACCGCTGCAATAAGCTTTTTGGTGTACTCCTCTTTCGCTTCGCGATAAATTTCTTCAGAAAAACCGCTCTCCACCAACCTGCCTTCTTGGAGAACCAAGATACGATCACAGAAGTATTTTACGATTTGTAAATCGTGAGAAATGAATAAATAGGTGAAGCCAAACTCGTCCTTCAAATCGTTGAGTAGGTTTAATATTTGCGCTTGCACACTTACGTCAAGAGCACTAACCGACTCATCGCAAACGATAAACTCTGGCTGTACGGCTAAAGCACGAGCAATCCCAATTCTTTGTCTTTGTCCACCGCTAAACTCATGCGGATAGCGTGGGTAGTAATCGGCCAAAAGGCCCACTTTTTCTAAAAGCTCTTTCGTCTCCGTTTCTGCCTGCTTTTTAGAAAGCCTCTTGCGCTTACGTATTACCGCTGCAATTGCCTCACCAATAGGAATTTTAGGGTTTAAGGCGGAAAATGGATCTTGAAATATTATCTGAATAGATTTATGCAATGCCCGCCACTCTTTGGCTGAGGCCTTAACAATATCCTCACCTTTAAAGAAAACCTGACCTTGCTCGGCCTTTTCTAATCCTACTAAAATTCTACCCAATGTAGTTTTGCCCGAGCCCGACTCTCCCACCAAACCTAAGCTTTCACCAGGGTAAACTGCAAAACCAACTTTACTTAAAGCATGGTGCTCAATTTTTTTCGCCCAAATACCTTGACTACTACGAAAGATTTTAGCTAAATCATTCACGCGAAATAAAGGGTCTAGCTTTAACTTCACTCTGGCGCGGTCTTCTTTTACGGTAGGGCTAATAATTTCTGTTTGATGGACATCATCCTGCAAAAAGTCCCGCACTAAGGGTAGTCGACGATAATAGGTATCGGCAGTAGGACGACAAGCTAAAAGTCCTTTTGTATAGGGGTCTTGTGGCGATTTAAAAAGCTTTTCCGTCGTTGCCGCTTCCTTCACGCGCCCCATGTGCATTACCATGATATTATCTGCTACCCGTCGCACTACTCCTAAATCGTGCGAAATAAAAAGCATGGCCATGCCTTTTTCTTCTTGTAGCTTTTTAAGCAGATTTAAAATACCCGCCTGCACACTCACATCTAAGGCCGTAGTTGGTTCATCGGCAATCAGAATTTTAGGATCGCAGGCAATAGCCATCGCAATCATTACTCTTTGCTTTTGTCCGCCACTAAGCTGATGGGGATAGGATTTATATAGACTTTCAGCGCGCGGTAATTCTACCTTTTTGAAAAGAGCAATTACCTTATCCTTTATCGCTTTCGCACTTAAATCGCGGTGAACTTCTAAAATCTCAGCCACTTGCCTGCCGCAGGTCATAGATGGATTTAAGGCCGACATTGGTTCTTGGAAAATCATGGCAATATCTTGGCCTCGCAGTTTTCGCCAATCCTCTTCACTGTTCTTAAGCAGCTCCGTTTCTTGGTAAATAATTGAGCCCTTAACTTTTAGGTTTTTGGGGAGAAGCCCCATGAGAGCCAAGCTAGAAAGGCTTTTGCCTGAGCCCGATTCCCCTACAATTGCCAGTGTTTCGGAAGACTTCAACTCAAAATTAAGCGCCTGAACGATTGCTGCGTCGGCGCTACTTATTTCTAAATTTCTAACCGAAAGAATGACTTCACTCATAATTCAATTTGATCAAATGCGGTGGGGGCTTTTATCTGATTAATCTTTAAAAAAACCTTGGCCAAAGTTAATACGTCCTTTTCGCAATATACCTGAATACGGTCTAAATCATTTTCTTTCCAATACACATCTCCCACCATGCTGCCGTCAATGTCATCTTTAGGGGTAGGAATGCCGAAAATCGCCGCCAAAAGTTTTAGGCTAGTATAATTCTTATAATCACCAAACTTCCATAATTCTAGGGTGTCGAGATGCGGAACCTCCCAAGGCTTTTTGCCGGCATTATTAAATTGGCCGGGCAAAGGAATACCATTTATCAGCATACGTCGACTGATATAGGGGAAGTCAAACTCTTTGCCATTATGGGCGCATAAAATATACTGCGGCATACGTCCCATTAGGTCCGCAAAGTCTTGCAGTATTTCACTTTCTTCGGGTGAGGAAAAGCTCTTTACGCGAAATTCTAAAGGCCCACCAATGGAAGTGAAAAAGCCACAAGAAATACACACGATCTGTCCGAATTCTGCTAAAATTCCCGCTCGCTTCGGATAAAAGTCCGCTGGGCTTTCGTCCTCCGCTCTTTGAAAGCGTGTTTTCTCCGACCATAGGTTTTGCCAATCTTCCGCTAGGGCCTCAAAGTCGGGCTCAGCACTTACTGTTTCAATGTCTAAAAACAAGATTTTTTCTAGGTTTTCTTCTTTAATCATAGCTTAAAATTATCTACTTAATACAATCGGGGTTCGTAACAAAGAGCTAATGCCTTGATCATTATAATATTCCAAAACAGCAATATAAATACCCGCTCCTAATAATTGACCCTCACTATTAAATCCGTCCCATAAAAAATAACCCTGTGCCTCTCTAAAATCATATTCTGCTAAAGAACAAACGCGCTCACCTCTAGAAGAGTAAATGTCTACCGTTAGAATACTGGCTCCTCCTTCGCAGGTGAAGCTCAGCTGAGCTTGATCTAAATTACCATCTCCATTAGGGCTAAAATAAGGCGGAATAGCTTCCCATTCTGCCGCTTGTAATTTAATCGTTTGTTGAGAGTTAGCTCTTCCTGGGGTCGCAAATCTTTCCCTTTGGGTGGCACTTTGCCAAAATCTTTTGCTCGTGGGCAGATGCGTAAAATCAACTCTTTCTAAACTTACTCCCCTAAAGTCTTCCAATAGCTGAAAGTGCCAATCGTCCTCATAAGCACCACGCTCTATTAATTCTAAGCGGGAGTTGAGCAGCGCAAAACTGCCCTTGTCGGCAGGCATGGTGGGCAAATCCGTCTCGCTTAAGTTGGCATTTTCACAAGAATAGTTTTCTTTTAGAAATAGAATGTCCTCGCTTAAAGCAAGATATTCTCCTGGGAAAAATAACCGACTTTCAACACTAAGAACCTCAATATCATAAGCGCCTAGCAACTCGTCCCAGCGCGCCAAGCGCAAATGAGCTAAATCAAAAACCTGATTGCTATTATTATAGATTTCAATGAAGTCCGCTCCGCCTAGTTTGGGAGCAAACAGTATCTCGCTAATCGAAATATCTCCTTCCTGCGCATCTACCGGAAGGGCAAAAGGCAGCTGAGTGAAAAGGCTTTTATTCCCTTGACAATCGCCCAAGCTATCTTTTACACTTAAGCGGTAGGCTTGCCCATAAAGGGGCGCTTGCGTTAGATGGATTTTTAGGTAATCGTGATTTAAAGACCAAGAGAGAGAATCTATCTCTAAGGGTGGTTCCGCGGTAATATCATCTGGCTGAAACGACGTGGAATGTTGGATACTTTCATCGAAATGTAAAAGCACAAAGCCTTCCTCTTGCCAAGCGATATTGTCAATTTTAGGCGGGAGGCTATCGACCTCAACTGAAAAGAAAGTGTTTTTTTGCCCGGGGCTGCCGCCCAGCGGAGCTACACTGGCCTGCCACTGTGCGCGACCACGGCATTGCCTATTCGACTCACTGCGGGCTAAACTCCAGCCCCCTGCGCTTTTTAGTGGCTCTTGATACCATTCTGTGTCATAGTCTAACGCATCGATTAAAAGAGAGTCGGGAGAAATCAGTCTTAAAGCCGCACCATCATTTAATAGACTATATGTACTAAGACCGATATCGAGACAAGAACCATGGCTTTCAAATTCTCTTAAGCTAGAGCCAGTCGCCAAAATAAGGTAGCTTTCGGGAGGCATTTGAAAGAAAGGGAATTGGTAATTATCCTCGTTAACTTGCAATTGCCAAGCCTGTAAATTAATAGTAAAAGGACTGGCATTATAGAGCTCTAGATATTCATTTTCAGGTAAGGCCTGCGGTGGCAGCCCTACTAGAGGTGAAGGGTCCACCATTATTTCGTTGATAATTAGATGACCCACTTGAGCGCGGTAATTCAAAAACGCCATCTCGCCTTGAGCGAGATTTCCCGCCTGATCTAAGACCTTGCGAAAATGCAATATCATAAGACTATTAATCGGAAAGGGCTGAGCAAAAGTGAGCCTTAATATTTGTGGACTAAGACTGTCAATGAAATAGGCAATAGGGCGAAAGAGGGGATCTAGGTAAAAGTCCTGTAATTGAAGGCTTTGTGAAAAATCTAAGGCCTCATTAAAATAAATGATTAAATCTTGATTCTCTATGGCCAGACTATCTGCTTCGGCCGCAATTGTATCGCGGTAAACATCGCCTTGCGCCATGACGCGATGCAGGAAAAATTTGTTGGAACGAGTGCGTGTATAGTGACATTGCCAGGCCATAATTTCTGACTGAAAATAGCTACTATCTTGAGCCGAATCCAGAGTAAAAAAGCTGCCATCCAAAAGGGTATCTAGGGCTAAAACCCAATTATGCTGCGCATCTCGGCTAACGCGGACTGCTAAGTGATTTAAGTTTTTATCCAATAGATCTATTGGGCTTTCCGCCATTAAACTTTCTTGACTGCCGTCGGTCTTATAAAGACTAATCTGATCGGAAGAAGAACCCCCAATTTCTAGGAAATAGCCTTGTCCCTGCCCATCTGCCCACGAGCGATTATACATTAGGTAGAAACGAGCGTAATTACTGCCTGAAGGGTTAAAGTGGAGACTAAACTCGATTTCCCAAGTAGCATTTAGGGAAACAGGTGAAAGGGTGGCTAGGGCCGAAGTATTAGCCACACTATCGGCCAAGGAAAGTTGCTGCTGACTGCTTACCTGATAGCGGCTAGAGTCTCCGTACCAGCGGGGGTTAGCCGAAAAATTACCGTCCGAAAAATCATCTTGAACAGTAGTTTGTGAAAAACTAAAAAGTGGTAATAAGATTAAAATTAAGCGATACATCAAGCTTTTTTTTTAAATTACTTTTGTCATTTAATTTAAGAAAAATGAAGATTGCAGTGATTGGTGCTACCGGAATGGTGGGAGAAGTAATGTTAAACGTTTTACATGAAAGAGGCTTTGCCGAGCACGAGGTTTTGGCGGTCGCCTCCGAAAAATCGGTGGGTAAAAACGTGCCTTTTGGCGATAAAGCCTTAAGCGTAATTAGCCTATCACAAGCGCTAGAGGCCAAACCTCAGCTAGCTTTGTTTTCCGCGGGTGGTGAAACTAGTTTGGAGTGGGCGCCTAAATTTGCCGCAATCGGATGTTATGTAGTTGATAATTCTTCTGCTTGGCGCATGGACCCTAGTAAGAAACTGGTAGTGCCCGAGATTAACGGTGATGATTTAAGTAAAGACGATTTTATAATTGCTAACCCCAATTGTAGTACTATTCAAATGGTGCTAGCTTTGGCTCCCTTACATGCCAAGTATCAAATTAAAAGAGTGGTAGTTAGTACCTATCAGAGTATTTCTGGCACCGGTATAAAAGCCGTGCGCCAGTTAGAAAATGAGCGCCTCGGTAAATCGGGTCCGATGGCTTACCCCTATCTGATTGATAAAAATTGTCTACCACATTGCGATGAGTTTATGGACAATGGCTACACCAAAGAGGAGATGAAGTTGATTAATGAGACCAAAAAAATTTTAAGCGACGATAGTATCGCGGTTACCGCCACCGCCGTTCGTGTTCCCGTGGAAGGAGGACATAGTGAAAGTGTAAACCTCAGCTTTGAAAAAGAGTTTGTACTTAGCGATATAAAAAGGCTTTTGGCCGACACCGAGGGAATTACCGTACAAGATAATGTAGAGCTTAACGTCTATCCTATGCCGCGATATGCACAAGGTAAAGACGATGTTTTTGTGGGACGCATTCGTCGTGATTTAAGTCAGGTTAATAGCTTAAACATGTGGATTGTTGCGGATAACCTGCGCAAAGGCGCTGCTACCAATACTGTGCAAATTGCCCAGTTATTAATGGCCAAAGGCTTTATTGGCTAATTGCTTTATGGGGCTTTTTCTAAGACCAACTAACCCGAGTTCCAAAATAATATGCTTTAAAAGCGCGGATTGGAGAAATGAACGCAGATCTGCTTTGGGCAATACTCGAGCGCTTTGTTTAAGGCGTAAATCCTTTGAGAGGAAATATGTTTGGCTTTAGCAGGCTCACGCAGTCCATTAATACGTTAAAAAAGTGCTAAAAACCTTACGGGAGAAAGCCAAAAAAACAAAAGCCACGTATTTAGGTTAAAGAGTCACTATGAAAGCATTAATTTTCGGCCTAAGCTTAGTACTAAGTGCCGCAGGCCTAAACGCACAAAAAATGAATACCGATAAAAACTATGAGAGAGCCCTATTTGCATCAGGATGCTACTGGGGAACAGAGTATTATTTACAGAAAGTTGCAGGAGTAATTGAAACCTCGGTAGGCTATGCCGGCGGAGACGTTGCTAACCCAAGCTATCGCGAAGTTTGTTCGGGTAAAACTGGACATGCCGAAACAGTAGAGGTGATTTATGACCCTGCAAAAACAGATTATGAAACTCTTTGCAAAATCTTTTACGAAACACATGATCCTACCCAAGTAAATCGTCAAGGACCAGATATTGGCACCCAGTATCGTTCGGCCATATTTCCTCTAAGCGCGGAGCAAAAAGCTAGTGCAGAAAAGGTTACCGAAATATTACGCAACAAAGGTTATGACGTGGCTACTGAAATAACTATGGGGGCAACTTTTTACCGCGAAAAAGAAGAGTACCACCACGATTATTACGATAAGAAAGGAGGTACTCCTTATTGCCACAAATACACTGAAAAATTTTAAGCCAAAGCAGTTTAAAATAGTAAACCGGTAGCCTCGCTATCGGTTTTTTTTATTCCTCGGCATACTCGCTGAGCTCTAACCAGCGCATTTCTTTTTCCTCTAAACTGTCGGTGATTTCTTGCAATTGCTCGCCTAAGCTTAAGACTAGATCCGCATCACTCGCGGCCTTTTCTAATTCAGAAGCCAAGCGGTTTCTTTCCAGTTCCAATTTTTCTATTTCGTCTGGTAAAGTTTCCAACTCTAAACTTTCGGCATAAGTTAGCTTGGCCTTTTCTTTATCATTGCTAGAAGTGTTGGTTTTAGCCTTAGCCTTTTTGGTTTTTACCATACTTTCTTCACGCAGGCGCTTATCATCCACGGCCTGTTCTTCAGCCGTGCGGTACTCTGTGTAGTTGCCAGGAAAATCTTTCACCTGCCCTTCTCCTTGAAACACAAAAAGGTGGTCGGTAAGCTTATCCATAAAGTAACGGTCGTGCGTTACTACTATAAGGCAGCCTTGAAAGTTTAGTAAGAACTCTTCCAAAACATTCAGAGTAAGAATGTCTAAATCGTTGGTTGGCTCATCTAAAATTAAAAAGTTGGGATTAGACATCAATACCGTGAGAAGGTATAGTCTGCGCTTTTCGCCCCCGCTTAATTTAGATACGTAGGTATACTGTTTATCGCCTTCAAAGAGAAAGTGTTCTAACATTTGGGAAGCGGTAATATCACCCCCTTTGCCTTCGGTAGGAATGTACTCGGCAATTTCCTTAATCACTTCAATTACGCGTTTATCCTCGTCTAGCTTTAAACCATTCTGAGTGTAAAAGCCAAATTTAACCGTGTCTCCTACTATAATTTTTCCGCCGTCTACTTGCTCTTCTCCCGTAAGGAGGCGCAGTAAAGTTGACTTACCCACGCCGTTAGGTCCAACAATCCCTATTTTCTCGCCGCGTTTAAATACATAATCGAAACTATCTAAAATGGGTTTATCGCCATAAGCCTTATTGACTTTATGTAGTTCAAGAATTTTACTGCCCAGACGCGTCATTTTAACGCGCATTTTCAGTTCTGCGTCGCTTAAGTCTTTGCTTGCTTCTTTCTTAATTTCTTGAAAAGCGTCTACCCGAGCCTTGCTTTTGGTTCCGCGTGCTTTTGGTTGGCGACGAATCCACTGCAGCTCTTTCTTCATCAGGCTTTGCGCCTTACCTACGTTAACAGAGTCTACTTCTTCGCGTTCTGCTTTACGCTCTAAAAAGTCCGTGTAATTACCGGGGTGTTTGTATAGCTTTTGATCTTCTAATTCAAAAATCACATCACAAACCGTTTCTAAAAAGTAGCGGTCGTGCGTTACCATTAGTAGGGTAATTCCCCGCTGACTTAAAAATTGCTCTAACCACTCAATCATATCAAGGTCAAGGTGGTTGGTAGGCTCATCTAAAATTAAAAGATCAGGCTTGGAAATAAGAATCTTCGCAAGAGCTACGCGCTTTTTCTGACCACCAGAAAGCGGTGCTATTTTTAAATCTGTTTCGTGCAGTCCTAGTTTACCAAGAATGGTTTTTACCTGCCCTTCAAAATCCCAGGCTTGTAAGCGCTCCATGGCATCAAATGCCTTTTGATAGTGGTCGCCATAATCTCCTTTTGCCAACTCTCGCTCGTAATCTACAATAGCAGCCGTACTAGGGTTGTCGCTACTTAAAACGCTTTCGAGGATGGTTTTTTCTTCGTCTAACTCAGGATCTTGGTGAAGAAACTCCACCTTAATATCTTTACGGTAGGTCACAATTCCCGTATCTGGTTGCTCGGTGCCAGAAAGGATTTTCAGTAAGGTGGTTTTACCGTTACCGTTTTTAGCCACTAATGCGGCTTTGTCTCCTTCTGCAAGACCAAAGGAAATTTCATTGAACAAAACTCTTGCACCAAAACTCTTAGAAACGCGCTCTACCGAAAGGAAATTCATAAAAAATATTAAGGCGCGAAGGTACACTAAAGTTGAGCCGAATTAGGCTGGTTATGCTTAAAGCAAGAAGGATTTAAGAAACTTAATCGCTGTTATTCTGGTCGCAGGCGACTATCCGAACGAATTCCGTTAGGCTCAATGTAGCGTTGGGCTGCTTTCTCATCCTCTCTCGGTTCGCGAATAAAAAGAACTTGTCCCGCAAAGTGGAGGTCTTTACCCGCTAAAGCATGATTAAAATCTACTAAAACCGACTGAGACATTACCTCACTAATGGTTCCTAAACGCTCATCGCTGCTGCCAATATTGAAAACTAGACGGTCGCCTACCTCAAAATCTTTATTGGGAAAGCGCTCACTTTCAGGCATTTCCTTAAAGGCAATTTCACTAATTTGCGAAGAGTCTATGATTCCGTAGGCCTCTTCTGGTTTAAGTGTAAAGGAGAAAGACTGCCCTTCCATTAAGCCCTGAAGAGCTGATTCAAAAGCCTTTAACATTTGCCCTGATCCGTAATAGAATTTTAGAGGCCAATGTTCATCCATTATTTCCAAAATCGCTCCATTTTCACCACCTTCGCGTAGGGTATATTTGAGCTCAACGATCTGATTTTTCTCAATACTCTTCATAGCTTTTTAAACAAAGAATTCCCCTAATAGTTTTATAAGTAATAATATTAATCCTCCCCATGCATAATTCTACTAAAAGTCTCGGTTTTACTGGTAAGCTCAATCATATTGGTGAGTCCATTTTTAGCAAAATGACTTCCTTGGCCAACCAGCATCAGGCGATAAACTTAGCGCAAGGCTTTCCAGATTTTGAGGTAGATCCCTATTTAATCTCTCTGGTAAACCACTATATGCAAATAGGTTACAATCAATATGCGCCGATGGCGGGTGCTCTACCTTTAAGGGAGAGGCTTTGTGGGCTTACTAATGCGCAACACGGCTGTAATTACCAAGCCGAAAATGAAATCACTATTACTGCGGGTGCTACGCAAGCTTTAGCTACCGCAATTGCCGCCAGCATTCGCGAAGGCGATGAAGTAATTGTTTTTAGTCCCGCCTACGACTCTTATATCCCAATGATTGAGCTTAACGGCGGCACGGCCATTACCGTGAAGTTGGCTCACCCCGATTACAGTATCGACTGGGATCAGTTTAAGCTTTTGCTAAACCACCGCACTAAAATGGTGATTCTCAACACGCCCCACAATCCGAGCGGTGCAGTTTGGCAGCATGAAGATTATTTAAAACTGCAGGAGTATATTGGTAATAGCAATATCCTTATTCTGGCCGACGAAGTTTATGAGCATATTGTCTTTAATGGCGCGCAACACCGGAGCTTACGCGCTTATCCCATTTTAGCTGAGCGCAGTTTTGTAGTGGGCTCCTTGGGTAAAACTACCCACGTTACCGGTTGGAAGGTTGGTTACTGCATGGCCCCAGCGGCCCTCATGAAAGAGTTCCAAAAGCTTCATCAGTTTCAAATTTTCAGTATCAACCATCCTGTACAGATGGCTCTGGCCGATTACTTGGGTCAAATCAACTTGGGGGAAATTGGTGGCTTCTACGAAAAGAAACAAGCCTATTTAGAAAAACTCATAGTAGAGCGCACTGCCTTTAAACCGCTACCTACTTACGGTTCTTACTTCCAGCTTTTCGATTATTCCGCTGTGAGCGATAAAAAAGACATTGAATTTTGCGAATGGTTATGCACGGAAAAAGGCGTGGCAGGAATTCCTTTGAGCCCTTTCTACCTAGCACCAGATAATAATAAGGTTTTGCGTTTCTGTTTTGCCAAAAACGAACTTACCATTGATGCGGCCATAGAGCGTTTAGCGCAGCTTTAAGCATAAGCCACTCTGCGGTAGATGAGACCTAATAAATTTAAAACCTGAGTTCGATTTAAAATTAGGTTTAAAGTTTAAGCTGCAAGTTCACGTTTAATCCCATGCTGTAAGGTATTACCTCAAAAGGATACTCTTCGGTATAAATACTATTGGTGAAGTACATAAAAGTCGGCTCTAAACCAACATTCAATTTCTGATTCACGTAGTACTGTAAGCCTATCTTAATACTACTTGAGCCCATAAATTTGCGATACTCTCTTTGCGATAAGGCGATAATCTCCAAACTGCGGTAATCAATAGTGGAACCTTGTGCGTCAAGGAAATAGAGTAAGCTAAAGCCCACTTCTAAATTGACACGTACATTTTCAGATGCCCATGGCTGATGACTAATGCTCACCGGGAAGTTTAGATAGTGAAAGCTATTTTGATTACTAAACACAATACGATTAGGGTCTTTTCGCATGGTGTAACTGGTAATTTCACCAGTACTATAATCCACATTTGCATTACGGAAGTTTACAAAATCGAACTCCGCTAAGTAGCTATTGCGAATGTATTCTACCCCCGTATTAACATAAGTAATTAAACCAATACGCTTGTTTACTTCAAAGCCAAGATTTAAGTTTAAGCCAGACGCTTCTGAATTAACCATTGCATCGATAAAGTCGCTGTGTAAACGTGCTCTTTTATTAGGGTCGACGGTAAATTTACGAAAGGCAAAATTTGGATAGATATTAAGACTGTAGGTCCAGGGATTCTTCTCCTGTAAAGGACTTATATATACCTCCTTTGCAGAGATTCTACTAAAAAAGTCTTCCCCATCACTAGGCACGATACTTTTTTCATCCACAAGAGGATTTTGGTAATCGCCTAATAAATTATCTACGTAAGCTAAGCCGGTGGCATTGATGTTTTCCACCTCAGTTTGATGTTCAAAAATAACAGGTGCTTCTTCAGCTTTCGGCTCAGCCAAGCTTTTAGTGGGCATAGAACCTTGATCAGCTTCCTTAACCGAAATAGTGGAAACGAGTGTTTGTCTCTCCTTCTTGGCCTGAGACACCGCTAAAATGGTTGTTCCTTTTTTCGGTGTCAGACTCTGTTCTCCTCTTGCACTACTTTTTATAACTGACAGTTTAGTAGAACTAGATGCATCTGCGGAAGCGCTGTAATGATTATTAGTAATGTCTGTGGACTTAAGGCTAAGTTCCTTTTGGGTAGGAGAGGCGTTTAAGCTGGCTTCATCGCTAAAGGAGTTGTAATACTGTTGACCGGCAAATAAAAGCGCTAGTAAGCCAATAACCCCCGTTACTCTTTTTAAACGGCGAACAAGCACCGCTTTTCTGAGCTTGCGCTCAAAGTCAGCCCAATCATTAGAAGGGGCCCCGTCGAGAAAGCTCAGCTTCTCACGTACAAAATCTTCGATATTTGTAAACTTTTTGCTCACTGGGCTTCTCTTAATTTACGGGCGAGCATTTTCTTGGCTTTGGCCAACTGGCTCTTACTTGTTCCTTCCGTAATATCTAATTCAGCGGCCACCTCTTTATGGGTATAGCCATCTAAAACGTACATACTAAAAACTGTTTTATAGCCTAAAGGCAACTCGTTAATCTTCTCAAATACATCGGCAGCGCTAAGGCTTTGTTGATCCTCTAACTCGAAGTAAATAATTTCTGGTTCGGCAATTTGCACGTCTTCAAGGTTCACTTTAATCCCCTTGCGTACGTCTTTACGGATGGCGCTAATGCTATTATTAATCATTATGCGAGTAATCCAGGTTTGCAAACTAGCCTGACCTTTAAAACTATGAATGTTTAAGAATACTTTGATAAAGCCGTCGTGCATCAAATCTTGGGCATGATCTCTATCCTTGGCATAGCGCCGGCAGATATTAAGCATCTTCCCTGCAAACAACTCATAAACCCTTTTTTGAGCGGCACGCTTCCCTTTGGCACAGGCCAAAACCAACTCCTGCTCTGAGGAGTTAAGAAGAATTTCTTTGGGCTTTAAGTAGTCCTCTAAATCTTCTAATCGGATTATATGTTCGGGATTAGAGCTCAACACTAAGGTTCTTGTATTATAGACGAGTATAATCTTTATTAGTTGTCTAAAGATATCAATTATTTTTTAAGGCGCTGATAGTCAATAAAAAAGGCCGCATAAATGCGGCCTTCTTGATATCATTAAACTAATTTCTAGCTAATTAAAATCCATTTTTGGGAAGCAATTAAGCTTTCCGCCTTCTTGTATTTCATCTCCTTTTTTTCGCCTGTGCTAAGGTTTTGCACCGTAACCTGATCATTGCGGCCAACCTTCTTTTCGGCCACCACGGGCTGACGTTTGGGACGCTCTTGTTGTGCTTGCTCACCACCGCCACTAGCATTTAACTGCGGGTGGGAGGTTTGCATTTGATCATAAGCACTTTTACGTGGGGCTTGTGTTTGTTGCACCTGAGCCGCATCCTCTCGAGCGGGTAAAGAAGCCTTGAATAAGAAAGCAGCCACCTCACGGTTTAGGTTTTCCATCATCGTCTTAAAGAGCGCAAAGGCCTCAAACTTATAAATCAAGAGCGGGTCTTTCTGCTCATACTGGGCGGTACCAACACTCTGACGCAAGTCGTCCATGTCGCGTAAGTGCTCTTTCCACTTATCGTCAATCATGCCCAAGGAAATTCCTTTTTCAAAATCGCGTATTAACTGGCGACCCTGGCTGCTAACTGCTTTTTCTAAATTGGTTACTACCTGCATGGCTTTTTGTCCATCGGTAATAGGAACTACTATGTTTTGGTATTGGCCTTTTTGATTGTCGTATACATTCTTAATAACGGGCATAGCCATTTCGGCAATACGTTCGTTTTTATTCGTGTAGGCTTTTAAAACCTCACTGTGCAATTGACCCACCAATTCATTGGCATTGGTTTTCTCGAAAGTATTCTGATCTACTGGGCTTTCCATACTGAAAACACGCAATAGGTCTAACTTAAAGTTTTCAAAATCTCTGGCCGGTTGGTTCTCGCTTACAATTGCTTCCACGGTATCGTAGAACATATTGGCGATATCCACTTGCATGCGCTCTCCGTACAGGGCATGGCGACGACGACGGTAAATAACCTCTCTTTGCGAGTTCATAACATCGTCATACTCCAGCAAACGCTTACGTGTTCCGAAGTTATTTTCTTCAACTTTTCTTTGCGCTCTTTCAATACTCTTGGTAACCATGCTATGTTGAATTACCTCTCCCTCTTCTAATCCCATGCGGTCCATAATTTTTGCAACTCGTTCGGAGTTGAAAAGGCGCATTAAATCATCTTCTAGAGACACAAAAAACTGCGAGCTACCCGGGTCACCTTGGCGACCAGCACGACCTCTTAACTGACGGTCAACACGACGTGAATCGTGACGTTCAGAACCAACAATAGCCAAACCGCCCGAAGCCTTTGCTTCAGCACTTAGCTTAATATCGGTACCCCTACCCGCCATGTTGGTAGCAATAGTTACACGTCCAGGCTGCCCTGCTTCCGCTACAATTTCCGACTCGCGTTGGTGTAGCTTCGCGTTCAGTACATTGTGTTTTACTTTACGCAGTTTCAGCGCACGGCTCAACACTTCTGATATCTCCACATTAGTGGTACCCACCAAAACAGGTCGGCCTTGCTCCACTAGTTTAGCAATCTCATCGATAATGGCATTAAACTTTTCACGCTTGGTGCGGAAAACCATGTCTTCACGATCATCACGTACAATGGGTCTATTGGTAGGAATTACAGTAACCTCTAATTTATAGATGTCCCATAGCTCTTCCGCTTCCGTTTCGGCTGTACCCGTCATACCACTCAATTTGTTGTACATGCGGAAATAGTTCTGCAGTGTAACCGTGGCATAAGTTTGCGTGGCCGCTTCAATTTTTACGTTTTCTTTCGCTTCAATTGCTTGGTGTAAGCCGTCGGAATAGCGACGACCTTCCATAATACGACCCGTTTGCTCATCAACAATTTTAACCTTGTTATCCATTAAAACGTATTCCACGTCTTTTTCGAATAAGGTATAAGCTTTAAGCAATTGGTTCATGGTGTGAATGCGCTCACTCTTTACGGAGTAATCGCGCATCACTTCACTTTTCTTTTTAGTTTTTTCCTCTGCCGAAAGACCTTCCGTCTCAAGAGCAGATAAGCGGGTAGAAATATCTTCCAGTATAAAGAAATCTGGTTCGGTATCACCCGAAATAAGTCCAATACCCTTATCGGTTAAGTCAATTTGATTATTCTTTTCATCGATAGTAAAGAAGAGCTCATCGTCGATAATGTGCATGTTCTTACTCTGCTCCTGCATGAAGTTATTCTCCGTCTTCTGCAGCAAAGTTTTCATTCCTTCACCACTTAAAAACTTAATAAGAGTCTTATTCTTTGGCATACCGCGATAAACGCGTAATAATTTTTTAGCCCCTTCTTCTTTTTCGCTCTTATCTGCGGAAGTAACCTGCTCGCGTGCCTCTTTTAATTGAAGGTTTACAAAAGCTCTTTGCGCTTCCACCAATTTAGCCACATGGGGCTTAAGCTGATTAAACTCTTGACGGTCTCCTTGCGGGGTAGGGCCCGAAATAATTAAGGGCGTACGCGCTTCATCAATTAAAACCGAATCGACCTCATCTACAATAGCAAAGTTATGCTTGCGCTGAACCAGGTCCTCGGGGCTGCTAGCCATATTATCACGCAAGTAGTCAAAACCAAATTCGTTATTGGTTCCATAAGTTACATCGGCGCGATAAGCTAAACGGCGCTCTTCTGAATTGGGGCGGTGACGATCAACACAGTCTACCGATAAGCCATGAAATTGGTAAATTGGTCCCATCCACTCGGAGTCACGACGAGCGAGGTAATCGTTTACGGTTACTACGTGTACCCCGCGTTTCGGTAAGGCATTTAAATAGACAGGTAAGGTTGAAACCAAAGTTTTTCCTTCACCAGTAGCCATTTCCGCGGCCGCTCCTTTATGCAAAACAGAACCACCAATAAGCTGCACATCATAGTGCAACATATCCCAAACTATATCCGATCCTGCGGCCGACCAAGTACTACTCCAAATAGCCTTATCGCCAGAGATTTCCACGGCATCAAGCTTGGGAGCCAAGCTGCGATCCATTTCGCTAGCCGTTACTTCAATAGTATCATTTTCTTTTAAGCGACGGGCAGTTTCTTTTACCACCGCAAAGGCCTCAGGCTTAATTTCTTCTAGAACTACTTCTATTTTGTCGGTAATGGCTTTTTCTAGCTCATCTACCTGAGTATAAAAATCCTCCTTCGTTTCTAAGTCTTCTTCCTTTTCGATCTTGGCTTTTAGCTCAAGAATCTCTGCTTCTTCATTTGCGATGTACTCCGAAATTCTAGTTTGAAACTCACCAGTTTTGGCTCTTAACTCATCGTTACTCAAGCTTTGGAGTTTTTGATATTCTGCGTTAACCGCATCTACCATTGGCTTGAGGGCCTTCATATCTTTAGCGCTCTTATCTCCGAATATCTTAGCGAGAAAATTTCCCAACATAATTTGATTTCTTTTTAATCCGATCAATAGCCGCAAAGTTAAACAAAAGGCTTGCGGCGCGATAATTTAAAGGTCTTCCGTTTAAAAAAAATGATAGGCTCAAATTTTTTATTGAAGTATTAATCTGGGTTCGACGTAAAATTATAGTCTCAGATTTTCAAGAAAAGGAAAATACTAATCTAGAACGTACAGCTGTAGCGGGCTACAGCAAATGAGCTAAAAAAAAAGCCATCATAAAATGACGGCCTAATATAAGTTTTGTGATATTTTTATTTAATACTCATCCTCATTCCACAGGAAGTCTTCCTCGGAAGGATAGTCTGGCCAGATGTCTTCGATTCCCTCGTAAACCTCTTCCTCTTCTTCCTCCATCGCTTGTAGGTTTTCTACTACCTCTAAAGGCGCACCTGTACGAATGGAGTAATCTACCAATTCATCCTTTGTAGCTGGCCACGGAGCGTCGCTTAAGTAGCTCGCAAGTTCTAAAGTCCAATACATAATTTAGTATCTAATTAGGCGCTAATTTTTTGCAAAAATAATTTTTTCTTTCACCTGCACAAGTACTATTTACTAATTGTGAAAATAAAAGTTACTTATGTTACAATATTAAATTCTTAAGAGCAAGAAAGTAATCGATTTATTGCAAAATAATTTACAGCTTAAGGTTTACGGGGATTCCAAAGTGTTTCCTTGCCCGCACCCAGTTTAGTGTAATAGCGGCCTAGGGTAAAAAAGTAATCACTTAAACGGTTTAAGTATTTTACAATTTTCGGCTCCACCTTCAGGTCTTGCTGCATCGCAACCACTTTTCTTTCCGCTCTTCGGCAAACGGTGCGGGCTAAATGACAATAAGACGACGATAGATCCCCTCCTGGCAAAATAAAATTACGCAGTGGCTCCAAGTCATCATTCATGGCATCAATCGCTTTTTCCAAATCTTCAATAGCGCTTTCTTCGAAGTCTGGAAGTTGCATTTTATGGCCATCTGCAGCAGCGAGAGCAGAGCCAATACTAAAGAGAATATTTTGCGTGGCCTCTAGTTGCTCATCTGCAGGTTTCTGTTCTGCCACGTCGCGTACTATGCCAATAATGGCATTAAGCTCATCAATAGTTCCATAAGCCTCAATGCGACTGTGGTTTTTTAAAACTCGATCACCACCTATTAGAGAGGTCTCACCTTGGTCGCCGCCCTTAGTATAAATTTTCATTGTATGAGTATTCTTAATTTCTATTATTGCAAGAGCAATAATAATTAACTTCCCCCGCACTAGCACGAGAATTAAACAATTTCATTTTGCTTAAACTTTTAATTGTAGATCGAAATAACTCTATCCGAGGGCAAATGCTTGAGGCCTACCTTGCTAAGTTACTAGGGAAAGGTGCACAAGTGGTAAGCGCTGGTATTGAAGGCACGGGAATTGACCCACAAGCGGTGCGCCTGATGGCAGAGGATGGTTATGTTATTGCTGGTCAAAATTCTAAATGTTTAGCTGAAGTTGCCACATATCCTTATAATACCATATTATATTGCTCCAAAGATCTCATGCTTGAGACAAGTTTAAAAAAGGAGTCTTGCCAAGTAATTTGTGCTAATTTTAGCGAAATTGCTGGCTTTGGCGGATCAGAGCGACTGGCAAGTATGCGACAGCTTAGAGAACAAATTAAAAGCTATGCCACAGAGCTTGCTGACAGTTTATGACATTAATTAAGACCTTAAAATTAGAGTAGTATGGAGGGAATGGCCGAGTTAGCAAGCATATTAATTTTAAGCGTTTTCGCACAGTGGTTGGCTTGGAAAGTCAAAATACCAGCCATTCTACCCTTAATTGTTATTGGCTTAGCCCTTGGACCGGCCTCTACTCTTTTCACTCCAGACGGTGAAAAAATACTAGACGGAGATCAAATTTTTTCGGGCGACTTACTCTTTGCTTTTGTCTCTATTTCGGTAGGGGTAATTCTTTTTGAAGGCGGACTAACTCTTAAGCTACGAGAGATACGAGACCAAGCACGTGTGGTACGGAATTTACTAATCTTCGGGCCAATCATTACCTTATTTGGCGGTGGTTTCGCAGCCCACTATTTATTAGGTTTAGATTATCGTTTAGCCTTTCTTTTTGGTGCCCTTATTATTGTTTCTGGACCAACCGTAGTTATTCCAATCTTAAGAAATGTGCGACCAAATATGCGAATCAACAGCGTATTAAAGTGGGAAGGTATTTTAATTGACCCTCTGGGAGCGCTAATAGCAGTTTTGGTTTACGAGTTTATCCAAACTAGTGATATCGGAAACACTAACACTGTAGAGGTATTTAAAGAGTTTTTTATTACCGTTTCCTCGGGAATGTTTGTGGGAGCTTTAGCCGCATTTTTCCTGCGCTGGCTGTTGGAAAAAAACCGTTTACCGGCTTATCTACGGAACGTTATGGCCTTAGGAATGGTAATAATGGCTTTTACTTTTGCCGAGTTTATTGCGCATGAAGCAGGACTAATGTCCACCACCTTCATGGGGATTATTCTCGCAAATGTTCGGGTGCAAAATCTCAAGAAAATATTGTCCTTTAAAGAAGACGTAAGTATTATCCTCATTTCTCTCTTATTCATCCTTCTATCCAGTCGCATCGACCTCAACCAAATTGAAAAACTGGGGGAAGCTTCTATTATCCTCTTTGCGGTGGTTACTTTTGGTTTAAGACCTCTAATTGTGTGGATTAGCACCATCCGCTCTGGTTTTAACTGGCGCGAAATAGCATTTATGTCTTGGGTAGGCCCCAAAGGAATTGTTGCTGCGGCAGTAGCCTCTCTTTTTGCTCTACAGCTGAGCACTAATACTGATGCTAGCATTAACCACGAACAAGCGGAGTTGATATTACCCCTAACCTTTATGATGATTGTGGGCACAGTGGTTATTCAAGGGGCTAGCTCTAAATTTATTGCACGACTCTTAAAAGTCCAAAGAGAAGAGCCGCAGGGCTTTTTAATCGCTGGTGCTAATGAAAATGCACGTTTTTTAGGCAGTTATTTAAGAAAAAAGGGGCTCGAGGTGCTTTTAGCAGATACCTCTAAAAATAACTTAAAAGAAGCCCAAAAATTAGGCTTTGAGGTTTATGATGGCAGTATTTTAAGCGATAGCGTGCTCGAAGATCTCGACTTAACCAACATAGGAAAACTAATGGCCCTTACTTCTAGTGCCGATATTAATAACCTTTCTTGTAACTTTTACAAAGACGAGTTTGGTGAAAACCATGTTTTTCGCCTGAGCAGTAAAAAAGAACTGGAAGAAGGTGACATTGACTTTCCAACGAACGTCCTCTTTGCCGCCAAGGTTGACTACCTAAACCTAGCTCAATCTATTAGGCAAGCCGATAAAGTGAAAGAGGCCCTCTGCGAAAGCGAACAGGATTATAAGGATTTAGTGAAAAAATTAGACGGCAGATTAATCCCACTCTTCTTAATTAGTGAAAATGGTCCCTTAAAGGTAATAGATAGAACTGTTCCAGATTTTAGTTCTGGAGATCAAATTGCTTATATCAAAAAGTGTAATTCTTAATAATTAGATGCTATTCTAATATTTATTGATTGAAAAGATTTTACTTTGCTTTTTACTAGACCCTTACATTGATAAAATTTACCCTCCGCAGTCTCCTTTTAAGCTTAATAAGCATCCTATTCTGGAATGCTTGCTCATCTCCTACGGCTAAGGACTCTCTAGTTTATATTGAAAGAGTGGATGATCGGTTTCAACTAATAAGAAACGGTAAGCCCTTTATAATAAGGGGTGTTTCTGGTGAAACAAGACTGGAGGAGCTTGCTAAACTTGGCGGGAATTGTATTCGCACTTACGACACTACAAATTTGGGCTTGGTTCTCGACGAAGCTGACCGCTTAGGAATTGCTGTTATAGCTGGCATTTGGTTACCGAAATTTTCTTCTCTCTGGTTTTACCCTAATCAAGAATTGGTAGACGAAGCATCTAGTACCTTTAAAAGCTTTGCAAGTCGTTATAGCAATCACCCTGCTTTACTCAGCTGGTGCCTAGGCAATGAGTTAATCTATTACGATATTACGGATTTAGAGTTTTCCAGTGCTTATAATCAAATATTAGACTCTTTAAAAAGCGGAGACCCTAATCACCCCGTAGGCACTGCCCTTGCAAACTATGGGAATAGGGCGATCATTAACTTTAGTTTAAAGGTGCCCGATATCGACCTAATTTACGTTAACACCTTCGGCCGTCTTAGTCAGTTAGAAGAGGATCAAAAAAAATGGAACTGGCTTTTCGATAAACCTTTTGTTTTGGGTGAGTTTGGGGAAAGTGGTCCTTGGGAGTCTAACGGTACTGTTTGGGGAGCCCCACGTGAATTAAATAGTAGTCAAAAAGCAGAACGCTTAAGAGGCGTATACGATAGCCTTTTGCCCGAAGACAACCCTTCTTATTTAGGGTCCTTGGCCTTCTATTGGGGCTGGCGCCAAGAGCAGACACATACTTGGTTTAACGTGTTTTCACAAGAAGGCGAAAAAAATGAAATGTACTTTGCTCTTGCAGAGGCATTTGGAAAGGAGTTAAAAATGAACCGCCCACCAAAGGTTTCGCCCCTTAGCATTGATGGTGTTTTTGAGGCCAATGAGCTTTTGTTTGAGGCTTCCACCCGACACTTTGCTAAGGTAGTAGCCTTAGACCCAGAAACTGATAGCTTAACCTATCACTGGGACATACGCCCAGAAGACTGGTTTTTTGTGAAAGGCAAACTGCCACCAGATGCCGTTTTAAATACCGTTGATGAAGATAGCACTACCATAGGGGAAGTACATTTTACCAGCCCTGCAAAACCCGGACCTTATCGCCTATTTTTAAAAATAACAGATGGCCGTGGAAACTTTGCCAGCGTAAACATGCCTTTCTATGTGGTACCAGAATAGAAGGCCTACTCCGGTTAAACCGCCCACATTCCGTCAAAAGTGGCTATTACGGTCCATGATTATGATCGGGGTAGGGAGTTCAGTCGTTTTCACATATGGTATATTGCAAGAAGAATACATTGGTTACGAGCTTCTGTATTATCCTTTGGTATTTGCATTAATTTTCATGGTTCTGCGGATTAGCTACGAATGGTACCACTATTGGACCATTAGCATTCCGGTCACTCCTGTTTTAGAAAAACAATATACCGTTGATATCCTAACCACTTTCGTACCGGGTGAGCCTTACGATATGATTGTGGAGACGCTGGAAGCAATTCAAAAAATCACCTATCCTCATAGCACCTACCTCTGTGATGAGGGAAATGACCCTTACCTAATTGAGCAATGCCGGAGACTGGGGGTTAAACATGTAACTCGAGAAATAAAGGTTAACGCGAAGGCTGGTAATATCAACAATGCCCTGCAGCAAGCCACGGGCGAAATATGTCTTATTCTTGACCCCGACCATATTCCCGCACCCGATATTTTAGACTGGGTTTTACCCCACTTTAATAATCCCGAAATAGGCTTTGTGCAGGTGGTGCAAGGTTATTATAACATTTACGAAAACATAATAGCCAAGGGTTCGGCGCAGCAAACTTTCCAGTTTTATGGCCCTATCATGATGACCATGAGTAGCTATGGAACAGCGCAAGCAATTGGGGCAAACTGCACCTTCCGGAGAGCTGCTCTAGATAGTATTGGGGGTCACGCTCCTGGCCTAGCGGAGGACATGAATACCTCCATGAAGTTACATGGTCAGGGCTGGAAATCAATCTACGTGCCGAAAGTGCTAACGCGCGGTCTAGTACCCAACACTCTTTCTGCTTATTACAAACAGCAGCTAAAATGGTCTCGCGGGGTCTTTGAGTTATTAGTAACTACCTATCTAGAAAACTTTAGTAAGCTTAGTTGGCGGCAAAAGATCCACTACGGAATTCTTCCTTGGAACTACTTTACTGGTTTCATTTATTTAATAAACTTTCTAATTCCCATTATCTCTCTCATTCTCGGCACAAACCCGATGACCATGAGTTTGTGGAACTTTATATTATTGAGTGTTCCCTTTGTAGCCAGTACTCTTATTATTCGCCATTATGTGCAAAGGTGGGTAATGGAGGAAGACGAAAGAGGCTTTCACCTGCAAGGAGGCCTTATGATGATTGGCACTTGGTGGATTCATGCGCTTGGCTTTATTTTCACCGTTCTTCGTAGAAAAGTTCCTTATAACCCTACACCAAAAGACGGAAAGGAAGAAAACATTTGGGCTCTAAACATTCCAAACCTCGCAGTAGCCGCACTTTCCATCTTGGCCATTATTTACGGTCTCCTGCGCGATTTTAACCCCTATAACCTTATCATGGCGGGCTTCGCCCTTATGAATGTCGGCTTTATGGCATTTATGATTTTGGTAAGTATGCAAAACCGTTATCGGATTTATCTGAATAAGCATGCCTCTGCCAAACGATTTGACCGCCATATACAAAAACTAAAAGACCATTTTTGGAAACTGCGACGCCGTAGTTATACCCTTATTCGTTATGCCGCGGCGCCTATTCTAGTTGCCATTATTGTTTTGCTTTATCAGCAGTCGGTTAAAAGAGACATAACCAACATTTCTATTGGTCAAGAGGCAAACTACCCGATAAGCCATTTATTAGGAACCAACTACGAAAAAGAGTTACCAGCGTCTGCCAGTAATTGTAATATTCAAGAGTTGCGTTTAAATTGGGATATAGCGGCTAAAGACTTTAAGAAAAGCCTCGTGGAAGTATGGCTTAATAACCAATATCCCCTCATTAGCATGCAAGCAGAGGGCGTACAAAACAGTGCTGATTTAAGCCTGTTTTGTGAAGATATTTTATCGGGAGCAAAAAATATGAGCATGACTCAAATTGCTCAAGAAATTATCAATGAGGAAAAACCCTTTTTAATAAGCTTTTTACCCCCTTTTGACCTGCTTAGTAAAGACCTAAGTCAAAAGGAACGTATGGCTTTAGGGGAAAAGTACCGGCACGCTTGGCGATATATCTACGAATATTTCCGAAAGTCTGGAGTCAACAATATTGTTTCCGTTTACCATGCCAGCGACCCCAAAAATGTCGATCGCTTTTTCCCGGGCTTAGCTTACGTGGACTGGCTTAAAGCGGATCTAACCGAGGCCTTAATTAATGAAGCTGACTTATATAAAAGTTTTGAAAAGCTATATGTTTCTGAAGCTTACAGTTTAAACTTACCGGTAATATTAGAGTTGAACCGACCTGCAGAAAGTTATATTTCTCTCTACGCCAATTATGAAAACCTTAGTGACTCTTTTGCGCAAATTGGTGGTTTAGTGGTTAAAGAAGCTCGGTTTTTAAGCCCTGATATCGCCTTCCCGAAACCTCTACAAGAGCAAAGGGAGTTTGCGGATTACCAGCCCTATAAAATTTCTAACAAGGCTATAAAAGTAGGGCCTAAAATTGCCTACCCAGAGTTAGCGGGCGTTAATTACTATAAAGGTTCTGATTGGAGAGCTACGCGTAACCCTCTTTTTAGAGAAACCATAGAAGAAGACTTTAGCCAAATGAATCAATTGGGGCTCAAAGTCATTAAACGCACTGGGCCCGGGTTTTACGACTTCAACATTTTGAATCAGGCAGAACAATCGCAGCATAAAATTATGTACAGCTTTTGGGCCGGCCATGTAAAAAGTTTTGAAAATGACCTTAGGCTCCTTGCAGAGCTTAAAGAAACCTTTTTAAATAGTGTGCGCGAAAAAATGGTGGAAAAAAGCATCATTGCTTGGCATATTGGTGGCGCTAGCTGGAACGAATTGGGTTTTTACCATAATCAACCCGAACTTACCTTCGAACGAAAGGCCTATATCCAATGGTTGCAAGAATTAGCCACAGAAATTAAAAAGATTGATAGTACCCGTAGTATTTCCATAGAAATAGACTCTGGCCCTTTCAGCGATGATAATGCCCGCGAACTATTAGCTAAGGTCCCTTCTATTGATGCAGTAGGCATAAATATTCATCAGATGCAAGACCTGCAGGAACAAATTAACTTAGATGAATTGATTAAGCTAGGGGCTACCGTCTTTGTTAATAGTTGTCCCGCGGAATATACTGATTTGTTTAAAAAAGCAAAGGTTGGTTTTTTAATAGAATCTTGGCAGGACGAGGTTTTTAGTAATAAAGTCTCTTTTAATGGACTTAAAACTTTGCACGGCGAGAAGAAAAAGTCGTTTCATTTACTAGCTGGAAACAGTACTCACCAAAATGAAGAAATTCGCATTATCCCGATTACCAAACCGGTAGTTAGTGGCAAACACCATCGCTATCAGGCCATTATAAAAATTGACGGGAAATGGAGGGCATTAAACGCTGAAGACAATTATACCTACCACTGGAAGCTAGTTAAATACAACCACAATAACGAACCTATTGCCCTTAAGGAGCTTGACGGTACGCACGTTCTAGATGTAATGACAATACCCCCTCAGGCTAACCTATATAAATTGCACCTCGACTTAATCATAGACGAGGTTTCTCTGAGTGTTAGCAGCGATTTGTACCCACCCCTTTACCGTGGACCTTACCTAGATAATTACAGTCGCCGAGAAATTGAAATTTTTTTACAAAGTAAAAATTAAGCCTATTCGTGGGTTTTCTTAAAATAAACATAGCTCCCATAAGCTAGGCTGCCTTTAGCTGCTTATTTTTGAAGCATAGAATATAATTATGAGTAAAGCACCTAAGCCCGTTGGGCTATATCCCTTAGCACGCAAAGTAGGGTCATTATTATTTTTAAGTGGTGTTGGCCCACGTATTGCCGGCAGCGACGCGAATGACTCTGGCGTTCCCAGATTAAGCCTCGACCACAACGGAAACTTCAAAGCCTTTGACTTTGAGGCCCAAGTGCATAGTGTTTTCGCAAATGTGAAAGCTATTTTAGAAGAACACGATAGTGAATGGAACAATTTGGTAGACATTCAGGTTTTTCTTGTAGATATGAAGAGAGACTTTCACACTTTCAACAGAATCTACGCGGAGTATTTTGAGAATATGGACCCCAAGCCTTGCCGCACGACTATCGCTATTACGGCACTGCCTACTCCCATTGCCATTGAGCTAAAGTGCGTCGCCGAGCTTAAATAAATTACATGAGAAAGCTAATTCGTGCGAAAAAACTAGAGGAACTTTACGATGCCATCATGAATCGTAAAAACCTTCACTTAGAAGCCCCGCTAGGCTATGGCGCTAGGTTTTTGTTAAACCGTTTGGAGGAACGTCTGGTTAATCGCCGCATTTGTTTTCGCTACTCTTTCCACAATATTCAAAAGTTTGATCATTTTAAAACCGCTTTTTTCGCAGAGATAGAAGAACAGGCTAAGGAAAAGCAGAACCTTTCCTTTCAGCTCAATCGTTTTTACCAAGAGACCTCCGTGGTAACAATGAGTAACTACGCTGATTTTTACACCTGCCTAAAGCTATTAGCAGATCATCTTCAGCAAGTAGGTTTAGACTTTCTCTTCATTTTTGAACATGTTGACGACTGGGATCTTGGTTTACAAGAAAAAGACATGTTAGAGGGCTTTAGCCATCTGGCGGAAGCTAGAAATATACAAGTACTCCTAAACAGTGGTGCTTCTCTTAAGGTGCCTTCTAAGTTGCAATTAGAAAAACATCCGCTGGCCAAGGCTTTACCAGAAGATATATGGGAAAACCCATCTGCCGTAGAGCATAAACTGTACGATTTTAGCCATGGAAACTTAAAATTGCTCAACTCTTTAATCGCAAAGAAGCAAACTGACCCAGAAGCTTCTATACTTGCAATTTTGGAGGAAGTACACCCCTTATTTAAGATTTTTCAATATCGCTTTACCACCTTGCAATGGAAGCTCCTTCAGGCGATTGCCATGGAAGAAAGAGTAGAGCAGCCCCACGCCTTTGCCTTTTTAGTAAAATATAATTTAGGCGCGGCAAGTAGTATCGAGCGTGCTCTGCAAAACTTGGTGAGTACGAAACTCATCCACCGCGATAATGAGGCCTATTTTGTATTAGACCCTTTACTTATGCGTTGGTTGCAATGGATGGCTAGTCGCTAATTAAACTGTAGGCAGTAACGTAATTTGAGAAAAAACGCGGCACATAAAGCGTTTTTGTATTTGGGTTATAGCCAATATCTGCTGTTTGAATCTCTTCTGCCTGAGAGCTAAGCATTAAGTGAGCTAAAAGGCCGTCAATAAACCAAATTTCTCCCTGCCATCTAGAAGCAATAAACTGGCCGTTTCCTAAATAAACTAGGCCATCTCCTCCTTTTACTTTATCATTAATTACTTGGTAGGTTCCTTCTTTTAAATCGAACTCTAAAAGGCCCTCCGCATTAAGGCCATATAATTTGCCTTCCGCGTAACAAAGCCCATTCAAACTAGGCACACTATCCATTTCTAGGTTTAAAATCCCCTTGCTAATGCTGTGCAGTTTCCCGGTTCTCATATCCGAAAAATATACAGACTTACCGTCGGTACTTAGATCATTCAGAAACTCGGCCCCCTCAACTTTATAATAATCGCGGAGGTCAGTATTATTCATGTCAATTGCCACCACCTGGTTAATGTCGCTTACATATAGTTTATCCCCCAAAACACACATCCCTTTGGGTGCGTTAATTCCAGTGGCCCATTCCGCATCAACAACTTTACCTTCGGTGTTTAGCTTAGCAATACTGCCTTTCCCGTCTAAATCCGTCGGGTTTCCCTCAATATTACTAACTAAAAGGAAGTCTCCTTCTTCAAAATAAAGTACTGATTCGTTGGTAATTAAACTGCTATCGCTTTGCCACAAGGGCTCTAAGCTTAAGTTACTACCTAATTCTTCTGCCTGCGCAGATGTGCTATCACTGGTGCTTGCATTTTCCTCAACCGAAACTGAAGCATTATTACAGGCCAACATTCCGAAGGCCATCAAGCCCAATCCAATTCTTTTAATCATTATCATTTCCATTTGATTTTCTTAATATGTAATTCCAATTCTCCGATTTAAGCGCCCGTACAATTTTAGGGTCGAGAGCTTCCCTCAAGGGACTGCCCTTGGGATAAGTAAAACTGTAGTAATCTGTTTTAAGATTACGGTAATCCAAGACTAAATCTTCAAAATCCCCTCGGTCGAGGTGAAATTTTAAAATTGGTCGATCGAATAAAAAGACCTCTATATCGCCTTTTTGCACCGCTTCCAGTCCCGCATCAACCTCATCGTAGTATTGATTAGGTAAGCCGTAAATTTCTAAAAACTCAGCAGTGCCGCTGCCGGGGATACTACCCGACTCAAAGCGACGTAAGTCTTCTATACCAGTAATTTTTCTTTCAATATTATTTACGGTTAAAGCCGATGCAACCCCGGCCGTTAATCCACTAATTAATAAAATTGCAGCAAACATCCAGATGAGACCGATAAATCGACCCCCTCTACTAGCGGGCGCTTTATCACCGTAGCCAACCGTGGTCATGGTAACGGCACTCCACCAAAAACCATCTAAAATTCCTTGCCAACCAGGAGCAAATTGCTCAGGGTTTTTGCGCCTTTCAAAAAGCCAAACCAGAAAGCCAAAAACAAAAATAACGGCCGCTAAAATGGCAATAGCCGAGAAAAACTCCCGACTAAATAAATTATCAAAAAAGCCCGTCCAGTTACTGGTATTTTTACGCACCGCCGTTGTACCTGCGATGAAAAAAGGTTGCGAGAAATCCAAGCTATCCATACGGTTCTCCGTAACGGTAATTGGGTTGATCGATAAATCCAATTCATTACTGGCTACCGCCGCTAGCATCTCATCTAAATCGTCGTACCAGCGGTATTCTACTTTGGCAGGAATTTTATCATCAATGAGCTCCCAAAAAGAAAGCGACAAACCAGAGGCTTGTCCATTTGCCTCCTGCATAACAAAAGGAGGTGTGGCCTTTAAGCCAATTACCAAGGTAGAGTCCTGAGCCACTAAATGCCCGAATTGTAAAAAGAGGAGTAGAATTGCTAGATAACGTTTCGCCACAATATTTGAATTTGAGCGAATGTAATAAAAGCCTGCCGTATGCCCAATTAAGCGGCCCAAAAAGACCTTGACGCTGAATACTTTAATATTTCTGTACTATTAATCCTAAGACCTATCGAAAACCCAGACTTTACTAATTTTTGCCGCTTTAAGCAGATGCCTTTTCAAGAAGCTATTAAGAAAAATGAAATAGCATATTTAAGCGGGAACAAGCCTTCTTAGTTTAAGAAATGAAACTCAGGTTAGACGGCTATTATTATTAACTTCGCGCTCTCGAAAAATCGAAAGCGATGGCAACTAATTATCCTGAATATAAGCACTTAAACCTCCCTACCATAAATAAGGAAGTCCTTAAATGGTGGAAGGAAAATAATACCTTCGAGAAAAGCATGAGCAGCCGAGAAGGTCGCGAAAGCTTTGTTTTTTATGAAGGGCCTCCCTCCGCAAACGGAATGCCGGGCATTCACCACGTGATGGGCCGCGCTATAAAAGATATTTTTTGCCGCTTTAAAACCCTCGAAGGTTTTCAAGTGAAGCGTAAAGCTGGCTGGGATACTCATGGCCTGCCAGTAGAGTTAGGCGTTGAAAAAGAATTGGGTATAACTAAAGAAGATATCGGGAAAACCATATCTGTGGAAGACTATAACGCTGCTTGTAAAAAGGCCGTGATGCGTTATACCGACATTTGGAATGACCTTACCGAAAAGATGGGCTACTGGGTAGATATGGATGATCCCTATGTTACCTATAAGTCTAAATACATGGAAAGTGTATGGTGGCTATTAAAGCAACTCTGGGAAAAGGACCTTATCTATAAAGGCTATACTATTCAGCCTTACTCGCCCAAAGCGGGTACCGGGCTAAGTTCGCATGAACTTAATATGCCTGGATGTTACCGCGATGTAAAAGACACCTCTGCCATAGCGCAGTTTGTGGTTAAAAAAAATGAGGCCTTTAAGGGACTTTTAAGCGAGGTAACTAAGCCCGAAGATCGCGTTTACTTCTTAGCCTGGACCACTACTCCTTGGACATTGCCTTCTAATACCGCTTTAACAGTAGGCCCAAAAATAGACTACCAATTAATAGAAAGCTTTAACCCTTACACGCACCTACCACAAAAAGTGTTTATTGCCAAAAGTTTAGTAGGCAAATACTTTAAAGAAGAGCTAAAAGATGTTGACTTAAGCACTTATAATGAAGACGGTAAAAATCTTCCTTGGCGAATTGTGTGGGAAGGAAAAGGCAGCGACCTAATTGGCCTGCGCTACGAACAGCTTCTTCCTTGGGCCACACCTCATGATGGTGCTGAAAATGCTTTCCGCGTAATTGGGGGTGACTTCGTAACTACCGAAGATGGTACTGGCATAGTGCATACTGCTCCTACTTTTGGTGCCGACGATGCCAAGGTTGCTAAAGAGGCCAATCCACCCGTGCCACCCATGTTAGTGCAGGACGAGAACGAAAACCTTGTCCCCCTTGTAAACCTACAGGGACGTTTTATCCAAAACATTGGAACACTGAGCGGTAAGTACGTAAAGAACGAATACTACAATGAAGGGGAAGCCCCCGAAAAATCGGTAGATATTGAGATTTCTATCCTCTTAAAAGAACAAAACAAGGCTTTTAAGGTAGAAAAGTACGAGCATAGCTATCCGCACTGCTGGCGAACTGACAAACCTATCCTTTACTATCCGCTAGATAGCTGGTTTGTAAAGGTTACCGCCGACAAAGAAACGTTGGTTAGTCTTAACAAAACCATTAACTGGAAACCGAAAAGCACCGGCGAAGGACGTTTTGGGAATTGGCTGGAAAATGCCAATGATTGGAACTTAAGCCGCTCGCGTTATTGGGGAATCCCTTTGCCAATTTGGAGCACCGAAGACCGCAGCGAGTCTAAAATATTTGGCTCGGTGGCAGAGCTAAAAGAAGCCTGCGACAAAGCGGTGGAAGCTGGCTTAATGAGCAGCCATCCCTTACAAGGTTTTGAACCCGGTAATATGACTGAGGAGAACTATGAAAAGATAGATTTACACCGCCAGTTTGTCGATAAAATTGTGCTCCTTTCCGATAGTGGTAAAGAGATGCACCGCGAATCAGATCTTATCGATGTTTGGTTTGATTCAGGCTCCATGCCTTATGCGCAGTGGCATTATCCTTTCGAAAATAAAGAAGATTTCGACCAACGCTTTCCCGCCGATTTTATCGCCGAAGGTGTTGATCAAACTAGAGGCTGGTTTTATACCATGCACGCCATCAGCTCCTTAGTTTTTCGTAAGATCGCTTACAAGAATGTTGTTTCCAATGGTTTGGTGCTAGATGAAAATGGTCAGAAAATGAGCAAGCGCCTAGGCAATGCCGTGGACCCTTTTGAAACCATTGAAAAATATGGCACCGACCCGGTTCGCTGGTACATGATTAGCAATGCTCAGCCTTGGGATAACCTTAAATTTTCGTTGGACGGTGTAAAAGAAGTGCAAAGAAGGTTTTTTGGAACCCTTTATAATACCTACTCATTCTTCGCCCTTTATGCCAATATAGATGGCTTCGTTTACCAGGCTTCGCAAGAAACCTCGGTAAAAGATCGTCCCGAATTAGATCGTTGGATTTTATCACGCTTACAAGAACTTACCGAAAAAGTACATCAAAGCTATTCCGACTACGAGCCTACTCGTGCCGCGCGAGCCATGGAATATTTTGTAGATGAAGAACTAAGTAACTGGTACGTACGCTTGAATCGTCGCCGTTTCTGGAAAGGAGAAATGAGCCGCGACAAACAAATGGCTTACGAAACGCTTTTCCGTTGTTTGCACAATTTAGCCCAGCTAATTAGCCCCATCGCTCCCTTTTTTAGCGATCGTTTATATTGCGATTTAAACCTTTCGGTAGATGCGCAAGAAAAAAGCGAATCGGTACATTTAAGCTATTGGCCTAAAGAAGCTATTGCTCCAATTGACGAGCATCTCAACGATCGCATGGCCATTGCTAGAAAATTAAGCTCCATGGTTCTGGCCCTGCGTAAAAAAGAACGTCTTAAAGTTCGTCAGCCCTTGCAAAAAATTATGGTGCCCGCCCTCAACGAAGACCAAGCCGAGCTAATGGAAAGCGTACGCGAAATCTTACTGGCAGAAACAAATGTTAAAGAGCTTGCCGTTCTTCATGCCGGAGAAAATGTTTTAGTGAAAAGCATCAAAGCCGACTTTAAAAAACTCGGACCGCGTTTCGGGAAAATGATGAAGCAAGTGGCCGCCGCAATTAGTAGTTTAAGTCAAGATGAAATAGCTCAACTAGAACAAGCGGGTAAACTGAACTTGAGTTTAGCCGGAGAAGATATTGAAATCCTTAGTTCCGACGTTAATATTAATACCGAAGATATACCCGGTTGGTTGGTACAGAGCGAAGACGGCTTAACCGTGGCCCTAGATATTAACCTCAACGAGGATTTGATTAGAGAAGGCGTGAGTCGAGAACTAGTAAGTCGTATACAAAACATACGTAAAGACAGCGGCTTAGAGGTAACTGATCGTATCAACTTAAAGTTAGAGAAAGATGCGACGCTAGAAGCAGCTGTTAAGGAGAACTCCGCCTACATTAAAGCAGAAGTTTTAGCCGACAAAATTGAGTGGATTGAAAACTTAGAGTCAGGAGAAGAACTGATTTTTGATGAAATTTCCAGTAGAATTTCAATTGTTAGGAGTCGCTAAGGCTTTTTTACATATTTTGCGATGCTTTTTACAGGCATTGCTGCCTAAAAAACGAAAACTGTTGTAACAAATGAGCGAAACTAAAGATCGGTACAGTGATGCAGAACTGAAAGAGTTCAAAGCACTTATTGCTGATAAAATTGAAAAAGCCGAACAAGACTTAGCGGTGCTAAAAGAAAACTTTGCCAATGACCGCAATAATGGTACAGATGATACCTCTCCAACCTTTAAAGCGTTTGAAGAGGGCAGCGATACCATGAGCAAGGAAGCAAATAGTCAACTCGCTTCTCGTCAAGAAAAGTTTTTACGCGATTTACACAATGCTATGAACCGCATTGAAAATAAAACTTACGGTATATGTAGAGTTACCGGCAAACTAATTAGTAAGGATAGACTACGTCTTGTGCCCCATGCTACTCTTAGTATCGAGGCCAAGAACAAACAATAAGAATGCGCCGAGCACTTCTCATAATTTTTTCCGTCCTCTTAATTGACCAGGTCTTCAAAGTTTGGGTGAAAACTCACATGACTTTAGGGGAGGATATTGTTATTGCCGACTGGTTTATCATTCACTTTACTGAGAACCCCGGAATGGCTTTCGGCTTAGAGTTTGGAGGTTCATGGGGTAAGTTAGTGCTTAGCCTCTTTAGGGTTATAACGGTTGCATTTATATTTTACTGGCTAAAAGGACTTATTAAAAAAGAAGTTCCCACAGGCGGAATTATAGCCGTTTCTCTAATCTTAGCTGGTGCCTTAGGAAATATTCTTGACTCTCTTTTTTACGGTGTCATCTTCGGTCCCTCTGACTTTCATCAAGTGGCAGAGGTTTTTCCCGAAGAGGGAGGCTATGCCGCGCCACTTTTCGGACATGTTGTAGATATGTTGTACTTCCCCTTGTATAGAGGTTATTTACCCGAGTGGTTGCCTTTTTGGGGAGGAGATTACTTTATCTTCTTCCGTCCTGTCTTTAATCTCGCCGATTTTGCCATCAGCTGTGGCGTGGGTCTTTTGATTATCTATCAAAAAGCCGTTTTTAAAGACTAGGTAAAGCATACTAATAGATTAGTGAGCCTAAGCAAACCAACTGGGAGCTTTAGTCTTACTTTGATCAACTAAAATTAAAATCCTATGAAGGACTTAATCGCCAATTTCAGCCAGCATTTAAAGACTGCCATCCAGAGCATTAAGGATACTGATATTAAAACCTCTGATAGAGCCGTTCATAATGTGCTCATTATGGGGCTAGGGGGCTCCGGTATTGGTGGAAGCGTTATGGCTGAATTAGTAGCAGACCAATCTCCCGTGCCGATTTTAGTAAATAAAAATTATGATATTCCGGCCTTCGTAAATAAGTTCACTTTAGTAATTGCCTGTTCTTACAGTGGTAATACTGAAGAAACATTAAGCGCGGTAGCTCAGGCCCAAGCAAAAGGAGCCATGTTCGCTTGCATTAGTGCGGGCGGGCAATTAAAAGAGATAGCGCAAGCTAATGGCTACAATATTTTATCCATGGAAGGTGGCAACCCACCCCGCAGTATGTTTGCTTATGCCTTCGCTTATCTTTTGCGTTATATGGAGGCCTATGGTCTGTCCAATTATAATGCTATTGCAGAACTAGAAGCGAGCATTAAACTTCTTAATGAAAAGGAAGAAGAAACTTTGCAAAAGGCAGAAGTCTTAGCCCATAAAATTAAAAATACTATTCCCCAAATCATCGCCAATAAGGGCAGCCTTGCTGTAGCGGCACGCTTCAGGCAACAGCTAAACGAAAATGCAAAGATGCTTTGCTGGGAAGCAGAGGTTCCAGAAATGAACCACAACGAACTTGTTGGTTGGGAAGGGGGCGATAGCCGCTTTAGCACCGTTTTCATTCGTAACACTACCGATAATCCGCGCAATCAAAAGCGTATGGAGATTATACAGGGTATTATCGGTGAAAAAACCGAGCATGTTTACGAAATGTGGAGCCAAGGTGATTCTGCAGTTCAGCGCGCTTTATATCTCGTTCACTTGGGAGACTGGGTTTCGTATTACCTCTCAGAAATAAACCAAGTAGATATCATGGACATCAAATCCATAGACCTCTTAAAATCTGAATTATCCAAAATTCCACTATAAAACCGAAGTTAAGGTTTCAAGACCTCGGCCTTATTGATTATCAAGAGGCCTGGGATTATCAAGAAAAACTTTTTGATGCCACCGTGCAGCGCAAGTTTAGCAACCGTAAGCTTCCGCTAGAAGAGCAGCTAAAAACAGAAAATCATTTGCTTTTTTGCGAACACCCGCCTGTTTACACCCTTGGTAAAAGTGGCAAAATGGAGCATCTCTTGGTCAACGAAAAAGAGTTGGCCGCCATAGGCGCAAGCATGTACAAAATTAATCGCGGAGGTGATATCACCTTTCATGGCCCGGGGCAGCTAGTGGGCTACCCTATTCTAGACCTAGATCATTTCTTTCCCGATATACATAAGTACCTGCGTCTGCTAGAGGAAGTTTTTATTAAAATTTTAGCCGATTATGGGCTCAAAGGGGAACGCTCTCCCAGCGAAACTGGGGTTTGGCTCGATGCAGGCAATGCTAATGCCCGTAAAATATTGGCACTTGGCGTACGCGCCAGTAGATGGGTAACTATGCACGGATGGGCCTTTAATGTTAATACCGACCTCAATTACTTTAAGAACATTGTGCCTTGTGGTATTCACGATAAAGCAGTTACCTCACTCGCTACTGAACTAAGAAAACCTGTTGACTTAGCAGAAATTAAGAGGAAAAGTCACACTTACTTCCAAGAGATATTTGATATTGAATATCTTTAATCAAAATTTCAACTATGCTAAAAGTTTTACGTCGAATAAGCCTTGTTCTTTTCGGCCTACTTTTATTAATTGTTATAGGTCTATACTTTAGTGGCAATGGCTATTTAATAAAAGGGGTTTGGGCTACCTACCTACACGGCGAGACTAGTGCAACTATTACTGATGCCAAGTATTTTAGCACCCGTGAAATTAATACGCAAGACCCCGCTCCGTGGCCAGAAGCAGCCCTATTCAACCAAGTTAAAATTACTCCCACCTTAGAAGAATATTTAGATAGCACAGAAAGCATTGCTTATCTCTTAATACACCAAGATAGTATCCTAGTTGAAAAATACTGGGGCATTGGTTCTCCTCAATCTCAAACCAATAGTTTCTCTATGGCCAAAAGCATCACCACTATGCTGGTGCAGATAGCCATTCAAAAAGGATTTATCAATAGCTGGGAAAGTTCGGTAAGCAGCTTTTTTCCCGAAATAACGGGAGAATATGTAAACTCATTAGAGCTGGATCACTTAGCAAAAATGACTGCCGGCCTAGATTGGAATGAGCATTATAAAAATCCTTTTGACATTACTGCCCAGGCTTATTACGGGTCAGATATAAAAAACCTTATGGCACGGAAGGTACAGGTTAGGCAGCCGCCGGGTGATAACTATGAATATCAAAGTGGTGCAACCCAACTACTGGGTTTATGCTTAATGAGTGCTACCGATAAAAGCCTAAGTACCCTTGCGGAAGATTGGCTCTGGACGCCATTAAATGCAGAAAATCCCGCGACTTGGCATCTCGACTCAAAAGGCGGTGACGAATTGGCCTACTGCTGCTTTAATAGCAATGCCCGCGACTTTGCCCGCTTTGGGAAGCTTCTTATAAACCACGGACAATGGGAAGGCCAGAGTATTATTGATAGCAGCTTTATCGCTGAGTCGAGCCACGGAAGCATGAATGATTTTTACGGCCGCAGTTTTTGGTTATACCAAGATGAGCAAGCGGGCGATGTTTTTTATATGCGTGGCATTTTAGGCCAGTATATAATTGTGGTGCCCAAATACGATGCAGTAATTGTGCGTTTAGGCCATCACCGACTCGATAATGTAAATCATCATCCCAAGGAGTTACCCATCTACATTAGTGAAAGCCTAAAAATGCTAGGGGAGTAAATTTGGCTAAAGGCTATTTAAGTAAGGTTCTACTTTAGGAAGTAGCGCCATGTCTGCCACCATTAAGTTGAGCTCCAAAAGCTCTTCGATACTACACCAAGCACTTTCGTCGTGATCGCTTAAGTCCATGCCTTCTAGCTCCGACTGAAAAGCGAAAGCAATAAGCTCAAAGTCGCCATTTTTATTGGTCCAACTTAAACGATGTAGCTCCTTTTCAGGGCTAAGTTTTAAGTTTAGCTCTTCCTGTAACTCTCGCTCAATCGCCCCTTTTGCATCTTCGTCTTTTTCTATTTTCCCACCGGGGAACTCCCAATAGCCTTCAAAGGATAAACCCTCTTTACGTCGGGCTGCAAAAACCTTCTTGTCAGCATTAATTATAATTGCGCAAACAACTTCCATCATTCAACTCTTCTTATTACTAAATTTGCTCAATGCCGAGTGATCACATCAGTAATCTTTTAAAATCCTTACCCCAAAAGCCGGGAATCTATCAGCATCTTGACAAAGATGGGCGAATCCTCTACATTGGCAAAGCCAAAAACCTAAAAAAACGCGTTTCTAGTTATTTCAATAAGTCACATGATAGTGCCCGCATTCGCGTAATGGTGGGAAAGATTAGAGACATTCACCTTATTGTTACGGAAACCGAGTTCGATGCGCTGCTGCTAGAAAACAACCTAATAAAGGAGTATCAACCACGCTACAATATCAATCTTAAGGACGATAAAACCTACCCTTGGATTTGCATAAAAAAAGAAGCTTTCCCCCGAATTTTTCCTACGCGCAACCCTATTAAGGATGGCTCAGAATACTATGGCCCATATGCCTCGGTGAAAGTAATGAAAACGGTACTGAATCTAATTAAGCAGCTATATCACATTCGTACTTGTAAGCTAAATCTTAGTGCCAATGCTCTGGAGAAAAAAGACTATCGTATCTGCCTCGAGTACCATATTGGCAATTGCCTGGGCCCTTGTGAGCAACTGCAAAGTGAAGAATCTTATAACCGCGATATTGAGGCGGCACGCAAGCTACTAAAAGGGCACTTAAGCAGTGTTAAGCATAACCTGTCCGAGCAAATGCAAACAGCCGCTACGGAATTACGCTTTGAAGAGGCTCAAAAAATCAAAGAAAAATACGACCTGCTCGATCGCTATCAAGCAAAAAGTACCGTAGTACACCCGAGCATTAGTAATGTAGATGTTTACTCCATTTTTAGTGATGCCGAATATGCTTATGTTAATTACCTTAAAATTATCGACGGCGCTATTCTTCAGTCGCACACCCTTGAGCTGAAAAAGAAATTAGAAGAAACCGAAGAGGAGCTTTTAGAAATTGCCATTCCTGAATTACGCAGTCGTTTTAAGTCTCAGTCCAAAGAAATCTATTTATCGCATGACATCAAGCTACCCATTCCCGGTGTTTTTACGCATCTCCCGCAAAGGGGCGACAAAAAAAAGCTGATTGATTTAAGCCTAAAAAATGCGCGCTATTTCCGTTTAGAAAAGCTAAAAAACATACAGATTGTAGACCCCGACAGGCACGTGAAACGCTTGATGAAGCAAATGAAAGATGATTTGCGCTTAAGTGAAGAACCGCGCCATATCGAATGCTTTGATAACTCTAATATTCAGGGTAATTATCCTGTTTCAGCCTGTGTAGTTTTTAAAGATGGCAAACCAAGTAAAAAAGATTATCGTCACTTTAATATAAAGACCGTCGTTGGTCCCGATGATTTTGCCAGTATGTACGAAGCTTTAACGAGACGTTATAAAAGACTATTAGAGGAAAAACAGCCCCTTCCTCAGCTCATTGTTATTGATGGAGGCAAGGGACAATTAAGCAGTTCGGTGCAAGCTTTAGAGGATTTAGGCTTACGCGGTAAAATTGCCATTTTAGGTATTGCTAAAAGACTCGAAGAGCTTTATTTCCCCGAAGATCCTTACCCGCTTTATTTAGATAAGCGCTCGGAAACATTGAAGGTTATTCAGCGCATGCGTGACGAGGCCCATCGCTTTGGCATTACTCACCACCGTAATAAGCGCAGTAAAGGCACCTTTAAGAGTGAGCTAAACGATATAAAAGGCATTGGCGATGAAAGCATTAAATTGCTCCTGAAAAAGTTTAAAAGTGTCTCAAAAATTAGAGAGGCTTCCGCCGATGCGCTAGCGGAAATAGTAGGGAAAAATAGAAGCACTCTGATTATTAATCACTTCACCAAAGAAAAAAACGAGACTAATTGAAAAGCTACCCCATCTTAATTCTACTAAGCTTATTCTTTTTTAGTGGAATGGCCCAAGAACAAAAAGACCTAAAGATTGGTCTTGTGCTTAGTGGCGGTGGGGCAAAATGCTTGGCGCAGATTGGGGCTATCCAAGTTTTTGAGGAGGAAGGCATTGAGTTCGATTATATTGGGGGCACCTCCATGGGTGCGATTATTGGCGCCATGTACAGCCTCGGCTTTAGCGGTAAAGAGATTGAGGAATACTTACGCAAGGTAGACTGGGATGCTCTTTTAAGCAACGAAGTGCCACGTAACCGCTTAAGCTATTTCGATCGTAAAAGCGCGGGACGCTACGTCTTGAGTTTCCCCATAGATAGCAGCGGAATAAAATTACCCAGCGGAGTGAATTTTGCTCAGTACATTCTACGTGAGTTAAGCACCATTACTCAGCAAACATACCGCTACCAGCATTTTAGCGATTTTCCCACTCCCTTCTTTTGCATTGCCACTAATTTAGAAACTGGCACTGTGCGCGTATTTGAGCACGGCCGTTTAATGGATGCCTTGCGCGCAAGCTCGGCTTTACCTTCGCTTTTTACCCCTTATGAAGTTGACGATAGCCTCTATATAGACGGTGGCGTGGTTTTAAATTATCCGGTACGCTATATGGCGGAGAAGGACATGGACTACATTATTGGGGTGGATATGCAAGATTATCTGCATAAGCGGGAAGAGTTAAATGGAATTGTACACGTTTTAGAACAAACCACTGGCTTTTTAAACTCGCGTAACCGCAAGGAAAGCGAGGAGCTCACCGATATTTGGATTAGCCCCAAAATAAAGGACGTGGGCTTAACTAGCTTTGAAAGCTTTGATGAAATTATTGAAGCTGGCAGAACGGAAGCAAGAAAACACCTAAGCAGTATTAGGGCTCTTGCTGCAAAAGATTTGCCTAAGACTGGCGGCCCAAAGGAAAAGGCCCTTCCTCTACAAAACTTTAAAGTAGATGAGATTTTAATTAACGGTAACAAAAGCTTTACCCGCTCTTTTGTATTGGGTAAACTGCGCGTTAAAGAAGGGACCAAAACCAGTGTGAAAAGCCTTGAAAGAGGAATGGACCGACTGTATGGCTCCAGCTACTTTGAAACAGTAGACTACAGCATAGAAAAACTGGACAGTAACTTCCGTTTGATTATCAAATTGAAGGAAAATACCAGCCAGCAAAAGCTAAAGTTGGGGATAAATTACAGCGACGATTTTAATGCCGCGCTTTTGGTTAATTATACCCACCGAAATTTACTTTTTAAAAACTCACGCTTAAGTATAGATGCAGCCCTAGGTGATATGCCGCGCGGAGAGATTAATTACTTTGTAGATCGCGGTTTTATTCCCACCCTTGGCATAAAGCTCCGTAGTAATCGTTTTCGTTACCAAAGCTACCTAAACTTAGAAGCAGTTAACCAGAGAATTTACCAAGATTACTCGCTCGACCTTTTCCTACAGTCTACCATTAGAGATGCCTACGCTATTGGCGGCGGTATGCAAATTGAACATATTGATATTACCCAAAATTTTCAGAGAGATGGCTTTAGCGATTATAACCAAGGCTTCATAAACTATTATGGTTACATAGACTTTGACTCATTTGATGATGCAAACTTTCCCCAAAAAGGCTTTCGCTTAAATGCACAATACCGCATTATGTCAGCGAGAACTGGCTTTGAAACCTTTTTAGAGCCAACTTCGGTGATTAATCTTAGGTATGAGCAGGTTGTTTCCCTTTCTAAAAACCTAACTTTTATCGGCCAGCTTAACGGGGTTAATACCATTGGTCCAAGCTTAGCGCTTCCTTATCAGATTTATTTAGGAAGCATGGGGCAGAGCTATCAAAACTATATTCAAAGCTTCGTGGGGCATCGCTTTATGGAGCTCTCAGGCAGAAATCTTCTTAGTGCGCGCGCCGATATTAATTATGAAATTTCTAAAAACCACTTTATCCTCGCCAAACTGAATTATGCCAAGTTGGAAAACTCCTTTGAAGATATCTTTAATTCTTCTTTATTGCTCGATGGCTACAGTTTAGGCTATGCCTATAATAGCCTGATTGGCCCCCTAGAACTACATGTTAGCACCAGCACTAATCACGCTAATTTTTATGCATATGTGAGGTTGGGGTTTTGGTTTTAGGGCGGCTAAGACTAAGCCTCTAAATTTAATTTTTAGGGAAAGGAAAGAGTCAATATTTTAGAAAACTCTATGGTTATCAGCTTCTGAAGGTTTTAAATAAAACTATGTTATAGGGAGAACTTAATCGCTATGCGAAAGCTTTTTTACTTTTGAAGCAAGATTATTTTTGGTAGCAAGATTAGACGTTACTTCCCTAGGCAGCCTCGCTTTGCAAGAACAATATCCCCTGCCCGCAGTCAAAGAAAAATTATTAAAACACTATCAATTATGAGTTTCAAAATCCTCCTTATAGCGCTGGTCTTTAGCCTACCCTTGCTTGGCCAAGACGCAACGGCCATAGTGAAACAAGCGGAAGACAAACTGCGCGGTGAGCAAAGTACTTCCGAAGTCTCCATGACCATTATCAGGCCGAACTGGGAACGTACCATTCGTATGAAAAGCTGGAGCCGCGGTAATGCTTATTCCCTTATTCTAATTACCAGTCCGGCGCGGGACCAAGGCACGGTTTATCTTAAAAAGCAGAAAGAAGTTTACAATTGGATTCCGAGCATTGAGCGCAATGTTAAGTTGCTTCCCAGTATGATGATGCAAAGCTGGATGGGCTCCGACTTTACTAACGATGACCTCTTGCGCGAGTCTTCTTTAGTGAAGGACTATGAGCATGAAGTTTTAGGCGAAGTAGAAATTGACGGACGTATGTGCTGGCAAATTGAGCTTTTGCCCAAGCCCGATGCGGCGGTCGTGTGGGGAAAAATAATTCTTCACATCTACCAAGCCGAGTACATCCATTTGCGCAGTGAGTTTTACGATGAAGAAGGAGACCTAGTGAATGTGATGCAAGGCAAGAAAATTGAAAAAATCGGCGGCCGCACCCTCGCGACCATCACAATAATGAAACCGGTGAATGAGCCCGGCAAAATGACCATCCTCGAGTATCATAGGCTCGATTTCGAAACTACCGTTCCCCGTGAGTATTTCACTAGCCAGTACATGAAGCGAGTACGTTAAAACGCAAATCAGAGTCGTTTAGCGAAACATCTGGCCTAATAAAAAAAGGTGCTGCACCATGCAGCTGGGCACTTTATGCCAGTATAATTAACCTTAGTTCCGCTTGGTTTCCTCAAGGCGATAAACCGCAAAGTCTTCGTTTCTAAACACACAGTCTAAATTTTCTAACTTATTATTGGCATAATGCACCACGTATGCTTCGCTGAAGTCATCTTTTTCTTGCCGCCATATCTTCATGAAATCCGTCCCTCGTAATTTTTGATAATCTTGGTATAAACTATCCGGGCGGACACAGCCCAAACTAGTCATGTGATCTAACCAATATTCGGCGTACTCTTCACTAAAAAATGCTTTGGTACCATCAAACCAATCACCGTAAGAAGCCCTTTGGCTACCTACCCTAAAACCCGCCTCCAGGGGTGGAACAATGGCCAAGCTATTAATGTCGGTGTTAGCACTAAACCAGTCTTGCACTTCGTACCAAGTCTCTTCTTGTATTCCCTGTCTAATATCTAAGCCACCTCTTAAACCTAAGGCTAATAAGCCGAGGGATAAGAAAGCTGCGCTTAAAACCAAGTTTGTACGCACTCTTAAACCAACAAATCGCAACAAAAACCAAGCTCCAGAAGCCATTATAAGGACAGAGGCCGTTTTAGCCCATTCCCCATAAAAATACTGGACCAGAACTGGCAATGCTAAAAGATAGAATAAGGGTTTAGGACGTGTAATTATTAAACCTGCCCAAAGACAAATAGTTAGTATTACCAAAAATAAATAGGCGCGAAAAAACTGTAACTGGATGATTAGCTGTACCGGAAAAACTTCTGTGAAAACGATACCTAAGGCAATCATAAAAAGAATTGCAAAGCCAAAGCCTAACAAATAATTTTGTTGGACTTTTTTAAAGCCACCTTTTAACACTAAAAGAAAGTAGGTAAAGGCAATTAAGAGTGATTTAAGCACAATGGCAAGGGGGAATTCAGAAGGGAAGGTATGATTGCCATTTCGCAAGTGCATCACCTTCATCCAAGTGGCGTAGCTCTTTGCTCCCACCGCAGTCTCGTCTAGTCCGCTAAAGCGTAAATAAAGTGTCGGAGAAATTAAAATTATCAATCCCGCAGCATACACAAAGTAATCCCTTTTAAAACCTTCAGACAACAGAACCCCTAGCCAGGTAGCCGCAATAATATAAACAGCGGAGAGTGGGTGAATATTAAAAGCCGCTGCCTGCAAAACAATAGTTAACCAGTATTTTTTACTATAAGAGCTGTAAATAGAAAAGAGTAAAAAAGGAAAGGCTGCCGTTCGCTCCATTAGCAGGCTGTCCCAAGTGCTCACGTCGCCAATTACAGGAAAAGCAAAAGACAGCAATACTACCGCAAAAATGCCACTGCGCTGATCATCAAAAAAAGCCAAGGCCAGTCGGTAGAAGGAAAAAATAATTAGGACTAAAAAAACCGCATAAAGGCTAAAAAACATTAGTGGGATGTTTTGCGAAAACCAAGGTAGTAAAGCCGCTAATCCGTATAAAAAGAAGGTGGGTGAATTAACCCGCTGGTCGACTAAAAGATCGTTTTGATAGAGTGCTGGATTTATTAAATCGTACAACCAAGGCAAAGAAATAAATTGATTCCACATTGCGAAGTGGTATTGATTAATACCTACCAAAGATGCTATTGAAAACGCCACAATAAAGAGCCCCAATTGGTATTTACTTATTTGTGAAATCATCCCTTTTCTTCTTAAATGCCCAAAAGTGCTGCTTATTTTACGCTTGAAATTATCGGTGAAAAGCTTGCGCCCTCGCCTGATGTCTTAAGCATCTATAAAATCGCTTAGGCAAGATAGTTCTTTACGCTCTAACTTAGGTACCTGCGCATCTGCAGAAGCATAGCCTACTGGCAGTAACAGAAAGGGCTTTTCTTCCACGGGACGCTCCAATATTTCACTTAAAAAGTTCATCGGACTGGGCGTATGTGTTAAAGTGGACAAACCTAAATGATGAATAGCGCTAATAAGAAAACCACTGGCGATGCCCACTGATTCATTCACATAATAATTTTTAGATTTTTCGCCCGCGGCAGATACATTATAGCTGCGTTTAAAAACAACAATCAGCCAAGGAGCGGTTTCCAAAAACTCCTTATCCGCATCAGTACCGATAGGCGCAAGGTCCCTTAACCACTCTTCGCTTGCACGCTCCTCATAAAAAGCGCGTTCTTCTTTTTCGGCGGCTTGTCTTATTTTCTTTTTCAAGCCCGGCTTACTAATCGCCACAAAATGCCAAGGTTGTTTATGCGCTCCGCTTGGCGCAGAGGCTGCTATTTTAATTAGGTTCTCAATAATCTCACGGCTCACGGCTTGCGAAGAAAAGTAACGGCAGCTGCGGCGCTCTTGGTAAAATTCATTCAGCTTAATGCTTTCTGCTTGAATGGACTTAAAAGGGCGAGAACTAGTTTTATAGGAAATAAATACTGGTTTTTTTTGATCCATACTGCCTTCTGTTTCTAATGTTGCTGCCGCCAGATGAGTGCTAGTCTAACTTTGTGGTTAGTTTAGCCATTAGTCTCTTCGGGTTTTTGTTTTCATAAAGAATCTTGTAAACCGCATCGGCAATAGGCATTTTTATCTCTTTCTCTTTACGCACCTCCCTAATAAGGGCAGCCGCATAATAGCCTTCGGCTATCATATTCATCTCTAGCATGGCACTCCGCACGGTGTAGCCTTTACCTATCATATTTCCAAAGGTGCGATTACGTGAAAACTGCGAGTAAGCCGTAACTAATAAGTCTCCTAAATAAGCCGAGTCGTTAATGTCGCGCTTTAAAGGATGTACTTCTTTAATAAACTTTTTCATTTCGCGAATGGCATTACTAACCAGAACCGCCTGAAAATTATCGCCGTAACCAAGGCCGTGACAAATCCCCGCTGCCAAGGCGTAGATGTTCTTGAGAACCGCTGCGTATTCGGTGCCGTAGATGTCATCGGAAATAGTCGTTTTAATATAATCACTATTCATGCGCTCCGCCAAAAAAGAAGCCTGCTCCATATCTTGAGAAGCAATAGTTAGGTAACTCAAACGCTCTAAAGCTACTTCCTCTGCGTGGCAAGGGCCGGTAATAACCCCAATGCTTTCAATAGGAACGGAATATTTTTGATTAAAAAACTGACCCACAATGAGGTTTTCGTCGGGTACAATTCCTTTTATGGCACTAAAAACCTTCTTCCCACTAATGTCAACTGTTAAGTCCGATAAACTAGATTTTAGAAAAGCGGATGGAATAGCAAAAACTAAAAAATCGGCTTCTTGAACAATGTGGTTAATGTCGGTTGAGATAGCAATCTTTTCCGTCTGTAGTTCTACCGAGCTTAGGTATTTTTGATTATTGTGATACTTTTTTATATGCATCACATTGGCCTCGTCGCGCATCCACCAACCCACGTAATCGTTGTTTTCGGTAAGAATCTTTACCAAGGCTGTGGCCCAGCTTCCTCCTCCTAGTACGGCTATTTTCATAATTAAATTTAAAATTTAACAATAGCGCTGAGCACTTCAGCTTGTCTTTTGTAGAGTATTGTTGCGCGCTCCCCCTTTTTTAATTTAGAAAGGGCTTCCATATACGTTTGCATGTTACTAACCTGCACTTCGCCCAACTGAGTAATAATGTCTCCCGCCTTTAGGCCTGCCGCTTCACCTGGTTTTCCTTTTGTTACCCCGTCAATCTTCATCCCTTGTCCTTGAAATAGGTAATCGGGCATTACTCCTAAAGTAACCGAAAACTTAGGCGCCTTAGAGCTTTCCGTTTTAGTAACACTAAAGGGTAAGGGGTCACCCACTGGCGTATTGCGAATAATAGAAACTAAAAGATTTAAGGTTCTGTAAATGCCTTTAACGTTAATTTTCTCCGCAACGTCTGTTGGCATGTGATAGTCCTCGTGTGTTCCGGTAAAGAAGTGTAACACGGGCATATTTAGGTAGTAAAAGTTGGTATGATCACTGGGCCCAACCCCGCTTTCGCTGAGCTGCAAGCTTAAATCGCAAACAATAGGATTAACTATTTCTTGCCATAGCGGAGAGGTTCCTACCCCGTTAATGGCTAGGGTATTGTCTTCCATTCTACCAATCATATCCATATTCAGCATATAGGTATAGCTCTGATTGGGTATTTTTTTAATTTGTTGCGTAAAGTACTTCGAGCCTAAAAGACCCATTTCTTCGGCTGAAAAAGCCACAAAAAGATAGTTAAACATACGTAGGCCTTCATCTTCCGTGAAAGAAAGATTGCGGACAAGACTTAATAAGCCCGCGACCCCACTGGCGTTATCGTCAGCGCCATAATGTATTTGTTCTTCTGAATCTCCGCGATAACGCGAACTTGGTCCACCAAAACCTAAATGATCGTAATGAGCCCCAATAATAATGGTTTGCGGAGCACCATTATTAATTAAGCCTGCCAAGTTGTAGGTAACGTCGCGAAACTCTTTCAAGCGGACTTCCAAACTTACCGAACGACCTCTTCTTAACTTCTTAGCAATTTTTTCGTTGCGAATATAAATTACGGGTAAACCGCAAGATTCTAAGCTTTTAAACTCCGATTCTGGCGAGTTGGCATTGCCTTTCGTTTTCACCAGAAGCACAGCCCTAGCGCCTTTCTCTTTTAAAAGTTTCACACGTTTAGCGATATCGTGCCACTGCTTGTATTTAGAGTGTGGATGTATCCCGTCGGGTGAACTGATTTCTAAAACGGCAATATTGCCCATCACATCTTCATCGTCAATATCGTCGCGGTCTAACTCCTCACTTTCTATACCAAAAGAAACATATTCGGTTTCACCACTTAGTTTGCCACTAGATGAATAAGCCACTGGATAAAAGTCCTCGTCAATTTTTAAGGCATCATCTTTATAGCTAAATGTATTTAGGCCAGGCATACGCACTACGCGGTTGGGTACGCTAAACTCTTGTTGGTAATCACCTCTAAATGCTGGCTCCAAAGCAGCCGTTTTAAATACTTTCAAAATATGTTGACGTGCTAACTTATCGCCTTTAGTCCCCGGCTTACGACCTTCTAGGTCTTCCGACGCCAAATAAAACACATCGTTTTTTATATCTTCTAAACTAGAAGCTGGCAATTCAAAACACTCATGATTTTGTCCGTTTAAGCTGAAACCAATCCAGATAAAGAGAGCAATCTTTCTTAACATATTGTCTTTAATTTGTGCCAAATATAAAGAAATGGCAAGGTAGAGCGATGCCGAAGCGGAACTGGATTTTCAACATTGAAATAAAGCCTTGAATATTTGTTAATACAACGGTTCAGAAATAGACAAAGGCATGCCTCAATTCCGTCTTTGAAAATATACTTTTACAGTTCTAGCAAAAGCAATGTCGACACTTAAAAAACTCGCGTCTCAAACTATCATTTATGGTTTAACCACCATTCTTGCTCGCTTGCTAAATTTCGCCTTAACCCCTTTACACACGGGTATAATTGAAAAGGCAGAGTATGGCGTATTAAACGATATCTATTCCATGATTGCCTTTCTTATGGTGGTCTTAACCTTTGGAATGGAAACCGCTTTCTTTCGTTTTTACAATGATAAAAAATACGCCCACCGCGATATTTTTAGCCATACCGTTCTCTTTACTCTGGTTTTATCGGTCCTACTCATAAGCCTCTGTCTCGTTTTTTTAGAGCCAATCGCCGAGGTTTTACATTTTCCCGACCGTCCCTATTTTATTGTGTGGATGCTGCTTATTGTGGCAATGGATGCCTTGGCTGCGGTGCCTTTTGCTAAGCTTCGTGCCGAAAATAAACCCATCCGTTTCCTTTTTATTCGCTTGGGGGCTATTGCCTTAATGGTAGCATTAAACCTGCTTTTCTTTTTAGGCTTTCCTTATCTGCACGAGCAAAACTTATTCCCGTCTTCACTACAGTTTTTATACCAACCTGACTGGGGTGTGGCTTATGTATTTATTGCCAATTTAATTGGTAATGCGTTCATGATCTTGCTCTTTCTGCCTGATTATTTTCAGATTCGCATTAAATTAAAACCAAAGCTTTTAAAAGAGCTACTTATCTATACTAGCCCCTTGGTAATCGGTTTCCTTGCGGGGATCAGCAATGAAAAAGCTCAGTTTCAATTTATGAAATATCTCTTACCGGAGGGAGAGAACGACGTTGCGATGGGGGTTTTTGGAGCCATGATGAAGATCGCTACTTTCATGATGCTCTTTATTCAGGCATTTCGCTTTGCGGCCGAACCGTTTTTCTTCTCGGGTGAGGGCAACTTAAAAAACAATATGTCGCGGGTATTGAAATATTTCGTGATGATTCAGTCCTTAATATTCCTCGGTTTAGTAAGCTTTACTTCTATTATTAAATGGAGTCATTTTATTGATGAAAAATACTGGGAAGGCTGGGATATTGTGCCAATACTGCTTTTTGCTAATCTCCTTTTAGGGATTAACTTTAACCTTAATATTTGGTATAAGCTTAAAAACAAAACCCGCATGGGCGCTTATATTTCCTTTTTCGGACTCGCTTTTACCATTGCTTTTAACCTCTTGTTGGTCCCCGAATATGGCTATACTGGTGCCGCTTATGCTACCTTAATTAGCTATGCTGCTATGACGGGTTGCTCATACTATCTTAATCAAAAACACGATCCGATAGATTATCCGGTTCGCACCATTGGAATGTATCTTGGCTTGGCCTTAATAGGCGCTTATTTAAGTTATTATGTTTTTGATGCAAAGCTCTTACCCGGACTTATTATTTTTAGCCTCTATTTAGCTTTTATGCTGTGGCTAGACGGAGCTGCACTATTAAAATTGCGAAAAAAATGACCACTGTTAAAGTAATTAATAAATCAGGCTATGCTCTGCCTAGCTACCAAACCAAGGACTCTGCTGGCCTAGACTTACAAGCTGTATTAGAGGAAGCCCTAACTTTAAAGCCCTTGGAAAGAGCGTTGGTAAAAACAGGCCTTTTTATTGCCTTGGAGCCTGGCTATGAGGCACAAGTACGGCCCCGTAGTGGCTTAGCTTTTAAGCAAGGAGTTAGCGTTCTCAACGCCCCAGGAACCATCGATGCAGATTACCGTGGAGAAATTGGCGTTATCCTAGTAAATCTTAGTAACGAAACGGTTAGCATCGCCCCAGGTGAACGCATTGCGCAATTGGTAATTGCAAAATACAGTCAGATTGAATGGAGCTTGAGCGAAAGCTTAGATGAAACCAAAAGGGGCGCAGGGGGTTTTGGCAGTACAGGCAAAAAATAGCTTTAATTTTTAGCAATAAAATGGCCTGATTTTTAGGCAAACTGCATTTTTGTAACTAACATTGTTTAATACATTTAGATAAAATTCTTAGCATGAAAATAATCGTTCCCATGGCTGGTCGCGGCAGCCGTTTAAGACCTCATACTTTAACTATTCCTAAACCTTTAATTCCGATTGCAGGCAAGCCAATTGTGCAACGCCTAGTAGAAGATATTGTAAAAGTAGCGGGTCAAAAAGTTGATGAAATCGCCTTTATTATTGGTGACTTCGGTGCCGAAGTTGAGCAAAACCTTAAGAACATTGCTGCCTCTCTCGGTGCAAAAGGAAGCATCTTTTATCAAGATAAACCCTTGGGAACAGCACACGCTATTCTTTGTGCTAAAGAAGCTCTAAGCGGTAACGTAGTGGTTGCTTTCGCAGATACGCTTTTCCGTGCAGACTTTAGTTTGGACGTGGAAAATGACGGTGTAATCTGGACGAAAAGAGTGGAAAACCCTGCTGCCTTTGGGGTCGTTAAAAAAGATGAAAATGGCATTATTACTAACTTTGTAGAAAAGCCCGAAACTTTCGTTTCCGACGAAGCCATTATTGGTATTTACTATTTTAAAGACGGTGAATATTTACGCAATGAATTGCAATATCTTTTAGATAACGACATTAAAGATAAAGGTGAATACCAACTGACCAATGCCTTAGAAAACATGAAAGGCAAGGGAAGTAAGTTTACCTCTGGTACCGTAAACGAATGGATGGACTGCGGTAATAAAGCGGTTACCCTAGAAACGAATGGTAAAATTCTCGGTTTCATTCAAGAAGATGAAAAACTAGTAAGTGATAAGGCTACCATAGAAAACAGTAAAATAATTGAGCCCTGCTATATTGCTGCCGGTGCAAAAATTATTAACTCTACCGTTGGTCCCCGTGTTAGCGTAGGTGCTAATACGATTGTTAAAGACTCGCATTTGGAAGACGTATTAATCCAAGAAGATAGCGAGATAAGCAATGCCACCCTTAAAAACTCAATGATTGGAAATAAAGCCAAGTTTAATGGCAACTTCACAGAAATATCTATTGGCGATTACAGCGTTTTGGAATAAGTCTTTATTCCTTTTAATTTTTATATCATTTAACTTAAGCCTTTCTGCCCAGAGTAATCTTAGGGGAGAGAGGCTTAGGCTTTTTAATGAAAATTTCTTTGCCGCAGAGAATTATAAACTGCGTGGCGAAAGCGAAAAGGCAGAAGCGCTCTTTGGAGAGCTCTATCGTATAGACTCCGATAATGGCACCGTTTGTTATGAACTGGCTCAGCTTGCTATAAAGCGGCAAGACCAAAACGACGCCTTGTTTTACGCGGAAAGAGCCATGGAGCTTGACCCAGACAATACTTGGTATATGTTACTTTGTGCCGCCATTTACAAGCAGGCGCAGTTAAGCGACAAGCAATTAGGCATCTATCAAAAATTAATAAATCACGACCGCGAAAATTTAGACTATCGCTTCGAACTTGCACAGGCTTTGCTTGATGCCGGAAAAACCGATTTAGCCTTAGCGCATATCGATACTATCGAAAACACACTAGGGCCCTTAGAGTCTTTGATTGAGCTGAAAAAAATGGCACATCTGCAAGCTAATAATGTAGATGGCGCCGCCGCGGCCATTAAACAATTGATTGAGCGAGACCCGCAAGAACTCGATAATTACGGCGCCCTTGGTCAACTCTATCAGATAAACGGTCGCGATGAAGAAGCCCTTGCCATTTATCAAAAAATGGTGGAATTGGACAGTGCTGATCCCCGACCGCACTTAGACTTGGCGAATTATTACCGCCAAATGAATGACAAAGAAGCTTCCTTATACCACCTTCGAAAAGCCCTGCAAAGTCCCCGCCTAGATGTAGACCGTAAGATTGGTGTATTAGTAAGCCTTTTTGATGCTTCTCTAAAAGATACTAGTCTCGCTAATGAGGCTTACTTAATATTAAATGACATTATAAATAGTGGGGTAAAAGACCCTCGCATTTATGCAATGTACGGCGATTACCTTAGCCGTGATGGCCGCGACGCGGAAGCAATTGGCTTCTATAAGAAGGCCCTTAAGCTAGAACAGAAATACCAGCTTTGGGAACAAATTTTATTGATTGAAATTCAAAATAGGCTTTTCGATAGCTTGCGCCAAGATGCGCCCGAAGCAATCGAGTATTATCCAAACCAAGCCTTTCCATACCTTTTGGCTGGTATAGCGTTTAACGAAGCCAACAGGAGCAGTGAGGCCCTTAGCTATTTAGAAAGTGGCCTTATTTACGTGGTGCAAAATCCCAATTTAAAATTGGAGTTTTACTTACAGCTAGCGGCGGCTTATCACTTAGAGGAGGAACATAAGCAGAGTGATGCCTATTTCGATAAAGCCCTAGCCATTGATGGAAAAAACGCCACTGCTTTAAATAACTATGCCTACTACCTAGCGCAACGCGAAGAAAAACTAGAGAAAGCTCTGGAGCTAAGCAGAAGGAGTAATAATTTAAGTCCGAAAAACCCAGTGTTTCTAGACACTTGGGCTTGGGTGCTTTTTAAACAAGAACAATTCCCCCTAGCTTTAGAAAAAATAGAAGCTGCTTTAGCCTTAAACGCTAATCATGATTCTGAAATTTTAGAACATTATGGCGACATTTTAACGGCCAACCAGCGTCCGCAAGAAGCCTTAAAGCAATATCAGCTTGCGCTGGAAAAAGACCCACAAAACCTTAGCCTTCAGCAAAAAATAGACGCCCTACAATGAGAAGAATAGCCTCTCTTTTAGCCCTTTTAGCTTTTACGGCAAGCTGTGGCTTGAAACGTAATCTGCCGGAAGGCGCGCCCCGCTATTTAAAGTTAGCCAAGCTAGAGGATAAGATTCAGGCGGAGGCCTTTAGCTTCGAAAGGCTGAATATTAAAGGAAAAGGTCGCGTGCGCAGTGCAGATTTCAACCAATCCTTTCGTTATGAAATCCGAATTTTAAAAGACAGCCTTATTTGGGTAGATATTGCAGATCCATTTATTGGCTTAAAGGTGGCACGTGGTATTCTTAGCCCGCAAGGCTTTTCATATTACAGCCGCTTAACAAGAGACTATGCCCAAGGGGACCCGGCTAGTATGGCTAAAAAGCTAGGTATTGAGTTTCAGTTTGCGCCATTAATGGCGGCCTTAGGGGCCAATTATTGGCAAATGAAAAGCGAGCGCTTCCAAAGCTTGGTGTCGCAGTCTTACCTCATTCACAATTACGACCCCAGCGGAAAGGTACACAGCGTAGAAGCGCAAACCGAGTTTGTAAATCAAGAAATTGCACCCGGCCTTTTTAGGCCTAACTATTTAGAAATTAAGCAGCCTACTGCCGGTAAAGTATTTCGCGTAAAATATCTAGACTATCAAGATTTTGGTGACTTTAAGTTTCCTAGTCAAATAGAAATTGAATTTATAGACGGCGACAAAACCCAAGTAATATTAGATATTAAAAGTGTTGAAAAGCACGAAGAACTCAGCACACCTTATAGCATTCCATCACAGTATGACTTGGCGCCCTAAAATACTATTACTCTTCTTTTGCCTCGCTTTAGGATTAAACCTACAAGCGCAGGAAAGTGAACGCCAAAAACTAGAATCGCAAAAGATTAGGCTTTTGGATGAGATAGAGCTGGCTAACCGAATCCTTAAAGAAACTCAGAAAGACCGTGAAAACTCGGTCGGTACTATCGAGACGGTAGAGCAAAAGCTTCGTTTACGCGAACGCCTAATTCGCACTCTCGATCGTGAAATTGAACTTTTAGAGGAGGAGGCCGAAGAAATTCAAGAACGCAATGATACCCTGAGGGTGCGTATTGAAACTCTCAAAGCTTCTTATGCTAAAATGATCCAGCAAGCCTATAAGAGCCGGAAAAACATAAGCCGCTTGATGTTTATTCTTTCTTCGCAAGACTTTAACCAAGCACTGAGACGCATTGAGTACTTAAAACAATATAGCGCTTACCGCGAAAGACAGGTAAAGGAAATTGAAGATAAAGAGAAAGAGTTAGCTCGTGAAATGGAGAAATTACGCGTTCAGAAAATTCGTAAAAATGCTGTTCGAACCCAGTTAAACTTAGAAAAAAAGAAGCTGAGCGATGAGCGCCTAAGCCAGAAAGAAGCTATTGTAGCTTTTAAGGAAATGGAGGATAACCTGAAGAAATCCTTAAAAACAAAACAAGCGGAAGCGCAAAAAGTAGAAAAGGAAATTGGTCGAATAATCGCAGCGGAAATTGCCAAAGCCAAAGCGAAAGCCGCCAGAAAACAATTAGAGGATAGAGCCATGGAAATTGGCTTAGTTCGAGGCAAAGACTTTAGCAGCAATACTAGCAATAACCGTATTAAAGAGCTGATTGACGCCAAAGAAAAAGCTTTAAAAGCAGCCAATATCAAAGTAGTCGAGGCTAGTCCAACTTATGAGTTAACCCCAGAAACTCGCTTGATTTCTGCCAACTTTGAAGCAAACCGTAAACGCTTACCTTGGCCAGTAGAGCGCGGTTTGGTAGTGGGTAATTTTGGACCACAAAGACACCCCGTGGTAAAGAGCGTAGTTATTGATAATCGCGGAGTAGATATTGCCACGGAAAAAGCGGCTGTTATTAGAGCGGTTTTTGATGGCGAAGTGTTGAATATGTACCGCATGCCTACTGGGCAGCTAGCTCTAATTATAAGCCACGGTAATTACTTTAGCGTTTACCAGAACATTACCGATATTACCGTAAGTAAAGGGGAAAAAGTAACTAAACTGCAAACCTTAGGGAAGTCCTACACCAACCCCATTAACTCTGAAACTAAACTACATTTTGAAATTTGGAGTGACCAAAATGCGGTTAACCCACTCTTATGGCTTAGCCCTAAATGATGGTGGCTTGGGAAAGAAACGCCCCACTCTTTTTTTATAGCGCGGGTAAACTTTAAAACGCTCGCTTAAGCGTTTTTCTTCATAGGCACTTTTGAAGTAAAAGAGGATAAACAAAGCCAAACAGATTAGCAGTTTATACAAGTCGGCCTTGTAAAAGGCATAACCTCCTGTAATAAGAATAATGCCACTATAAATAGGGTGACGTACAATGGCAAAAAGGCCCCACGTAACTAGTTCGGAATTGTCGGTAGGTGTGGGCCAGACGCTAATAAAATTACGCAATTGCATAAAGGCCCAAATCACTTCTATCAAGCCAATAATTAAAACTAACTGGGCCGGCCACTGTGGCAATTGTGGTAAACTCTGTTCTAGTTGAACGGGCAAAACAAATAAGACAAACAGCAGCATTTGCATTCCCACAAAGAAGAAGTCTTTTTTGGTTTTTTGCATGGACCTGAAAATTATTTGAGCTAATAGCCCACTAGCATAAAGCCTCGTTTAAAGCCGAGTTTAGCTTATTAGTCGTCAATGTCGTCGTCGGGAGTATCTGCAGCCAAGTCATCACCCATGTCTAAATCATCGTCCTCATCGTCTTCCATAAAGGCTTCAATTTTACGATCCATTTCTACACTAATCTTCACTAGGTATTTAGTGTCTGCCGTCTCAATTGGCACGGCCTTAACCGTAGCCCCCTGAGCATTCTGAAATTTCACGATATCCGCATCATCGTAACCATAAGGATAACGATCCGCAAAGAGTCCAAGAATGTCCTGAGTGATGTTTTTATAATCAACTATAACTCGACGCTTGGGAGTGCTGCTTTTTGAGGTAGGCATGATCAATATAAATTTAGAGGGTTGGTTAAATCCGTTTTTTTGCGCTGCAAATATGCATCTTGTATTCCTAATATTTTTTAAGGCCCATTAGAAAATTACGCTTTTTATCTGACAAATTACCCTAAGGCTAAAGTACTTATTGCAAGCGACTTATTTATCTAAAAACGCATCTACCTTGAGTAAACGACGCTGCAAGCGAGTAAAAATGAGAGCGAGGAGGAAGAAAATGCCCGCAACGGTAACCATGGCACCCGCAATACTGGCGTTTAACATAACTGCTAAATAGTAGCCACCCAAAGCAGATAAAAAGGCAAATAATACTGCCAATAAAAGCATCTGCTTTAAGCGTTTGGTAAGTAAATAGGCCGTGGCTGGTGGTACTACCAAAAGGGCAACGATAAGAATGGCCCCCACAATTTCGAAAGACAAAACAGTGGTAATGGACACCATGCTCATAAAAACTAAATGCCAGGCTAGCGTTGAGATACCCAGTGATTTAGCGTAGTCGCTATTAAAGGAGGTGATTTTTAAACCTTTATAGGCAAAAACCAGAAATAATAAGCTAACCAGAAAGAGCGAGCCCGAAATTAGAGTAGCCCTAGGGAAGTATAGTTCTCCCTTCGAAAAGTAGAGCAAGTCAAATGGGATGTAGGCTATTTCACCGTATAAAACGCAGTCTTGGTCTAGATCCACTTGTTCGGTATAGGCGCTGATTAAAATAACCCCGATTGCAAAAAGCCAAGTGAAGCTAATTCCAATGGAAGCGTCTTCTTGCAAGTGCACCTTTTTATGCAAAAGTTCTATCAACAGGGTTACTAAAAGTCCCGCTAGGCTTGCGCCGATGAGTATAATTATATTATCACGACTGCCGGAAATCATAAAAGCTAAAACAATTCCCGGTAAAACGGCATGCGAGATGGCATCACCCAGCATGGCCATTTTACGTAAAAGCAAAAAACTTCCCAGTAAGGCGCAGGTCATGGCCACTAAAGCTCCCGTTAATATGATGAAAAATGCCGCCATATTAATTGGTATAGGGAATTGGACTGTTATGCGGGTCTTGCGTGGGGAAGTCAAGCTCCTTCACTAAAAGCGCTTCCAGTTCGGGACTAATAATATGTTCCATACTCTCGGCATTGGGGTGAATATGATCTTCTTTTAAATTAAGCCTTTGGCTTAAGTACATTTCCCACAGGCGGTGTAGGCGTACTACCCGCTTCGCTTCTACTACACCAATACTACTCAGCTTTAATTTTTCGCCCTCCGCTAAAAGCCAATTTTTGCGCTTTAAACGTTTTATAGCCGCACTAAAATCTGCTTTATTTATCGCGCGTTCTGCCTGTAGCTCACTTTGGCTTAACTCCAGTTGCTCTCCCTCTTTCTCAATAGAAAGCTTGTAGAAGACCTTCAGTAAGTTCTCGTTTACGATTTTCTGACTATGCCTCCGCTGCTTTAATAAACGGCTAAGTGCTCCCCTTTTGGGCGCAAAAAACAAGGAGAGTAAGGTGATTATAGAAAGGGTCATTACTATCCAAGGGCCGGTAGGCATGGCGGGAGATAAATAGCTAATTAAGGATCCGCTTAAACCTGAAATTCCCCCCACTAAAGCCGCGAGAAAAAGCATCACTTTTAAGGAGCTGGTCCAGGCACGCGCTGCCGCCGCTGGTGTTATTAATAGTGCTGCCATTAATACTACTCCCACCGATTGTATGCCAATAGCAATGGCTAAAACTGTAACCAGGTTTAAAACTCTCCGAATGCTTTTTACCGGCAAGCCAGAGGCAGCGGCAAAATCGGGGTTGAAGGTATAAACCTTTAACTCTTTATAAAGACCCAAAACCACCAATAGTAGCAAAACCGCCACGGCCGAATAAGTCCACAAATCTTGCGAGGTCATGCCCGCTGCTTTTCCAAAAAGGTACTGGTCTAAGCCAGATTGGTTCCCCGAGCCGCTGTGCTGAATATGGGTAAGCAACATAATTCCTATGCCGAAGAAAACGCTTAGAACCAAAGCTACGGCGGTATCGCTACTCAGTTTCGTTTTCTCTGTAATATACTCCATGGCCCAAGTCGCTAACCAGCCACTCACCAAAGCTCCGAGCATTAAGACTAAAGGGTTTTTGGTACCACTCAACATAAAGGCAATGGCAATGCCTGGTAAAATGGCATGGGCAATGGCATCACCCACCAAAGCGCGCTTACGCAGAAATGCAAAAGTTCCCACTACGGAAGCGCTCATAGCTAGGAATACGGTTCCTAAACTTACAATGCGCACAGTAGGGTCGCTAAAGCTGAAAAATGCTAGGATATCATGCATCGCCTTCGCCTTCTTTTTCTTTAAAATCTGGCTCTCGTAAAGGGAATTGCTCCCGTGCCACTATTTCTCCTAATTTAGAAAGGAGGTTTAGCTTTCCGCCATAGGCTTCCTTAAGGCGAGCGCTATTAAAAACTTCTTCTTTGGGGCCCGCAGCGACTAAGCGCGTATTGAGCAAGATCATCCAGTCAAAATACTGATAAGCACTTTGTAAATCGTGATGTACAATAAGCACGGTTTTACCCTCGTCTCGCAGACTCGATAAAAGCGCCAAAATAGCTTCTTCAGTAGCGGCGTCTACCCCCACAAAAGGTTCATCCATTAAATAAATATCTGCCTCTTGGGCGAGAGAGCGTGCTATAAAAACGCGCTGCTGCTGACCGCCAGAAAGCTCACTAATTTGCCGATCTGCATAAGCCAGCATACCCACTTTTTCTAAAGCGGCATTCACTTTTTGCTTATCGCTACTTTTTAGTCTACGTAATAGGTTACTAGGGCGATAACGTCCCATTTCTACCACTTCGCGTACACTAGCCGGAAAGTTCCAGTCTACACTTTCCCTTTGCGGAACGTAGCTCAAGCGACTGCGTACTTCATCTAAGTCTTTTCCGAAAATTTTCACATAACCGCTATCCGCCTCCATTAAGTTCATAATGTTGCGCAACAGGGTGGTTTTCCCACTCCCATTGGGACCTAAGATTCCGATTAAGCGGCCACTAGGTACCTTAAAATCAATTTCCCACAGCACAGGCTTACGCTGATAACTAGCGGTTAAGTTGTGGACCTCTAAAGCAGTTTCATTTTCCATTTACAATTATTTTAGAGCAGCCACTATGGTGTTTGTATTGGTGCGTACCATACCGAGGTAGGTTCCGGCAGCCCCATCCGCTGCTCCCAAGGCATCCGAATAAAGTTCTCCACCCAAGTCGACTTTACCGCCTAAATCTTGTACCGCATCTTGCACCGCATTAATCGCTCTTTTGGGAATGGAGCTTTCCACGAAAATCGCTTTTATTTCCTGCTGATAAACGAACTGAGCTAAATTACTAACATCGCGAATACCGTATTCTGAGCTCGTGGAAATGCCTTGTAAGCCTTTTACCTCTAAGCCATACTGCATGCCATAATACTTAAAAGCGTCATGGGCAGTTATTAAAAACCTCTGTTTTTCAGGTATTTGTCTTATTAACTTACCGAGCTCCACATGTAGGTCCTTAATCTCTTGCAAGTACCTTTCTGCATTGAAATCAATTTTTTCACTTAAGTCGGGATACTGCTCTTTTAACTTATTTGCCATGGACTGCACGGCAATAGCCCATAGTTCTAAGTCGAACCATACATGTGGGTCAAAAGCGCCTATGAAATCACTATTGTTAATTAGTCTTTCTGCGGGAATGGCTTCAGCCACAGCTAACTTGTTTTTGCGCTTCATTTTCTCAAAGAGCTCCGCCATTTTACCTTCCAGGTGTAAGCCGTTATAGATGATGAGATCGGCCTGCATTAGTTTTTCAATATCCCCTTGGCTGGCCTTATATAAATGCGGATCCACTCCAGGGCCCATAAGAGCCTCAACGCTAATGCTGTCTTGCCCTTTTAGTAATTCTTGCGCTGCATCGGCAATTATTCCCGTGGTACAGACTACTCTATTTGTCTGTTCCTGCGAATCTACCATAGTGCAAGCACTAAAAAGCAGAAGGCCGACAAGGGCTAAATACCACTGTTTCATATTTCTTTGATGTATAAGTTCGCTGCCGCTAAAGCGCTCAAACGATATTCTTTCTTATTGTGCTCCACTACTAAACTGCGATCAAACTCCTCCACGCTTTGCACACTTATTCGGTCACCTAACTGAATGCCTAGCTTAGCGATATAGTTCAAAAACTCGGTGGTAGAGTCCTTCACACCTTGCACTATTAATGGGGTTTTTGGCTTTGCACGGTCGAGTGTAAAATTATCACGCCGCGGAAAAACGCCTTCTTTATTCGGGATAGGGTCACCGTGAGGGTCAAATTCTGGTTCACCGAGAAAAACGGAAAGTCTTTCGGTTAATTCATCCGACTGGATGTGCTCCAACTGCTCGGCAATATCATGCACTTCTTCCCAACCAAAGGCTAATTTTTCCACCAAAAAAGTTTCCCATAGTCGGTGCTTTCGCAAGATGCCAATTGCTAAAACACGCCCCAAAGACTCTAATCGCGTTCCTTTATACGGTTGATATTCGATTAATTCTTTCTGTTTTAGTTTACGCAGCATATCCGTTACAGTAGCGGCTTTGGTCTGCAAGCGCTCGGCAATGGCATTGGTGTTTACCAATTGGTTGGTATTGCCACCAATGAAGTAGATCGCCTTGAGGTAGTTTTCCTCCGTTAAAGAAAGTTTCGTCATCAGAATTACCTTACTCTAAATTTATTTGCGAATTTACTAAAATGATTTTTAGATTTGCCTAAATTTTATTTCGAGATGCATAAAACAATTGGGCTTCTTTTTCTACTCCACTTTACGGGCTGGGCACAAGGACATCAGCACCTAGAAGGCAGCGTAAAAGACAGCAAAGGAGAAGGCCTGAAAGGTGTGCAGGTTTACCATCCAGGAAGCCAGCAGGGCTGTCTTAGCGATGAAACAGGCGCTTTTCACCTAGATACAGAAAACCTTACTGATAGCAGTAAAATCGTAATACAATACCTCGGTTATCATAGCCAAACCATTCCCCTCTCTCAGTTGAAAAAGGACAGCGACATTAGTCTGCAAGAAGATCGTTTGGGTTTAGAAGAGGTGGTTGTTAGCGCCAGCCGGGGTGAGCTGAAAGCTCATAAGGCACCCATAATCGTTAATCGCATCAATAATCGTCTTTTACAAGATGTTCAAGCCTTAAGCCTCGCGGAAGGCTTAAGCTTTAGCCCCGGCTTGCGAGTAGAAAACAATTGCCAAAGTTGCGGTTTCACCCAACTAAGAATCAACGGCTTATCTGGAGCGTACTCACAGGTTTTAGTGAACTCTCGTCCCGTTTTTTCTTCCTTAATGGGCGTATACGGTTTAGAAATGTTTCCTCCTTCTATGATAGAAAGAATAGAGGTTATTAAAGGCGGAGGCTCCGCGCTTTATGGCGGATCTGCCATTGGGGGCACCGTTAACATTATTACCAAAGAAGCTAAGACCAATGGCCTTGACCTTGGAAGCAAACTAAAGCTCATTGGCGGATCTGCCTTAGAGCAAAACCAGCAAATGGCTGCCTCTATAGTAAACAAAAACTATAATAGTGGCGCCTACCTTTTTGCCTTTCGGCGGAAGCGTGAATCGTTTGATGCAAACAAGGACGGTTTTTCCGAACTACCTGAGCTCACCAACTCTACGGCCGGCATAGATGCTTACTGGAAACCTGCTAGTCGTAAAAAATTGCGTTTCAACTTATTCTGGATGAGCGAGGATCGCCGCGGTGGGAGCGACTTTAACCTCGCCCCCCATCAAAGTAGGGTAGCGGAAGAGCTGCAACACCAAGTAATTAGCAGCGGGCTCTCTTACGAATGGACCTCCAACGACTTAAAGCAAGTGGCTTCTGTCTATTCCGCTTACCAACAGGTTATGCGCGATAGCTATTACGGAGCAGGTGGACGTGTGCTAAGCGAAGGGGACTCCTTGAGGGCGAGTGATATTTTAGCGATAAATGCTTACGGTAATTCGGAAGACTACAACTTTGTAAACGGCCTGCAGTATAGCTATGCCTTTAGTCCCCGTTTGCAGTTAAGTGTGGGCACAGAGCAAAAATACAATCACATTATCGATCAAATGCCCGGCTATGGCCGCAGTATCAATCAAAGTCTTAACTCCCTTGGCTCCTTTGCCCAAGCGCAGTGGCTGTTAACGAGCGAGCTCGAGTTTCTTGCGGGTATACGCTACGATTATTTACAATTGCGCTCACAGTATTTATTTCTAGAAGACGACTACGGTGCTGATCGAGACTTCAATATCCCATCTCCCCGCTTAAGCTTTAAGTATTCTCCCAGTAAAGAAAGCTCTCTTCGTTTTAGCTACGCCCGCGGTTTTAGGGCACCGCAAGCTTTTAACGAAGACCTGCACATTGAAACGGTAGGTGGGGCGGCACTCTTTGTTATTCTCGACCCCGACCTAAAAACGGAGTTTAGCAATAGCTTAAGCGCCTCTTATAGTTTTCAAAAGCTGGGAAGAAAAAATGAACAACAACTTATAGTTGAAGGCTTCTACACTAGTTTAGATAATCCTTTCATCCTTAGCGCACAAAGAGAACTAAGTAATGGCACCGCAACCCTAACAAAGCGCAACGGTAGTGGCGCAAAAGTTTACGGAATAAACCTCGAGTATAATTTTGCTTTCGCAGATGCGCTCGAATTACGCAGTGGTCTTACCCTGCAAAGAAACCGTTACAATGAAGCGGAGTTAATCTGGGAAAACCCGCAAGATGCCAATGATCAAGTAAGTAGTGAAGACTTACTGCGCAGCCCCGAAATCTATGGCTTTTTTAATTTAAGCTATCAGGTTCAACCCAAGCTCTCTCTCAAGGCCAATCTTAATTATAGCGGCACTATGCTGGTGCCTCATGTTATAAACCCTGAGACTGAGCGTACGGTAATTAAACGCAGTCCTGACTTTTTCGATTTTGGGCTTATTGCCGATTATCAACTGGTAGAAGGCGAGGATTGGCAGCTAGAGTTAAGCGGTGGAGTGCAAAATATTTTCAATGCTTATCAAAGCGACTTTGACCGAGGCGCCGAGCGCGATGCCAATTATATTTACGGTCCTCTTCAGCCGCGCAGCTTTGTTTTAGGTCTAAATCTTAAAATGTGATTTTTTAAGAACCCTGACTAGAAGGGGCTTTAAGAGGATATTCTTCTAGCTTAAGCTCCTTTCCATCAAATACCGCGTAGGTATTATAGTTAATCCAGTCACCCAGGTTTATATAGCGCGAATCATGCGGTTTGAGCTTAATGTCTAAAGGTAAATGCCGATGCCCGAAAATAAAGAAGTCTTTATGCTGCTTCGCGAGAATCTCTTTGCAGTAAATCACTAGCCACTCTTCCTCTTCGCCTAAAAATATAGCGTCTTTATGACCCGTTTTAGCGCGACTTCTTTTCGATAAAAAATCCGCTAAGCCAATACCGAAGTTGGGGTGTAAGCGCGCGAAGGACCATTGTAAAAAAGGGTTGGCAAAAATTCGCTTTATAAATTTGTAGCCATAATCTCTCGGACCTAAGCCATCGCCGTGGCCAATATAAAAGCTCTTGCCATTCCATTCCCTCTCAATTGGCTCTCGGTATAAGTTGGCGCCGATCTCTTGTGGCAAATAGTCAAAAATCCACATATCGTGGTTGCCGGTAAAAATGTGAATTTCAATACCTGCGTCGCTTAGCTCCGCTAATTTACCCAAGACACGCACGAAGCCACGAGGAACCGCTTTTTTATACTCAAACCAAAAATCGAAGAGATCCCCAACAATAAATAGTTCGGCTGCGTCGACCCTAACTGCCTCCAACCACTTCACAAAATGCTTTTCTCGCTTTAGGCTCGCCTCGTAATTAGGCGCCCCTAAATGCTGGTCGGAAGCAAAGTATATTTTCTTGTTTGGCGGTAACTGCATGCTGCGAAGATAATCCAAGCTTTTATTCTAGCCTCAAAGACATAAAAAAACCCGCCTAAGGCGGGCTTATTAGAAATGCTAAAATGAAAATTATTTAGCAGCTGAGTATCTGCGCGCTACTTCTTCCCAGTTAATTACCTTGAAGAAAGCCTCGATGTAATCAGGGCGACGGTTTTGGTAATTCAGGTAATAAGCGTGCTCCCAAACGTCTAAACCTAAAATTGGGGTACCCTCTTGGTCAACAACATCCATTAAAGGATTATCTTGATTTGGAGTACTCGTAACTGCTACTGCGCCACCTTTCTTTACAGAAAGCCAAGCCCATCCTGAACCGAATTGAGTTGCTGCTGCCTTAGAAAAAGCATCTTTAAATGAATCGAAAGAACCGAAAGCAGAATTAATTGCTTCGGCTAACTCGCCACTAGGAGTACCGCCCCCGTTGGGAGACATTACTGTCCAAAATAGGCTGTGATTATAGAAACCTCCGCCATTATTGCGTACACCTGCACCGGCAGATGATACATTGGCTAAGATATCTTCGATTGATTTAGATGCTAAATCTGTGTTTTCTATTGCTGTGTTTAACTTTGACGTATAACCTGCATGGTGCTTACCGTGGTGTATTTCCATGGTTTTTGCATCAATATGTGGTTCTAGAGCGTCGTGAGAATAAGGTAACTTTGGTAATTCGAATGCCATTGTCTTAAATTTTATTGTGTTTGAGTTTAAACTATTTGTATTGAAAACAAATTTAAGCAGTAGAAGGTTCAATTAAGAATTTTCCGGTTAATTTCTAGCTAAGTCTCTTAGGTAAAAGCTATCAACGCACTTTTGCTTGGCTAATACACTTGAAGAAAAATCCCTCAGACAAATAGCCTCTGAGGCTTTTTCCATCAAAAAACTACTGCCCCGTGGTTCTTTCTAATCGTCTTGATTTACCCATTCCTGTTCTTCTAATTGCTTGCCCAATCTAATTCCTTGCTTAACTTAGAGGCAAATTCTTTTATGCCCGCACCTTTTACTGTTTACAATGCCTCCGCTGGCGCAGGAAAGACCTATAGTCTTGTTAAGCAATATTTAAAGCTCTGCTTGGCGCAAGATGAGGCAAGCAGCTTTATGCACATTCTGGCGATAACCTTCACCAAAAAGGCCGCGCAAGAAATGAAGCAAAGGCTTTTAAAGCAGCTTTTGCTGATTAGTCAGTTCCCCAATTTAGACTCTCCCGACCAAGAATATTGTCAGCAGCTAGCCTTAGATTTAGCGGTTGAACCCGAAAAGTTAGCCTACCGAGCGCAAAATAGTCTTAAACGAATTCTGCATAATTACTCCGCCTTTTCGGTTTCTACTATCGACAGTTTTACCAATCGTTTGATCCGTTCTTTCAGCCGCGACTTAAACTTGAGCAGTAATTACCAAGTGGAATTAGAAGATCAACTGATTTTAGAGGAAGCTATAGACCGTATGCTGAGCGAGCTCGAAGCCAATTCCGATCACACTAAGGTCTTGCTGCGCTTTGTAGAGGGTCAACTAAATGATGGCAACTCTACCAATTACCGCACAATCCTCCTCGATACCGCCCGGCAACTTTTTAAAGAAAAAGCACAACCCTATTTACAGCAGCTAGAAGCACTGGAAACCAAAGACTTCCTAAACATAGAAAAGGAGTTAAGTCAAAGACTGAGGCAAATTGAGGCGGGCCAAAAAAAGCTTGCGCAAGATGCGATAAGTTGGGGTGAAGAGCGTGGTATAAATGAGGACTGCTTTAGCCGTGGGACCTTGTGGAAGTATACCCAGAAAATGACGGAGAGCTTTGGTTTTTATACCAGCGCCAGTCTTAAACCAGTACTAGAGCCTGGTGCAAACTTATATACCAAAAGTGCCCGTCCAGAAATTAAGTCTTTAATGGACTTATATCAAGAGGACTTTAAACTACACTTACTCAATATACACCAGTACTTGGCCGACCACTATGAGGAATACCTCTACATTAAATCGGCTCTAAAAAGCTTGTACGGCCTGGCCGTCCTCAAAGAAATAGCCCTGCAACTAGAGCTTGTTAAAGAGGAAAGCAACCGTATACCGATTGGTGAGTTCAACAAAATCATTAGCGACAATTTACGCAGTCAGCCCGCGCCATTTCTCTACGAAAAACTAGGCGATCGCTTTCAACACTTCTTTATTGATGAGTTTCAAGACACCTCAACTTTGCAGTGGCTAAACTTGGTCCCCCTTATCAATAACTCCTTAGCTGGTGGTGGCAGCAGTGCCATGATTGTGGGAGATGCAAAGCAGAGTATCTATCGCTTTCGCAATGGTGAGGTGCAGCTCTTCATAGACCTTTATAATAATATTGAGGGTTCAAATCGCTTGGGCGAACAAGAGCTTTACCCACGTGAAACAGTAAACCTCGAGTCTAATTATCGCTCCCATAAAAACATTGTTGGCTTTAACAATCAACTCTTTCAATCGCTGGCTGATCGTTTTAGTGACGAAAAGTTTAAACGCATTTACAGTGAAAGCGGGCAAAAGCCGCAAGCAAAAGAAGGCGGTTATGTGGAAGTTCGCTTCCTTGATAAAGTAGACTATCATCAATCTCAATATGAGCAAATTGCCCTAACCATCAGAGACAGTCTAGGGCGCGGATTCAAACAATCTGATATTTGCATACTTGTTAGCGCCAATGCGGAAGGTCGATCAACCGCGCGATACCTCCTGCAAAACGAGGACAGCCTTGGCTTACCTGACAATGAATACCTAAAACTACTCAGTGTTGACAGCCTTAATATTGGCGCCTCCGAAGAGGTAAATGGCTTAATTTCCTTCCTAAACATGCTGGAAAGACCCCAAGACTATTCTATTCGAAAAGACTGGCTTTTGTTAAGTTATGAAAGATTTGGTCGTAGCATTGACCGACATGAATACTTTAACATACACGGTAGGCAAGACATCAGTCTAGAAACCGCTTTTTTGGAGGAGCAGATCCCTGGCTTTAATTTTCAGAATTGGGACGGTTTAGACCTTCTTCAAAAGGTATATCGCCTTATCCATCAGCTTTCGCTAAAGCTCGAGAATGACCCTTACTTACAGTTGCTGATCGATCAGGTAGATGATTTTATTCGTCGGGAAAGCCCCTTGGCGGAATCCTTTATCGACTGGTGGTACGAAAAGGGGCAATCTGAAAGTGTGCAAATGCCCGAAGAGCTGGACGCTATTCAAATTATGTCCATTCATAAATCCAAAGGTTTGGAGTTCCCCGTGGTGATTGCTGCTTTTAGCCACGGAAAGCTCATCAATAAAGGCTTCCGCGACAAGCTTTGGTTAAAATTACCCAAAAAAGAAAGTTTCAAAAACCTACCGGTTTCTTTATTAAGCCTCCTCACCCCTGATAAGAATGCGGAAATTTATCTGGACCAATATTTACGTGATTTAGAAGAAGAAGATAAGTTGATGCTGCTCGATACCATCAACCGCTATTACGTGGCCTACACCCGTGCCGAGAATGAGCTTTACATATTTTCTAAGGCAGAGCACCTTGATGACAAGCAGGCAGCCTATTGGCAAAGCATTTTATACAACAATCTTCAAGCCGAGCAAGAAGGCTTTTATAGCCTAGGCGAAAAATTACAGATTGACAAGAATAATGAACACTCAGAAAACCTAAAGAGTCCCGAAAACTTTGAGATTAGGCGCTGGCAGGAAGTGATTGCGGTTTTAAGCTCTGCCCCTAAAAACTGGGAGCAGAGTACTAAAGCAGCTCGCTTAAGAGGGAGCCAAGTGCATCAATTGCTTTCGCAGATTAAGAAAAGTACTGATTTAGACTTTGCCCTTAAAAACGCTCAAAGCAAGGGTTGGTTTAGCAGCGAAGAATTAAACGAAATAAAAGCATTGGTTTTACAAGTGTTGGAGCATCCGCAATTAAAGGGTCTCTTTAGCGCTCAGGCAGATGTGTTAAATGAAAGAAGTATCCTTATTCCGGGCGCTAATAGTAAAATACCCGATCGTGTGGTTTTGCTAAAAGGCGAAGCTCACATTATTGACTATAAAACGGGCGAAGCAAAAGATGAACACCGCAGGCAAGTGGAGGAATATGCGCAATTAATTGAAGAGGCTGGCTTTAAGGTAGCGGATAAAATGCTGCTTTATCTGAACGAAGAATTAGTGCTAGAAAAAATTTAGGCCCCCAAAAAGGGAGCCTAAAGACTTGAGTTTATTCTGTTTTTCTGAAGCGAATCTTTAAGAAATCACTCCTAATTCTTTACCAACTTTAGTAAAGGCCGCAACCGCTTTATCCAGGTGCTCATTGGTGTGGGCAGCACTTAACTGCACGCGAATACGGGCTTGTTCCTTAGGAACTACTGGGTAAAAGAAGCCGATTACATAAACGCCTTCTTCTAAAAGTGCATCGGCAAATTTTTGCGATAAAGCTGCATCGTAAAGCATAATGGGCACGATTGCCGAGTCACCGTCTTTAATGTCGAAACCCGCCGCTTTAATTTCTTTTTTGAAGTACTTTACATTATCATCCAGCTTATCGCGTAAAGCAGTGCTTTCGTTTAGTAAATCGAAGACGGCATTAGAAGCACCAACAATAGCTGGAGCGAGAGAGTTAGAGAATAAATAGGGGCGTGAACGCTGACGTAAAAGGTCAATAATTTCCTTTCTACCAGAAGTGAAACCACCCATAGCACCACCCAAAGCCTTACCTAAGGTGCCGGTAATAATATCGATGCGGCCCAAAACATTTTTAAGCTCGTGGGTACCGCGACCGGTTTTCCCGATAAAGCCCGTAGCATGGCATTCGTCTACCATTACTAAAGCATCATATTTTTCCGCGAGATCACAAATTTTATCGAGCTGCGCCACATAGCCATCCATGCTAAAAACACCGTCGGTTACGATAATTTTATTGCGAGCTGTTTTAGAGGCTTCCACTAGTTGAGCCTCTAAGTCTGACATGTCATTATTCTTATAACGGAAACGCTGAGCCTTACAAAGACGCACTCCGTCGATAATAGAAGCGTGATTAAGGCTATCGCTAATAATGGCGTCTTCCGCCGTTAAAATGGGCTCAAAAACACCACCGTTGGCATCAAAAGCTGCGGCGTATAGAATGGTATCCTCAGTTCCTAAGAAGTCAGCGATTTTCTCCTCCAGTTCTTTGTGAATATCCTGGGTTCCGCAAATAAAGCGCACGGACGACATACCAAAACCATGTGTGTCTAAGGCTTTCTTGGCCGCCTCTACCACCTTGGGGTGAGAGGATAATCCTAAATAGTTATTGCTGCAAAAGTTCAGTACTTTTTTGCCGCCTTGCACGGTAATTTCGGCGCCTTGCTCGCCGGTTATAATTCTTTCGCGTTTATAGAGTCCGTCTTTTTCGATTTGCTCTAATTCTGCTTGTAATTGTCCTTGGAGTTTACCGTACATAGTCTTGTGTTTTGAGAGAAAAACAAATTTAAAAAAGCTAAAAGGCATTGCCGCCCAATAGCCGGTTAATTTCCCGTCTGCTTAAAGCAGATGCTTAAGTTATAAAATCAATTAAAGAGCTTGAGGATATCATTGCCATTGGCTAAAACGATAAGGGAAAGTAGTATTATAAAGCCCGCTACTTGGGCGTATTCTAGTACTTTATCGGAAGGCCTTCTACCTGAAACCATTTCCCATAGTACGAATACTACGTGGCCGCCATCTAGGGCAGGAATGGGTAAAATATTCAGGAAAGCGAGCATAATGCTTAAGAAGGCGGTGAAAGACCAAAAGCGCTCCCAGTTCCAACTCGTATCAAACTGCGACCCAATGGCGATAAACCCACCTACCTGTTTATAGGCTTCTGTTTGGGGGTTAAAGATGAGTTTAAACTGACGAATATAATCTGTTAATACCGTGGAAGCCTTATCAAGTCCCGCAGGGATAGCAGCAAAAAAGCCGTATTTTATAGTTTCTACAGGATAATAGGACGCGGGGCTTTTTCCACCAGGATAAACACCGATTTTACCGTGCTCTGGAACGAGCATGCTTACTGACATTAGCTCACCCGCGCGGTAAAGGCCAAAGCTTAATTCACGACCGGCATATTTAGGGATGCTGTCCAAATATTGATCGTAATACTTAATGGTGTTGCCGTTAAAGCTCACAATGCTATCTCCTACCATTAATCCTGCTGGTTCAGCCACGGAGGTATCGGTGAAAGCACCGATAATGTAAGGGAAGCGCAAGCCCACAATAGGAGATTGCTTATCGAGCAAGGTCTTTTTATGCTCATCTAAAACAGCCAAATCCATAGGCTTACCATCACGCAAAATGCTAATGGTGTTTTCGCTTAATAATATTTCTTTAGGAATCTCACTGAAGCGTTTAATCTTTTTGCCGTCAACTGCTACGATTAGGTCCCCATCTTTTAATCCGATAGCGGCACCATTATCATCTACCATTAAGCCGTCCTTAATCCCTTCTACCGGAAGGTAATCTTCGCCGTAGTACATCATCATACCCGCGTAAATAATAATGGCCAGAATTACGTTTACCGTTACTCCTCCCACCATAATAATAAGGCGCTGCCAGGCTGGCTTAGAGCGGAACTCCCAGGGCTTGGGCTCTTCCTTTAACTGCTCTTTGTCCATGCTTTCGTCTACCATACCCGATATTTTTACATATCCGCCTAAAGGCAACCAACCAATACCATATTCGGTACCGCCAATTTTCTTTTTGAAAAGAGAAAAGTAGGGGTCAAAAAACAAATAGAACTTTTCTACGCGAGTGTTAAAAAGCTTAGCCGGGATAAAATGGCCAAACTCATGTAGAACAATTAATAAAGAAAGGCTCAGTAAAAATTGTGAGGCTTGTATAAAAATATCCATAGGGACGTTTAATCAATTAATGCTAAAAAGTAGGCAAAACTACTCATTCCAATCCGTTTACAGGCTTATGATTTTATAGGCTTCGGCTGCTTTTTGCTTTAGTTTAACATCCTTGCTCTCCTCCGCCAATATTTTAATGCTTTCACGCAGTTTTTGTTTACCCTGAGTATTAAGTTTTTCGGCCTTTTCTAGAGCTAAGATTTGCAATTCTTTCTCTCCGCTATCCAGGGCGATACCCATTACAGTAGCTAATAAATTGGCGTTTCTAGTCTCCAAAAGCGCCAGTAAAGCATTGCGCTTTTTTTGCGAATCTGTTGATTTACTAAAATCGTAAAGGTAATAGGCTTCCGGCCTGTGCTCATCTAGGGTGAAAAAGTTCCACTTATTCTTTTTCAGCGACACATTGATACTACGAGGCGCTCCTGCCAAGGGCCACCAAAGGGTATCGCTTAAATTAAGATGAGAAGTAAAAGACGCTTCTGTACTATCGCTTGCAGCAATAGCTAATAGCTCCAGACCAATTTCGGCGTAGAGATTAGAGTCTGCTTGGCTAAGTTTAAGCTGCATCGCGCGGCGCGGATACGAATATTGGTAGTTAAGTTTTACGGTAATGGGCTTACGCTTTACATACATGGCGGCTGCGGTGGATAGGTGCTCTCTTTTGTTAAGTGCCAGAGCTGTATCCGACAATAGTGAAGTGTCGGCTAAACTTAAATTTTGACCAGCCAAATAGCGGTTTAAAAACAAGTACCAACTATGCTCTGCCTGCATGGCTTGCGTCTGATAGAGACCATGCAAGTATTCGTCTAAATAATCGGCGCCAAAGTTTTTCTGATAAAACTCTTCTTGCCATCGACTAGCCTGCTCAACACTTTCAGCCGCCTTAACTAAAATACGCTGTTCGGCTAAAAAATGATTTTTTGCTCCCGCTTTCCCCGGCAGCATCTTGTGTTTTAGATATAAGTCAGCCTCCTTATTGGTCGGCTCTAAAAGGTCTTCTAAGTCTTTTTGCGACCAGGGCTCACCTCTTTTAACTGCGAGAAAACTCAGCAGTTTGTCGTGCTCATTTTGCATAATTGCAATAAGACGCTCTTCTTCTGAAACCTGAACAATCTCGCCCTCCACCTCTAACTCTTCTAAAATCTCTTCGGCCTCGTTACTTTCAAATTGGCCCGCCGCTAGGTATAAAAATGCTGGGCTTTGTGCTTTTTCCGATGAGAAGTATCGAGCCACCTTAGCATTCAAATCTAGGCGATACTCTTCGATAAAAGGACTATTGACTTCCCAGTTTTCTGGCACAATCAGGTTTAAAGACCAAAAGTGTTTCTCTCCACTAAAACACGGGAATAATAAGCCTTCTTCTGCTCGCAGCGCGGGATTCTCTCCCATATTAAAATCATTTAGTAGAAAGCCTTGATCAAGAAATGTCCACGCTTCCTTGGCTTCTAGAAACTCCTTTTCTAAATAATAATGAAGTTCTAACTGCGCTAAGGGGTGCGGTAAGCTGCTGAAGACTAGGCTAATTTCTTGCCCATCATAATTAAAGTTAAGGGCTTTTCTACTACCTGCTTTGGTGAGGTATATCTTTAGTCCTTGGGCTTGCTGAAGCTGCAAGTTGTTTGTTAAAGACCACTCTTTAGCTTGCACCAGCGCTTTACATTCTATTTTACTGGGGCCATTATATTGAAAAGATAACTCTACGGTAGCGACATTTCTTTGGCCTGATAGGCCAAGAAAGGATGAGATAAAAAGAAGGAAAAGTATACCGCGTTGCATGGCTTATTCTTAACTTAGCTTCCGCAAAAGTATCGTAATCATGTCAAGCGAAAAATTTCAGATAAAAGTAAATAGCCAAAGCTTTGAGCTTGAAGCCAATGCCCTAAAAAAATCTGGCTCTTTAAACGGTGAAGACTATAGTTTAGACCTCTTAGGCAATGCCGAAAAAGGCTTTAGTCTGATTAGAAATAACAAAAGTTATGAGGTGCAGGTTTTAGAGGCCGACTACGATCAAAAAGAGTTTTTAATTGAGGTGGACGGAGAGTCTTACCAAGTAAAGGCCGCTGATCGCTTCGACTTATTATTGAAAGATTTGGGGATGGAGCACCTCAACTCGGCCGCCTTAAATGACCTTAAAGCTCCTATGCCAGGTTTGGTCTTAGAGGTGAAGGTTGAGCCAGGCGACAATATCAAAAAAGGCCAAGCCTTGATGGTACTAGAAGCCATGAAAATGGAAAACGTTCTAAAAGCCGAAGCGGACTGTCTTATTAAAAGTATCGACTGCAGCATTGGTGCCGCAGTAGAAAAAGGACAAGTGCTTATCTCTTTCGAGGCTTAATTAGGGTACTCTACCGCGAAAATTCCAAATACATTATTAAGCTGTACGGTGCTGCCATCGCTACTTTTCAAGACCAGATCTCCTGAAAAGGTATAGCGCATATGGTTCTCCTCTGAGTTTTGAGCTTGGCCTAGAGGATCATTGTATCTGGCAATAGCCTGAATGTTAAAGTGCCCCGTGTTGTTTGCGTAATTGCTATTGTACTCCTTCCCCTTAGAGTCAAAATAAGAAACGGTAACCGTCCCTAGGTTATCAGGATTATAATCGCGGTGAGGAAGTTTTTGATAATTTAAGTTGATATCGCATTGGGGCGAGCCAGAGAGAATCACTTTTTCAATAGTTTCTGTACAACCGCTGGCAAAGAAAATTTTGGCCTTAAGTCGGTAGCCCGGTGAAAAGCCAACTACACTGTAGTTTAAATTTAGGTCTGTCCCAACCCTTTGGTCATTTACAAACCACTGAATAGAGCTTATGCTACCCACACGATTACGTGCTTCCGCTCTTAACTCCGAGTTTGTGCTTTTTAAGATATGTACTTCTGCCTTGCAGTCTCCTTGACTTTGAATAGTATGCACCACCAAAGGGGTACAAGATAAAGGCCCAGCAGAGCTCATCTCTACCTTAAAACTTGCTGTTTGTAAAGCATTCACTTCAAGGAAAGAGCAGCTATCACCGTAGTAAGTACTATCTGGAGTCGTCCAATGAAGCGGTGACTCCTCGTTTAGGGTGTCGCTGGTAAAATAATAATCAAAAACATACGGCTTCCGCGGATAGCCAGATGCATCGGCTAAAGCAATAGGACCATTTATGAGGCTAGATAAGTAGCCAGTATTGGTGGGGTCAGTACTTAGGGAGCCGCCGTGAATATCGATTTTAAAAGCTTCGCGGAAAGCAGGACTGTCTGCCGCTAAAATACTTTCCATATGCAAGACGCTATCCTCCATAAAATAGTGGGTGTGCATGGCGTAACCGTCCTTACCGGCTTCTTTATTAACGGGCAAACCATTCACTGAACCACTAATGTAAAAAATAGGATTGTCGCTATATTCAGCTTGATCAAGATCAGAGTCTTTATTACAAGCTGTAAGCACCAAAATAACCCCCACTAGGGATGTCATCGCCTTCTTCATCGTTCCCAAATACTAAATTTCAAGACTAAATTAGTTTGACTGGTTTGGTGATGTTTTTTAAAGTTTTGCTTTTGGTCATTTGTTAAGTCAACAAAACCATACTGCTGGCTTAGGCCGATACTAAAGCGATCTGAATACTGGTAGGTATAAGCAAAGTTTGCTCCACCACTGAAGCTAGCAAAGCTACTTTTGGGAGCAGAACCGCTCATTTTTTCCACTTTTGGATCCTGTTTAAATATAGTAGTGGTTTTTTGTTGATCCATACTCATGGCAATAATCGCATCTGCATAAGCGCCTAGGCTAAAGCTATGTTTAGGACTGAATTTTATGTTTAGGCTAATGGGCATGCGTAAGGCTGTCATGTTTTTATAATGACTATGGGTTTCTACATCCGTGCGCGCTAAACCGAAAAAGGTACTATCGCTTATGCTTTCTATACCCATATCGCCCCCATAATTATAGGTAAGGCCTGCACTTAAAGACAAGCGATCATTGAAACCATATTCATATTCTAAGCCTGCAAAAAAGCCTGTACCAGTGCTGCCGTTGTAGGCTGGGTTTACGGATGGTCCGGCTTGTAAACTAATTTTCGAATACGACACTGGCACATAATTCGTCTTCTTGGGAACTATATCAGCCTTAGAGCTTAAGCCTGGAGGCTTTCTAAAAGCAAGAACGCTCTTTATAGCGGGTAAATCTTTCCAATTGCGCTGGCTTAAACTAGCATTATCCCCTAAAACTAAAGCTTCTTCATTGCTATTCTCGTCTAAATAGGCATCATTACTTAGTACGGCATTAGTTGCACTAGAAGGCGTTTGACTGCTAGCGATAAGTTTGTTTGTTGGGGCAGAAGGGGGCGTGTTAATAGCTCCTTGACTTGCGCTTGAAACCTGTTCTTTGACGGGAACCTGAGGCTGGGCTTTCGGAGCTACAACTTGCGTTTGTTCAGGAGCTAAGGTTTTGGGCTGAGAGCTAGTTTCTTTGGGGCTAGCGGAAATATTTTCAATACTATTAGGGCTAAACAGTTGCGCTTGATCATTAAATTGAAAAGCAATAGCCGTGGCAGCAAAAAGGAATATTGCTGCAACGCTGCGCCAAAAATATAGCAATCCTTTTTTCGGGCTGCCATCTAAAATTGCTTCCATTCGCTCCCAGTTGGCTGGGTTGAATTTAAAGCTTTGTGATTGTAGTTTTGTTTCGAAGAGTTTTTTTACTTCTTCCTGAGTCATGGCACCCTGCTCCTCATTAAGCTTAGTCTCCATTGCACTCCAGTTGGCGGGATTGAAAGCAAAGCTTGCCGCCGACAATTTATTCTTGAATAGCTTACTGTACTCCATCTCCGAAAGGGGCTCTTGGGGATCGAGCATTTGCTCCATAGAATCCCAGGCCTTTTCATTGAAAGGAAAGGATTGACCCTTCAGCTTTTCAGCAAAGAGTTTATTTAATTCCTTTTCCGTCATAAAAGAAAAACAGCAACATTGTTAATTATCTTCTTCATCATTTCTTGCAGCTTCTTGCGAGCGCTGCTTAGGTGCCATTTACTGGTCCCTTCACTCATTCCTAATTTCTCAGCTATTTCTTTATGGTTATAGCCATCAATAATATAAAGGTTAAAAACCTTCTGACTGGCTGGTGGTAAATTACGTACCAGCGCCAATAACTCTTCGGCATCAAAATTTTTATCTGCCTCATTATAATCCATCTCCGAAAGGCTCGCTAGGAGCATCGGTTCTTCTACATAATCTATTTTAGAGCGTTGACTTTTACGGTATTCGTCGATAGCCGTATTGATGGTAATTCGCCTAATCCACGCCTCAAAAGGAACGTTGTCGGCATAGGAGTCTAGGTTAGTCAATATCTTAAGGAAGGCCTTGTTTAGTAAAAACTCGGCGTCCTCCTTATTGCGTTCGTAACGAAAGCAGACTGACATTAAAATACCATAGCACAACTGATATAGCTCAAACTGGGCCTTACGCTCTCCTCGCCTGCAAGCTTCTATAAGTTGGTGGTCTATATTCATGCTTTTATATACAAAGCACCAATGTACTAAATACCTCGGTTCCTATGCAAGAATGAATATTTTGCTTTGCCTTTATGAGTTAAAAAAAAAGCGCCATCTCCACTCTGTGGGATAATGACGCTTTCCTTTATTAGTAAGTTGGGTCTGTGGCTATTATTCTATCAGTTAATGCTGAAATTAACTAAATCAACAAACTCTCTTACGCGTGCCTCGATGTCTTTCTGGTTAATGTTCAATAGTTTTTCCGTACCAAATTTCTCTACACAGAAAGAGGCCATGGCTGAACCATAAATCACACCACGTTTCATGTTTTCGAAAGAGGTATCATCTTCTCGTACTATCTGGCCGATAAAGCCTCCAGCGAAAGTATCGCCTGCCCCGGTGGGGTCAAATACCTCCTCTAATGGTAAAGCTGGGCAAAAGAATTTTTTATCCTTGTGAAATAACATGGCTCCGTGTTCCCCTTTTTTAATGATTAGGAATTTTGGACCCATGGTAAATATTTTACGTGCGGCCTTTAAAAGTGACTGTTCTCCACCAAGTTGACGAGCTTCTTCGTCGTTTATGGTTAGAAGGTCTACTTCTTTTAAAACCTCTTTTAACTCGGGCATGGCAATGTCCATCCAAAAGTTCATGGTATCCATGATAACCAGTTTGGGACGTTTGCTCATTTGCTTAAGCACCTTCATTTGCACCGCTGGGGTTAAATTCCCTAGCATAAGGTATTCAGCCTCTTTAGCTTTTTCAGTTAAAACTGGATCAAAGTCTGCCAATACATTTAATTCGGTCTCTAAAGTGTCGCGCGTATTCATGTCTTGGTGGTATTTTCCCTTCCAAAAGAAGGTTTTTCCGCCGTCCACACGCTTAATTCCACTGGTATCGATGCCTTTTGATTGCATCAATTCTAATTTGGCTTCGGGAAAATCCTCACCAATTATAGAGACAATGGAAATGTCGCTTTTAAAGTTTGCCGCTGAGAGTGACGCATAAGTTGCTGATCCTCCGATGATTCTACCTGATTCGCCCCAAGGAGTGATTAGCTCGTCGAAGGCTACAGTGCCTACAATTAATAAACTCATTATTTGTACTAAAATAGTTTTGGCAAAGATTGTTTATTTTAAAGAAAGGTACTAATATTGCAGCCCCTTTTTGAGGGAAATACAATGCTTCCTTAGCTCAGTTGGTTAGAGCATCTGACTGTTAATCAGAGGGTCCTTGGTTCGAGCCCAAGAGGGAGCGCAAAAGCCGGTAACGAAAGTTATCGGCTTTTTTGTTTTTTTAGGGTTTATTGCTTGGGTGCTAATGGTGTTAAGCGTCGATAACACTGCAGTTAACTTCGCTTTTATACTCCCTTTTTATCGCATAATGGTATGCCTTAGCCAAAGTAATGCGGCGAAACCCTTCCGTTTAAATCATTGGTTTTTGCTCAACACGATACGATTAAAGGTGCCTCCTGCCAATTTGTTAAATTATTAACAACTCAACTACCTACATATTAGATGTTTACATGATAATTGTTGGCTTTTATCGATAAAACGCACCGTCTGAAGAGAATTATGTCAGACTAAAAAAGGCTACAGTTGTCCTAGTTTTTCAATCACCAGCTTTTTATTATTGCGGCTCACCGGAATCTGAGTACCGGCTAATTCAATGGTGCTTTCTTCTAGTTTTTTAACCTTCTTAAGGTTTACGATATGTGACTTATGAACCCGTAAAAATGTCTCCGGAAGCTTAGCTACAAAAGCCTTCATCGTGCTGTGCACAATATGTCTTTGGCTCTCTGTTACCAGTTTAATGTAATCTCCTAAAGCCTCGATAAAAAGAATTTCATCGATGTTTATTTTAACCAAAACCCCATCCGATTTAATAAAGAGAGAATTTTCCGTCTCTTGCTTTTTTAAATTCTCCTCGTAGTATCGCGCACGCTGCACCGCAGAAGAAAATCGATCTAAATCGATCGGCTTAGAAATATAGTCTGTCACGTCAAACTCGAAGGCTTGAAAGGCATAGTGCTTTTTGGAGGTCACCATAATAACTTGCGGAACATCCTTAAAGCTTTGTAAGAATTCAATGCCACTCATTTCTGGCATTTCCACATCCAAAAAAATCAAGTCTACATCGCGTTTTTGCAATGCCAACCGCGCCTCTATCGCATTGGGATATACACCCACCAGCTCTAAATCACTGACCGAAGCAATGCATGATTTTATAGCCTCTCTCTGAACGGGATCATCGTCTACAACAATACACTTCATTTACACGGTGGTGATTTTCCTTGGTTAAGAATAGAGTCTAAAGATACAAAAGAATGCTAATGGAAGCTTGCGATTTAAAAGACCCTTTTTTTCTTCTCAAAAGGCCTGCAGTTAATCGATGTAGTTTACCGTTAGTCTAAAAATTATTAACAGATGTTAGTAAGTGCTTATCTTTGACCTTGTTAAATTAAATGATTATGAAAACTCCAGCTATACTTTTATTCATTGCTTTCAGTCTTGGCCTTAGTGCCCAAACTGTTACTATAAGCAATACTAATGATGCAGGCGTAGGCTCCTTGCGACAAGCTATTGTTGATGCCAACTCTAACTGGGGTATAAATAATATGGTGTTCAACATACCTATCAGCGACCCTAATTACAATGCAAGCACGGGTGTTTTTACCATTAAAGTAACCTCAACAGAGTTACCATCAATTAATAACCGTGTGTTGCTTATTGATGGCTTTACTCAAACGGCCTTCACTGGAAACACGAACACAACTACTTTTGGCGCTGGTGGCCAAGTTGGGGTTGATAATATTAACCTTCCAACCGTTGACGGTCCAGAGATCGAGATTGTTGACGACTCTCCCAACAATGACTTAAAATGGGGTATTCAGATTGGTGGTAGAGATATCACTTTACGTGGCCTCGCTATTCATAGTTTCGGTAATGACTGGTTTTTATTCGACCAAGCGAATTTATTAGCGCGTGGCGGAGCTGATCGTGTTACTGTTTACGATTGTGTTTTAGGAAGTGAAGCACATGCCGATATGGCTCCAGTGGGAGACGTAAACGGCGGACCGAACTTTCAAGCCTTAGGAATTAATGATGGTAAGTTATACCGTAACTACATTGCTTACAGCGAAACTATGGGTGGCTTTTTACGCAGTGGTTGTACTGGCTGGGAAATCTATCATAATGACTTTAACAACAACGCAACCGATGATCCGATTTGCGATGGTTTAGATGTAGCCGATTTTTGTGAGAATAATATCATACGTGAAAATCTATTTCGCAATAACCGCGGTAATGGCTTCGACTCTTACCTTGCTACTGGTAGTCTCTTAATTAAGAACAACACGGCATACAACAACGGTTTGGGTGGAGTCGAGACAAGTGGTATGCGCATCTACGGATCTAAAGGTGATACCATTTTAAAAAATATTATACGCGACAATATTGGTGCAGGAATCTTGGTAACAAGTGCTGCGCAAAAACATAAAATATCACGCAACAGCATTTACAATAACGGCAACGTTACCTCTTCTAGTGTTACTAGCACTAGCAACCAAATTGGTATAGATCTTCTTTCTAGTACCGACAGTCACAAAACTGGTTCGAGCCCTTATGTTACTATTAACGACAATAATGACAACGATTACGGTGCGAATGCGCTTATTAACTTTCCAGTAATTGACTTAGTGTCTCTTTCTGGCGGCATGTTAACTGTTAAGGGTTTTGCTCCCGCTAACGCTACCATCGAGTTTTTTAAAGGCGACTTATATTCTGGTTCTGTAATGGCACAAGGAAAAGGTTTCTTATTTAGTTCAATAGAGGGTAGTGCTTCAGATAACGATGCTACTACTGGTTCTTATGGCCCTGGTCTGGTAAATGGCTTCAATCAAGGGAGAGAGAATAATGTAAATCGCTTTGGGTTTACCGTGCCCGCTCCAGCAGGTTTTACCCTTGGTGATCTTTTAACCGCTACAGCTTATGTAAACGGTGTGGGAACTTCCGAGTTCTGTGCTGCTTTTACTGCCGCTGCTGGCACTACACCGATGGCAATTATGCCTGAAGTTAATTGTGTATACATTGACGTGAACGGAGATATTGTTGGTCGTTTCGGTTATACCAACCCAAATAACAATAGCATAACCGAGGCAATTGGTGCAAATAATGAGTTTACACCCAGTCCTGCAAACAGAGGCCAAGGAACTACTTTTAGTTCTGGAACTAGCTCAAATGCTTTTGAAGAAACTTTCCCCGCGAGCAACAGTCTTACTTGGAACTTACAAGGAAGTAGTGTAATAGCAGATATTAATACAATACGTTGTCCCGCAGATTTGAGAGTACTGCAAAGCGCCTCAAATAATACTCCTAATATTGGCGACAATGTGACCTTTAGTATTATTATAGATAACCTTACAAGTAACACTCCTGCCACAGCGGTAGAGATTGCTTACTCTATAGATCCTAATTTTAGCTATGTGAGCCATAATGCTCCTAGTGGCACCAGTTATAACAACGGTACTGGGGTTTGGTCAATTCCGCAGGTTGTGTTTGGTAGCAGCGTAATTTTAAACGTAACCGTTCAGGTAAATGGCACGGGCACTAATGTGGCTTCGGTTCAGAGTCAAAATCAAACCGATCCCGTACTTGCTAATAACAGTGCTTCTGAAAACATTGCTCCCGGTAGTTCTGGTTCTAATAACGGTGGTATTGAAAGCGATGGCTCTATGGCCAGTCTAATTGCTAGCCGCAACTTCAACCGCATTAAAAGTGGCAAGCATACTTTTTATGATAGAATAAGTGAAGCCCCTCTTTTAAAAGATTATCAGGCAAACACTTTCGGTAAGGTGGCGAACCTTGCGAACCTTATTCCTGCAACGGGTCCTCAGAACTCAGTGCCAGTAATAACTAGCCCTACTGATTTAATTGGTATTACCAATGCATTAGATGTGTTCTCTGCCGATTACTATAAAAACAGCCAAGATAGGCTAGCCGGCATTTTAGCAATTGAGACTGACGACGAAGTTTACAATCACACGAAAGTGATTTGTGACCGCTTGAACGGTGCTTTCCTAAACAATATCAAAACTGTGGAAATTAAAGGTCACACCTTTATTATGTCTCGCTTAGATCAAGAAGACGGCTCAGTTGATGTTACGGTAACTTTTGTGGCTTACGAAAAAGCAAACGGAAACATAGTGATTGACGCTCGTTGGAATCAAAACGACTATGTAATTGAGCCTTCTGACAAGGTTTACAACTTCCAAGTTTGGTCTGTTTCAGAAAGCTTAACGCAAGATTTAGTAGAAGATATTATTACCTTAATGGAAGCCAATAGCAGCGTAAGCAGTATTACCGCTTCTAACGTAATAACGCCCACCGTTTATGTTAAAAACGGCTATTACGAAAACGGTAAAATTTATCTAGCTTTAGTAAACACCATTGGTGCCAGCGAAATAAATATTCAGGCTAACCGTACGCTCTACGAAGGGGATACGCGGATAAACTTTGGTGATCAGATTAGCTTAGACCCGAGCAAAACTGAAGAGACTATCGTTTGGAATACCGGTTATCTTTTCGACACTGGTTTTGAAATGACCAACAATATAGGCGGTGGCCGCGACATTCTCTATTTAGCTGACGGCCCTTGGGGAACAGACTTTGAAAGAGACTCAGGTGTAACAAACTCGGTCTTTAATGTTAGCGCCGAAACTGGCTATACTACCGCAACGGCTCCTGCCGAAAAGCATTTAGAGCGTGACATTAGCTTTAGTGGTAATGTGAAAAATTACGTGAACGTTTATAGAATGCTACGCTCAGGTCACTTACCCGTTGATGTAAGCGCTTTCAATCAAATTGAATTCGAAGCAAGCTTAAGTGGCTTTAACGAAATTACCGTAACCCTTGTTACCAATAACATTACTAATTGGAGTGAACAATACCGTAAAACGATTAGTGTAAGCAATGGCGCAATGGGCACTTATAGTGTAGATGTTGCCGACCTAGTTTCTGCCGGAAATATACCTCTAGACTTGAGTGAAGTAATCAACGTTACTTTCTCAGTAGTGGGAGATTATCAAAATTTCCAGCCGATGAACTTAAACATTGCCAATGTTACTTTTAATACTGAAGGTAGAGTAGTAAGCCAAATAGAGTTTGCTAATGATGCCAACAAAGGTTTAAATATCTACCCTAATCCTTTCAGTGGTGCAGCACATATCGACATTGCATTAAGCGGAAAAAGTGATGTACGTGTTGAGCTTTACGACTTAAGCGGAAAAATGGTTGACGCTGCGCACTTAGGTAACTTCAATACTGGCACTAACACTGCTGTTTACAGCCCAAGTGCAGAATTGCTTGATGGTGTTTACTTGATGAAAGTAATTGACAACAAAACGACACACACGCAAAAAGTCGTATACCGTAAATAATTAGATTCCCCACTTTTTATAGAGAAACCCGATGTTCTAAGAGCATCGGGTTTCTTATTTTCGTAGCCATGAGAATTGATAAGTTTCTTTGGAGTGTACGCAAGTACAAAACACGTAGCCTAGCTTCTGAAGCATTGCGAAAAGATAGAGTAATGGTAAATGGCGACAGAGTTAAAGCCTCACGTGAGGTTAGGCCTGATGATAAAATTAGTTTCCGTAAAGACAGTATTGAGTTTAGTGTTAAGGTGCTAGACATACCCAAGTCGCGGGTAGGAGCCAAGCTCGTTCCCGATTATATCATCGATATAACTACGCCCGAAGAGTTAGAAAAGCAGCGCTTTATGGGCATGATGCATAAATTGAATCGGGCAAAAGGCACGGGTAGGCCAACCAAAAAAGACCGACGTGATTTAAATGACTTTATGGATGGGGACGAAGATTAGGAGACAGGAAAAACCTTTTCCAACAAGTCTTCTAAAACCTCTGCTATAATAGTATGGCCTCCAGAAAACAACTGACTCTCTACGGTAATACCATTAGCCGCTAAATGCTCTTTTTGTTGCTCTAATCTCTCCGGTTCAGAGTATTCATCTTTATCGCCTAAAAGCATATACACAGGCTTACTGCCCAGCGACTCTACTGCCTCCTCAAAATTTAAGTCCGGCGGAAAAGCCCCCGACCATAAAATTAATTCATCGATGGGCTGTTCTGTTCTACTCATCCAGCGACAAGCGGTAGCAACCCCTTGAGAGAAACCCAGCAAGACAATTTTTTGAAACTTGTTTTCCGCTAATATTTCCTCTGCTACTTGGTCAAGAAGAAGGCAATAGTCATCAATGTCGTTTAAGCGATCCTCTTTAGTCATCCATGAGCTACCCACCCGACCCTTAGAGCCACTGAGATAAAAACGATGCAGTCCTTCCGGCGCTGCAAAAAGTATATCATCACGCTTTAAGCGCGAAAAGTGTTTTATAAAGTACTCTGGCAATTGACCATAGCCGTGTAAAACAATGCATAAATACGGCTGAGAACGAGAAGGCTCGTCACTGAGGTAGTAACGAGCCCTTCTATTATAATAGAAATCTTTGCGTATGCTCAAAATTGCGGCTTTCTCTTTTCCATAAAAGCCTGCGTTCCTTCCTTAAAGTCTGCGGTGCCAAAGCACTTTCCAAACTCTTCTATCTCTATTTTATAACCTCCTACTCCTTCCTTAAAGCCCGAGTTTATGGCCTTAATGGCGCTTTCCACTGCGGTAGATGAGTTTTTGCTGATACGCGTGGCTTTGCCGTGGCAATAGTCCATCAATTCATCGTGCTCTACTACCTCATTTACTAAGCCCAACTCTTTTGCTCTAGAGGCAGAAATCATTTCTGCCGTGGTAATCATTTCCATGGCATGTCCTTTTCCCACCAGCTGAGCCAGTCTTTGTGTTCCGCCATAACCAGGAATTAAGCCTAAAGTTACCTCGGGAAGCCCCATTTTGGCATTGCCTGCCGCAATACGAAAGTGGCAAGACATCGCCAACTCTAATCCTCCACCCAGTGCAAAACCATTTACGGCAGCAATTATGGGCTTGTTAAAGTTTTCGATATAATCAAATAATTTTTCTTGTCCAGCACCCGCTAGTTCTGTCCCTTCGTGAACACCAAAATCTGAGAACTCTTTTATATCCGCGCCCGCCACAAAGGCTTTGGGGCCCTCTCCAGTTAAGATAACTGCACGAATGTTAGGCATACTGCGCAGTTCCTTTAAAGCCATGTGAAGTTCTTCAATGGTATCCTTATTTAAGGCATTGAGCTGCTTGGGGCGATTAATTTTAAGAACTGCAATGGGAGCTTCCAGTTCTAAAAGAATATTTTGGTAGTTCATTTTAAGAGAATTGTGTGTTTACAAAAGAAAGTAAATAGAAGTTGAAATGAAAGCTTAGACCTATTTTTCATTAGGCGCACCCAGTGGTAGGAAAACTCTGAAAATAGTACCTTTCTGTATCTCGGTTTCAAACTCAATTCTACCTTTAAAGCTATCTACAATGCGTTTTACCAAAGCAAGACCTAAGCCCATGCCTTTGCTTTTTGTGGTGAAGCGAGGTTCGAATATTTTCTCCTGCCTTTCTTCTGGAATTCCTTCGCCATTATCACGCACGGTAATCAGTACTTCTCCCGCTACCTTGGTAATTTCCACTTCTACTTTGGCTTCACGACCTTCCGGCACAGATTGCAAAGCATTATTAATAAGGTTATTCATTACCCGGATAAGTTGCTCTGGGTCGGCATAAATTTCCCAGTCACTAATTTCGGAGGTAAAACTAACGGAAAACTGAGGGTATACAGAGGTAACCCTTTTAATAACTAAGCCCATCGGGAAACTCTCCATTTTTAGCTCTGGCATACTGGCAAAGCGGGAAAAGGCCGAGGCAATCGAACTCAGTGTATCTATCTGCTCAATCATAGACTGGCTAAACTCTGCTAACTTTTCGGGCTCATCTACCTTGAGTGATTTTGCCAAGTACTGCACATTTAAGCGCATGGGCGTAAGCGGATTTTTAATTTCGTGTGCTACTTGTTTGGCCATCTCACGCCAAGCCGTTTCCCTTTCCGTTTCTGCTAGCTTTATAGCCGATTTACGCAGCTCTTCTAGCATGCGGTTATACTCTTCCACTAAAGCTCCTATTTCGTCGTTAAAGCGCCATTCTAGCGGTTTATTGGCATCACTGATCCGCGTGTTTTTTATATGCTCTGCAATAGTGTGCAGCGAGCCCGTTATGTAATTAGAAAGGAAATAGGCCAAGAATCCCGCCGCTATAAACAAAAGGAAATAAATTTCGGACAGGCGTAAGAGAAAGTCTTCTAAGTCGTCCTCCCTAATATCTTCGGAATCGAAATAAGGTAAGTTTACAATGGCAACGGGCTTACCGTAATCATTGCGAATAAAATCGAAGGTGCTTAAATAGCTAAGACTATCGACCTTGGGCCGAGTTAATACCTGATCAGCGGTTTTATAAAGCCGCTCCATTAACTCGTGTGGAATCTTTACCGGGATAATCTCTTCCTCGTGTAAGGCAGGGGTGCTGGCAATTAACAGATTGCCGTTTAAGCCATAGATATTGATATCTAAGCCGTTAATTTGCGCTAATTCGCAGACCTTATTATCGAATAACTTTACAATAGAATCGGTGTTGTCTGTAATCTCTTGATCACGCAGAAAGAAGTTAATCGCTTCTAAAACTGCGAATTCCTTGCGCCGGAGACGCTCTTCGTGATAGTTCTCGTTTTCTTGCTTAAAGTGGTAAAAAGAAATGGTACCCGTCAAAAAAAAGGAGACCCCTATGATTAGGAGCATGGAAAAAAAGATTCTTCCCCTGAGGGTAATGTTTAATCGGGCCATGGAAGTGGAAAGGTAGCAAATAACAAGCCAGCAATTTCACGTTTAAAGCCTGTTTAAAACAAAAAACCCCCTGCAATAACAGAGGGTTTTCCATAATATTTAAAACAGGTTTATGCTTTTTCTAAAGCATTTGCACCACCAACAATCTCTAAAATTTCGTTGGTAATTGCAGCCTGACGAGCTTTGTTGTACTCGAGGCTAAGCTCTTTCTTAAGTTCGTTTGCATTATCCGTAGCCTTGTGCATTGCCGTCATACGGGCACCGTGCTCTGAAGCTTGGCTGTCTAAAAGTGCTTTAAAAACTTGGGTCTTTAGAGACTTAGGAATTAAATCTTCTAAAATTTCTTCTTTGCCTGGCTCATAGATATACTCTGCCGAAGCTTGCTCTCCTTCCTCTGGTTTGCTTTCGCGGATTGGCAAGAATTGCTCACATTGCACTAACTGGTTTGCTGCATTTACAAATTGATTGTAAACCAACTCAATCCGGTCGTACTCTCCGTTTAAGAATTTTTCCATTAGCATTTCCGCCACGGCGGATGCATTAGAAAAACTAAGGTCGTCATAAATGGTATTGCGGTCACCTACCGGTTTTCCTGCTCCTTTTTTGGTCAAAACCTCAGCGGCTTTCTTACCCATGCTGAAAATATCAACCTGAGCAGTCGTGTCTTTTTTATAAAGCATCACCCTTTTAACCACGTTAGCGTTAAAAGCGCCGCATAAACCACGGTTAGAAGAAATGGCTACAATTAAAACCTTTTTTACCTCCTCTGTTTGACGACTGTAAGGATCTTCAGAGGAGTCAAGCGTAGCACTTACATTCACTAAGATTTCCTCAATTTTCTGAGCGTATGGTCTTAGTTGGGTAATCGCATCTTGGGCACGCTTAAGCTTCGCTGCAGAAACCATCTTCATTGCTGAAGTGATTTGCATGGTGCTTCCTACCGAAGTAATACGATTACGTAATTCTTTTAAATTGGCCATAATATGAGGTTTAAAGAAAAGGAAGGACCTTTAAAAAAGATCCTTCCTCCGTCTTTTCTAATATTTTGCTGCTAGTTCTTTAGCAACTTTCTCAATAGTTCCAGTGATTTCTGGCGTAAGCTTACCGGCTTTTAGTTGATCTAAAACATCGCGGTGCTTGTTGTCCATATAGTCAAGGAATTCTGTTTCAAATTCTTTAATCTTATTTACTGGAACCTTGTTTAATAAAGCTTTGGTACCCACGTAAATAATCGCAGCTTGTTTCTCTACTGGCATAGGAGAGTTAACGCCTTGCTTTAAGATTTCTACGTTACGTTGTCCCTTGTTAATTACCGACATGGTAGCCGCATCTAAATCCGAACCGAACTTAGCAAATGCTTCTAATTCGCGGTATTGCGCTTGATCTAATTTTAAGGTACCAGATACCTTTTTCATAGATTTAATCTGAGCATTACCCCCTACACGCGATACCGAAATACCTACGTTAATTGCGGGACGTACACCAGAGTTAAATAAATCTGATTCCAAGAAAATCTGTCCGTCAGTAATCGAAATTACGTTAGTCGGAATATAAGCTGATACGTCACCGGCTTGAGTTTCGATAATTGGTAGAGCAGTTAAAGAACCACCACCTTTTACTTTATCCTTTAAAGACGGGGGTAAGTCGTTCATATTACGCGCTACCGAGTCATCAGAAATAACTTTTGCCGCACGCTCTAATAAACGAGAGTGAAGGTAAAATACATCACCTGGGTAGGCTTCACGACCGGGAGGACGACGTAATAATAACGATACCTCACGGTAAGCTACCGCTTGCTTAGATAAATCATCATATACGATTAATGCTGGACGACCGGTATCGCGGAAGTACTCACCCACAGCTGCACCGGTAAAGGGAGCATAAAACTGCATTGGCGCAGGATCAGAAGCGTTGGCTGCCACTACTACGGTGTAGTCCATTGCGCCTTTTTCTTCTAATGTCTTTACAATACCCGCAACAGTAGATCCTTTCTGACCAATTGCTACGTAGATACAGAATACTGGCTCGCCAGCATCGTAAAATTCTTTTTGGTTTATGATAGTATCAATAGCCACAGTAGACTTACCTGTTTGGCGGTCACCAATGATAAGCTCACGTTGTCCACGACCTACCGGAATCATTGCGTCAATTGCTTTGATACCTGTTTGTAAAGGCTCGGTAACTGGCTGACGATAAATTACACCCGGAGCTTTACGCTCTAATGGCATTTCGTAAGTTTCACCTTGAATTGGTCCTTTGCCGTCGATAGGAGTACCAAGAGTATCTACTACACGACCAACCATTCCTTCACCTACTTGAACCGAGGCGATTTGACCAGTACGTTTTACGTTTGAACCTTCCTTAATGTTAGCGTCTGCACCTAAAAGCACGATACCCACATTGTCTTGTTCAAGGTTTAATATAATACCTCTTAGGCCAGAGTCAAACTCTACAAGCTCACCTGCTTGTGCATTATTTAGACCATAGGCACGGGCGATACCGTCACCTACTTGTAAGATGGTGCCTACTTCTTCTAGATCTGCTTCTGTCTTATATCCAGAGAGTTGATTCCTTAAGATTGCTGATACTTCAGCGGATTTTACTTCAGCCATTTTGCTTGAGGTTATAAATTCCTTAAAATTCTTTAATATAATGATTCGCCTTGAACTCGCGTTTTAGGCTTTTTAGTTGATGGGCAATGCTACCGTTAAAGCGTTGATCTTTAATACGCAGTATCATTCCACCGATGATAGACTCATCTACCTTTTCTTCCAACTGTATTTTTTTTCCGCTTAAGCTTTCGGCTTTTTTAATTACCTCAGCTATTTCCGTTTCCGCAAGTTTATAAGCAGTTGTTACAGTAACTTTTTCTATTCCTTTATGCTCTAGGAACATTACCTGGTAAGCTTCACACATCTCTGCTAAAGATGATTCACGACCGTGACCTATCACGATTCCTAAAAAGCGTTCACTTAAATCAGAAATCTTTCCTTTGAAAATCTCCAGCATAATAGCCTTCTTTTTCTCTCCTCTAATAATAGGACTGCTAAGCATTACTCTAAGGTCGCGGGCAGCACTCAAAGTTTCAGAAATCAAATCCATATCGGCTTTAATTTCGTCTACTGCGCTCTGCTCTTTCGCTAAATCAATTAGCGCCTTGGCGTATACTCTTGCTAACTTGGTTACAACCATGTTAGTTCATTTTAAAATTAGACAGTTGCTCTTTTACAAAAGCACCTTGCTTGTCTTTATCCGATAACTCTCTTTTAATAACAAGCTCAGCAATTTCAATTGACATTTCTGCCACTTGATTGCGAAGGTCGGTAATTGCGGCTATCTTCTCGTTGTTGATCTGCTCTTTGGCAGAAGCAATAACTTTAGCGGCTTGATCAGAAGCTTCAGACTTAGCGTCGCTAATCATCTTATCTTTAATCTCGCGTGCTTCTTTTAGAATACCGTCGCGCTCAGCACGAGCTTCGGCTAATATTCTTTGGTTGTCAGACTGCAGACGTTCCATTTCGGCACGTGCATTTTCGGCTGAGGCCAAAGAATCTTCAATATTCTTTTCACGGCTATCTACCGCTTCCATAATTGGCTTCCATGCGTATTTACGCAAAAGAAACAATAAGGTTAAAAATAATAAGGTCTGCCAAAAGAACAACCCTATTGAAAAATCATTTATAAGCTTTTCCACTTTCTTCTATTTTGATCCGTTTCATAAAAAATAACCGAAAACTGCAGGCAATCCCTGCAGTCTTCGGTAAATGGTAGGTTACGCGGCAAATAATGCAGCGAAACCAATACCTTCAATAAGGGCAGCGGCAATAATCATTGCACTCTGGATCTTACCTGATGCTTCTGGTTGACGAGCGATAGCTTCCATTGCGGAACCACCGATACGGCCAATACCCATACCTACACCAATTACGATCAAACCTGCACCTACAATAGTTGGAATTTCCATGGTTTGTGAAATTTAAGCATTAATAAAAATCTTAATGATCATCATGATGTTCCTCTACCGCGCTTCCGAAGTAAAGAGCTGACAACATGGTGAAAATATACGCCTGTAAAAAGGCAACTAATAGTTCTATAACCGAAAGGAACAAGCCTAAGCCAAAGAAGGCGCCGCGGGCAAACCAGTTTTCAAAAACAAAAAGCAATCCGATAATACTCATGATTACTACGTGGCCGGCCGAGATATTCGCATAAAGACGAATCAATAATGCGAAAGGCTTGATAAACATTCCTAAAACCTCAATGGGCGCTAAAACAATACGCATTATATAAGGTACGCCTGGCATCCAGAAAATGTGACCCCAATAGTTTTTGTTCGCGGTAAAAGTGGTAATTAAGAACGTGATTAATGCTAAAGCAAAAGTAATAGCAATATTACCCGTAAGGTTAATTCCTAGTGGTGTTTGACCAAATAGGTTCACGATCCAGATGAAGAAGAACACCGTTAATAGGTAGTTCATATACTTCTTGTAGTGCTTTTCGCCAATATTAGGAATGGCTATCTCGTCTCTTACGAAAATAATTAAAGGCTCGAATATTTTTGACATTCCGCGTGGTACGGCGTCTTTTTTATAATTGTTGGCTACTGTTCTAAAAATCCAGAAAATTAAAGCTGAGATTAGAATTAAGCTTAAAACATTTTTGGTAATAGAAAAGTCAATGGGTTTATCATTCGCCACAAAGTGATCCTCACCATAGGTTATGGTTCCCTCTGCGTCTGTATTATAAATCTTGCTGTGGTGCTCTTTAAAGTAGCTTCCTTTACTTTCTACTACTCCATTTTCACTGTGGTGAAACTCAGAAGAAGAGAATACGTGAAGTTGACCATCCCAAAGGATAATCGGTAAGGGGAAACTTACGGCTGTACCTTTCTCGTGATCGCCCCACAGATGGAAACTGTGCGAATCTTTTAGGTGGTGATCTATATCCTTTTTAATTTGCTCTTTCATGGTGAGCTCACCGCTTTCGCCGTGAGAATCGGATGCCACCATCGTCGTTGACATCAAAAAAGAGAACATAAGAACTAAGAATCCGAATCTTTTAGTCTGCATTACTCGGCTTTCAGGGGTCATTTTAAAATCAGCGCAAAAGTACACATTATTGCTTTTAGACCTATATAATTTTCGGCTCTTTTTTTTAGGATCCTTTTATCACTTATTAAGCTTCACTAATAAGAGTAAAGTTTTAATGCTCAGCGCGATAGCATAGGGCAGGAAAAACGAGGCAAATTCGATGTTTTGAATTTCTCCGTCCTCTTTAAAGAAGGGGTAGAAAAAAATGAAGAAAAAGGCAAACTTTATCGCGCTGCCCACCATAAATACAAAGCCTTGATTGCCCTGCATCCTCTCTGGTAGTCTGCCAAGAAAGAAAATAATTATGGATGCCAAACTGAAATTAATAAGATATGCTTGCCAAGTGCGAAAAGTACTTAAGTCGAAACCTTGTGCTCCTAAATAATAGGCGTGAGCGGCCAAAGAGATACTAAGAGCGATAAATAGAATAAGAATTGGCCTGCGCAGCAATAACTTTAACATGGGCTAGCTAGCAAATTATGATTTAGAATTAAGGGTTTTTAGCACCATGTATAAGCCCGCTGCCAGGCCTACCAAGGTTCCCAGCATGGTAAACCAGGCTTTTTCAAAACTGTATTGTTGATCAAGGTACTTTCCGCCATAAGCGCCTATGGCAATAAAAGCTCCCATTTGAAAAACGGAGCCCGTAACATGCATATAGCTTTTAAGAGATTTTTTCGGCTCTTTCTTGCTCGGCTTTTTTTGGGTCATTTTTAGAAATTTCGCGCACAACTGCTCCCATCTTACAAGATCCGCTGAACTCCGCACCGGGTTGAATCGAAAGTTTCATGGCAAAAATATCACCTTCCACTATCGCACTATCTTCTAAGCTTAAAAGCTCTTCTACTACTAGTTTACCTTCTAATTTACCAGAAATTGTGGCCGAACCACATTTGATATCACCGTTAACGTAGCCCTTTTCTCCTACTACTAGCTTTCCTGCAATAACAACATTTCCCTTAATACTGCCGTCTACACGAAAGTCTCCGTCAGAAACTACCTCTCCTTCTATGCTAGTACCTTGTAAAATTCTGTTACTACTGCTTCCACCACTAATGGGCTCTTTGGTTTTTTTCATCATTACTTTTCCCCTTTTTTTAAATAATGGCTGTTGAAGAAGCTAAGATAGCCTTCTACATCCTGCCTCTTGTAAAACTCTGCAAAATTAGCATTTGAAATCACAAATTGTTTAAAATCAATCGATAAAAGCTCTTCATCCAAATACTTCTCATTGTTAAGTGTCGTGAAATATTGCTCAGCCCGCGTTTTATTAGCTAAACCACTCACCATTACCAGGTTCTTCTCTAGCCCTAGTAAAACACTCTTAACCAGCAATTTATCGTTAGGGTAGTAACGAGAATTAAAATTGGCCAACTTGATATTTAACTTGTTTACGCCTGAGCCACCATTATTAGGCACTACTAAAACGTATCGGTGCTTATTGCTAAAGTCCGTTTTGTAACTAAAGGCTTCCTTTTCGTTCTCACCTTCCCCTTCTGTCGCGGTTTCTCTATCAATTACATCTAGAATCTTTTTCGCTTGCGCAGACTCTTCCGTGCGAGGATAACGCTCCAATACTTTTCGTAGAGTGGCTATTAATGTCTCCTCTTTTTGTTGTGCCCCTTCTGCATAAGCGCGTAAAAGCAAAAACTTGGGGCCATAACGACTATCTTCATATTCTATAAATCCTGCATCGGCTAAGTTTTGCGCCGTCCGGTATGACTTTGCTTCGTAGGTCTCAAAAGCCACCTTATACTTTGCTTTAGCTTCTTTTTCATTTACCGGCTCTTCTTCTTTACCCTCATTTAAGATGAGATAGGCATACTCTGATTGCGGATAATTACTCAATATCAATTCGCGGTATTTATTAGCCTCTACGGTATTTTCCGCAATAGTATATACGCGGTATAATATATACCAAGCACGATCCTTTGCGCTGTATTCAGAATAGCGCTGCAATAATTCTAAAACACTCGCTGCGGCAGATTTTAAATCTTTAATTTCCTCCTTATAAATAATGCTATTATCTAATAGCGCATTTTGAATTAAAACATGCGAAGCTTCCATTTCCTCTGGGCTATTGGGCAAGTTAGCCAGATAGGTTTGTGGGTCGTATTTAGGGTCTAGTTCTTCGTCTCCCTCAGGGCCGTCATTTGCCGCTGCATCTTGATTTTGCTCATTAGGTATGGCACCTTGCACGCTAGCTTTATCAGAGCGACGCCAATTATCTTCTAGTTTTCTGTTACCCCATTTAGCTACAAAAATTCCGACCCCAGCGGAACGGAGAGTAGGGTTATAAAAATAAAACTCCGTATTGGCCGAGCCAACACCGGCCAAGCCACTAAGGCCTCCGCCATCAGTGTTATTTAATGCGTTAAAAGCCATGTTGTCCAAAGCTTCATTCTTCGCTCGCTTAGCCTCTTCTTCCTTCTCTTTTATATCGGCAATTATGCCTTCCACAATAGCCTGTTGGTCGGCTGGGCTTTTTGTGGCCAAGGCTTGCAGGCTATCTTGTAAGGCTATGGTTTTTAAATTCCCTACCAGTTTGCCCAAGCTTTTTACCATTTGCGCAACCTTGGGGTATTTAATATGGTCGTTTGGTAAAGTCTTAGAGGTACTGTCGTAATAAGCCTGTGCGTTTTCGTAGGAACGATCATTGAAGTTAATCTCGGCAAGCCACAAATAACTCAAAGCTTTTTGCACTTGGTTAACTGTACTTACTTTAATAGACTCCTTTAGGAATTTTTCGCGCTCGTCCCAATTATCCAGTTTATTCGCCACCTCCGCCATTACATAATAAATACGGTCGCGGTTATCGAAGTTCTTATCGTCCTTTAACATTTTCTCCAGCTCCTCATAAGCGGAGCTCTCATCCATTAAGTCCACATCATAACTTCTGGCCTGCCATAACTGTGCGTTAAAAAGCAGTTCGTAGGGAGGGCCTTTTTTTATAACCTTGGCGAAAAGTTGGCTGGCTTCAAAGTCGTTACCCAAGCTTGACTGCAATTGCCCACAGATATAAAGCCACCGCAGTTCCTCTTCCTTTTCCTTGGTTTTATCGGCCGCCTGACTCAATAACTGATACGCGTTGAGGTAGCGATCTTGATCAATTTCTAACTCAGCAAAAGAGGCATAAACGTCAGCGTTGATGTGTTTAGAGAGAACCCTATCACTATAAATTCGCTCAAATCGCTGCTTGGCTGCCACAAAGTTGCCTAAAGCTGTTTCTGTTTTGGCCGCCCATAATTCTGCTTGCAAGCGAATTTCTGGTTTACGGAACTCTTGAATGGCATAATTAAAGGTTTCCAATGCCAACATATAGTCGCGATCGTAAAAACGTGCTTTACCAATTAATAGGTAAGCATCATCTATATAAGTATTACGCTGTTTGTTCTCGATCATCATCGAGTGGTTGGTAATTACCTTAGTTCCTTTTTCAATGGCTTTCTCTAAATCTGGCTTTACCGCACTGGCTCCCTTTTCATCACGGCCAGGGTAAATTTTTAGAAGTTTATCAAAGTCGTCCTTATTCTGGTTTTTCATTGACGCCTCTGCTTTAAGCAAGGCTTGTTCACCGTTAAACAGGGTATTATACTTACTTACCATGCGGTGATAAGTACGCGAAATCACCGTGTCTTTGCTGCGCGAACAAGAAGGCAGAAGACTCAGAGACAATAGAAGTAGTATGATATAAGAAAAAGCTCTCACGGGTTTACCTTATGCTAAGTGAATGGTGTTAACATACAAAGAGCAAAAATATTGTAATAAATGCCTAAGCACGAAGCAAAGGGAAATAAGTTTTCTTTTAATCTAAACCAAAGACCGCCTTTGGACTAACGCTCTGCGTAAAGTTAGGCTTTAGATTAGTTATAGATAAGTGGCTTGAAGCTGAAGCGGGCAACCAATAGAGAGCATTTGGGGAAGATGAGGCGCATGATGCAGCGTTTTTAAGAGGGGGCTAATGTGTTCCAAAAAAAGCCAAGGCCCTACGTCTGGCCTATTTACTGTAGCTGGCTGCCATAGTATAACCAAGAACAGATTTTTCTTTTTATGGAAAACCTGAGGCGTCAATTTAGGTCCGAGCTCAGGTTATTAGCTTAAATAAAAGAAATTGCCGTCACTTTTTCTGATATTTGCCCCAATAATGGCGGTGGAAAAAAAAGAAAAGAAAAAAGTAATTACCAAACTGCGTAATAAGTATCGCTTGGTAATATTGAATGATGACACCTTTGAAGAAAAGTTGTCCTTTAAACTCAGTCGCCTCAATGTTTTTGTTTTCGTTGGTATTTCTGTCATTCTCCTTATTTCTAGTACTACGCTTTTAATCGCATTTACTCCCTTACGCGAATATATTCCCGGCTACTCGAGCACTGCTTTAAAAAAGCAAGCCATAGAATTGGCTGCTGTGACTGACAGTTTACAAGAGCAATTAGCATACAATGATCTTTATATGCTTAATCTGCGTGGAATTATTGAAGGTAAAAAGCCTCTTGACCTAACGGATAGTCTAATAGTAGACAGTTTAAATAAGGTAAATTTAAAATTAGGCCTTAGTAAAGAAGATTCTATTTTACGTAAAGTAGTAGAGGAAGAAGAGCGCTTTAGTATTCCCGTGGGACAATCATCACGCTTAAATATTGAAAGTATAAATTTCTTTACCCCATTAAAGGGATTGGTAACCAATGGTTTTTCAGCCGAAGAAAATCACTTGGGAGTAGATGTAGTAGCTAAAGAAAATGAGGTAATCAAGTCTGCGCAAGACGGTCGTGTAATATTTGCAGAGTGGACAGCGGAGACAGGTTATGTTATCATTTTACAGCACACGGATAAGTTTGTCAGCATTTACAAACACAACTCTGCTTTACTAAAAACGCAAGGAGAAGACGTGAATGCGGGTGAGCCGATTGCAATTATTGGCAATACCGGTGAATTAAGCACGGGACCTCATTTGCATTTTGAGTTGTGGTATAACGGCTTTTCGGTAGACCCTGAGGAGTATATTCTCTTTTAAAACAAACCCTTTCTCTTCTTTTCATCCTCAAACGCTTGGTCTATATTCAGGTTTTCCTTTTTACTAGCAGCAACGGCTAAAGCGTCGCAGCGTTCATTTTGTGGATGTTCATTATGGCCCTTTACCCAATGAAAAGTGGGCTGATGTTTTTCCAGCTCAGGAAGAATCATTTTCCAGAGGTCAACGTTTTTTTTATCCTTAAAGCCCTTCTTTACCCAAGAAAAAAGCCACCCTTTATTTACTGCATCTACCACATATTTAGAGTCGGAAACAATATGGACGTCGTGGTCAGGGCTCTTTAAGGCCTTAAGCCCCATTATTACCGCTAAAAGCTCCATGCGGTTATTCGTGGTTAAGCGAAAACCCTGGGCCAATTCTTTTCTTTTGCCTTGCGCTTCGAGTACCACACCGTATCCTCCTGGGCCGGGGTTTCCCCTAGCTGCTCCATCGGTATAGATAAAAATTTGCATTGAGCTTATTAAAGATCAGGAAGAAGGTATTCGATTACTTCGGGATAATGCTTGTATTCGAGCTCCCGAACTTTATAATCTACCTCTTGCCATTCGTCTTCAAAGTCGATTTCTACCTCCTCTTGGAAGATGATTTCACCCTCATCGTATGCTTCAGTGACGTAATGAATGGTAATTCCGCTTACTTCTTCCTCATTTTCTACCACGGCTTGATGAACATATTTTCCATACATTCCTTCCCCTCCATAGTCGGGTAATAAGGATGGGTGGATGTTGATAATCCGCTTGGGAAAATGCTTAATTACATCCTCCGGAATTAACCTTAAGTACCCTGCGAGAACGATAAGGTCTGGCTTTAATGATTTCAGTTTTCTTGCCAACTCACCCGATTCAACTGATTGGTTTTCAATAACAAAGCAGCTTACTCCGAGTTTCCGAGCTTTGTCTATAACAGCCGCTTTTTTGTTATTGGTGATGATGGCGTCAACTCTTGCGAGATCGCTATCTTCGAAATAGCGAATAATGTTTTCTGCGTTAGTTCCTGAGCCCGAAGCTAGGATCACAATTTTCTTCATGAGGTCTTTTGATGTAACGAAAATACAAACTATGTGTAAACCAATTGCGTTTTAATCACGTGCATTTTGAATTATTTCCTTTCTTTGCAGCCTATATTTAAACAAATTATCATGTCAGACATTGCTTCTAAAGTAAAAGCTATCATTGTAGACAAGCTAGGAGTGGACGAAAATGAAGTTACTACCGAAGCTAGCTTTACCAACGATCTAGGTGCCGATTCGCTAGACACTGTTGAGCTTATTATGGAATTCGAGAAAGAATTTGATATTCAAATTCCGGACGACCAAGCGGAAAATATTACCACTGTAGGCCAGGCCGTGGCTTATATCGACGAAGCTAAGAAGTAAAATTCTATGGAGCTGAAAAGGGTTGTAGTAACCGGTTTAGGAGCATTAACTCCTATCGGAAACAACGTGGAAGCCTATTGGCAGGCATTGCTAGCAGGAAAAAGCGGTGCGGCCCGTATTACGCGCTTCGATCCTGAAAAGTTTAAAACGCAATTTGCTTGCGAGCTTAAGGATTTCAACGTTACTGATTTCATCGATCGCCGCGAGGCGAGAAGAATGGATCGTTTTAGTCAATACGCAATGGTTACCGCTGATCAAGCGGTAATCGATGCGGGACTGAACGAGCTAAATTTCAATCCCGATCGCATTGGTGTGCTTTGGGGTTCTGGAATTGGTGGTATCGATACCTTCTTGGAGGAGTGCATGGCATTTGCTAAAGGCGATGGTACGCCGAGGTTTAATCCTTTCTTTATCCCTAAAATGATTGCTGATTTGGCCCCCGGGCACATTAGCATCAAATACGGATTTAGAGGACCAAACTATTCGACGGTATCCGCTTGTGCTTCTTCTACCAATTCATTAATCGACGCTTTTAACTATATCCGTCTAGGCAAAATAGATGTTTGTCTTGCCGGTGGTAGTGAAGCAGCCGTTAATGAAGCGGGTATGGGAGGCTTCAACGCCATGCATGCATTAAGTACCCGTAACGATTCACCCGAAACAGCCAGCCGCCCCTTTGATAAGGAGCGCGATGGTTTTGTGTTAGGTGAAGGCGCTGGTTGTATTGTTCTCGAAGAATACGAACACGCCAAAGCACGCGGTGCGAAAATCTATGCAGAACTTGTTGGTAGTGGTATTAGTTCAGATGCACATCACATAACCGCACCTCATCCGGAAGGGTTAGGCGCGAAAAGTGTAATGGAGCAAGTCCTTGAAGAATCAGGACTTTCACCATCGGATATTGATTATATCAATGTTCATGGTACCTCCACTCCTTTGGGAGATGTAGCGGAGCTAAAAGCTATTAAAGATGTCTTTAAAGAAGATGCCTTTAAACTCAACATTAGTTCAACCAAATCGATGACTGGTCATTTATTAGGTGCTGCTGGTGCCATTGAAGCGATTGCTGCAATTTTGGCAATCAAAAACAATGTGGTTCCACCCACCATTAATCACGGTACCGTTGATCCCGATATTGATGAAAGGTTTAATTTAACCCTTCACCTAGCTCAAAAGAGAGAAGTTAGAGCAGCCATTAGCAATACTTTTGGTTTTGGCGGACACAATGCCTCTGTTCTATTCCGAAAGTTAAGTTAATTCTTACCGGGATGTTTTTTACTTGGTTAAAATCTTTCAATTCCCGCCCTACAAAAGGCGGGAATTTTTATTTACAAATAAAAGCGATTATTAGGGTTGAGCCCGAGAACCTAAGTCTCTACGAGCTTGCGCTGATACATAGCTCAGCTTCTCTTGAAATAAAAGGACGGAAACTTAATAACGAACGCCTCGAGTTTCTCGGGGATGCTATTTTAGGTGCCGTAATCACCGATTATGTGTATCGTAAGTTTCCCTTAAAGGAAGAAGGCGACCTCACCAATCTGCGCAGTAAACTAGTTAGCCGCCGGCATCTCAATGAGCTTGGCTTAGTACTCGGCCTAGATCAACTAATTAAACACACGCCCTCACGCGGAACCCGCGCTAAGTCGATTTACGGCGATGCTTTTGAAGCGCTTATCGGTGCTTTATACCTAGATCTTGGTTATCAGGAGTGTTGTCAGTTTCTAGAAAAGCGTATCTTGAATAAAATTGATTTAAAGGGACTGGATGAGCGTTTTACCAGTCATAAAAGTGCCGTTTTAGAATGGGGCCAAAAAGCACGACAACCCATTAGGTTTGCCGTTATTTCTAGTGAAGGAGAAAGCCATGACCCTCTCTACCACGTGGGCTGCTTTAAAAAGCAAGAGTTACTGGGCAAGGGTTCAGGAGCCTCTAAGAAAAAAGCAGAAGAAGAAGCGGCAAAAAATGCCTTTAAAGTTTTAAACTTAACTTATGCCGAGACATAAATTAGACCTAGGGAGTTGGCCAGAAAACGACATTGCTGGCTTTGGGATTTATTCCGACCTGCAGGTTCTAAGTCTTGTTTACCAGTTAAATAAACACCCTTTCTTCAATTTTCGCCGCTTGGAAAAAGATCTGTGTAAAAATAACACTAAGGCTGCTTTTAATTTTATACTTTTCGGCTTTTCTAATAAGGATTTAGAATTAGAGTTTCGCTTGGCGGAAAATAGTAGTTATACTGGGGAACTAATGGAAGCAGATTCAGGCTCCCTTTTTAACGATGAAAAAGAAGTTAAAGGATTTGCTCTTGCTAATAAAGAACGCTTCAATTATCTTCTCTGGCTAGAAGCTGAAGAAAAAGAAATAGACCAAATAAAAGCCATGGCTGCGGCTTTAAGTTCTCTTAAATCTATAAAGATTCATAAAGAGCTAACTGATAAACAGATAAGCAGCTTAAAAAAGATACTAAATAACTAAGATGACAAATAACAAAGCAAAAATTGTTGCCACTTTAGGTCCCGCTTCAAGCGACTATAAGGTTATGGTAGAAATGGTAAAAGCAGGGGTAAATGTATTCCGCATCAACTTTTCTCATAGTGACCACGACAGTGCAAGAGAGATCGCGAAGCAAGTTCGCAAATTGAATAAAGAGCTTAATACTAATGTTGCCATTCTAGCCGACCTTCAAGGGCCGAAGCTACGCGTGGGTAAGGTTGAAGAAGGTGCCGTTTTAAAGAAAGGTGATATTCTAACCTTTACCAATAAAGATGAGTTAGGTACTGCTAAGCAGGTTTTTATGACCTACCAGCAGTTCGCTTCAGACGTAAAAATCGGCGATCGTATTTTAATTGACGATGGTAAAATCTTACTAGAAGCTACCCACAGTAATGGTATTGATAAGGTAGAAGCTAAAGTAATTCAAGGGGGTCCACTAAAATCGAAGAAAGGTGTTAACCTACCAAGTACTCGCATTTCACTGCCTTGTTTAACAGATAAAGATCTTGCTGACCTAGAGGTAGCGATGGAACTTGCGGTAGAATGGGTAGCCCTATCTTTCGTAAGAAACCCTAATGACGTTTATCAACTGAGAGATATCCTTCAGAAAAATAACGCTCTTTGTCACATCATTTCTAAAATTGAAAAGCCCGAGGCAGTTGTAGAGATTGACGAAATAATTGAAGCTTCCGATGCTGTAATGGTAGCCCGTGGCGATTTAGGTGTAGAAGTGCCGATGCAAGGCGTTCCGCTTATTCAAAAAATGATTGTCAACAAATGTCACCTTCAGTCGAAGCCAGTGGTAATCGCTACGCAGATGATGGAGACCATGATTGAACAATTAACCCCAACTCGTGCAGAAGTTAATGATGTCGCTAACTCTGTACTTGATGGTGCTGATGCCGTGATGTTAAGTGGTGAAACCTCAGTAGGAAAACATCCTGTAGAGGTAATTGAAGCTATGGCAAAAATTATTGCACACGTAGAGGAGAGTGGCCAGGTAAGAGTAAACGAAGAGAACCCTCCTCGTTACCGCAACCGTAGGTTTATTACCGATTCTATTTGCTACAACGCGAGTAAGGTGGCCGATCAAATTGGCGCTTCTGCTATTCTAACCATGACTTTTAGTGGTTATACTGCTTTTAAAATCGCAGCACACAGACCGAAAAGTAATATCTTGATGTTTACCTCTAACCGTAATATTCTCAATACCATGAGTCTACTTTGGGGGGTAAGAGGTTTCTTTTACGATAAAATGGTTAGTACCGACGAAACCTTTAATGATATTAAAGGGATAGTGGTAGAGAAAGGCTTAGTAAGCGGTGGAGACCTAATCGTTAAGATTGCTAGTATGCCAATTGATGATCAAGGAATGACCAATATGATGAAGATTACTTCTATCGAAGATAATTAAGCATAAAGACTCTAAGCTGAACGCGATTACGCGTGACAGCTTTTAGTTTAGAGTATAAAAAAAGCGGTTACTAGTAGATTTACTGGTAACCGCTTTTTATTTTCTTGCAATTTAATTGGTGCCGCTTAGTAAGCCGCTTTAAACTGATTTAAGAAATTTAAATCGTTCTCAAATAAAAGTCTAATATCTGGAATCTGGTAACGGTGTAAAGCAATGCGCTCTACCCCAATTCCGAAAGCGTAGCCACTGTATTTTGTAGAGTCTATGCCATTATTTTCTAACACATTTGGGTCTACCATGCCACAACCTAATACTTCCAGCCAACCCGTTCCTTTGGTCATGCGGTAGTCTCGTTCGTTATTTAAGCCCCAATAAACATCCATTTCTGCGCTCGGCTCCGTAAAGGGAAAGTAAGACGGGCGCAATCTGATTTTGGTATCTGGGCCGAAGAATTCTTGTGCAAAAAACAGAAGCGTTTGCTTAAGGTCTGCGAAGCTTACTCCCTCATCTATGTATAAGCCCTCAATTTGATGGAAAAAACAGTGTGAGCGGGCTGAAATAGCCTCGTTTCTAAACACTCTTCCCGGTGATATAGTGCGAATGGGTGGCTTTTCATTTTCCATCACTCTAACTTGCACACTTGAGGTATGTGTCCGTAAGGCCCAGTCTGGATCTTTAGCCACAAAAAAAGTATCCTGCATATCTCTAGCAGGGTGCTCCTTAGGAAAGTTTAGGGCAGAAAAGTTATGCCAATCGTCTTCCACTTCGGGTCCAACGCTTGAGTTAAAGCCTATTCTTTTAAAAATACCTACAATTTCGTTCTTCACTAAATTGACTGGGTGGCGTGATCCTAAATTGGAAAAATTTGCTGGTCTGCTTAGGTCGAGTCCAGATGCAGTATCGTTTAATTCTTCTAAAGACGCTTTTAATGCGATTATTTTATCCTGCGCTTCTACTTTAAGTGCATTGAGAGGCTTTCCCAAAGTGCGTTTTTCTTCAGGACCTAGTTCTCTAAACTGATTGAATAAGGCGGTAATAACTCCTTTCTTTCCGAGCATCTTTACGCGCCAAGACTCGATATCCTCAATTTTTTTTGAAGAAAATGAAGTAATTTCCTGACTGAGTAAATCTATTTGTTCTTTCATTCTCGATGCTAAATACTTATTCCCTTCGTTAATTACTATATTTGAATCCGCAAAGATGAAAATTATTCGGCTTATATTATGAGCAATTTGATAAGACTATTTACTATTAGTGCCCTTTCGGTACTCTTTTTTGGAGGCTGTTCCACTGATGACAGGGATTTCTCGCTTGATTTATACCTCACTGTTGAAGATGGTACTGTGCCCGCACAGAATGCTTTGGTACGCATATATGCGCCGGTAGATAATACCACTATCGACTATTATCTGTACAGTGACGTGCAAGGAAAAGTGTCGATTACCTTAAAAAACAAAGCTGTGGTAGAAATTGTGGCTACCAAAAACCCCTACAAAACTTGCACCTTTGCAGAGTTAGAAAGAGGGGTTAAAACGGTTTACCTCGAGTTAAAAAAATTCAACGACGTCGACAACGGCTGTCGCGATGATCAATAGACTTATGAAAAAGATTTTCTTCTCCCTTCTAGGATTAGGATTAATAGTGGGGGCTTGTGAGTTTGACGACCTAAATCCAGATTACCCTTTTACTATTGTAGTTAAAACTCTTAGTGATTCTACTAGAGTGCAAAATGTAAGGGTAGAAGCTGCTGCTCCCGTTCCGGGCAATAAGGTTTGGCTTTCTGGCTTTACCAATGCTCAAGGTGAAGTTAACTTCAAATACGACTTAGCCGCGACGCTTAGTATTCGCGCTAGTAGAGGTGAGCGTCCAGATTATACTTGGATAGGCTGTACCGAGGTTCGCCTACTACCTAATCAACAAGTGGTTAAAACGGTTTATTTAGAGCCTTACGATAGTCTCTTGATAGGCTGTTCATTTGATTAAATCAGTCCCACAACTCTTCCTCATCAAAATATCGAAGCATAGCTTCTTTCATCAAAATACTTTGCTCACCTGCTTTTAAAGCGGGTAGCTTTTCTATTAATTCGTAATGCGGCCAACCCTGTTCATCGGCGCCCACCAACTTGTAATATCCATAAGGCGCTAGTAATCTGCATATAGCGATGTGCAAGAGGTCTAGCTTTTCATCTTTCTTAAAGCGCCTCTTATCAATGCCCAGCTCTCTCACTCCTATTAAAAATAGTATGGCATCTAAGTCTGGCTCCTCTCCATCGCTGAATTTTCGCTTGATTAAATCCGTTAATCTTTGCCAATCTTCTTTATTCGCCTTATCAAGCATAATTTTTATTTAAATTCACAGACTAAACAATCAATAATGGTTTGTCAACTTTAGACATTATAATCTTAGTTCCTTTAGTCTTCGGGTTGATTAAAGGCTTTTCTCGTGGCTTTATCCGAGAAATCGCCGCCATTACTGGTCTTTTTGTAGGAATAATTACCTCTTATTTATTGTCCGAGCACCTCTTTCAATATTTCACAATTTACTTTGAGTCAGCAGACTTCGAGCTGCGTATTGTAAGCTATGTTGTTGTTTTCTTTCTTACTATTCTTTTAATCAACTTCTTAGCAACTGGGATAACCCGTATTCTTAAAGTTGTTGCCTTAAACGGAATTAACCGCATTCTCGGAGCTATACTTGGCCTTGCGAAATGGTCTATTATTCTGGGCTTAGTGATTTTTGCAGTAAACCGTATCCAGCAAAACAGCCCTATCTTTCAAAAATCTACTCTAGCTGAAAGTAAATACTTCACGAGGATTAGTGGTTATGGAGAACAAGTTGCCGCAGCCGTTAATTTCGACGAAGTAATAGATAAGCAGTATTTAATCAGGGATGCCGATTAACCGGTAATCGCTTTAATTCCTGGAAGGGTCTTGCCTTCTAAGAACTCTAACATGGCTCCGCCACCGGTGCTTACGTAACTAACCTTATCTGCTAAGCCAAACTTCTTAATAGCCGCTACCGAGTCTCCTCCTCCTATTAGAGAAAAAGCCCCTTTTGTGGTTGCTTCTGCAATAAAGTTAGCCACTGCTTTCGTTCCTTCCGCAAACTTGTTCATTTCGAAAACTCCCATAGGTCCATTCCAAAGAATAGTTTTCGAAGCTAATAATACATCTCTAACCGACACAACTGCCTCTGGCCCAGCATCTAAGCCCATCCATCCATCAGGAATATCGTTCGAACTACTTACTTTAATATTGGCATCATTGCTAAAGTCATCCGCAATAATGCTATCCTCTGGTAAAAATATTTTTACGCCCAGCTCTTCTGCCTTAGCAAGAACATCTTTAGCCGTTTCTAAATAATCATCTTCCACCAGGCTATTGCCAATTTTACCGCCTTGGGCCTTAATAAAAGTGTAGGCCATTCCTCCGCCTATTATAAGATTGTCAACACGCTGCAATAGGTTTTCTAGGATGCTTATTTTTGAAGAAACTTTTGCTCCTCCCACAATCGCGGTAGTAGGTTTTCTATCTCCTTCTAGTACCTTGTTTACGTTTTCTATCTCGCTTTGTAGAACCCGTCCAAAAGCCTTGTTATTGGTAAAATAATCCGCAACTATTGCCGTAGACGCATGCGCTCGGTGTGCTGTTCCAAAAGCGTCGTTTATATACACATCGCCATTCTGCGATAGCTTATTGGCGAATTCTGTGTCTCCTGCTGTTTCTTCTTCGTAGAAACGTAGGTTTTCCAATAGTAAGATGCTGTCGACTTTTAAATCGTGCGTTGCTCCTACAACCGATTCACCAATACAGTCTTCCATAAAAAGCACTTCTCTTCCACTAATCTCTTTAAGGTGAGCCACCAAATGACTAAGCGAGAACTTGTCTTCTGGTCCATTTTTCGGTCTGCCTAGATGCGACATTAATATCGGCTTTCCCCCTTTCGAAATTATTGCTTCTATAGTTGGTAAATGGGCCTGCATACGACTGTCGTCGGTGATTTCCAGCTTGTCGTTTAAGGGCACGTTAAAGTCCACTCGCACTAAAACTCTCTTTCCTTTTAAATCTAATGTATCTATAGTAGCCATTTGTCTTAATTTTGTTGCGAAAATACGAGAATGCCTGTTCGGAAGAAAGGCAATTAATAAAAGATATGCATTTAAAGGATATTCCCGCTTTAGCAGAACTAAAGGAACAGTTGATTAAGTCCGCTGCCAATAATAGAAATGGTCACGCACTGCTTTTTCATGGTAGCTCTGCTGGCCTCACATTCCCTCTAGTAAAAGCCTACTGTCAGTTTCTTGCCTGTATGAACCCATTGAAAGATGATAGTTGTGGTCAATGTAAAAATTGTCTTCAGTTTGAGCAAAATAGCTATCCCGACCTGCACTACTCCTTTCCTTTTGCCAATAAAGAGAAAGCATCAAAAGCTTTAAACGCCGATTACTTTATGCGTGAATGGCTGGACTTTATCAAGGAAAATCCCTTCTTCGCTTTTAATGACTGGCTTGATTACGCCGGTTTAAAAGGTAAATCCGCCCTGATCAACGTGCACGAAGTGCGCCGAATCAATGAAAAGCTTAACTACAAATCCTATTCTGGCGGTAAGAAGTTTGTTATTATTTATCTCCCAGAATATCTTAATATTTCTGCCTCCAATAAGTTTTTAAAAACCTTAGAAGAGCCCAGTGATAACAGCATGATATTTTTGGTAAGCGAAAAGACGGAAAGCCTTTTACAAACCATTACTAGTCGCTGTCAAAAAGTACATGTTCCCCCGCTACGCGTGGCAGATATTGAAGACTTTCTTGCATCCCAAGGGCTTGATAATGAAACTGCTAAAATAAGTGCCTCTTTAGCTAATGGATCCATTCTTGAGGCTTTGCAGATTAGTAAGAATAACCAAAGTTATGTCGCCTATGCCTTATTATTCCAAAATTGGATGCGAGGTTGCTATAGTGCTAAGACTAAAGAAATATTCACTTTCGTAGATGAGTTCGCTAAACTCGGAAGAGATCAACAAAGAGAGGCTCTGCACTTTTTTATGGAAACCATTGAGCTTAGTCTTAAAGCTGAAACCATGCAAGAAGAAGCTAGTCACCCTCTTTTTAGCCAGATTGGCTTTAAGTTAAAGGGTTTTGCATCGGTGCTACATTTTAAAAACAGCAAAGAGGCTTACGATGTGCTGAGTGAAGCTAATACAGACATTCGTCGCAATGGCAACGTAAAGCTCATTATGTCTGATGTATCATTTAAGTTTAGCAATCTTTTAAGAATGAAGGCCTAAACCTTTCTGAGCTGGTATATTAAAGAACTCATGTTCTTTTTGCCTCTTCCCTTGGCATTAGAAACAAAACCCTGATAGAAGGCCTTAATCGGGCCTAGGCTAGACCCCTTTATCTTTTCGCTTAATAAAGAAACGTAATAACTATCAAAAGGCATGTTTATTACTCGTTCTAGGCTAAAGCCGTTATCCTCTGCAAGTCTTTTAATGTCAGACCTAGCGAAGTGCCATAAGTGCAAAGGTGCATCTAAAGCAGCCCATTCATTTTTGTAGTGTTTTGCATCATTCGACTCATGATTAGGCACCGCAATAAAGAGGACACCGTCTTGGGCTAATTTCGAGTTAAAGTATTGCATGCTTTCTTTTAAATCTGGCAGATGCTCTAATACATGCCAAAGGCTTATAGCGCTGCAGGATGCATCCTGAATCTGATCACGTTTTTCCACACTTAGCAGCTCCATGCCTTTTTTCTGGGCGTTTTCTCTCGCTACTTCTGATGGTTCTACTCCCGTAACGGTCCAGTTCTTCTCTTTTGCTCTTGCAAGAAAAGCCCCTGTTCCGGCACCATAGTCAAGTAATTTGGTTTTCTCTTTAACCGCAGACTCTACTAAAGCTAGCTTTTTATTTAAGGCATAGTTCCGTACCTTATTATAGACCAGGTCTAGTATACTGCCTGTGCCGTCAGTATGACTAACATAGTCATCACTTTCGTAATAAGCGGCTAGGCTCTCTCCTTCCGGTTGCGGGTTCGTAAACCAAAAACCACAAGATTTACATTCGTCTATATTAAACACTTCCTTCTCTCCGCGGTAGTACGGCGCCTCGCGCACACTGCTAAAATCGCTATTCCCGCAGAGCGGGCAATCTTTAATACTCTTCATGTTTCACGTGAAACTAACGCCCCATATAAACCAACAAAACACTTATGTCAGCAGGAGAAACCCCACTAACCGCCTTTGCCTCTTTTATCGTAGCAGGTTTTATATTACTTAATTTTTCTCTTGCCTCGTAACTCATGCTTTTCAAAAGGGCATAGTCAAAGTTTTGAGGAATCTTTAAATTTTCTAAACGGTCTAATTTGTTCGCATTATCCAACTCCTTGTCAATATAGCCACTATACTTTAGCGCAATTTCCACTGAATCGATATCTTCTTGTAAAATTCCAGACTCTTCCACCATGCTCGCAAGGGAGGCTAATTCTCTGAAGTCCGCAAATCCTAACTGCGGACGACTTAATACTTTTTCAAACTTTACTGTCTGATCAATTAAGCTAAGGCCCTTAGATTCTAGCACCGGGTTAATCTCTTCTTTCTTTACGGATAAGCCTTTTACGTATTTCATTAGCAAAGCTTGGCGTGATTGTTTCACGTGAAACTGTTCCAACCTCTCTTTAGATAGTAAGCCGATTTCAAAACCTTTTTCACTTAGTCTACTGTCGGCATTATCTTGACGTAGTAAAATTCTGTGTTCCGCTCGGCTAGTAAACATTCGGTAAGGCTCCTCGGTGCCCTTAGTTACTAGGTCATCAATCAGCACCCCGATGTAAGCGTCGTTTCTAGCCAGTACAAAGTCCTCCTTAGCTCGTAAACTATTCACCGCGTTAATCGAAGCCATCAAACCTTGGCAAGCCGCCTCTTCATAGCCTGTGGTTCCGTTAATCTGTCCTGCAAAATAAAGCCCCTTAATTAGTCGTGTTTCTAGAGTCTTTTTTAATTGGGTAGGTTGGAAAAAATCATATTCTATCGCATAGCCTGGTCTGAAAATCTTTGCGTTTTCAAAGCCCGCAATCTTACGCATTGCTTTCTCTTGAATATCCTCTGGCAAGGACGTGCTAAATCCATTAACATAAACCTCAACGGTATTCCAGCCTTCCGGCTCAACAAAAATTTGATGTCTGTCTTTATCTGCAAAGCGATTAATCTTATCTTCAATACTAGGACAATATCTTGGTCCGGCACTCTCTATCGCACCATTAAACATCGGACTACGATCGAAGCCTTCTTTTAAAGTTTCGTGTACCTCCGGGTTCGTGTAGGTAATAAAGCAGCTGCGTTGTTTCGACAAAGGCTTAGTCTCTGTACCAAAACTAAACTTCTCCGGTTGTTCATCACCTTTTTGTTCCTCCATCTTAGAGTAGTCCAAACTACGACCGTCTACCCTTGGGGGTGTTCCTGTCTTCATTCTTCCGGCTACAAAACCTAGGTCCTCTAACGACTTAGTTAAACCCACCGAAGCTCTCTCGCCTGCACGGCCTCCTCCGTATTGCTTCTCACCTATATGGATTAAGCCATTAAGAAAAGTACCGTTTGTTAATATCACCTTTGGCGCATAAAAGTTTGTGCCGATAGCACTGGTCACTCCTTTTATCTCGTCGCCTTCGGTAATCAAGTCGACCACCATATCTTGAAAGAAGTCTAAAGTGGGGATCGCCTCTAAAGCTAAACGCCATTCTTCCGCAAAACGCCAACGGTCGCTCTGTACTCTTGGCGACCACATAGCAGGACCCTTACTACGGTTTAACATGCGAAACTGTATCGCTGTCTTATCGGTAATAATTCCGCTCAAGCCACCTAAAGCATCAATTTCTCTTATTATCTGTCCTTTGGCAATTCCCCCCATAGCTGGGTTACAGGACATTTGGCCGATAGTCTGTAAGTTCATTGTTATTAATAATGTACTAGCACCCATACGTGCCGCCGCCGCTGCCGCTTCCGCACCAGCGTGACCACCACCAACAACTATAACTTCGTAATTCTTATCCATCTTAAATGCTAATTACCTTTCTAACAAAGATTTGGGCCGCGAAATTAAGCAAATATTCTCCTCTGCTTTCATTCTATCGAATTCTGTTTCCGTCTTATCGTCAAAGCCAATACAATGCAATAGTCCGTGGACCATTACCCGATCCAACTCATCTGCGAAAGCGACCCCATAGTTTTTAGCATTCTCTAATATGACCTCAAAACCAAGAAACATTTCCACTTCCAAGCCTCTATCCTCCGAATGGTCCATTGTGATGATATCTGTAGCGTAATCATGAGCTAAAAAATCAAAATTAAGCCTTCTACTGGCTTTATTATCGATGAAATGATAAACTAGTCGACGAATCTTAAATCCGCGCTCTAAAGCAACCGTATTAAGCCATTTTTTTAGGGCTTTCTCGAAATTTTGGACTTCTTTTAGGTCTTCACCTAAAAATGAAATCTGAGTTCTCATCGTTTCTGATAAAATGGATTTATCAAAAGCGGGCTCATGCGTAAAATATCGTTCTGCTGAAATTCCTTTTCACTTGCCTTATCTCGCATTTTACCATCTCGCATTTCTAAATCGCTTGATGATTTACTTTCGCGCTCTTCTTTTTTCTTGCGTTCCATATCTGCCTTCTCACTTTCCAGCAAGCGCGACTCTACCCTTTTAAAACGTTCAATATATTCTGAGAAATTTCTATCCAATAATAAATCTTCCATTTCATCCAACTCCTTCTCTAAGGGTTTGGCGTCACCATTTTTCTCCCCGCCTTCTTTATCCATCTCCTTTAAGGCTTCTCTTAAAGACTCTTGCTCGCTTAAAACTTGGCCAATACTTTTACCATCCACACCTTGTCCCTTAGAACCGGGTTTTGAGCCTTTTTCCAGCTTCTCCATCATCTTGCCCATTTTACCCAGCTTCTCACTCATACTGCCAGGCTTTGGCTTTCCTCCCCCTGGCTTCTCACAGTTTTGTTTACCCTTTTTCTTACTCGCCATCATAGACATCATGTTTTGCATGGCGTCATCTAACAACAGAGCTAACTCATTTGCCGACATCATACTAAACTGTCCCGCGCTAGCGGACTTCATTAGTTCCACTTCCTGCAAATGTCCTTGTGCTGAAGTGAGCTGATATTGCATCTCATTTAAATCCTTAAACACCTTATCTTTTATCTCTGGTGCTTTCTCACTTAAGGCGATTAAGCTATCTCTAATCACCTTGCTATTACCCGAAAGAACGCTGCCCTTTTTTAGTAAGGAGCGAAAGGCGGGGTCACCCTTTTCTAAGTCTGATACCCCTTCTTTATAAGCTTCTATGTCTACACTGTACCGTTCTAAGTTTTCTAGGATTCTCCGCAAAGCTTTCATATTCATCTCTAAAGCCTTCGCTTGCATGCCCTCCATCATCATAGAGAGTGATTCGCTCATTTCGGAAGCATTCTCACTAGCTTTATCTTTACTTTCTTGTGACTCACTCGAGTTTTGCTGCTCCTCTGCCTCTTGTGCCTTGTCTAAGTTCTCTTTTAAGGATTCACTCTCTTCTTTAAATTCTTTCTTATCCATTAAGTCCGATAACTCCTTCGAGTCTTCTGCTAATTCCTTGAGTTTTTCCTCTAGCGCATCGGCTTTTTCTTTCTTGTCTTCCGTACTCTCTTTTGATTCTGTATCCTCCTTTTTTAAGTCTTCTGACAGTTCCTTATACTCTTCTATTGTCTTGAGCATATCTCTTTGAAACAAGAGATCTTTTAGAAGGTCCTCTAAACGTTCTTCTCTTCGCAGCTGCTCCTTATTTTCTTTTTTCAGTTGTTCCAACTTTTCTTGTAGCTGCTCCTTTTCATTTTTAGAAAGCATTTCTTCTATCTCTTTTCTGAGTTGTTCAATCTGCTTCTCGGTCTTGCTCAATACTTTCAACTGGTCTTTCAGCTCTTCTTTTTTAGCGAGATCTTTTTCCACCAATTTTTCTAATTCCTTTCGTCTTTCTTTACTTTCCTTTTGCTTCGCTTCTAAATCTTTAAGCAGGTCTTTAAGCTTTTCTTCTTCTCGCCAATCTTGTTTCTTAGACTTTTTATTTTCTAAATCCTTGAGACTTTCGTTTAACTCCTCCCGACTCTTTTTAATTTCTTCGAAGGATTCCATCATAGAAGCTTCACTTTTTGCTTGCTTCGCCTTTCTCTCTTCCTTACTTAATAACCTTAGTGTGAAAGTTTCTGACCGCGACCTATTAGGTCCGTATAAAGTATTATTGTCGGCTACCTCGTAGTAGAGGGAATAATCGCGTCCTTTTTGAAATTCTTTCAAGTCAATAATTTCCTCGTAAAAAGAATAGCTATTCGTTTTGATAACCGATTGCTCTTCTTCCTCCCCAAACTTTTCAACCCTTTTAAGAGATGATAAACCAAAGTCATCACTTGCTTTTATACTTACCGCTACCCGGTTAGAATCTTCATCGAGAAACTTATAGCTTGCATGTATTTCTGGGCTTTTATCAGAAACCGCTTCTAGGCGAGAGCCTCGGAAAAAACGCGCTTCCTGATAATCGTTCTCTAGCGCAATACCATAGTTGAGGCTTTTTTCCAGTCTAAAATCTAAGTTTCCGTCTTTGATGGATAAACTATCCGACTCACTTATAAATATGGCTTTGTTCGTATTCTCTAACTGAAAACGAAAACTAATTTGTGAGCCGCGTAAAACCTTAATATTTTGACTGTAGGAAACCACCTTCTGTTTCATTCCCGTATAAGAAGGTGGATTGATGAGTAGCTCTAGGTTGCCAATGCGTGGACTCTTAAAGGTTTTAATCTCTATGGTTTGACTACGATAGCCCATTGCCTCATATTGTAGACGATAATTTTGGGTAATATTCTCTAGGCGTAGTAACCAAGCGCCCTCTTTATTAACTAGTCGGTAAACGCTACCGTTTAGCACTGCACTAAGCTCAGTAGGTAATTTTGCTCCCTTAATGTCTACCTTCAAATCCAGGTCCTCGCCGTACTCTACCCAATACTCACTTTGTTCGGGGATAAATTGAAAAGGGGCGGGAGGAGTGAAATCCTCTTCGTAGCGCACTAAACGTTCACTACTACCCAGCACCAATCTACCTTGAGTGCTTAAAGAAAGAATAACGATAAGAGCAATAGGAAGGCTGAGAAACAAAGCCACCCGCGAGAGGCTTTTCCAAGAAAGGGTCTCTTTAAAACTATAGAGGCTTAGTTCTGCCGATTTCTGTTCTATCGCCGCATTTACCAAATCACTTTGCTGATTGGTGATGGACTCACCTAATTGTAAAGTGTTTAATATTTTATCATCCACCCCTTTCAAACTTTCACCAATCATTTTTGCCACCTCATTATACGAAGAGCGCTTGGCCAGTTTGAGAATCTGCAAAAGCGGATAAAGAAAATAATACGCCGCTCCAATTATCGCTAAGAAAATTCCGCTAAAAAAGATTACTTTCCTCTGATTTTCAGACATGTACAAAAAGTACTCGGTGAAAACCACTATCAAAAAATAGCAAAAAGAGAAGCCAAGAAATAGGGCTAAACCCCGCAGCATACGCAGTAAATAATACTTGCGTAGATAGGATTCAAGATTTTGTTTTAGCCCTTCGAAATTCTTCATAAGTCATTAAGCCTAAATTCAAAGGTAATAAGCCTTTTATATAATTACCTTTGCCGCCTTTAAATAAGAGCTTTTATGGAATCAAATACAGTACGTGTTCGTTTTGCCCCTAGCCCAACCGGACCACTCCATATGGGTGGTGTTAGAACGGCATTATACAACTATTTATTTGCTAAAAAACACAATGGTCAATTTATTCTTCGGGTAGAAGACACCGACCAAACCCGCTTTGTTCCTGGTGCGGAAAAATATATTATCGATTCTTTAAACTGGTGCGGTATGTCGCCCGATGAAGGTCAAAACTTTGGTGGAGACCTAGGTCCTTACCGTCAGTCTGAGCGCAAAGAAGCTGGTATTTATAATCAATACGTTCAGCAGTTATTAGATAGTGGGCACGCCTATTATGCTTTTGATAGCAGTGAGGAATTGGAGACCGTGCGTGAATTGGCCAAAAGTGCTGGTTCACCTAACTGGCAATACAATCACGTAACGCGCAATAGCATGCGTAATTCGCTCACCCTTTCGGGAGAAGAGGTTAAAAAACTATTAGAGCAGGGGGCTCCCTACGTAGTACGCATCAAGCTTCCTCGTAATGAAGAAGTAAAGTTTGAAGATATTATTAGAGGTTGGGTTAAAGTTAACACCAACAATATGGACGATAAGGTTCTCTTCAAATCAGATGGTATGCCTACTTATCATCTTGCCAATATTGTGGATGATCATTTGATGAAAATTACCCACGTTATTCGTGGCGAAGAGTGGTTGCCTTCTGCGCCCTTACATATTTTATTATACCGTTATTTCGGCTGGCAAGATACTATGCCAAGATTTGCTCACCTTCCTTTATTATTAAAACCGGATGGCAACGGAAAGTTAAGCAAACGCGACGGCGATCGTTTAGGTTTTCCCGTATTTCCATTGGAGTGGAACAATGCCGAAAATGGCGATTCTTTCAGCGGTTACCGCGAAAAAGGATATTTCCCAGAAGCCTTTGTAAATATGCTTGCCTTTTTAGGTTGGAATCCCGGCACTGATCAAGAGCTATTTACTTTAGATGAATTAAGTCAGGCTTTTAGCCTAGAGAAAGTTCACAAAGCTGGTGCCCGTTACGATCACGATAAAACCAAATGGTTTAACCAACAATATCTCCGTCAGCTTAGCGATGAGCAACTGGGTGAAAGCCTGCGGTCACAAGCCGCTGAACATGATATTAATGTCGCTCTTAACAAAGCGATTTCCATTGCTAGTCTTATTAAAGACCGCGCGGTCTTCCTTAGTGATTTATGGAAAGAAAGCAGCGTATTTTTTGTCGCTCCTACCGAGTACGATGAAAAAACAGTTCGTAAAAAATGGAATGCTGAAAGCCGCTCTTACCTAGTTGACCTCAGAGAGGTCTTTTCAAAATTAAATATCTTCGATATTGAATCGATTGAAATAGCCTTTAAGACTTATCTCGAATCCAAAGAATTAGGTTTTGGTAAAGTCGGTCCCGCTTTTCGCTTAGCTGTTACTGGCGCGGGTATGGGTCCATCTATGTTTGAAATTTGTGCCATTTTAGGTAAAGAAGAAAGTCTTGCTCGTATTGACATTGCTTTAGAAAAACTTCCTGCCTGATGGATAAAATTGCGGTGGAAGGCATTCGTCTCTACGGATACCACGGGTGCTTAGATGAGGAAGGAAAAATTGGCACGGAGTACGAAGTAGCCGTTTGTGTTTGGGGAAATATCGATAGCTCTTTTAGCAGCGATAACCTGCATGATACCATGGATTATGTGAACATTAATCGCATTGTACAAGATCATGTTTCCACCCGAGCCAAGCTGATAGAGACGGTTGCCCAGCGCATAAGCGATACTATTTTTGAGGAAATGCCGAAGGTTAAAAAACTGAAAATTAAACTCTCCAAACTCAATCCGCCCATAAATGGCGATGTAAAAAGAGTAAGTATTGAATTAAAGCGCAAAAGGAAGAAGGTTTAGACGTTAGATTTTTTATCTTCGCAGCCCTAACAGGTTCCGTGGCCGAGTGGCTAGGCAGTGGTCTGCAAAACCATCTACAGCGGTTCGAATCCGCTCGGAACCTCTCAAAGCAGTACTAGTAAAATAGTGCTGCTTTTTTATTTTCTATAAATTTTCGTCCGTACAACTTGAATCTCACAATCAACAGCGGGCCGTTTATCTTCACTTCTGATAAAAAACGGAAAGAAACCTTTCAATCTAATTAAGGTTTATAGACGCTGCCTCTCAGAAATTTTCAAAAACTGATAAATATCTTCTTTTAAAAGATTTCTCATTAGTATTTTTGCCTTCTATTTTTAATTAGTCTAAATAAGATATGAGCTTTTTAAGATACTTTGCAGCAGGAACGCTTTTACTTCTATCGGTAGTTTTAAAAGCAAATGAGAAGAACAGCAATGCGCGCATGATGGTGCACCTTTTAGACTATATAGCAGTAGATTATTCTATGGCTGTTAATCACGGAAAGGTCATTAACAACGCTGAATACAGCGAAATGTCGGAGTTTGCCGCTACCATTGGCACTTTGGGTGAGAATGCCCCCGCCTCGGTTAAGTCTGATATAAGATTACTCAGTGCTTTAATTAAAGAAAAGGCGAGCCAGGAAAAGGTGAGTTCTGTTTCCAACTCTATTAAACAGAAAATAATTTCTAGCTATTCTCTAGAGATTGCCCCAAAACGTTGGCCGCTTTTAACCAATGGCCGGCAGCTTTATGCCTTACACTGTAAAAGTTGCCACGGAGAAAATGGTATGGGCAACGGCACTCTTGCCAATGGCTTAGAACCCGCTCCTACCAATTTTCACAACCCCGATAAAGCCAATGGGCTTTCCCCTTTTCAGGCTTACAATACTATTCGTTTAGGGGTAAATAATACCGCTATGCGTGCCTTTGATGAATTAAGTGATGATGAAATCTGGGACCTGGCTTTTTATGTATTGAGCCTACCGCACAGTGCAAATAAAGTGCAAGCGAAAGAGCTTTCTTTAGATGTTACTACAGGCTTAGAAGAGTTAGCTTCCCAAAGCAATATTGAACTCGCGTCTTCTTTAGGTTTAGAAGTGGAATCGCAAGCGATTGCCGCCTTAAGACTCTTCCCCAAAGAAATTGCTGAACAAAATAAAGGTAGCTACTTAGAACAGGCTATAAATTACCTTAGGGAAGCCGACCTTGCTTACGCAGAAGGCGATATAAGTGGCGCTCGTACTTTGGCATTAACTGCCTACTTAGAAGGCGTAGAACCCGTAGAAATTCAATTACGCGCTAGCGATGCTACTTTTTCTGCGCAATTGGAAGGAGAACTTGGGAAGGTGCGCAGCTCCATAGAAACCGGTAAAGACCCTGCTTTAGTTTCTGCTCAAATTGAGAAAGGAATTAGCATGATTAACGAAGCTAAAGTACTTTTAGAAGAGAAGACTTTTTCCGCTTGGCTGGCCTTCTTATTGTCCTTTTCCATCATCCTTAGAGAGGGTTTAGAAGCCTTTTTAGTAGTGGTGACTATCCTCAGTGTTTTACGAGCAGTAAACATGCCCAAAGTTAATATGTATGTACACATTGGCTGGATCAGCGCTATTGTTGCGGGAGTATTAATGTGGATGGCTGCAGGAAAATTATTTACCTTTTCTGGTGCCGACCGTGAGCTAATGGAGGGTTTAGTGGCCTTATTTGCCGTGGGGGTTTTAATCTACGTCGGTTTTTGGATGCACAGTAAGTCTGAAGCAGGCAAATGGCAGGCTTATGTTAAAAATAAAATCCAGAATATCGCTCGCAAAGAGAGTATGATTGGACTCGCCTTTCTTTCCTTTCTAGTGGTATTCCGTGAAGCCTTTGAGTCTGTACTTTTCTTATCCGCTTTAAGCTTAGAAGTGGGCGAAGCTCAACAGAGCGCTTTTGGTGGGGGAATCGTTTTTGCCTTTGTCCTATTAGGTATTATCTCCGTATTGCTTTTAAAGTTCTCTAAAAAGTTACCTATTGCCAAGCTTTTTAAATATTCTGCCATAGTAATTTCCTTTTTAGCGGTGGTTTTAACTGGTAAAGGACTAAGTGCTATACAAGAAGCCGGTAATATTAATATCACAGTTTTACCTTTCGATTTTCGTATTGATGCCTTAGGAATCTATCCTACCTATGAAACTTTATTAGGACAGCTTTTTATTCTCATCTTAACCATAGTACTATGGAGGGTCGGCAATAGAAGTAAACCACAATTAAAGGTTAAAACCGCATAGAATAGGTTCACCATAATTAAAATCAGTTAAGTTCGTTTCAAAATAAAATTTGATGCGAACTTTTCTTTTTACCCTCTTCCTAAGCACTAGCCTTTTTGCCCAAAGTAGCAACGGTTCTTACCCAATTAGCCGGGTAACCGTCTATAAAAGTGGAGCAGAAGTAGAACGACAGGCTCACCTCAATCTTAAGGCAGGTGCAAATAGCTTAAGCTTCACTGGGCTAAGCGCTCAGTTAGACCCAAAAAGTGTGCAGATTAAAGGCTTAAGCTCATTAAACTTAATCAGTATTAGCCATTCTACTTTGAGCCATGATTCGCTTAAAAATCACCCCACATTACAGGCGATAGAAGCACTTATCGATGAGAACCTGCAAGAACAGCAAGTCTTACTAGATGAAAAAGAAGGTCTTTTATTAGAGCGAAAATACCTAGAAGCCAACAGTAGTGTGGGTGGTACTGATGGCTATACCCTCAGCCAATTGAGAGAGATTAGTCAATTTGTAAAACTAGAGCGCAGCGCTAATGCTAAAGCAATTAGTAAACTAGACCTAGCCAGGAAAAAGCTTCAGAGCGACCATATCAATCTAAAGAATCAACTAAGTCAAAAAATTACTGACTTACAGTCTCTTAACCGCAGTATTCAGGTAAAGTTGATCAGTCCTAAAGCGCAAAAAGTAAGCTTAACTATTCATTATCAGATTCACCAAGCAGGGTGGAGTAGTAACTACGACCTTAAGGTAGCCACCCTTGATAAACCTATTCGCCTAGCCCATAAAGCTGTTATTTACCAAAATTCGGGTGAAGACTGGCAAGACGTAAGCTTAGAGTTAAATACCGGTTCTATGCAGGCCAACGGCCAAATCCCCTTACTTTATCCAGAGTATCTCTACCCAGCAGGTAGACCAAGTATTCGCGGTGCCAGGGGTGATGCCTCACTAGAACAATCTAAAAGAGCTATGATTAGTAAGAATCAAGCGGCTGGGAGCGATATGATGAGCAGCGCTAATAACTCCGTCAATACCAATCTGCTGAGTCGTAGTTATATTCTGTCTGAAAAAGTAAGTATTGCTAGTGGTAAGCGCGAAACAAACCTTTTGCGCATCCTAGAAATACCCGCCAAATTTGAATATCAGGCGGTACCTAAAATTGATCCTTCCGCTTATTTAATTGCTAAGATTTACGACTGGAGTGACTATAATTTAGAAGCCGGAGAACTGTTGCTCTACAATGCTGGGAACTTTGTGGCTAAGAGTTTTTTAAACCCCAATATTGGGCAGGACACTCTCGAGTTATCTTTGGGAAAAGACGCCGACATAATTGTTAAACGCGAGACCTTAAAAGAAGAAGGTGGTTCTAGCTTTTTAGGCTCCCGAAAAACCAGCAAATACGCCTATGAATTAAGCGTATTTAATAAAAAGAAAAGCCCTATAAACATTGTCCTTAGTGATCAAGTTCCCGTGGCCAAACATGAAGATATAAAGGTAGAAATGCTTATGGGTGAGCTAAAGATTAGTGATCTAAAAGAAGGCAAAATCCAGTGGCGCTTTAACGTGCCCTCACAAGAAAAAGTGCATAAAAAGCACCAATATCAAGTAAGCTACCCGAAGGACATGACGCTTAATCTTTAGAAGGATAATGGGTATCTGCTTTATGTTCTTCTAAAGAGTTAAACTCGAGAAATATTATATCCGTCTGGGCTTCTAAAGTATGAAGCACTTGCGGATATATTTTTATTAGCCGGGGTGCATCTAGGCTTAGCTCCGCCTTCTCACCTGTTTCAATATGCTGAAAACTAAGCTTAACACTACCACTTATAAGCAATAGGCTTTCAGGGTTTTTCGCTGCCGACTTTCCTGTATGCCAGTGATTACCGCTGATAGAACCAGCTTTGCGAGTGGCAAAAAGTTAGCCTTCACTTTCTATTGCTTGTAAAGCATAAGTACTGCCGTTTTCATTGCTAGATAAATGCCTGATTGTCTGTAATTCGTACATACCTATCTCTTTAAAATATCAGCGAAAGAATCTATTTTCCCTATATAAATCTTAATTTCGTGGCACAAAAATACATTTATGGACTCCTCAGAAATAAAAAAGATTTTAAAAGATTTAGGAATAAAAGACGTCAATAGTGGTAGTTCTACCGGCCAGAACTCCTTTTCAGCAGGCGAAAATCTTATTTCCTCTTTCACTCCCATAGACGGGCAGTTAATTGCCAAGGTGAGTGAAACTTCTCAAGAAGAATACGAGCAAATTATTAAAACTAGCCAAGAAGCATTTAAGGAATGGCGTATGGTTACCGCACCGGCTCGCGGTGAAATCGTCCGTCAGTTTGCTGATAAACTGCGTGAAAACAAAGAGTCTCTCGGTAAATTGGTTTCCCTAGAAATGGGAAAATCATTGCAAGAAGGCTGGGGCGAAGTGCAAGAAATGATTGATATCTGCGACTTTGCCGTCGGTTTAAGTCGTCAGCTTTACGGTTTAACCATGCACTCGGAAAGACCTCTACACCGCATGTACGAGCAATGGCATCCTCTGGGAACGGTAGGAATTATTTCTGCCTTTAACTTCCCTGTTGCCGTTTGGTGTTGGAACTCAGCTCTTGCTTGGGTTTGCGGTAATGTAACCGTATGGAAACCTTCCGAAAAAGTGCCTTTATGCGGTATTGCTTGTCAGAATATTTTTGCCGAAGTATTAGCCGAAAACAACCTACCAGAAGGGATAAGCTCTCTTATTAATGGTGCCGTATCTACCGGCGAGTGGATGACTAATGATAAGCGTGTGCCTTTAATTTCAGCTACTGGCTCTACCAATATGGGCCGTGAAGTAGGAAAAGCAGTTGCGAATCGTTTTGGAAAAACTATCCTCGAGTTAGGAGGAAACAATGCCATTATTATTACCGAAAATGCTGATTTAGACTCCACTTTAGTAGGAGCTGTATTTGGAGCAGTTGGTACCTGTGGTCAGCGTTGTACTTCTACCCGTCGTTTAATTATTCACGAGAATATTTACGATGAAGTGAAGGAAAAACTAAAATCTGCCTACTCTCATTTACGTATCGGTAATCCTTTAGATACTAATAACCACGTAGGTCCTTTAATTGACTCTATTGCGGTAGAAGCCTATTCGAATTCTATTACTGCCATTAAAAACGAGGGTGGTTCTATCTTAGTAGAAGGCGGCGTTTTAAAGGGAGAGGAATACCGGGGCGACTGTTATGTTAAGCCTTGTATTGCTGAGGTTGAAAATCATTTTCCTATTGTACAGCGCGAAACTTTTGCTCCCATCTTGTACATTATGAAGTACCGTACTTTAGACGAAGCAATTGAAATGCAAAACGATGTACCACAAGGTTTATCATCTGCTATAATGACTACCAATATGCGCGAAAGCGAAAAATTCCTTTCCGCAGTAGGTAGTGATTGTGGTATAGCCAATGTAAATATTGGTACCAGTGGTGCCGAAATTGGTGGCGCTTTTGGTGGAGAAAAAGAAACTGGTGGTGGACGTGAAAGCGGCTCTGATGCTTGGAAAGGCTACATGCGTCGTCAAACAACTACCATTAATTATTCTACCGAATTACCTTTAGCACAAGGCATTAAATTTGATCTTTAGTCCTAAGGTCTAAAGTATAAACATATCCTAACCGCACTATATGTCTATCGAAAAATAGATCTGTAGTGCGGTTTTCTTGGTACCAGTGCAAATAGCCCAATTCTAAGCTATGCTGATCCGACAGCTGATGCTTTACTCCTAAGTACAAACGATTTTGATCGAAATATTTAAAACTGGTATTAGCCGAATAATTTATCAGTAATTCCGCCGAAGCCTTAAAGAACCAATTTTCACTTAAAGGAAAATTGTAGGCGAGCATGAAGCGCAAGCGATTGATAAAACGCTTAAAATTTAAATTGCCATTATCTGGTTGTAAGTCAAAAAGACGATACTCGTTTTTTAGTTGGACAGAAAAATTCCTTTTGGTGCCAAAGGTATAATTAGCCCATAAATTGAAGCGCTGTTCTAAGATGTGATTTTGTACGGGCTGGTCGGCTAAGTCTGGAGAAAAAATGGTAAAGTTCAAATAAGCTAATCCTAAGCTTAGTTGGTCTTTTGCCTTAAATGAGAGTCCAAGGTAAGGTAATGATCGCTGCAGAGCTCTATCAGGGCCCATGAAGCGCCTTTCTTCAAGCTCTATAAAAGCAGTCCATTTAGTACTTAACTTTGCCTGGGCTTTAGCAACTAACCAGTAAGAGCTACTTCTTTCCCTTTGACTCTGCGCTTTTAAAAAGAAAGGACTAATTGCAAAAAAAAGTACAAAAAACGCTTTAGTTAGATTATTAAAATGATGCCTTCTTGCCTGCATGATTATCTTTGAAGCACAAAATTACTATTAATATGAGTTCTAAAGTCTTAAAAGAGGACCGAATCCACGGCAGCAGATATCCTTGGGTTAATCGTTTTCAAGAATATCTAGGAGAATTTGTATACGGTGGTATAGACGGTAGTGTTACTACTTTTGCAGTAGTAGCAGGCTCTGCCGGTGCCAATTTAAGTAGTGAAGTAGTTATCATCCTCGGTTTTGCTAATCTAATAGCGGACGGTTTTTCGATGAGCGTTGGTAGTTACTTATCTACCAAGAGTGAAAAGGAGAATTACCACAAACACAAAAAGATAGAATATTGGGAAGTTGATAATTTACCTGAAAAGGAAAAAGAAGAAATCAGGGATATCTATCGAGCTAAAGGTTTTAGTGGTGATTTGCTAGAGCAGATTGTAGCTACCATTACGGAAGATAAAGACCGTTGGGTTGACGTTATGATGAAAGAAGAGCTGGAAATGAGCGAAGAAACCAAATCGCCTATTACCATGGGCGCGGTTACTTTTATGAGTTTTATCTTCTTCGGTTTTATTCCCTTAATCACTTACGTAGTTTCCTATTTCGAGTTAATTTCTGCAGACACTGACCTCTTTTTAATTTCCTCAGTATTAACTGGAATTGCTTTTATCATTATCGGATACTTAAAAGCACTAATCAACCAGACTTCAAATTTCCGCAGTATTATAGAGACCTTATTTTTAGGAGCCGCTGCCGCTGGACTTTCTTACTGGGTGGGTAATGTTTTGGAAGCAGCCTTTCGCTAAACTAAAGCCTCTTAATCAGGTTAAGTGATTATGGATCGGAAATACTACATACTTACTGCGTTAAGTACTCTGGCTTTAACCGCCATGATTGTGTTTAATTATTTGGCATCTTCCTTGCCATTAAATGACCTCTCTACGGGCCAAGTATCTGATTTATATCCCAACTTATTTGTCCCGGCAGGATTTACTTTTTCTGTTTGGGCGGTAATTTATCTAATGCTTTTAGCTTCTGTTTGCTATCAGATTTACGCTCTAATAAAAAAGGACCAACGTGCTTTACTAGGCCAATCTCTAATCGGTCTTTGGTTTTCCATTAGTAGCCTGTTTAATATTGTTTGGCTTTTTACCTGGCATTATAAGCTACCTCTTATTTCTCTGCTTGTTATGCTTGGTCTACTCTTTAGCCTCATCCAAATTTATAGAAATTTAGGAGTAGGAGTGCGGCAAACAAAGCACAGTGAGCGCTTTTTTATGCAGCTTCCTTACAGTCTATATTTAGGTTGGATTAGCGTAGCTACTATTGCTAATACCACGGCGGTACTAGTTCATTATAATTTTAGTGGCTGGGGTATTCCTCCCCAATTTTATACCGCCCTAATGATTTTGGTTGCTGGATTATTAGCGCTAGCCTTTTTACACTATAACGTAGACCTTTTTTACGCGCTACCTATTGCTTGGGCTTGCTTTGGAATATACTATCGCCACGCCTATCAAGAATCGCTTCCACAACCACTAATTAGCAGCAGTGCTATCCCCGTAATGGCCTTATTGGTGTATAAATACTTAAAATTACGTTTGAAGGCTAAAAAAACCCGCGCCTACTGGTGAGTTTGTAGGTCTTTCTTTTATCGCAAGGAAGGGCAATAGTAAAGGTAGAGCCTTTGCCTAATTCACTACTTATTTTAAGATAGCCACCGTTTTGCTTGAGGAAGTCTTGTACAATCATCATTCCTATACCTGTTCCCAATTCATTATTGGTACCCGGTAAAGAGGTTTGCTTATTATTACTAAGAAGCTTCTCTACCTGATCTTCCGTCATTCCTATACCTTTATCTTCAATGTGTAGCAAGCCATATTTTTCATCTTCACTTAAGCCCGTATAAATAGTTATCACGCTGTTGGATTCAGAAAATTTAAAGGCATTGCTTAGTATATTTCTTATAATGCTAGAAAGTTGCTCTATATCTGCCCTGAGATACATGTTTTCATCTATCGATAAATCTAAGTAGATTGACTTCTTCTTGAGTAAGACGGAGAGCTCTAAGCTTACTCGTTTCACTAAGGTGTTTATGTTGATTGATACGGGCACAGATTTACTTCCTTCGAATTGTGATTTACTCCATTGTAATAGATTATTTACCATAGAACTGGTTTCTTCTACTGAAGCTTTCAAATCACTAACAATATCTTTGCGTTCTGCCTGATTAAGTACATCCTCATCAATGAGATCTAGCACGGCAATGATTTGGTTAAAAGGTTGTTTTAAATCATGCGAGAGTATGGAAAGTAGTCGGTTTTTAGAATTGTTGAGTTCACTAATCTCCCTATAATTTTTCTCTAGCTGCGTAAAAGAGCTGCGTAACTCTTCTTCTTTCTTGGATAAATTTTTATGCGACGCTTGCAGGGACTTATTAAGCGATAAAATCTTTTTCCTTGATTTATTAGAGATTAGTAAAATTATCAGTAGGATGCCAAATAGGATACTTATCCCAATAATAATCATGCTCTTAAGCATGCTATCCTTTTCCCGTAGCTTTAAGTTTACCAACATACGAGCTTTTTCACTCTCTGCTAATTCCTTTTCTAAGTCTTCTTGTATCTCTCTAACATCTAATATGTTAATCTCTTTTTTTATACGTCCATGCTCCTCAACATAAGCCATGGCTTTGGGATAATTCCCTTCCCTTTTATAATACTGAGAAATGTCTTCTAGTATACTTAAATCCTTCTCGTAATCTTTAAAGGTTTGTAAGGTCGAATCAATTTCTGCCCAGTATTTTGCCTCTTCTACTTCAGCACCTTCAATATCCTTTAGATATCCCGCCAAGGTTGATTTAGCGTATAGAATTTCAAAACTTTCTTTATACTTTAAAGAAATTTCTAAGGCTGCTCTTGCGTAAGAAACGGCCTCCTTATAATTTCCTTGTTTTGAGGCACCAAAAGCCAGCACCTGCAGACTACCACTTCTATTACTGTACTCTTTATCCTTAAAACTTAGTACATAACATTTCTTGGCATAATATTCAGCCAATTCAAAAATATCCAACTCCACATAAGGCCAGGCCATATTTAGAAATATCCGCGCCTTCATATAGGGATGGAAATCTGCATCTTCCATCAAAGCATTTAAAGATAGATGGTCGTAAACCAATGCTTCCTCAAAACGGTCTTGATCGTAAAGAATAGAAGATAAGCGGTTGTAATAAAAAATATCGCTTTCTCTCTTTGCTCCTCTTTCTATATCTATCCTTCTAGTTTTATTGAGCAGAGTAATAGCGGAATTATACCTACCCATGTACTCAGCTATAATACTCTTATTAAAGATGGCCGTACTCAAACCCTCTTTATCACCAATCTTTTTAAATAATTCAATTGCCTTTTCGGCGTAGTAGAGCGAAGAGTCTAAGTTATTGTTATAGTAGTGCGCAAGGCCATAAACATCGTAAGCATAAGCAAGATTATTATTGTCTTTTGCTAGTTGGGATTCATTAATATAAATTCTTCCCTCCAGAAGGGCTTTCTCAAGATCATTATCTAGATAGTTAAAAACCAACATATACAAGCTATCTAAGCTTGCTTTCGGCATAGCAGTTTTAGCGTCTAGTTGAGTGACGGTACAGCTAAATAATAGTACGAAAATGCTTATTTGCCTTATCATGTATACTAATGAAATGCAAAAGTAAATAAATAAAAAATATAATACTGTAAATTACTGATAGTTAAGCATCTTAATAATTTAAGGCAACATCTAGTTGTAATTTAATTTTTCTCCCGATGGCGAAGCTTCCTGATTCTCCGATTTCAAAATCGAAGCGATCCAATTGATAATCTACGAAAATGATATGCCCTAATTTGTCGGTTTTATAAGACCCATAAAGTATAAGTTCTTTCGTAATATCCTTAATGGATAGTGCACCCTTAATACAAATTTGCTTTTTCTTGTGCTTTTGAAAAGAATGGCTTTTAAATACAATTTCAGGAAACTCTTCACCGAATAAGAAGTGACTTGCCTCTATCAGTTGTTTATCTCTCTCTAAAATTCCTGTTTTAATGCCATTTACAGACCAATAAATTTCTAAAAAGCTATCTGATAAGTGGTAAGGGTCAAAGACACCTTTCACTCTAGCTTCATTAAAAAAACCTTTTACTTCACTAAAATGCAGGTTAGTGGTGCTAAAATTATAGCTACTTTTTTCTGCATTATAAGTGCTAGCCCGGTATTTATGACGATCTAATAAACCTGCTGATTGCGCTAACTTTACTAACACCCCTTAAAATTTCCTTAATACTATTTCCCATTCAATATTACGAAATTATTATGCTGCCGATAGAAATGAAAATAAGCTTACTTTGTATAAAATATTTGAAACATGAAAAAACTACTTATCGTACTTTTTGGATTCCTTCTTAGTAACGGATTATTTGCCCAAGAAAAGCGTGCTAGTCCTTTGGTTACTAAAACAGAGAACTTTGAAAATATAGAGCTTAATATTAATTACGGTGAAACCACCATGAAAGGGCGTGAGATTTTCGGAAATCTTGTTCCTTACGGAAAAGTATGGCGAACCGGCGCTAATGAAGCAAGTGTAATTGAGTTTAATAAAGATGTAAAGCTAAATGGTAAACTAGTAAAAGCCGGTAAATATAGCTTGTTCACTATTCCTGGAGAGGAAGAATGGACCATCATCCTTAATAGTATTTGGGATCAGTGGGGTGCCTATAATTATGATGAAAGTAAAGACGTTGTTCGCTTTGAAGTGGAACCTAAAGAAGTAGAAAAACACGAAAAATTAAACATCTCCCTCACAGCAGAAGGAATGATTCAGATTATTTGGGAAGAAACAGCGGTAGAGTTTCAGCTTAAAAAAGCTTAAATACCTCTTTTATATAGTTCGTAGCGCAATATTGCCGCAACACTTATACTATCCCTAATTTCACCATTAAGTACCATTTGTAGAGCTTCTGCAAATGGTATTTTTTTTACTTGCAATTTTTCTGATTCCTCTGGTTGCGCTTCAAATTGTTCTAAATCAGTGGCCAGATATACCATGGATTTCTCGTCGGAAACAGAATTTGAAAGGTGCATTTCTTGCATCAAGTTCCAGTTATTTGCCACCAAACCGGTTTCTTCTTTCAATTCTCTTTTAGCACTTTCTATTGGATCATCTTCCAAAGGTCCACCACCTTCAATAATTTCCCAACTGTAAGCACCATCAAAAGGAAAGCGTTCTTGCCCTACTAAAAAAATTTCATCTTTTGCTGTAATAGCCAAGATACCGATGGCTAAATTTTTAAAATGAACCTTTCCGTAAATACCTTGCCCTCCATTGGGAAACTCAACATTACTATGTCTTAGTTCTATCCAAGGGTTTGAGTATTTTACTTCTCTATCTAACTCTAACCATTCGCCTACGGCTCGTGGAAAAACTTCTTCCATCTTAATTTTCTTCTGGTCCATTCAAATTTTCTTCAGCTTCCATAGCTTTTTGGTAGCGTCTGCCATAATCGATTTTTTTACCATTGTACTTAAGCTCTTCCCCATCTACATATTCAATGGTTAAAATACGTGTACCATCTTCGTTAAAAAATTCCCAGATACCATTTCTTACACCAAAAATATACTGACCACGGCGCTTAATATTACCATTAACATAATAGTAAACATGGAGGCCCGTTTCTTTTCCGTTTTCGTAAGCACCTTCAAAGCTTAGGGTATTATTACTAAGATAATAATGGCGCCAAGGACCTGTTTTTAAGCCTTCAAAATAAGCACCTTCTTCCCGGTAATCATTCACATTAGTAAACCACTCACCTTCTTTAAAGCCTTCTACATATTCACCTTGAGCAATAACGGCCCCGCTATCGTTATATTCGATAGACATTCCATCTTCTAAACCATTATAGAACTCTTCGGTACGTCTCGTCTCTCCGTTGATAAAGTACCAATTCCATTCTCCGCTCGCTGCTCCAGCATTATAAACTCCTTCTTGTTCCACGCTTCCATCTTCAAAATAATAACGCCAAGAAGCTACTTTTAAATCATCCTTATAATTTCCTTCGGATTTAAGTGAACCATCGCGATAATAGAATTTCCAAGGACCTTGCTTTCTTCCCCTTTCGTCTACTATTCCTTCTGCTAATTTTATTCCTTGGTCGTAAAGCGTACTACTAATAACCTCTCCATTCTCGTCGTACTTTCGGTGAACACCGGTAGGATTTCCATTTTGATAAGCCCCTTTAGCTATTACCTTTCCTGTTTGAGGATCAATAACCCGTTTGATTTCCACTTTGGCAACTTCTTCAGCGCCCTCTTGCAGCTCACCGTTTATCCACTTTTCAATTCTAATGAGATTGCCATTCGCCTGATAAAATTTCCAATAGCCATTTTTCAAATCATTGCGATAAGGGCCTTCTACTTTAACCTGACGATTTTTATGAAACTCCACCCAAAGACCTTGTTTTTGCCTTTGTTGATCCCAACGGTTAATGTTTTGTTTACGAATTAAGGAACCGTTTTTATAAGTAAAGACTGTAATAATGCGGCCATCGTCTTGGGCGTATTCGAAACCAGTACCATTTTCTTTCCCATCCTCGAAAGGAATTTCCTTTGCCACTGAGCCATTGGGATAGAGAATACGAGTGAAACCATCTAACTTATCGGCGACAAACTCCTCTGTTTTGATAATTTTTCCCGCTTCATAAGTTTGCCTTAATCCATCCTTTAAGCCACCTTTGTACTGGATATCGACGGTAGGCATTCCTTCCCGATTGTAAAAAATCCAGAGACTATCCAGAAGAAAGTTTTTGCGATTCCCTTCTGCCTTGAGAGTGCCACTGCGATAATAGCTTCGCCAATAACCATTTGGCTGGCCATTTTCCAGCGGACCTTCGCTGCTTTTGACGCCGTTTTCGTAAAAATAAACTTTGAGTTCTGCATGACCACTATCGCTTTGAGAAAACGAAAGTAGTGGAAAACAAAAAAGAGCAAGGACCAGAAGATATCTTAATAACATATATATAGTATTCTTTAATATTAAATATAATATGGTGTATATGTTAGGCTGTTAGTTAGGCTGATAAGTTTTAGGCGAAGTTCTTGCTTTTATTATCTATCCACAATTATTAACAAGATATCTTCAATTAAAAGTGTATTAACTAATTCATTTCCCGCTCTAAAGATAATGCTATTAACAATTGTTAGGAATGTATAATAACAACTTACTTTTGATAAATATATTAGAGACGGGTGGTTCATAAACCCAGATCGGGTGGTTAAGAAATGAGCAGTAATTTTTAACAAGTGATAGGGCTTATTTCATAATTTTAGTGAAGGCAGAATAACTAATTACCACGCAAGTAAAATTTGTAAGCAGATATTAACATCACATCCTTCTTTTTAGTGGGTACTTGTTAATAGTAAAAGATTGAAAAACAAAGGAATATTAAACTTAGAAATACTTATTAACAGATGAATATTGCAATAGGAGGAGATCACGCTAGTCCGGCTCTAAAGCAGGCTATAATTGAAAAATTTACTAATGAGGGCCATGTTTTCAATAACTTTGGAACGGATGATAATAGTAGTGTAGATTATCCCGATTTTGGACATCCCGTAGCAAAAGCAGTAGAAGACAAGAGTGCCGATTTAGGCATCGTAATATGTGGTAGTGGTAATGGAATTAACATGACCGTTAATAAACATGCTGGTATTCGTTCTGCTCTTTGTTGGAATACAGAACTGGCTTCATTAGCGCGCCAACATAACAACGCAAATGTATTAGCCTTGCCCGCCCGTTTTATAAGTCAGGAAGTGGCCTTGGCCATTGTAGAGGCCTTTCTTAAGGCTAGCTTTGAAGGCGGAAGACATCAAAAGCGCGTGGAAAAAATTAATTGCTAGGAAAGAACTTTAGTAAAGGTTCTTCTAGTAATTCCCACTCTTTACCCTTAAAATATCCCTGACCCGGTAAATCGTAATAATTTACCGAGGCTTTACGGCGTGTGCTTTCCAGTACTTTCAAATATTCTCTATCGGCGTTGATATTAAGAGGATAATCATCATAAAAAACCCACACTGCTTTACCTTCCATATTTTGGTATTCTTCAATAAAGAAATTAGCGTGATAGCTCAGCCAAAACATATTAGTATACTTTCCTAAAGTAAACATCTCGGGATGATCAGTTTTTACCGCGTCCACCTGTACTCGAAAGGTGCTCAAGGAATCAATATCAAATTTGTTTTTAAGGTATTCTACACGTTCTTCGGTTAAAGGAACTTTACCACTCGCTATTCGCTCATAAGTAGAGAAAGTGCTAAAAGGACTACCATTTATAAAGATGGAAGTATCCGCATTTTGAGCAGCGGAAATTAAGGGGACTATATAAGAGCCCATTCCCATTCCCATTACGCTGAAATCTGCTTGTCCATTTATCTTTTTACTTCTTTTAAGATACTGAATAAGGTTATTAGCATATTGAACGTGTTGCCCTTTAAAGTCTAAATTTTTACGCGGGTAAAACATGTTTCCTTTAGCAGGAGCTTTATAAATGCAAAGGATGTCGTAGCCATTGCGGTAAATCTTTTTATATAAGTCTGTTTCTTCAAAGCTTACGGTATCTAGGCTCGGCGGTAGAAAGACTAAAATTTTATCAGAAAGGCCCTCGTGACTAGCTAAACTATAAGGAATGGTGTCTCCAATGTAAGGCTCTAAATAACCATCGTAAGCAATGTTGATTTTAGGCTGACAAGCCACAGAAAGGAATAAGACCAACATTAGAGGTCCTAATTTATAGAGTTTTTGCATCTTTGTTAACCTTGTGCCGAATCTTATAGATCTCCTCATATTTATTTTTTATTTAGTCGCCATGCTGGGGGTAGGTTTCTACTTTATGCGAAGCAACAAAGATATTGATGATTATTATGTAGGCGGTAGGAAAATGAGTAGCGGGCACATCGGACTGAGTGTAGTAGCTACAGATGTAGGAGGCGGATTTAGCATTGGCCTCGGTGGTTTAGGTTTTGCTATCGGAATATCAGGTAGTTGGATGCTTTTTACGGGTTTAATAGGTGCGTGGCTTTCAGCCTACTTTTTAATTCCCAAAGTCTTTAAACTCGGCAGTAAACACAAACTTTTCACCTTTCCAGAAATATTTTACCATCTATTTAATCCTAAAGTGGCATTTCTAGCTGCAATAGTGAGTACAATCGGTTACATTGGTTTTACCGGTGCACAAATTTTAGCGGGTGCTAAATTAGCTACCGCTACTTTTCCCAGTTTAGACTTAAACATGGCCGTATTTATTATGGGTTTAACGGCCGTAATTTATACCGTTTTTGGCGGCTTAAAAGCAGTAATTTATACGGATACCGTGCAGTGGATTATATTAATGGGAGGCTTAATTTTTATTGGCATACCCATGTCATATTTCGCCGTGGGCGGATATGATGCCATTGCTGCGACAGTGCCTGAATCCTTTTTAAGTTTAACGGCAGTGGAGCCCGTGCAGATTATAAACTGGGCCATTACCATTATTCCTATTTGGTTTATTGGCATGACGCTTTACCAACGTATTTATGCTTGCCGCGACGAAAAAACTGCCAAGAAAGCCTGGTTTATAGCCGGCTTATTGGAGTGGCCCATTATGGCCTTTATGGGAGTGCTACTAGGTCTCTTTGCTAAAGTAGCTTTAGACCAAGGTTTGTTTAGTGAATTAGCAATAGATACTGGCGCTAATTTTGATCCCGAAATGGGCCTACCCATTTTACTAAGAACCATTCTACCAGTTGGCTTAATGGGTTTAATGATGTCTGCTTATTTTTCAGCGATAATGAGTACGGCTGATAGCTGCCTTATGGCCGCTTCGGGGAATTTATTAAGCGATATTATTAGCAAACGTTTTCATATTCCTCAAGAAAAGTTACTGCGTTATTCGCACTTTACCACCCTGTTTATTGGCATTTTAGCCTTAGCTCTGGCCAGTCAAATGACCGAGGTGTTAGGCTTAATGTTAGTCTCCTATTCCTTTATGGTTTCAGGCCTTTTTGTGCCATTGATTGTGGCATTATTTTTCAAAAACCGCAATAGCCAGGCGGCTTGGTGGTCAATTTTAATCGGTGGATCTACCACCTTAGTTTTAGAATTGCTTAAGACTAAAGAAATTTTAGAATTACCTTTAGGCTTAGATGCTAACCTCTTTGGTATTACCGCATCACTTCTCAGTTATCTCTTAATTGCTAAATACTCAAAAGAATGAATTACATTATTATAGAAGGCTCTGCCGGCCCACATTCCGATTTTTCACAAGAAAAAATAGCGGCTTTTCTCTTTAAGCATCTGGAAAAATACGGGGATCCATTAGAAGATATAATGGCCTGTCTAGATTATGTTTTTCATCCTGATAAAGGAGGTTTTGTAGCAGTAGCTTATGCTGATAATTTAGAAATTCACGGCGCCGTAATCATTAATAATACGGGTATGTCGGGCTACATCCCTGAGAATATATTGGTTTACATTGCAGTAGATGCCGAGGTACGTGGACAAGGATTAGGACAAAATCTTATGGAAATGGCTTTAGAAAACGCAGAGGGAAATGTAGCCTTACACGTAGAGCCCGACAATCCTGCTAAGCGATTGTATGAGCGATTGGGCTTCACTAATAAATACTTAGAGATGCGTTACACTAAATCTTAAACATGTTTGATTTAGCTTCTTTTAGACAGCACCTGCATCAGAATCCGGAACTTTCGGGGGAAGAATATAAAACACAAAAATTATTAATCGGCCACTTAGAGGATCTCTCACTTAGCTATACTAAGGTGGCGGAAACAGGTATATTGGTCTCCTTTGAAGGGCAGGAAAAAGGTCTTTCCTTACTAATTAGAGGCGATATGGATGCCTTACCGATTCAAGAAGATACCGCTTTAGAATACGCCTCTAAAAATACGGGCGTCTCGCATAAATGTGGCCACGATGGGCATACTACGGTATTAATGGCTCTGGTATATCATTTTGCGAAAGAGCCTCCAAAAAAGGGAAACCTTTATCTCTTATTTCAACCTTCTGAAGAAAATGGGCAGGGAGCGGCTGCGGTTTTGGAGGACCCAGAATTTAAGGCGATACATTACGACCGTGCTTATGCCTTTCACAATATACCTGGCTTTAAGTTGGGAGAATTATACTGGCGCGACAATAATTTTACTGCCGGAGCGCGTAGTTTAATTTTTCGTTTTAAAGGCTCTTCCTCGCATGCGGCAGAACCCGAAAAAGCGCTCAGTCCGCAAGCTCTTCTAGCGAAAGCGATGCAAGAAATAGAAAAGCTAGCGGAGCCAAAATGGGAAAGTGAAGACTTTAGTCAGATTAGCTTGGTACACGCCAAACTTGGAGAAGCCGCCTATGGCATTACCCCGGGAGAAGGCGAGTTACACTATACTATTCGCGCTTGGCAGGGCGAAATATTAGATGGGCTAGAAACTAAAATACATAATCAATTAGCCGCTTGGGCAGAGGCCGATAATTTGCAAATTGAGAAAGAAAGCTTGGAAGAGTTTTGGCCAAATTACAATCAGCCTGAAGCAAATAAGTTGTTGGTCGCTTGCGCAGATGCGCAGGGACTGTCTCAGCATCAATTAAAGGAAGCTTTTAGGTGGGGAGAAGATTTCGGTTTATTTTTAAAAGGTAAAGAAGGCGCTTTATTTGGTATGGGTGCGGGAGAAGAGCACAAGGTTCTGCATCATCCAGATTACGATTTTCCCGACGCGATCTTAGAACCAACAGTTGAACTATTTAAGCGCGTAACCCTTAATTATTTAAATGGATAATACCAGTTTCATAGAAGTTAGTGAATCGGCTTATAAAAATAATGTTGATTATATAAAGAGTCATTTAAATCCTGGTACCACTTTATCTCATGTTATAAAGGGTAATGCCTACGGCCACGGAATTGAAGAGTATGTTCCCATGGCCCAGCGCAATGGCGCTCAACATTTTTCAGTTTTTGATGCACATGAAGCTTCCAGGGTTAAAAATATTGCTCCCGAGGTAGATATTATGATAATGGGTATGATTAGCGATAGTCAACTCGAATGGGCGATAGAGAATGATGTAAGCTTTTATATATTCGATGAAAGACGCTTGAAAAGCGCCATTAGTGCCGCTAAAAAAATAGGGAAGAAGGCCCTGATTCACCTGGAAATTGAGACCGGTATGAATCGCTCTGGCTTAGAAGAGTTATCTTGGCCCTCTATTTATAAAATACTGGCAGCAGAGAAAAAGCATCTTGATATTCTGGGCTTTTGTACCCACTATGCTGGCGCAGAAAACATTAGCAACCACCCGCGTGTTTTAGAACAGATGGAGCGGTTTAAGTCGGCTAAAAAAGACTTTCAAGCGGCAGGAGTAATAGCAAAAAAGTATCACAGTGCTTGTAGCGCCGCTTTTTTACGCTTTCCTCAGTCGCAACACGACTTGGTACGCATTGGAATTTTACAATACGGTTTTTGGCCTTCGGCAGAAACTTATTTAGCAGTAGAGCATAGCCTCAGTCAAAAACCTGATCCCTTGAAGCGGCTCTTAACTTGGAAGAGTGCGGTTATGAACGTAAAGAGCGTTAAAAAAGGGGAATATATTGGCTACGGAACAAGTTTTTTGGCAACGCATGATATGCATGTTGCAGCAGTTCCCGTAGGATATTCACACGGCTTTAGCCGCAGCCTTAGTAATACTGGTCGTGCTTTGGTGCATGGAGAAAGAGTGCCAGTAATTGGTTTGGTGAATATGAATGTAATGATGCTAGACATCACCTTTATTGAATCTGTGCAAGCAGGCGATGAGGTGGTACTGATTGGCGAACAAGGAGACTTATCCATTTCAGTGAGCTCTTTTAGTGAGTATAGCGATCAATTAAATTATGAATTATTAACGCGGCTCCCTTTGGATATTCCGCGTGTTATTAGCACTTAATATGGCATATTTAACTTTTAATAGAACTATGCTTAGGCATAATTACCAATACTTAAAAAATCTATTTGGTAATGAAAATATAGAGTGGGCAATTGTTACTAAGCTACTGTGTGGTGAAGAGAAATTGCTTAAAGAGGTTATTGATTTAGGCATAAAGGAAGTATGTGACGCCCGCATAATTAACCTTAAAAGGATAAAAGCTTTAGCCCCCGACGACTTAGAAACGGTTTATATTAAGCCCCCTGCTAAAAAGGCTATTCCCGACTTAGTTCGTTACGCCGATACCAGTTTCAACTCCGAGTTTGAAACGATTAAAGCAATTAGCGAAGAAGCGGTAAAACAGAACAAAACCCATAAAATCATCATAATGATTGAATTGGGTGATTTACGTGAAGGCGTAATGGGCGAAGACCTGATGGACTTTTACTCTTCTGTTTTTCGTCTTCCGAATATTAAAGTAACGGGCATTGGTTCTAACTTAAACTGCTTGCACGGCGTAATGCCCAGTCAAGATAAGTTTATCCAACTATCCCTTTACAAGCAGTTAATTGAAGCTAAGTTTAATGTAAGCATTCCTTGGATTACGGGCGGTACTTCGGTCGTTATTCCCCTTTTGGAGATGCGTCAACTACCACAGGGCGTTAATCACTTTAGAGTAGGAGAAACCCTGTACTTTGGAACAGACCTTATACACAACAACGGCTTTAAGGAAATGGAGCAAAACGTAATTACGCTCTACACTCAGATTATTGAAATTACCGAAAAGCCCATGTTGCCCATCGGAGAGATGGAGGCGAACCCACAGGGGGAAACCTTTGAAGTGGACGAAAGCTTATACGGGAAAACCTCGCATCGCGCCATTTTAGACGTGGGCAGTCTCGACATTTCTTCCGATTACTTGGTTCCTTTCCCAGAATATCAAATAGACTTTTTAGGTGCCAGTAGTGATATGTTGGTAATTGATATTAAGGATAATAAAAAAGGTTATAAGGTAGGCGACTTTATTCCCTTCCACTTGAAGTATATGGGCGCATTAACCCTGTTTAACTCGGACTATATTGAGAAGAGGGTGATTGATTAGTGGGCTCGCTGCGCTCGCAGTATTTTGACCGCTGTGCTATTAGTATTGAGTATTAAGATTGAGAGCCGAGAGCCGAGAGCCGAGAAGCAAGATGGATAGTAAGAGACGAGAGACAAAGAGCCGAGAGAGGAGAGGGTCTGGAGAACCGAGAACCGAGAACCGAGAGATTTCGGTGGAGTGAAGGAGTCTTTTTTTACCACAGAGTTCGCGAAGAAGACACGGAGATTTCACGGAGGGTTTATTGTTAATCCTGATGCCTTTCATTATCAAGTGAAATCCTCAGGCTAAAATGTTTCTGGGTATTCAAAGTTTATACATCGCCGCGAGTGCAGCGGCTTCGCGATATATATTTAGCACCATACAAATCCCGAAGGGATGACATGATCGTAGAAGAGTAGGTTTAGGAAGAACCTGAACCCAGAATGGGTGAAACTATTTTGAAGAGCCGAAAAACGAGATGCTTTAAGTTTAAGGAATAATAGACTTGAGACAGAGAGACTTGAGACAAAAAGAGGGTTTTCCTTAGGGTTAATGTATTCGATTTAATGGTATTGAGATGCTGAAAGATTTACCCATGACATGTTTTATAACGTTCTGTTTTTCAATGGTATATTTCACGAAGGAGTAATGCATCCCAAGATATTTTAAACTCCTTTTTTGGATACGAACACTTGCCCTCTTTCAGAGGAGTTCGTGAGTTCGGCTTCGCCTCAGTTGATCAAAAAACGAGGAAAAAAATCTAGGCTCCAATTCCTCTCTTCAAAAATCTTCATAAAAGGCAATTTCGGTGGGCGAGCTCCCTGTGGTCGCAACCCAACTCAATAAGCCTTTCATTTTGTTTTTTGGCGTTCGTAATTGAGGCCCGGAAACCTACTAATGACGCCTCTTTTTTAGTAGACAAAATGGACTTCGTTTTCTAGTTTCTTTTACATGTCATCAAATCTTACTGGTTTTAGAACCAAAAACTCTTTACTCCGCATGACGGAAGGAAGGTGCTTTTTACGTCTACCCTTAAGTACTATAGTTAGGGTCACCTTGAATTTATGTAAGCAAGAGTTTGAGCAAGAGTATAGAGTGGCATGAGCTGCGGTAGCTGCGACTTCCTATTAGTAAATTCCACCACACAGTAACTCAAGCTGCGGCAGCTGCGGCTTCTCTTTTTTTCGAGATATTAGATTTAAGACCGCTGTGGTTTTAGTAGTGAGGCCGCTGCGCTGGTAGTAGTGAGTATTTAGATGGCTCCTGCAATTAATCTGAGCTATAGGTTTTTGATTAAAGCTTTAGGGGATAGCAACCTGAGTTCGACCTAAAATTATAGCCTCAGATTTTCAACAAAAGGTAAAGACTAGTCTGGATCGTACCGCTTTAGCAGGCTACAGCAAATGAGCTAGATGCAGAATTTTTGCTTTTATTGGAAAAAACGTATTAGCCTCCTCTAAAAAGCGGGTTTTGGCGCATTAGCTGTTTACAATAGCCCGCTATTGTTTCACCGCTTCGGCTTATAACCCACTATTTATAAGAGGTCTGAGGCCTAATTTTACATCGAACTCAGGTTAGCAGAAAAATCGAGTTCTAGCAGGAGTGTAAACCTTTAAGGGGATGTATGTTTATGGATCGCTGTAATTAGGCTATTTGGGCTGGTACAAGGATAAATCCTAGCCTTAAAAAATCAGGGGAAATTTACTAATGCCTTGATAAACAGGAAAAAGCCCTTTTTTTGTCAGACCATGGTCGTCCGCGATTGCGATATAGTCGTTCGCTTAGGCAATGATGGTCTGTGTCTTGTTGTGATGAAGTGTGCGCCCTTGTGTTGGATGGTCTATACTAGTCTGCCTAATGGTCAATCAATTGTTGTAATTCCTGTTAAAGGGCTGCGAATTAGTTTTCAGTGGCTGCGACGAAGGCTTCAGTCCTTGCGACGTGCTGTGCAAGGGTATGTAATTGGTGTGGTCGCTTTGCTCGCATTATTGAGATTTGGAGAACCGAGAGCCGAGATAAAGAGGGAAGACAAAGAGACTGGAGAGGGTTTGAACCTAGAGCCAAGAGATTTAGGGTTAATGTATTCGTTTTCATGGTAATGAGTTGCTGAAATGAGTTACCCATGACACCTTTTTTAACATACTGTTTTTCAAAGCGGTAATTCTCGATGCAGTAAAGCATCCCAAGATATTTTAAAGTCCTGTTTTTTGGTTACGAACGGTTGTCCGCTTTAAGCGGAGTTCGTGAGTTCCGCTGCGCTCCAGTCGATCAAAAAAGGACCAACCGAACGAAGTGAGCTCAGGCATGCCTAAAAAAATCAAGGCTCCAATTCCTCATTTTTAAAACCTTCACAAAAAGTAAGCTCGGTGGGCGATTTCCCGCTGGTCACTTTGTTACGAACAGATGTCCTCTTTCAGAGGAGTTCGTGGGCTCATCGCTGCGCTCTTCGTTACCGAAGCGCTTTGCGCTGAGCTCAAGAACTCAATTAAAATTATGTTCTGTTCTTAATTGAGGCCGGAGAACCTACTAAGAACGAACCAGACTAAATTGTAATTTGAGTCTTCGTTTTCCTGCTTCCTTGCCAAATGTCATCAAATCTTCTTGGTTTTAAAGCTAAAACTGGGTTCTCAGCATGACGGTAGGGTATTAAGAGTAAGAGTTTGAGCAAGAGAACTCTAGACGATAGACTAAAAGACGGGAGACAAAGAGACCGCTGCGCTATTAGTATTGAGTATTAAGATAGATACTGCAGTTAATCTGAGCTATAGGTTTTTGATCAAGTCTTTAGCTATTGAGAAATCCTAAAGCCCGGCAATTCCCAAATAAACACTGGGATCAGGGCAATTGCTGAGGTAATATTCCTTTTCCGATTCTTTAGCCACACCGGGAAAATCGCCTTTAAAATTACCAATATCCTTAATGAGCTGAAAATGTAAATGCGGCGGCCAGCCACCATTTTCGGCTTCAGCGCCTAGGTAAGCGAAGTGTTCGCCAGCCTTAATGTTTTGACCAACGGCAATGTTTTGCAGAGAGCTTTTGCTGAGGTGACCGTGTAAGCTGTAATATTTCTGCCCTTCGGAATGCTCTAAAATTATGGTGCCGCCATAATCACCGGGATTATCATTGTAGGCAAAACTGTGTATTACCGCATCGGCAGGGGCATAAACAGGCGTTAAAGCCGGCGCCCACACATCAACACCTAAATGAATATTTCTCTCGGTAGCAGGGTCGCTATTAAAATGGGTAAAGCGTTGATAAATGACCCGCTTTTCGGCGTAACCACCAATGGCATAACTCTTTCCTTTTTTTTGCAACAAGCCATCAATATAAGCGGCCAAAGTAGCGCTAGAGTGAACACTTTTTAAGGTATCATTTTGTGCACTTAAATCGAGTACTAAACAATTTGCCTTAGTAAGATTAAAGTCGAAAAGGGGAGCCGAAGCGGGCGGTATTTGCATAAATGAGAGCTTTAGAGCGAAGGTAAAAGAAGCCTTGCAAAAGAGCGCAGTTTCTTGTCAATATCTAAAGGAGAGCCATCATTCTTAGTCCTTAAATTTTAGCTTACCGTAGCTTCCGCCTGAGGGATAGTAGTGGAAAGCCCACAGCGAGGTACGAGCGAGGACTTGCAGCGGATAGCCCGACCCGCAGGGGCAGGCCCAAATAATTAAGCCCTTTCTGGGTAGGCAACAGGCTTATTGCGCTTTCTTATTTACCTTCGCTCCACCTAAAAGAAAGCTATGCTCTGTATACTCAATAAAAGCCTCGACCCTTATTTTAATCAAGCGACAGAAGAGTATTTTCTGAAGAATTTTGAGGAGAATGTTTTTATGCTGTGGCAGAACGATTATACCATTGTGGTGGGCAAGCATCAGAATACTTTGGCGGAGATAAATGCCGATTATGTGAAGGAAAAAGGGATTCGGGTAGTGCGTCGTTTAACCGGTGGTGGTGCGGTTTACCACGATTTAGGCAACCTTAATTATACCTTTATTATGGGCTATGGTGAAGAGGGCGCTAAGGTGGATTTTAAGAAATACAACCAGCCGATTATTGATGTGTTGGCGCAGTTAGGCGTGGAAGCGGCTTTTTCGGGTAGAAATGATATTTTAATAAAGGACCAAAAGTTTTCGGGGAACGCGGAGCATATTTATCATCAGAAGCAAAGGGTTTTACACCACGGCACTTTACTATATGCTTCGGAAATACAAGATATTTCGGATGCTTTAAACGTGAATCCGCTAAAATTTGAAGGCAAAGCACGCAAGTCAGTCCGCAGCCGGGTAACTAATATTTCTAGTCATTTAAAGGAGGACATGGGAGTAGCGAAGTTTGGCGAGAAGGTGATGCAGCACATTACCACTTTATACCCCGATGCTCAGCCATATGAAATTACCGAAGCGGATCGAGCCGCCATACAGAAACTTGCGGATGAAAAATACAGTCAGTGGCACTGGAATTTCGGCTACTCGCCTAAATACGGTTTAAAGAACGGTGTAAAAACGGAGGGCGGCTTTGTAGAGGCGCACCTTAATGTAGAGAAAGGCTTAATTGCTGATTTAAAGATATTCGGTGACTTTTTCGTGAACAAGGATTTGGAGCCACTAGTAGGCGCTTTGATAGGGAAGGAGCACGAAGAGGAGAAGCTGCTAGCGATTTTACGTGAATTAAAAAGTGCGGAATACTTCAATAATATTTCGGAGGAGGACTTGGTGAAGGTGTTTTTTTAAGCTCGTTTGGCTCTGACCCGATTTGAGTGTAATCACTCTTATATAGGAGGCCAATAATGCATGTAAATAGCAAGGCCTGAAATAGTTAGCTGGGAATATTATACTGAATTATAGCCACCCAGGGTAAAAATAAATCAGAGTTTTGCACCACACTTTTATTCACCACACTTAGCCATTCTATCAATTACTAAGCAGGAGCGAAAACCTCATTTTCGCTAAACAGCAATCTTTTCGTTTATCGGTAATTTTTCTTCGATTAAGGGTTTAGCTCAGTCATTCTAAACGGCTGCAGCTATGCTTTAGGGCCGGATAAAACATATGCTCTTTTTCTACAAAAAAAACTAATCAGCACTAAAAAAACAGCTTTGTATAAAATTATATAATTTAATTTGGGGTTTTGTGGTTTATATAGTCTACATTATGAGGGACTTATAGACTTATTTTCGAATCAATCGAAATCGACATGCAAAAGCAGCAGCCCTTCTTTTTTAAGCTTTTTAACTATAACTTTTTCTTGTGCTTCGTTTTTCTTCTGGCTAGTACATTTTACAGCCATGCGCAAAATAAGCTGTTGTTAGGCGATACAAACATTGTTAATATCGGTATTAGGGGCAATGCCAAGCTCTTAGTGGATGAGCAAGCTTTGGCGGGTGATCCGCGCTCGGGGCAAGGTGGGGCTACCTTTACAAAGTTCGACCAGACCTACAATAGTATATATAATCCATCCTCTATTCTCATCAAGCTTTTTGAGGACTATGCCTTGGAAGATCTTTGGTACTACGATACCAATGGCAAAGACACTATTCGCGTTTACGGGGGAGATCCTTCGTCTTGGGTTTTTATCGGCAACATAATAACCGATAAATACAATCAGTGGCAGTCTTTTCCTATTCAAGATACTTGCAAATTTATCCGTCTCGATTTTCGTCACCCGCAAGCAAGTATTAATGAAATAGTCCTTTACGGAACCGCTTTAGGTACGGCGAAAACGCAGCTTCCTGTCGGGCAAAAACCTTCGGCGGTTAGCATGGGGAAGTTGATAGGCTTAAATGGATTTGTGGATGACCCTAAAGAGATGTTGCTGAAGGCAGGTGGCACCCTAAGAGAATATCATCGCTGGGATTGGGATGAGGCTAATGGCCAAGCAAATTATAGTGGTTATCCCAACAACGAATATGCTTTTGCCCCTTCTTGGGTAAGTATTTGGAATTTTGACACCTATTATGGTCAGCTGGCGCAAGATGGGCTGGAAGTAGCCCCCTGTTTACAAGGCAGCCCTTTGCATATTAGAGACAGTTTAAACGACGATTCTAAACCAATTGCTGTGGGAGAGAACGCAGAGGACCCGGCGACTTATGCAGAACATGCCGATTATATGTTTCAGTTTGCGGCGCGTTACGGCAAGACGAAGGTGGCGCCATCCTTTTTAAAATTACGGGCCAATCAAAGCCCCAAAAGTGGCTTGGCTTTTATAAACTACCTCGAAAACTGGAACGAGCCAGACAAGTGGTGGCGTGGACGAGAAGGATATTTCAGTCCTTTCGAACTAGCCGCTATGAGCAGTGCCGATTGCGATGGCCATGAAGGCTTATTAGGCCCAGGCCACGGAATGAAGGCGGCCGATCCTAGCATGAAAATGATTATGCCAGGACTCGCCTCATTCGACCTAAACTATTTGGAGGGCGTACGCTTATGGTCGGAATATAACCGCCAGTCGGGCTTTCCTTTTGACGTGATTAATTTTCACCATTACAGTAATAATGGCGGGGGCCAGTTTTCCAATGCAACCAAGGCTATTAGTCCCGAAGAAGATCACTTAAAACAACGCTTACAGCGCATTGTAAAGTACCGAGATAGGTGGTTACCAGGCAAGGAAATTTGGCTGTCGGAATTTGGCTTTGATACCAATCCTAACTCTCCGCAAAGTCCGCCAGCATTGGGCAACAACGATGTGGTTGAGGTGCAGGCACAGTGGCTTTTACGCAGCTTTTTAGAGATTGCTGCTGCAGGAGTTGATCGCGCCCAAATGTATATGCTGCGCGATGTAAATGCCCTTAATAGCAATCAGTATAATAGCAGCGGCTTAACGCAAGAAAAGTGGAATCAGCATCAGGCTAAAAAGTCCTTTTTCTACTTAAGCGGAATGCGAAATATTTTAAAAGATTACTATTTTGAGGCTGAGTTAAGTTTAGCGGACACGGAGCTACGTGCCTACCGCTTTCGTCACGGTGAAACAGATAGTATTTGCTATGCGATTTGGTCGGCCACATCAAGGGCCCGTGTGTTAAATAATTATCGTTTTTCTACCGCGGGAATGGGTCGCGCTATTTTAGCCGAAGTGCAGAGCGATTCGTCGGTAGCGCGCATTAGTCAGCTTAGTATCAGTCAAGATAGTGTGAGTTTAGCAATTAGCGAAATGCCGATTTTTTTAAAGCTCTTAGCTCAAGATTTTAAAAGCCCGCAAGCCTTAGCAAAGGATATTACACTTTACTTAGATAGCAATGGCCGAGTTGAAATACCGCTGCACTTAGTTGATGCCGGTAGCTTTGATGATAAAAGGGTGGTGAAATTATACGCATCCGACGAAAGTGCAAACTGCGGTGATTTACCAAGGGGAAGGAACACTATTGACCTAAGCCTAAAGCTTTATGCTTGCGATTATTACCAATGCGACAGCGCTAGTTTTATTCTAACTTTAAAGGACACCCTTAGCCCCAATTTGGAACTAAAAAAGCACAGTGCTTATCTTAATGCGACGGGACAACTAAGGGTGCAGGCCAGCGACTTTGTTGAATCTGCGCAGGATAATTGTGCGGGACCCATCAGCCTAAGCTTGAGTCAAGAGCTTTTTAGCTGCAGTGATTTGGGGGATGAGGCCTTGCTAAGGGTCGTTTCTGATAGTACTTGGCGCAAAAGCACTTATACGTCACTCGTAAATGCCATGACCTGGCCTTGGCAGGGTGCGGGTGAATTTCCGGCGGAGAATACTTATACCGATACGGTTGCGATCGGCCAGCCTTATAATTGGCATACCATTGATGCAATAGCAGGCACACAAGTTATTAAAGCGGGCTCCCGTGTTCAGTATTTTAAGAAGAGTTTTCAGCTGAGTGGAAAAGTACTGAAAGGCAGTTTCTCGGTAACGGTAGATGATGATATAGAGATTTATATTAACGGAAAATTATTAGCGCGCGAAAATGTTTGGGTAGCGGCCAGCACGGGCTCAGCAGCGGTACATAGTTTTGAAATTTTAGCAAAGGGTTCATTTACCAATGGCCTGGCCGGAACCACCCCTTTTGGCCTAGTTAACGGTCTTCCTTTAGCTCATTATTTTAGCCAAGGCGAGAATGAAATATTGTTAGTAGTACGCAATGGTGGCCCAGGAAACGTAGGTGGCTTTAGCTTTAAGATGGACCTAGAAACCAGCCTAAGCACCAGTATTGTAAGTGATGCTACCTGGGAAAAAAGTAGCCTAAGCTCTAGCATCGGGGCACTAAGCTTTCCGTGGTTGGGGGCGCAAGAGCTTCCGCAAGATGCTAGTTTTAACCAATTAGCGGAAATTGGACAGCCACAAGCCTGGAAAACCATTGATTCAGTTTTTGGGGCAGAGGTGGTAAAATGCGGTTCCAATGTAGAGTTTTACCGCAAAAGCTTTCAGGTGGCAGGTAATTACTGGTCTGACTTACGCTTGTGGATGCGCGTAGATGATGATATGGAAATTTACCTCAACGGGAAATTAATAGCACGCGAAAACGTCTGGGGTGTTCCTGCTATGGGTACAGGCTCCCTACATAGCTTTAGTGTGGGTGAAAATGCTTTTGAAAACGGCAGTGATAGCACCCGCGGCTTTGTGTTTTTAGATAGTTCAGCTTTAAGAAATTTACAGCCAGGTGAAAACGAAATAATGATAGCGGTGCGCAATACCAGCAACGGGAATACGGGCGGTTTTTCTTTGCGGATGGAAATTGCAGGCGAAGCTTCGCGCGCCATAGATTTAGTGGCGACCGACATTCACGGTAATAGTAGTTTTCACAGAGTGTTTTTACGGGTATTAGACAGTGCCGGCATTTGCCAAAGTAGTATTCTAGCTAAGAAACTAAGTGTAAGGAAGCCTTCCAATAAGACCCGAGTAGAACTAAGAATGTTTCCTAACCCAGTAAAGGCTGAGCTTTGGATTGCTTTACCCCCGCAAACTAGCGGTTTAGTGGAGGTTGAAATCATCAACACTGCAGGTCAGATAGTTAAAAGCTTAAAGCGAGAAGCCTTAGGGGAGGAAGAGCTCTTATTAAATTTAGAATCTTTAAACCCCGCCCTTTATACAGTGCGAGTTAGGGGCCGCTTTGGCGCTTATTCGGAGAGGATATTGAAGCTTAGTTCTGTTTAAAATAAGTGGAACTTAAATTTTCAGATAAGCAATCTATGGCGCTTATTTTCGGTCAATTTAGTCGAGCAAATCTTTTAATTAGCCTTCTTCTACCGCTTCACTCTCAAATACGCCATAAGCTTAATTCATTCTTAGTAATTAACAATTTGCAGACCGTAGATTAAGCGGGTGACTGCAGGCTTAGATTGACTTAAGCTTTTTTTTGCCTATCAACGTGCTTGCTACTAAATAGTAGTTAAGCGGTCTGCTTTGTGGTGCAGGACCCAGTGATAACTGCATGCCCATCATTATTACCAAAGCTTTTTATTGCAATAAAGCTTAATTAGGTTATATTGGGAGCGAGGTATGCTTGCGCATATTGGGGGTTTGGCACTATTTAGGGGGCGGCTTATCGTTAATTTTAAATTTGTATGAAAAACAAATTTGTATGTTTTTCCCTTGGCCAATACCTCTTTTTCTCAAACCTAACCGAAAAAAATTCGAACTAACCATTAAAATCAATCGATGAAACTTTACATCAAATTCATGGTCAGTTTACGTTGTAAAATAATGGTAAAGAAAGAGCTTCATAAGCTGGGCCTGCATTACGTGGTACTTGATTTGGGCATGGTGGAAATTCTGGAGGATATCAGCCCGGAGCAAAGGGCGCTACTTAAAATCAATTTACTAAAATCTGGCCTGGAGCTGCTGGATGACAAAAAAAACATTCTGATAGAGAAGATTAAAAACGTAATAGTTGAGATGATTCATCATTCGGATGAGTTGCCAAAAGTGAACTATTCGGACTATATAAGCGAGAAGTTAGGATTAGACTATACCTACCTGTCTAATATTTTTTCGGAAGTAAAAGGGACAACCATTCAGAATTTTATCATCAACCATAAAATTGAAAAGGTTAAAGAGTTACTACTATATGATGAACTGAGCTTGACCGAAATCTCCTATATACTGCACTACAGTAGTGTGGGTCACCTTTCAAATCAGTTTAAGAAGGTTACGGGTTTATCGCCCTCCTTCTATAAACAGCTGCGAGAGAAGCGAAAACGCAATTTAGAAAACATGTAACTTATGTAACAATCCTAATCTGGGATGTAATATATATAGGGGCAATCAACATCACCTTTGTACTACAATTTGGGAAACTGTGATTTCAAATTATACACCCAGATTTAATAAACAAAGAGATGAAAAAAATTCTATTACTGCTATTTATCGGCCTATCCATATCCTCAACCGGTCTTGCCCAAGACTACAAAACCGGAATCGGATTTCGGGGCGGATTTTTCAATGGCGTAACCATTAAACACTTCGTTAGCAGCAAGGCTGCTATAGAGGGCATAGTTTCAAGCAGGTGGGGTGGACTGCAAATTACGGGGCTATATGAAATTCACAATGTAGCCTTTAATACCAATCGCTTGAATTGGTACTATGGTGCAGGTGCCCATGTTGGTTTTTGGGATGAAAACCACCGAACCAGTTGGGGAAATAAAGGAGATAGTTACACCGTGGTGGGAATAGACGGTATTCTTGGTATAGAATACAACTTTAGAGAAATTCCTATAAACTTAAGCCTAGACTGGAAACCAGCCTGGAATCTATCGGGGTACCAAGGTTTTTGGGCTGATGGTGCTGCACTTTCTATTCGCTATATATTCTAAACTAAGCTCGATTAAAATTAAGCCTGTTACCCTACGTAAAGTTGGGTTGCAAGCAAAGGTTAGCAAAGGTCTTTGGTCTTGAAACCGAAGACCTTTTTTTTCAAATTATTTTCACAATAAAACAATAAAATATGAAACTTCAAAAAACGATTTTGGCATTTATAATGCTTGCGCTAACAGTCTTTACGGGTTGCTCTAAGGACGAAGCAGTTGAACCACCACCCTCAATAACGACTGCTCCTACGGTGAGTTCTACCGTTCCTGTAAATCAAGCAACTGACGTTGCACGAAACAAAACTTTGAGCGTGGTTTTTAGTAAAGAGATGGATGCGAGCACAATAAACGCAAGTACTTTTACCGTGAAACTAGGAACTACGGTATTATCGGGTGCTATAGTGGCTTATTCTGGCTCAACAGCAACTTATACTGCAGCAACTAGCTTTTTAGCTAATGAAACCTATACGGTTACCGTAACAACGGGGGTAAAAGATCTCGACGGTAATGCGATGGCAGCCAATAAAACCTGGACCTTTACTACAGGTGGGACATCTATTCGCTTAGCGGTGGTAGACTTAGGTACTGCAGCTAATTATGTAATTCTTGCAAAAACGGCGATTAACAACAGTCCAACTTCGCAAATTACGGGCGACTTAGGGCTTAGTCCTGCCGCTACTACCTTTATTACGGGTATGGCCTTGGTTGATTATACAGGATATGCTACCTCTTCACAAGTGACTGGAAAAGTCTTTGCTGCAGACATGGCCACTCCTACTGATGTAAATCTTACCACAGCAGTAAATGATATGATTACCTCTTATAACGATGCTGCAGGGAGACCAACGCCAGACTTTTTAGAGCTCGGAACGGGCAACATTGGCGGGAAGACTTTAACAGCAGGTTTATATAAGTGGACTAGCACCGTAACGATACCTGCAAACCTTACCCTTTCGGGAGGAGCAGATGACGTTTGGATTTTCCAAATTTCGGGAGATCTTAATCAGAGTGCAGCAACAAATATCACCTTGAATGGTGGTGCACAAGCAAAGAATATTTTCTGGCAGGTAGCGGGTGAAGCAACATTTGGAACCACCTCCCACTTTGAAGGAAACCTTTTATCCATGACCGGAATCACCTTGCAAACAGGCGCATCCATGAATGGGCGAGCCCTAGCACAAACAGCAGTTATTTTAGATGCCAATGCCATCACCGGCTTGTAGGACTTAAAACACCTAACTAGTATAATTAAAGCCACCTCATATTTTGGGGTGGCTTTTTTATGGGATCATATTTGGTATTCGTGATTAAGCAATGCCCAGTTAAACCTGCGGGTTAATATGCCTCCGCAGGCTTTTTAGGTTTTGATGGGCCGGGTATATGCTTACCTATATTTTGGTCTAAGGACTAGTGGACGATAGCCCAATTGTAAAATAAAATATTTCCTCTCCAAGAAAAAGGTGTCATTGCTTAAATAAGCGACCGGTTGGAGCAAAGTGGGTAGTTGGCTTAAGCGGATGAGCTTATAAAGGGCTAAGTATACCTGCTGGCTTAGCGTTGTCCAGAGACTAGGGCTATGCCGCTGTGGTGCACTTGTTTATGGGGAAACCTTTCCCCATTATTTATAAGAGGTCTGAGGCCTAATTTTAGATCGAAGGCAGGTTTTAAGATAGTACGACCCTTATTATAGAGCAAAGTCACCCCATCCTTTTTAAAAGATATCAATGCTAAAAAAGGCATGTAACCCCTAGATCACCATGCAGCGAAAGAATTGTTTTTGGCATCACTCTTTAGGGGCAACAAAGAGGTATAGCTTCCCGCGATTTGCCTAAGAAGAAGCTCTTTGTGTTTCAAAAATCAAGAAGTTTAATAGACAAGCGACTATTTTCAAAAGGGGCAATGCGGAGCTACAAAACAATTCTAAATGAAAAGGCTTGCCCAATTTGGGCAAGCCTTCAAACCTGTGTTCCACCTAAAATTACAGCTTCAGGTTTTCAATAAAAGAAAAAGACTAGTCTGGATCGTGCAGCTGTAGCGGGCTACGGCAAATGAGCTAGATGCAGAAATTTTGCTTTTATTGGAAAAACTTATTAGCCTCTTCTAAAAAGCGGTTTTTGGCGCCTTAGCCGTTTACAATAGCCTGCTATTGCTTAACCGCTTAGGCTTATAAGCCAAATTTATAAGAGGTCTGAGGCCTAATTTTACATCGAACTCAGGTTTTAAATAAAAATGCTTAACGTTTGTTTAGGGAAGAAGATCAATAACTACTGATCTGTTATAGAAGCGCTCTTCAGCGTACTTATTTCCAAACTGAGAGAGTTCAGGGTCTTCGCCTACGCCATGCACTTCAAAACTAGCGTCGCTGCGACCTGCCTTTGATAGGGCAGTTTCGAGTATGCCTTTCACGTCATTTGCTCTAGCCTGTGACAAACTTTTATTGTGGCCTGCATCACCAATCATATCGGCATAGCCATGAATCACAATTTTCCCGTTCTTAGGAACCTTAGGAGCGACAACCTCTCTTAGGTACTTAACATACATGGGTGTTGTGCTGGACTCATTGAAAGCGAAGGGGACGCTAAAACGCATGGCCACAGCTGTTTCAGAGGGCGTCCAAAGTACCATCTTCACTTCTGCTTCTTTTTCTACCGTCTTATTATCTTTTGTTCGTCCAATCATTTGTACTTGGTAGGTGCCTTCTGGGGTGGAACCCATAATGTCTTTACCAGGAATAACTGCTACATCTTCTGTAAAAGGTCCAAAGGTTTTAACCTGTCCCTTGTCGTCTTTTATTTTTAACGACCACGAGGTGAAGGCTTTTTTGGCTCCATCGTTGTTAAAAGTAACGTAGCTTTCTACAGGCGCTTGCTGCACAGCAGTGGCTTCTGCTGGTTGCGCATCAGGTCCGCTTTGAAACTCCATCATCAATTTAGGTGAACTACTTTGAATGGAAACCCTGCGGTTGTCCTCTCGTAGCAAAACAAGTCTAGTAGCGCCATCAGTGTTGTTAGAAGTAATTTTTGGGCTATCGCGGCCTTCGGTCACTATTCTTGCAGCATCAATAGCAAATACACTCACTAAATAGGTTTTCACAGACTCAGCCATCATGCGGGCATCTTCCGGACCTTTCTCGGATGAACCCACCAACGTAACTTTTGTAGTTGGGTTTTTCACCATTCGGTCTCCAAGGATATTTAGTACATTATAGTACACAATCATTTGTCTTTCAGAACGACCAGAAAGATCCTTAGGTGTAAATAAATCTACCTTTTCTTCCTTAAAACCTGCTACCTCACTCTGGTTAAGAGATACATAACGCTTAGGAATCTCTGTGGAACCAACATCAAAGAAAACATAGTTGAGTACGGGGAATGTTTCTTTTACTCTGCGTTTCTGAGGAATATTTTTTGGAGCATTTACAGTGAAACCAACTTTAGCAACGGGAACAACGATTGCTTTTTCTTGTTTCGCAATTTTTTCTTCTGGTTGAGATACCTTTCTACCTCTGCCAAATTTCAGGGTGGCACCCGCTCTTAAAGTGGTGATATTCCAAGTTTCTATTGCGCGTGGATTTTGACCAAAATAAGGTTGGAAAGAAATGAAAGGGGAAAGCACAAACTGGGTTTTCTTATTTGCGGATGAAAGCGGAATATCATATCTTGCTCCTATTTGACCGGAAATAATTATGTTGTTCACCTCACTAAATTCTCCTTCTATTATAGGACCATCTACCTGATCTGAGAAAGCAGGATTGGCTTTTAGCTGGTACGTATATGATTGGTTTAGGTTAAGCGCAACACGCGGGCCAGCATATAGGTAAAATGAAGATTTGAACGGTGCGAAGCGCAAACTAGGCTCTATGGTTAAGTAGCTCAGAGAGGTGGACAAATCTGCGGGACAATTACAAGGTGAAAAGGCCTCCGTAAAAGTACCTTGTCTACTGTCGTATCCAAATTGAAACATCATTCCCCACATGGAGTTAGGACGGTAATATTCAATAGTTGGCGAAAGATAAAGTCCTACACCGAAACCATCATGAAACGTAACGAGAGGTTTAAAGGCGGCATCTAATTGCTGAGTACTGCCCCGGTAAAAGTTGAAATTTGCTCCGGCAGCCGCACCAAACCACCACGATGGTGCTGTGTATTCAGCTTCTGTTTGCCCTTGAAGAGGACCAGAAATAGCTACTAAAAGAATCAAGCATAAAAAAGTGCTTTTCTTAGCCACGTTTTTGAAAAAACGCGCCTGGTGAGCCTTCATTAATTTAATTTTTGTTTTCATAATATGTTTTTTTTAAGGTTGGTCAATACTGTAATAACTGGGGTTAAAAATTTAGCCGAAGCCCATTTATTTCTGCTTAAGGTTTTAGATGAACTCAAAAGCGCAGCCCCAAAAGTTTTAGGGCTGAGCGCCTTTGGTCCAAGAATAACTAAGTCAGCACTAATTGGGGATTAACCTCAATTAAGGCTTGCTGATGGTGTTGGTACTGGTTAAAGTAACTGCTCCATTGCTACAGAGCATCCTTCCTTCCGCTTGAGAAAACGCGTTCATGGTTATTGTCGTTAAGGCGAGGATGTTACCCTTAAAAGAGGTGTAATCTCCAACGGTAGCTGAACTACCAACCTGCCAGGTTACGTTTTTCGCCTGGGCACCGCCTATCAAGATAACGTTGCCGCCAGCAGGAGAAGGGAATGGTGCTCCACCAACAGTGGTAAGGTCAGATTGAATCTGGAAAATCCATTCTGCATTAGGGTTTCCCTGACCATCTAGCGTAAGGTTACCGCTTTGAATAGATAAGGTAGAGGTAGATTTGTAAATACCAGGGGGAAGAGTTTGTCCGCCTATATCTCCAGATACCGTAGCAGGTGCAGGAGAAATTGCTCCTTCGGCAGCAAGGTAGGCCGCGGTTAGGTCATTCTTAGCCTGTAGTAACATGGCGGGAATAGGAGCGGCATCATCAGCTGCATAAAATCCACCGTTTACAATAAGTCCTGGACCACCGTCCACTGAGAAGAAGCCTGTTATGGAAGTACGAACACCAGGATATATACCTACATCTAAATTATTAATCTGGCTTGGACCGGCATTATTACTTACCCCTTGACCTGAGATCATTCCAAAGCGAGCAACACTATTAAGGTTAATAGTAGGGTTAAAGGTCGTATTAGAAGTAGTAAAGCTCCAGTCATGATTATTTAACAAACCAGCACCAGCAATATTTTTCGCATTAGTGGTAATGGTGGCTGAATAAAGAGTGTTAGGGCTTAGATTTGATGCCGGCGTAAATGTAGCCGTCAAATTAGTAAATGCAACTGATCCAGTAATTGCTGTGGTACCGTCCATCAATAAGAATGATGATCCATCTATTGTAGCGGGGTCCATCGGTTCATTAAATTGAACAGAAATAACTTTATTTAAAGGCACATTGGTTCCGTTATTTGCGGGGTTTGTTGATACTACCGTAGGGCTAGTTTGTGTTCCAGTGGTGAATGTCCAGATATAATCATTCGTAATTCCATCACCAGCAACGTTTTCAGCTCCGGTAGTAATGGTGGCCGTATATAAGGTATTAAGGTTAAGATCTACGTTAGGATTAAAATAAGCGTTATTTCCTGAATAGGAAACGGCACCCGCTACGGCTGTTCCTCCATCGTTAAGAGTAAAGGTGTTACCATTAATAGTGCTGGGGTTCATGGCCACATTAAATTTGGCAGAAAGCGTTTTATTAAGCAGTACCCCCGTACTATTATTGAGCGGATCGGTGGAAAGAACCATCGGGGTGATGGTTGCAGAGGTACTGAAAGTCCAAGAAAACTCTTCCTGTAGAGCATTGCCTTGAACATCTTTTACTGAGGTTTTAACTCTTCCAGTAAAAGTAGTACTAGTGGCCAAAGGGGCTCCTGGTGTAAAAGTTGCGGTGATACCACTGTAGGAAACGGTTCCCACAATTTCTGCAGGCCCTTCTAAAGTGATGGATTTATTCGAAATGGTGGTAGGGTCCATTTCTTTGTTGAAGGTGATTATAATTTCCTGGTTGAGCGCTACGCCAGTTTGGTTGTTTTCGGGGTCAGTAGCTACTACAAGCGGGCATAATCCTGCTTCTTCCTTAAAAGTATCTTTTTTGCACCCAGCAAACAGAAGTACTCCTGCAAGAATCAGAAATTGAGATATTTTTTTTGTTAACATTTGTTTTTTGTATTTAGTGCGCGGTTAAGCTCTGCCCAAAATAATTTCAAGCAAGCAAAGGTGCACCTGTTTAAGGCACACTTCGTTACATAGTAATCCCTATAACTTACACGGTTCACACTTATTTGGACTTACAATAAAGAGTCTTTAAATGTTAGCAAAAGATTGAAGATCAAAACCCTAGAAGGCTTCTTTTTCTTTTTTTATTAAAAAAATGGGACAAAATATTTTTTTTTGATCTTACCGTTGTGGATCAGACACAGCATTTTTAATGCTTAGTTTAATTAGAGCATTGGCCATTGCTAATATTTTAATAGTAAGAGGGGAGGTCTACGTTTTCATCTTCTCCAATTAATTAGTAATCAATTAATGTGATGAATAAGAGTTTATGCCTAGCGATGAGTTAGCATATAAGTGAAGATAAGCTTAAGCCGCTACCCCTAAAAGAAAACAGATTTTTCAAAAATACCAACCGACTAAATCAAAAGAAATCGATGAAAAAACACGTACTACTAATACTGCTCTTTTTTAGCTTTGGAGCCACTGCTCAAGAACTGCCAACAGAGCCTGCCCCTGGCTTTGCCTTTCCGCTTGGAAGCAAGTTTACGATTGAAATGGTTCAAATAGACTCGGTAAATTTCGACTTCTCAATTATAGAGTTTGAACCCTACCAACAAATTATTGATACGTACGAAACCGACACATTATTTGGAAATGAAGGAAAGGAAGGCACGATTGAATTCTATTTCTGCTATGGATCGCATGGCGTTACTAAAAAGGAAAAAGAAAAAAACATGAAGATCCTATTGACATTTAAAAATTATACTGAATTCAACTTTGCCTATCTATCAGACATACAAAGAGAAGAAGAGGGGGACTTTGAATCAACTTCAAATGTAGGAGCATATTCAGGAGCAAGTGGTACCGAGATGTGGCCTTACATGATTTACCAAATAGGCCTACATGACTTTAAGTTAAAAAAGTAAAATATTCCGCCAACAAAACCTCGAGCAGCCATGAGAAAAACCCTATTCTTCATTTCTATCATCCTTATTAGTTCCTGCGGAATTTTCAAGCCTAAGTGGCCTTCGGGGTCATTTATCAATAGAAACAATTATGAGGAAGTTATTTCAGAAAGTGATATCGAAAAACACTCAGATGTTTTTTCTGGTAAACTTGACCAATCACCCATGTATCCTAACGGACTTAATGGTATATTAAAACATATTGCCGAGAACTTCAACTACCCCACAGCGGCAAAACAAAAAGAAATTAAAGGGAAAGTTTACGTTAGTTTATCAATAAGCTCGGAAGGGTGGGTTGAAAATGTTGAAGTAGTAAAATCATCGAACGAAATATTTAATGATGAAGCGATTCGAGTTGTTAAAGCAATGGAGCGTTGGATTCCGGCCAAGCTAAATAGAGAATTCGTGGACTTTAGATATGTGTTGCCTATCAACTTAAAGTCAAACTAGATTACTGGTCAAAACCGATAATTTCAGAAAGACCCGCTTAACGATTTTTTATTCCTTTTTCAAACTCACCCTCGTTTTGGGCAAGCTTTGCGGATAATTATCTTGAATAAAAGCGATCATCTTTTCTCGTACTAGTACTCTTAAGTCCCAAGCAGTAGGGGAGTTTTTAGCACTAACCAAAATACGTGTTTCCATATAAGTTTCTTTGGAGTCACTTACTTGTACCACTTTTACTTTCTTATCCCATAGGTCGGTTTTCGCTAAAATACGGTCCAGTTCTTCTCTAATGGCCTCAACCGGCATCGTATAATCGGTGTAGATAAATACACTGCCTAAAATATCGGCCGTTGTGCGCGTCCAATTTTGGAAGGGCTTTTCTAAAAAATAGCTGGAAGGCAGAACCAAGCGCCGCTTATCCCAAATTCTTACTACTATATAAGTGAGATTAATTTCTTCAATCCAACCCCACTCGTCTTCTACCACTACAGCATCATCTATCCGAAAGGGCTGGGTAATGGCAATCTGAATTCCCGCCAATACGGCGCCCACAATTTTTTGGGCCGATAAGCCGACAATAATTCCTAGCACGCCGGCCGAAGCAAAAATCCCCACTCCAATTTCGCGAATGCTTTCAATGGAGATAAGCATTAAGCCGAGACTGATAAGCACAATAACAAAAACGATGATTTTTTCTAATAAATTGATCTGTGTATGAAGCTTACGAGACTTCAGGTTATCCTCGGTGCTGAGGTCGAACTTCTCGAGTAATCGTTTTTTTAAGACGCGTACAATCTCAATTAAGATCCAAGACCCGGAGGCTAGAGCAAATACATAACGTAGTTTTAAAGCAAAAGGGGTAAACCAAAAACCGGAGGCCCCTAACAGATCCATTAAAGGCTCATATAAGGCGAGTAATAGCAAAAGAGCAATACCGATAATTATTCTTATAAACTTGACCATTTTTAGAGGGGTTTAATCTTTTAAATGAGAAGATTGAGACAGATTAAGTTGTACCTCTCGCTAGAGGGGTATTCCGCTTCTGTTTTCGAAAATTACAAAAAGCGGAGTTAAAGTCTTTAGCAAGCAAGAAGTCTGAATTAGTAATTAAAAAAAGCTTTGATTAAAAGAGGCTAAAAAAGCAAGCCTTTCTTTAGTCAATTTCTGTGTCAGGACTGCCCGGAACGTCTTCGTGCTGCCAAATCTCTACGTCTTCAATTGGCATATAATAGCGCCGAATTGCTTCTTTATAATCGTCACCCACTAAATCGTTTTCTAAGATAAATCGTTTCGTGGCAATTATCTCATCGCGGAAACCATGGCTGATGGCAATATAGTCTGCCGCGTGTTCAACCTTAACTTTAAAGTTTCCAGAAACTAGGTAGCGAAAGCCATAAATCAGCATTTGAAAATTATTGTAAGGACGATAATCCACCAAGTGCCCCAGTTCATGGGCAAACCAGCCCGTGAGAACATCGGCGGGTAAATCGGCAACTTTTATGTTTTTACTATCGCGCACCAATAGTGCTAACCTGACGCGGTACTTATTGGTCTGACCAAAAATATGAGCAAGTTTAATTATTGGCTGCGCCTGCATGGTAGAAGAGCTCAAAGGGCCTTGTACCAAGGTGATTTCGCAATCATGCAGTTCGTGGTAGCGCAGCATCACCTTCTTAAAGCTGTTTTTTATCTTCTCACTTTCTACGTTCTCAAAGTGAATAACCAAGTCAGCTTTGGTGGCTAAATCTTCACTTTTGGTGTCGGTCCATTGATTAATAAGCGCGGCTTTTGGGCCCAGCATTGCCAGGAGGACAACAGTAAGCAAGTACGCATTATTAAACATTAGGATTCGTTTTAGAAAAACACAGTTTTGCAAATTAACAAAAAGGGCTTTAGCTATACACGTGAAACAGAGTTGATTGTTTAGCAAAATGCTTTGACGGAAGCTAGAGCGGCCCGTACAATTTAGGAATAGGAATAAGAGCGAAGATCCCCTAAGGCCCTTTTCACCAATACTGCAGGTTTAAAGCATGCTTAACCCTTGCTAAATAATACAAGCCGAAGAATTACTGATTTTTAAAAATTAATTGGCCAGCTAAGCGATATGTTTTGCAATTTTGTAGAGTACAATTGAACAACAAGAAATTATGAAAACGAAAACAAGCGTATATTTAATAGCGATTAGCCTAAGTCTTTTCTCTTGCCAAAACGCAGTAGAAACTTGCGGCCCAGAGGTAGAAGAAGTTAAACCTAAAGCTGCAGCTCCGGCTGAGCAAGACCTTACCGACCTAGAAAAGCCGGTTCTTTTGCAGGAAATTAAGGACATGCGCAACGAAATTGAAAGCTGGTCTAAGCAATCTAAGCCCATTACTTTAAGCACCGATTCGCTGCGGGCCAAAACCAAGCAGAAATGGTCTAAAATTCACATTTATAGCAAAGACGGAGAAATTCAGCGCATCAAAACCTACCCACACCAGGCTGTTTCTGACCGCACGGAAGAGTTTTACTTCAGTGAAGGAGAATTAATTTTAGCGGTAATAGAAGACCATGGCAGCGCGGAAGCTGAGGCCGAGATGGCGGATAAGATGTATTTCTTTCACGCCGGTAAATTAATTGGCGAAGAGAATGGTGCTAATGAAAAAGAGTACGCAATCGAATCATCAGATGCCGAAGAGCTTTTACAGGAAGCCGCCGAGTATTTAGACCTTGCTCAAGGCAAATAAGCACAAAGTACAAACACCAAAAGCCGTCGCTACTTTAGTGGACGGCTTTTTTTTGGTCTTATTTTACGACGCTTTTTCCGCTCGTTCTTTTAAAGCTTCATTCATAGCAATAAATCCTGGCTTTGTTTCTGCGTCAAGCTTTTTAGCAAAAAGGCCCACCAATAGTCCGCTAAACCTTTCACTGTGATGAAACTTGACCCGGCCATCCTTTAAGGCTTCTAGTTTGAGTGAATGCTCTCCGTCAAAAAGCCCCTTGAATAAAAAGTTGCCTAACCATTTAAGCTCCTGCTCTTCGCGAAAGCTCAAAACGGTTGGTTTAAACACCATACTCGTTATTTTCACCGTAATTGTTTTACCCTCTTTTACCTCACCGTCAATAGATTTTATAAAAGGGTTCCACTCTGGGTAGGCCTCAAAGTCACTTAAAATGCTCCACACCTTTGCGGTAGAGGCGTCAATAATTATACTGCTGTTTATTTCCTTTTTCATACTGCCAAAGGTCAGCGTTTCTAAGGGGCTTGCGCTTGATATATATCAAGAAAGCTTTTTAGCGCGAATGCGACTAAAGGTTTCAGGAGACATACCTAGCATAGAAGCAATATACTGTTGTGGAACCTGTTGAAAGAGCTCCTTGTTTTCGGAGAGAAGAAGGTCATAACGCTCTTCTGCCTGGAGCGATAAATGACGAAAAACACGATTTTCTAAGGCGATGAAGCAAGAAGAAATAAAGCGGTTTTCTAATTGTTGCCAATTAGCAATAATGCTTTCCAGCCTACGGTAATCCTTTATTTGAATGGTAAACAAAGAACAGTCGCTTAAGGCGTGAATAGTCCAGCGCGAGCGTTCATCGAAAATAAAACTTCCTAAATCAGTAGCGAAGTAACCAGGCCCTGCAAGCCATTGTGTAACCTCTTTGTTTTCGGCATTGGCATAGAAGCGCAGGTAGCCAGATTTTACAAAACTTAGCTTATCACAGTACTGCCCCGCCTTACAGAAATAGTCCCCTTTTTTAATCTCCTGCTCAAAAAAGAGGTCTTGTACCTTTTCTAGGTCTTCGGTGGCAACCCCCAAATAGGAGCGGATATAGTTCTGTAATTCGTTCATTTATAGCTTTTGAAAGTTTAGCCTTTCGTACTTGCCTTGACTTTGTAATACTAAAAAATAAAAACCGTGTGCTAGCTGTTTAACGCTTAAGTCTTGCCCTGCTTCTAAACGGCCTTTTTTTAATATTTGTCCCTCCAAGTTATGAATTTCGTAAAAGGAATAATCTGTTAAGGGCAAGCCGCTTAAGAATATATAGTCAGTACAAGGGTTTGGATAAAGGTGTACCGCAAAGGCATTTAATTTTAAGCTGGGAGCACTTAAGTCTGCGTCAATATCACTAATAACTCGGATATGTCCGGTGGAGTATTCGGAAATAAAGAGACTGTCGTTTTTTGCGACGATACCATTGGGTTGGCGGAACTTTGCTGAATCCAAGCTACCGTTTGTGAATCCAGCGCTAGAGCCAGCATAAAGAACAACACTGTCGGTGTAGTTTGTAAAAACACGGTAAATTTTATGGTTCTGAAAGTTAGTGGCCCAAATGCTGCCAAAGGCAGAGCTTATAAAACCAAGGTAACTATTATTTGTGCCAGGCATGCTGGCCAAAAAGCCTAAGCTATCCGCATAAACCTTAAAAATTTTACGATCGTTAAAGTTACTTAGGTAGAGCTGTCCCGCCAGATCATAGCAAAGCCCTACTGGTCCGTTCATGGGGCCTCCGGTCAGCCAAGGAAGAATAAGTCCATCAGGCGTAAGCTTCTTAAGCTCATTAGCTAGGTAGCTGGTAAAGTAAAGCGTGTCGCTATTGGGGTCTTTAATTATACCAGAGGGATTAGTAGTAGCAAAGCTGTCGCTGATGAGTCCCGCAGCATTTACCTTATAAATTTTGTTTCCTGTGTTATCACAAATAAATAAGTTTCCTTGTGAGTCAAAAGCTAAACCGTTAGGGGAGTCTAGTCCAGAAACAAAAGGACTAATAATACCCTGTGGGCTTAGCTTAAAAACCGAGTTCCCCGCATAGTCGGAACCATATAGGTTTCCCTGTGCATCAAATATCAAATCATCGGTAAAGCGCGCTCCACTGGAAACCACACTAGAGTTAGTGCTTACGATTTGGCTGTTCGCTATTTGACATACTAAAAGGGCAAAGAACAATTGAAAAAATTTCCGCATAGTATATTGCTATTAGCATCAAAGATACTAAGCCGAAGTTATTTTTCTCGCAGCAAAGAGGTTTAGCTAGAATTTAATATTTAATACTCTTTAGCATTGATTCTGAGTAATTTAATTTTTTTGGCTCTTGGTTTAGTGGCACTAACTTTAACTACCTTTGAAATACTAGGAATTTAGGTTTGATGCGCAAGGAAATGAGTAGGTTATTTACAGGTGTTTTTCTCAGTCTTTTGATAGCAGCAAACCTTTATGCTCAGGATGGAAACACTTTCAGCGGGGAAAACAATCAGCTTTTAAAGGGCCAATTTTGGGGAATTGAAGATGGTTTATCGCACCGTCAAGTAAACTCTATCATTCAAGATAACCGCGACCTGATGTGGTTGGGCACCGATTATGGAATTAACCGCTTCGACGGAAAAAGCTTCAAATGGTTTACTACGGAGAACTCTGCTCTGCAGGAAAACCGTGTGGTGATACTAAAAAAAGACCGACAAGGTTTCATTTGGATCTTTTACTCAGACCTAAATAAAACCAGTTTAAAGCACGTCGATATTCTGGACCCAGAAACCGAGAAGATCATACCGCTACAAAATTTTTTAACCGAAGCGATTCCCTTTAACTTTTCCGAGGTATCAACCATGAGCCTGACGGAATCGAAGGAAATAATATTTATTACCAAAAGCACCATATATTATTATGAAGATCGTTTTTATGAAACGCCTCTCAATGGTTTAGACATCTACAATTTACGCGGGGTCGAGCGCTCTCCTGATGGGGACTTGTGGTTGAGCTTCTATATGCTCTATCAAGACACCTCTTACTTTAAGGTTTTTAGTACCGCAGGTCAATTACTAGATAGCATAGGATTTGAAAATAGCAATTACATAGATATTTACGAGTGGGACTCTATCGGGCGGCCTCACTTTTATGTTTTTTATGATAAGCCAGAAGGTGCTGAGCCTCAGCAGAAGTATTTTTTTGTAAAAAAAGAGGGAGCTGTAAAGGTTGATTCAGCGGCGGAAGCGCGCTTTAATCCCCTAGGTATTAGTAACAATTTTTTAAGACGGTTCTTCATTAAAATTGGTGGGCTCTATTGGGTTTATGATAAGGAAGAGGACATGTTGGCCATACCACCAAACCCGCAGGATAGTGCAATAAACCTACAAGATGTTTCGAAAGAATTAAGGAACGGCAGTGGTATTTATGCAGATAAGCAGGGTGCTGTTTGGATAAGCACCGCCTATGGCATACACCGCTTTACCATGGACGACCTGCGTTTCGAACGCCATCTTTACGAAACCAACCGCCGTAAAACCCGCTCTATCAGAGGTATTAAAACAACAGGTAAGGGGGAGCAGAAAAAACTTTGGGCAATGTCTGAAATGCCAAGGCATTTATACTCAAAAGAGCTCTCTAGTAAAAAGCGAAAAATAGAGGAGCGTTTTTCGGGAGGAAAATGGGCTTTAAGCTTAAATCAGGACTCGTCCTTAATGTATATGACCGACTTAGGCTTAAAAACCCGAGACCGCAGTCAACTTAGGCGGGATAGTATATTTCCCTTAGCAGTTCGTGTTTCAGGCGGCGCATGGGTTCTCCATCAAGATAAATACGGGCAATATTGGTTTAACAGCCACTTCAGAGCGTCTTTTTTCCGTCTTAACAAGGACGGCTTATTGGAACTGCCTCACTGGCACGGTGTGGAGGTTAACCCATACGTGTATCAGATCCATGAAAATAAAAGTGATACTGCCTGGGTCGTAACAGAGAAAGGCATCTTCAGTATCAACCTTAAAAGTGCTAAAATTCTCGAACGGTATTGGTCAGGTGGTAAAGACCGGTATTATTTAGAGCATGATAATATCCAACATCTATTGTCAAACGAGGATGGTTCTTTTTGGCTTGCCACGGCAAAATCAGGCTTGCAACAATGGAGTCCTGAAAGAGGGCGAATTAGCCTTTATAACCGACTAGATGGCTTACCGAGTAATAATATATATGCGGTTTATAAAGACCATCTCCAAAACCTTTGGCTGTCCACAGAATACGGTATTGCTCACATTGACTTACGGAGCAGTAAAATAAGGACCTATACCAAAAACGATGGCCTGAGCAATAATGAGTTTAATCGCTTATCTCATCATCAAGATGAGGATGGTGTAATTTATTTTGGTGGTCTAAACGGCATTACCTCTTTTCAGCCTAGTGATTTTTATCAGGAGGAAGAATCTTACGAACCAAGCTTAATTTTTACCAAACTAGAAGTCTACCAAGAAAAAATGGATAGCTTTTTTGATTTCAAGTACGAGATTCAAAAAGGACAAGCATTAAGGATTAAGCCAGGTGACTACATCACCGAAATAGCAGTTTCTCTTTTATCGTATCAACAACTAGAGAAGGTTCAGTATGCCTATTTTTTAGAAGGACTGAATAAATCGTGGAATTATCAGGCTTCTAACATTATTCTATTGGGTAAAGTACCCTACGGAGACTATAAGCTAAAAGTTAGAGGACAGGAGGCAAATGGGCGTTGGTCAAATAAAGAGCTGAGTATAGATGTTTTTGTTCTTAAGCCTTTTTATTTAAAAACATGGTTCATTTCCTTTTGCGTTTTGGTCTTGGCCTTAGGTTTTTCGGTGTTTTTTAACTTCCGTAGAAAAGCACAAGTAGCCAGGCAGAGGGAATTGGAAAAACAGGTATGGGAACGTACGCAAATCATTGAAGCACAGAAGGAGGATTTGCTCTCACTCGACCGCATGAAGTCGCGCTTTTTTGCCAATATCAGTCACGAGCTGCGCACCCCCTTAACCCTAATAAGCACCCCTTTAAATAAGCTAATTGCCGATGGAAAAGGTTTTGATGGAAAAGAGAAGCGCTGGCTTTCATACATGCAGCGCAATACAAATACCTTATTGGGCTTAGTAAATGAAATTCTCGATCTCGCAAAAATGGAGGAGGGAAAATTAGAGTTGGAAGTGGAAGAGCTGCGATTGTATCAACATTTTGAGCTTTTATTAGAACCTTTTAGAACCCTGGCGAAAGATAAAAACATCACTTTCATTTGGCAGATTAACCTTGATCCCCGGCTAATTGTGAAAGTGGATAAGGTAAAATTGGACAAAGTTCTCAGTAACCTTTTAAGTAATGCCTTTAAATTTAGCTCTATTGGTGGGCAAGTAGAGGCATCTATAAGACCTGACGGAAGAAATGAGATTATTATAGCTATTGCAGATAAGGGAATTGGTATAAAAAACGATGAACTAGACAAAGTGTTTGAGCGCTTCTATCAGGCCAAGCCTCCGGTCGGTGGAGACTTAGTAGAGGCCCAGGGTGGTACCGGCTTGGGATTAGCCTTATCGAAAGATCTAGTTGACCTTATGAAGGGTAAGTTATGGGTAGAGAGTGAGTGGAAAAAAGGGAGCACTTTTTACTTTAAGTTTCCATATAGCCTTGCTGCTGGTCAAGCCAAGATGGGCAGGGAGGAGCAAGTCATGGCTCAGGAAAAAAACGTAGAAAAGGAGAACCGTATTTCGCAGAAAGAAGCTAATAAGCCTCATATTCTTGTGGTGGAAGACAAGCCTGATCTTCTCTTCCTTTTGAAGGACCTATTAGAGGATAAATATCGTATTAGTCTAGCAGAAAACGGGGCAGAAGCCTGGGCCTTATTAGAGGAAAAACAGCGTACTAATAAGCCTTCCTTTGATTTGGTTCTTTCAGATCAAATGATGCCCTTAATGGATGGCTTAAGCTTACTAAACAAAATTAAAGAAGATCCATCTTTAAGTTTAATGCCCTTTATGATACTCACCGCTCGTGCCGAAAGCGGGTTGAGAATGAGCGCTTTAAGGATTGGTGTTAATGATTTCTTAACCAAACCATTTGAAGAAGAAGAGTTAATACTACGCATTAACAACTTATTGGAAAATCATAAGGCCCGCAAAGAAATTGCCGCAGATCAGGAGCAAGAGGCTAGGCAGAGCCTGAAGGAGCAAGAGGAATCGCCAAAAACGATTCAACAAGCTAAGGAGGAAGCCGCTTGGCTGGCGGGCTTTGATGACTATATTTCTAGTAACCTAGGCAATAGTGACTTAAAAGTTACTGACTTAGCCGACCACTTTGCCATGAGTGAGTCTACCTTATTACGACAGCTTAAAAAGCTAACCGGCTTAAGCCCGCAGAAGTACCTGCAAGAGGCAAGATTACAGAAAGCCTTAGCCCTTATTGAAAAAGGGGACTTTAGCAGCCTTTCAACTTTATGTCAAAAAGTGGGCTTTAAAGAGTTAGCTTCTTTTTCACGCAGCTTTAAGGCCCGCTTCGGGAAGTCTCCCTCTACCTTTGTCGGTTGATTTTTGAGAGACCTTCCCTCTGGAGAGCTTAATTGGAACGATAGCAAAAGGGTTTTCCACTAATTTATGATTATACCGTTCACTCTAAAAAACAGGAGAGTGTTTTTTAGAGTGAAAAGCTTCTCTCGTCCTAAACAATATGGAAGTATGGAACAGGGCTAGGACCTACCCGAGAAGTTAAAACCTGCTCTAAAATCACCTATTGACGATTCCCGTCAAAACCACAAAATAAACTATAAAACATTGAAATAAAAATACTTACAGTGTAGAAAAATATTCAGAAATGACGGATAATGTTAAAAATGTTATGTGACATTTGTCTATCGATATGTTGCTTATCGAGTTTTGGCTGAAGCAAGGA
>Ga0306912_1000003_pt1 | contig 148550 bp, 125 predicted proteins | sample AntRauFillE10628_FD_190443 | JGI IMG/M metagenome (GOLD analysis project Ga0306912, IMG submission 190443) | Saline lake microbial communities from Rauer Islands, Antarctica - Metagenome Filla E10 #628 (v2) (version 2) | ecosystem: Environmental > Aquatic > Non-marine Saline and Alkaline >...
CTTTTAAAGTGGCACAGTTTGAACCGAAATCAACTTTTTTAAACTCCTAAACAGTGGCACAGTTTGAACCGAAATCACTGGCACTAACAAACCGAAAACACTGGCACAAATTGAACCGTGTTATCCACCTATTCTGGTCTAAGTCCAAAAGACCGTTATCAAAATCATCAATGTACCTTAAGTGGCCAGGAGCTTAATCAGGCGGATGACTATCAGGTTATTGCTATCTGCCAAGGCGATAAATTAATAGACAGCCCCATCTACATAAGTGATGTAATTTTAGAGGCAATTCAAGAACTACTTTCGGCCAAAAGCCGAGACGAATTAGATCGCTTCACTGAAAACAATCTTGATTGGCCCCCAGAGTTAAAAACCTTAATTAAGCAAGGTGATTGGCTACCTATCTAATTCCTTAATTCATGACCTACCGCGGTGGGCAATAAAATATTGATGACCTTTGTTTAATGTCTGTAAAACTAACTAACCTATGAGCTTACGATTAAGCCTTTTAATAATCAGTATTAGTCTATCTTTTTCCAGCTACTCCCAAAACGCTGAAGCACTGAGTGACAGTTTGAAAAGTCAGATTAGTCTATTTATAAGTGAGCACGCTAGTAGCCATGAAAAAGACTATTTAAACATACCAAGCAGGGAAATAGGTGGTTTAGAAGATGAAATTTTTATGTGGAGTGATAAATTCCGCTTGGAAAGCAAAGAGGAGTTTAAAAATAACCTTGGCTATACCACCGAAAGAAAAATCTACTTTAATTTTTACTTCTACGAAACAGAGTTAGATCGTCAGTATGCATTAAAAAACTGGATGGACAACTTCATTGAAGGCAAAAGCATCAGAGCCTCTAGGCCGGTTAGGTCCTATGACTACGCGACCCCTACAATCATCTTAATCAATAAACAGAGTATTATTTTTTGCAATTATGATTGCAAATATTACGATGAAGATAATTACGATTACTGGAAAAAAACTTTAATGAAATATTTTGGTGACCGTAGAGAAACAATGATGATTGAAATTGCCTGCGATGGTCCGATGGAGTGGACAAAAAATGCCCCTGACCCGAAAGTTAGAGGCTTATTTTAATCTTCGTTTACAAACTTAATTCTACTAGATTAACAAATTGCCTCTAGGTTAAACTCTCCTTCTACTGAAAAGGTACTTTCACAAAAAGTAAATCTACTTTAGCCGCAAAGGCTTTAAAATATAACCCTCATTACGCAGCAATTGGATTAGGCCAGACTCACCTGGCAAGTGCAAAGCCCCCACGGCAATAAAAGTTTGCCCTTCTTGCAAAAGGGGCTCTAGCTTAGGAAGCCATTTTTTATTTCGATCGTCAAGTAAGACGGCCATATCACCCATCTCCTCATCTTGCCCTTGAGAAATCTCTAACATGGCGGGGACATCCTGCTCCATATAGGCCATTATGGTCCTTTCCGTTATAACCTTAGTTTCCTCCTTTTCTTTTACGATGTAGATTAGTCCTTCAAGCTGCTCCTCCACACTTTCGCCGTTCATCAGCAGCTCCGCTTGCTCCATCATCGACTCTAATGCGACCAGTTTCTTGCCTCTCTTTTTCGCATCCGCGGCAAAAAACAAATCGATTGGCTGACCTTTGAAAAGAAAGGTGTCTGGTGTAGCCTCTTGCGCAAACTTTAAACTAATAACTGTTGCCAGTGCAATGGGCTTCATATTATTTAACAAGGACATCGGTGCACCGACTAAGGGCTCAAGCTCATTTTTCAAAAGAACATAATCAGCCGAGTCGGTCATTTCCTCTATTGACTTCTGCATAAAAGACTGCATGGAAAGTTGTGGTAGCAAACTCGAATCCATCACAGTTTCCACCACTATCGTTTGTGCATTTTGGTAAATCGCGTTTAGTTTTGGCTTCTGCTTTATATAATCAGAACCGAGTAAGTGATAGGTACCAAACAAATAGGAGGTTTTTCCTTCTCGACTAGAAATCTCCCATAATAAAGACTTATCATTTTGGCTTTGTGCCGCAGCGGTCAAAAAGCTTAAAGCGAGGATAAGGTGTGCAAGTACTTTTTTCATAATTTAAAATTACCCTATTGAGGGGATAAAGGACTTGAAAATTATTAGTACCCAGAAATAATTTGAATTAATTAACCCAACTCTCTCTATCAAGGCTGCGGTATTGTACCGCTTCCGCTAGATGACAAGGCTCGATATCCTTACTATTATCTAGGTCTGCGATAGTACGCGCTACTTTTAAAATCCTGTCATAGGCTCTACCACTTAAATTCAGTTTTTCAATGGCCACCCTTAATAAATCCATTCCCTCTTGCGACAAATCACATACTTGACGCAATTGTTTCGATTCCATTTGGGCATTAGCATAGATGCCTTCTAATTTGGAGAAACGATCATTTTGAATATTCCTAGCGTCAATCACCCGCTTTCTAATCACTTCGCTTTTTTCAGCCAATTGCTTGGAAGATATTTCTTCAATACCCACGGGCGTAACCTCAACGTGCAAGTCGATCCGGTCCAATAAGGGTCCTGAAATCTTATTAAGATACTTCTGCACCATTCCCGGAGCACAAACACATTCTTTGGTAGGGTGATTATAATAACCGCAAGGACAAGGATTCATGGAAGCAACCAACATGAAGCTCGCCGGAAAGTCAACGGATAGTCGTGCCCTACTAACCGTAACTTTTCGATCCTCCATCGGTTGACGCATTACTTCTAAAACGGTCCTTTTAAATTCAGGTAATTCATCTAAAAACAAAATACCATTGTTGGCGAGAGAAATTTCGCCTGGTTGCGGAAAACTCCCACCCCCTACTAAGGCGACATCGCTGATTGAATGATGAGGAGAACGAAACGGTCTTTGTGCAACAATACTAGCATTTTTACCCAGTTTTCCTGCGATAGAATGAACCTTAGTTGTTTCTAAGGCTTCATTCAAACTTAGGGGTGGTAATATTGTCGGCATTCTTTTCGCGAGCATAGTTTTACCTGCTCCAGGAGGGCCAATTAAAAGTACATTATGACCGCCAGCAGCAGCAATTTCTAAGGCTCTTTTAATATTTTCTTGTCCTTTCACCTCAGAAAAATCTATGGTAGGATTTTCTAAATGGATTTTAAATTCTTTTCTAGAATCTACTTTAATAGGTTTAAATTTTCTTTTATCCTTTAGTATTTCCACCGTCTCTTTTAAGTCTTTTGCCGCATAAACTTCTATTCCTTCCACAATTGCCGCCTCTCTCGCGTTAACCTCTGGCAAAATCAAAGAAGAGTAGCCATCTTTTTTAGCCTGAAGCGCAATGGCTAACACTCCATTTACAGACATTAAACCCCCATCTAATGATAGCTCACCGACAATAACAAAGGATTCTAAATCCGCAAAAAATACTTGATCAGATGCCGCAAGAATTCCAATTGCAATCGGTAAATCATATGCCGAACCTTCTTTTCTAATATCTGCAGGAGCCAAGTTCACCGTAATTCTGAAGCCAGGCCAGCGGAAATCATTGTTTTTTAAGGCCGCTACAATTCTATGTTGACTTTCTTTTATGGCTGAATCGGGTAAGCCCACCAAATAAAAATTAACTCCTTGATCAATATTTATCTCTACTGTAATAGTCGAAGCATCAACACCATATACAGCGCTGCTATAGGTTTTTATTAGCATGTTACTCAGGTTTAATTAGAAGGCACGGTTAAAATGCAAAAAATAGTTTGTGTATATTATTTAGAATTATTGTCGAAATTATATAAATTTGCAGCTGTATTTAAATGGAGAGGGCCATTTAAATATTTAATTTAATTACACTTAATACATGTCTAGAGTACCTAAATCGGCGTATACGCCAAAACAAGTTGCGCAGTATTTAAAAGAACAGATTTCTGTAAGAGGAGATCGAGGTTTGAAAACTGCATTTTCAGTTCATTTCTTTTCTCACTTTAGTGGGGTAGAGTTAGAGGACATAACCACATCATTTCAAGAAGAGATCAGCAATCGCTCAACTGAAGAGATTGAAAGACTTCGCGAAATGCTTGAAGCAAAAAGCGGAAAGACGGTTGAATTAAAAGACTAATTCAGGTTCTAAACCGAAATAAACGATTAAGACTTACTTTTAAACAAGTAAGTCTTTTTTTTTGAATCAAAGCCGAATCGGGATGGCTATATTTGTCCTCCAAAATTTAAGATCCGACACATGAGCGACCCGAAAGATGCTAAACTAAAAGCCTTACAACTTACCCTCGACAAACTAGACAAAACCTACGGCAAAGGCGCTGTAATGCGCATGGGCGATTCCGCCGTGGAAAAGATTGCCACTATTTCATCTGGCTCATTGGGCTTAGATATTGCCTTGGGCGTAGGTGGTTATCCTAAAGGTCGTGTAGTAGAAATATACGGACCAGAAAGCTCTGGTAAAACAACCTTAACTCTGCACGCAATAGCTGAAGTTCAAAAACAAGGCGGCATTGCTGCATTTATTGATGCTGAGCATGCTTTTGATCGCGCTTATGCAGAAAACTTAGGTATTAATACCGAAGAACTTATTATTTCTCAACCAGACAATGGTGAGCAGGCATTAGAGATTACTGATAACCTTATTCGTTCTGGTGCGATTGACTTGATAATTGTCGATTCAGTTGCTGCTTTGACTCCTAAAAGTGAAATTGAAGGAGAAATGGGTGATAGCAAAATGGGCTTACAGGCAAGATTAATGTCTCAAGCATTACGTAAACTTACCGGAACCATTAGTAAAACAAATTGCTGCTGTATCTTCATTAACCAATTGCGCGAAAAAATTGGAGTAATGTTCGGTAACCCCGAAACCACTACCGGTGGTAATGCGCTTAAGTTTTACTCTTCTGTACGTTTAGATATTCGTAGAATTTCTCAAATTAAGGATGCAGATGGTGTAACGGGCAACAGAGCACGTGTTAAGGTGGTGAAGAATAAAGTAGCGCCTCCTTTCCGTCAAGCTGAATTTGATATCGTTTACGGACGTGGCATTTCCAAAATTGGAGAAATCATTGATCTTGGTGTTGAAAAAGAAATCGTTAAGAAGGCTGGTAGCTGGTTTAGCTATGGCGATACGAAATTAGGCCAAGGACGCGATGCTGTTAGACAATTACTAGAAGACAATCCCGAGCTATCTGACGAAATCGAAGGCAAAATTATTGCCGCAATAAATAGTTAATGTTCTGCAAAACCAGAGTGACGAATCACTCTGGTTTTTTTATTACGCTATATTTAGATCAGAATTACCGTCATGAAGAAAACCCTATATTTTCTTGTTGTATTAGTATTCAGTTTAGCCTGTAATAATACAGACTCTGAATCAAAGGATGTCGACAGAGCTAAAAAGACTAGCCTAGACAGCACTATTACTCCTAATCAGCAGAAAGCTAACCCCGAGGACTCTTTAAACATCATCCTTAAAGCAGAGCCTAATAATGTGCGTGCCCTTTTGATGCGCGCTCAATTAAATTACAATCAAGGCGATCAAAGGCAAGCAATATTTGACTTACAACGTCTACGCGAAATAGACTCATTAAACCCGGAAATGCTGCTTTTACTGGGTGATATCCAAATGTTGAAAAACCAAAGTCGACAAGCGAAGAACTCCTGGGAGCTTTGCGCTAAAGTCAACCCTAATGCAATTGATTGTCGCCTGAAGCTCGGAAAGATGTATGCAAGTATAAATGAGCATGAAAAGGCTTTACGCTATCTAGATGAAGTTCTAGATATTGATGAGTTTAACGCTCCAGCCTATTTCTATAAAGGTGTGGTAATTCGCAATTTCAAACAAGACACGGCATTAGCTTTAAACTATTTTCAAAAAGCGGTTGAACTTAAACAAGATTATTTTGACGCCTTAGACATGATGGGGGTTACGCTAGCATCAATGGGCGACACCCTAGCGCCTTATTATTATAAGCGCATCTTGGCTATCGACCCTAATCGAGCAGATATTTACTACAAAATGGGTGTTTATTACATGTCAAAAAATGAAATTAACAAGGCCATTGAAGCCTATACTAAATCAACACAAGTAGATCCTAAATTCACAGACAGCTATTATAACTTAGGGGTTATTTTTATTGACCTGAAAGAATACCAAGACGCAAGAAATTACTTTTCACAGGCCATAAAATCTCAGCCAAAAAATAACTACAAAGCTTACTACGGTAGGGCCTATAGTTTTGAGATGTTAGGTGATGTTTTAAATGCTAAAAAGGATTACCGTAAATCTTTAGAGCAACTACCTCTCTACAAACCAGCCAAAGAAGGCTTAGCGCGCGTTAGCAAATGAGTGAAAACTGGTACCAACGTAACTCTTGGGGAGACGAAGCCCATTTAGAGTTTTATCAAAATTACAAGGCTGCGGATAAAGAGTTACAAGAAAAAGCAATCATGACTCAAGCGAGGTTGCTTTCTAAAAACTCGGATGAGACTGTCCTGAAGGCGGCGGAGTCACTGCTCCTCCTCTGGATTGCTGACCATTTTGATCGCAAAAAGGCCAAGGAGGTTTACGAATTAACCATTGTGGTTTGCAAAAGAATGGGAGATCTTGACAGAGCTAGTCAGTTTGAGTCTTACCTGAAGAGCCTAAGGCACCGATAAGCTTTCCTGGGTAGTCGGTAATAATACCATCAACCCCCATGTTTATTAATCGCTCCGCTTCACTTATATCGTTTACGGTCCAAGGGATTACGCTAATACCCTGACTCTGCAATTGTCTAAGGTGATGCTCTTTTAAAAGCGGATAATAACAGCTATACACATCTGGGTAGAAACCCAAACCCTTAATCTGCTCACTTGGTATTCTTAAGCTATCCTCGGTTAAATATACCAGCTTGATATCCGGTTGCTCTTTATGGATATACTGCAAAACTCGCGGATCCAAGCTTTGGATACTCACCCTTTTCTGTAAAGACAGTTTGTTTACAAAGTCCAACAGTAATTGAGCATATACCTTATGGTTGGGGTGATACAGCCCTTCCCATTCTGGCCTTGACTTAATCTCGATACTGAAATTAGGACTAGGCTTATCTAAACTTATCGCCGCTTCCTCAACCTCGCTTAATACGTCAATCAATCTGGGCTTTCCCACTTTTTCTACTTCTTGGCCAACAAAATCTGAGTTACCTAGTGAGCCGCAGTCAATATTTTTTATTTGCTCCCAACTTAAACGGAAGATATTATTTTCCAGGCTATCACCTTTCTTGAAATCGCAAATAGCTGGATTAAAAAAAGGCTCGTGCGACAATACCAGAACCGAGTCTTTGGTAACTACCACATCCATTTCAAGTGTAGTAACGCCATCTTGGAGCCCTCTCAGCATTGCGGGAATAGTATTTTCGGGGGCTTCACCTCTAGCCCCGCGATGCCCCTGCCAATCAAAGTTTTTCATAGAGTCATATTTCTGGCAAGAAAAAAGACCTACGAGCAAAAGCATCATAGGTCCTAATTTTATAAGTCTGTTCATTCTACTTACCTTTTCTGGTAGCTTCACCAATCCAATCCCACATTTCGTCGGGGACTGCTTCTAAAAAGTTCAACTCTCCCGCGCCGAGAAGCCATTCACCTCCGTCGATTGTTACAATTTCACCATTCATATAAGAGGCAAAATCGCTTACCAAATAGGCCGCAAGATTAGCCAACTCTTGACGCTCACCTGATCTTTTTAAAGGAACCTGGTTTTCTACTTTTAGCATATCAGGAATATCACCTGGCATTAAGCGACTCCATGCACCTTCTGTAGGAAATGGACCGGGCGCAATAGCATTAAATCGTATGCCATAGCGTGCCCATTCTACCGCCAAAGATCTGGTCATAGCAGAAACTCCTGCTTTCGCCATTGCTGAGGGCACCACAAAAGCCGAACCGGTGCTAGCATAAGTAGTGGTAATACTTAAAACCACTTTATCTTTTTCTTCTTTACTTATCCAATCCTTTGCAAAAGCCAAAGTGCAGTTTTTTGTTCCTTTTAGAACAATATCAATTACTGCATCAAATGCTCCGGGTGATAGACGTTCAGTAGGGCTGATAAAATTTCCAGCTGCATTATTCAGGAGCACATCTACCCGCGAGTATTTTTCTAATACTGCATCGCGAAAAGCTTCCACCTCATCGTATTTACGTACGTCACAGGCTTTATAAAAAACCTCTCCCCCTTTCGCTGCCATCATTTCTTCGGCCGCCTTGGCTAAAACCTCTTCGCGTCTTCCACAAATAGCAAGCTTGGCCCCTAACTCTAAGAAATATTCTCCCATGGAACGGCCTAACCCCGTTCCGCCACCAGTAATAACAATTATCTTTCCTGCCAAAGCATCATCGCGCAGCATTCCTTGTGTATATTTCATAATCCCTTATCTTAATCTTATAGCGCAATATAAGTAAATATGCGCCTTAAGAATTTCCTTCTCTGTAGTTTTGCAGAAATTTAAATTCCAATATGTCTTCACTAAAAAATAAAGCGCCTCTAGCCCAAAAGAATCCTAAATCCTTGCTTAGTCATGGCGATGAAAGAGAAGACAGTTATTACTGGTTAAGAGATAAAGAGAAGGCCGAAACCATTACTTACTTAGAAGAGGAAAATGCCTACCACAAAGATTTCATGCAGGTTACAGAAAACTTGCAAGAAAATTTGTTCCAAGAAATTAAAGGCAGAATAAAAGAGGATGACCAATCAGTGCCTTATCAAAAGCACGGATATTGGTATTATGTGCGCTATAATAAAGGACAAGAACACCCACTCTATTGTCGAAAAAAAGACAGTCTCAATGCCACGGAGGAAATCTTAATTGACGCCAATATTGAAGCAAAAAATCACAACTATTATCAAATTGGTGGTTTAAGTATTAGTCCAGACAACCAATGGATAGCCTTTGGAGTGGATACTGTAAGTCGCCGCATTTATACCATCTATTTTAAAAACCTTGTAACGGGGAAGGTTTTAGAAAGAGAAATTAAAGAAACAACCGGCTCATGCACTTGGTCTGCCGACAGCAATTTCATTTTCTACACCACAAAGGATGAAACCCTAAGACCTCACAAAATTTATCGTCACCGTTTTGATAGTGAAGACAATGCTCCCTTTCAGGATGTAGAAATTTTCCATGAAGAAGATTCCACCTTTATTTGTAGCGTTTATAAATCGAAAAGTGAGGACTTTATTTTAATAGGATCTTATAGTACCCTTTCCAACGAATTCCGCTTCATAAAGTCGAATCAGCCAGAAAGCGATTTTAGCATTATCCAACCGCGCAAGCAGGATTTGGAGTATATGGTGGCCCACTTTGGTGAGCATTGGTATATCCGCACTAATTACCAAAATGCAGAAAACTTTAAACTAATGCGCTGCTCTATTTACCAAAGCTTGGCAGAGAACTGGGAAGAGCTAATTCCACATCGAGCCGAAATTTACCTAGAGGGAATTGAGCTTTTTAAAAATTATTTAGTGATTGAAGAGCGTAAAGAGGGTCTCACCAAAATACGCATCAAACGCTGGGATGAAGGTTTAGACTACTACATGGATTTTGGCAGCGAAACCTATACCGCTGGCTGTGGCATTAATCCGGATTTTAATTCTGAGCATTTACGCTACTCCTACTCTTCTTTAACTAACCCTAATTCCGTAATGGAAGTTAACATGGCTAGCCAAGAAAAGAGACTGCTTAAACAGCAAGAAGTGGTGGGCGGATATAATGCCGACCTCTACCGATCGGAACGCATTTGGGCCGATGGACATGACGGAACGAAAATTCCCATGTCGCTGGTTTACCGCAAAGACTTCTACCAAAAAGGGCAGCCACAAAAAACCTTACTCTATGCTTACGGGTCTTATGGCCATACCATTGAACCTAATTTTTCTTCGACCAGACTGAGCCTCCTAGACCGTGGTTTTATCTTTGTTATTGCGCATGTTAGAGGCGGACAATACCTCGGGCGTAAATGGTACGAAGACGGTAAAATGTTAAAAAAGCGCAATACTTTCTACGACTATATCGCTTGCGCAGAACACCTCATCAAGGAAAAATATACCAGTCCTAAATTACTGAGCGGTATGGGCGGCAGTGCCGGTGGCCTGCTTATTGGCGCCGTAATTAACCTTAAACCCGAACTCTTTCATGCAATGATTGCTGCTGTCCCCTTTGTGGACGTGGTAACCACCATGCTAGACGAAAGTATTCCGCTAACCACGGGAGAATACGATGAATGGGGCAATCCTAACAATGAGGAATATTACCATTATATGAAGTCTTATTCGCCCTATGACAATGTTAAGAATCAAGATTATCCCGCACTTTTAATCACCACTGGCTTACACGATTCGCAAGTGCAATATTGGGAGCCCGCCAAATGGTGTGCTAAACTACGCGAGTATAAAACCAACGAAAATCCTATCTTGCTTTATACCAATATGGAAACCGGACACGGCGGCGCGAGTGGTCGCTTTGAAGCTTTACGAGAAACTGCGATGGAATACGCTTTTTTAATTCACCTTTTCGATGGACAAGCTTAGTCCAAATCATAAAAAATTGGCGCAAGCTGTCATTCTTCTGGTGGCAGCCTGCACCCTATTTTGGTATTATCCGCAATTACAATTTACCCACGATGAACTTAGTGCTCTTTATAAAACTGAGCTTCCCACTTTTAGTGAATTAATAGAAAAAGGGGTTAAAGTAGAAGGCCACCCGGCCGGCGTAGAGGTCTTTTTATATTACTATGCCCCTTTAGTTAACTATCAAGCATGGGCACTTAAGCTGCCTTTTAGCTTGATGGCCCTAGCCTCGATTCTTATTGTTTTCGCTATTGGTAAAACTATTAAGCAAGAGGCGGCCGCACTTTACACGGGGGCAATTATGGCAGTAAGCCAGTACTTTATTTATTACGGGCAAATTGTTCGTCCCTATGAAGTGGGTTTGTTTTTCGGCCTCTTAAGTGCCTTGTTTTGGCTGCGCTACTTTTACCAAGAGGCACATTACAAAAATTTAATAGGCTTTGCATTTACCGCCGCTGCTGCTGCTTATAGTCATCAGTTTGCCTTGCTTTTAGTAGGGGTTATGGGCCTGCATGCTTTAATTATTGCCAGTAAACGAGGTAAGATTGAATGGTTACTTTGCGGCCTTCTTACTTTTTTACTCTACTTACCGCACCTCAATATATTTTTCCATCAACTCTCTTTAGGCGGAGTGGGTTCTTGGTTGGCTAAACCTAAATTCAGCTTTCCGCTCAGCTACCTCGCTTACATATTCCACTTCTCCTACCTTTTTATAGCAGCGGTGGGGATCGCTTTATTAATCCCAAAGTGGCAACTGCCAAAGACTAAAAATTGGGAAGGACTTATCTGGTTTAGCGCGACTTTTCTAATTGGCTTTTTCTATTCGCGGCAAATTAACCCTGTTCTACAATACTCCACCTTGCTGTTCGCCGCTCCGCTTTTATTGCTCTCTCTTTTTGCTCTTCGGCAGATACGCTTGCAGTGGCTCAGCTTACTTTTAATAATGGGCACGGGTCTTTATTCGCTTTACGCAGAAAGACATCACTATCCCTTGGTCTACGAAAGTGCTTTTAAATATCCGCGAGAATATGCAGCTAAAAAAGATTTAAGTAATAGCGCCCTCATCACAAATTTAGATCAGGGGAAGTGGGACTTTTATGCGCGATTAGACGACTATAATAGTGACAAAAACTACTATTATCACGATCCGAAGAAACTGGCAAAATACTTAGACACATCTACGCAAAGTGAAATTGTGCTTGCGCTCGATCACAATGGACCGTCCTTTATCTCTGCCATAATAAATGAGCATGGTTTTAATCAAATCCGAAAAGAAGACCACCTAGGTTTTACACTTTTCCATTTTGCCAAGAACCAAAAACCTTTAGCGACTAAGCCTGAAAAGGCTTCTACTTCAGAAAGTATTCGCTGTGAAACAAGCCAAGACTATTGCGGTCAAGTAACTTTAAAGCTTACTACCGATGCCATTGTGGGCAGTCAAGATTACGTACTTGCCCACTTTAAATTAGCGGAAGTTCCACTGCATTCTACAGCCCAACTTATCATCGCTTACTTTTCAGAAAAGGAACTGATTCATTGGTCTAATAGACCCCTTTCAGAATTTCAATCAGATTCAAGTTTCAACGCTTTTCATAGCCAAGTACTGCCCACTGACTGGAGCGAGTACCCTAATTTAGAAGCACGCGCTATGATAGAAAGCCAAGGTGAAGTTATCCTTGTGAAAAAAATATCGCTCAGCCTAAAGGAGGGAAATAATCGGATTTACGGAATCAATCAGCCTTTTTAGGCTAAATTTCCAATTAAAGTATATCTAAAAGATTTTCGGCGGGACGACCAATAGCGGCTTTTTCGCCATTTATAAAGATTGGCCTCTCCATTAGTTGGGGATACTCAATCATGGCAAGAATTAATTCATCCTCACTTAGTTCTTTATCCTTAAACTCTTCTTTCCAAACTTTTTCTTTAGTGCGAATTAAATCTTCCGCATCCATATCTAGTTTGGTCAAAACATCTTCCAATGCCATTGGACTAAGAGGCTCCGTCATGTAGAGAATAATTTCAGGATCAAGACCTTTGTCTTTTAACAGTTGCAGGCCTTCTCTACTTTTTTGACAGCGGGGATTGTGAAAATATTGCATTTATGGTTTATCGTTGAAGGTGTAAAAAGCCCTTGGCTTCATTAATATTTCCGCAAATATCTTGATAATTGAAGAGATAAAAGTAAACCCCGGTCGCCATTTCTTGATTATTAAACTTTCCATCCCAACGTTCCACTAATCCGTTGCCATTAAAAAGTAGAATCCCATTCCTATCGCGTACTTCTAAAGAAGATGTAGCGATAAATTCCGAAACACCTTTGTTTTCTAATACACCATAAAAATCATTACTACCATCATTATTAGGAGTAAAGATATTGGGCAGCTCCAAGTTAAATCCTTCATTGTAAATGTAAAAACTCTCTTCTCTTTCCACTTGATTATTGCAAATTGTATCTAGCGCTACCAAGCGTAAAGTGTAGTTACCTCCTTGGCCTAAAGTAAGACCAATACTATCACCAGAGGCATTGAGTAATTGGTCGTTTAAATACCAGCTAAAAAGCTGAAAGCCATTTTGGTTTAACTGAAAGCTCTGCGGATAACCTGGGTCACAAGATTGATAGTCGCTAATAAGCTCCACGAACAAGGTCCTACTATCAATGCTAATGCTTTTGGTCAGGGTATCACTTCCACCACAAACTGGATCAATAGCAATCATCTGCACCTCATAATTACCAGGACTATAACTATGGCTAGGGTTGGCCAATGTAGCACTATCGCCATCACCAAAAAGCCAGCGGTACTGGGCGGCCCCGCGTGACTGATTTACGAAGGAAACTTGCGCGCTTTGATCACAGCTATCGTAGTCAATAGCAAAATCAGCCTGCACCTCTCTACCAAAGGAGAAGAGGTCTATAAAAGTGCTATCAATTAAAAAGCAGTTGGTATCTAGCGCGTAGAAAGTATAACGATTACTGCCGCTATCAAGAATGCTAAAAACCTGATTTCGAAGAGTATCTATCACTCCATCTGGTCCCTTTACCAGAACCCAATCTGCATTAAAACTATTGTTGGCGAACTTCACTTCACCCGGAAAACAAACGGTGTCAGCATAGCCACTCGCAATTTCCACTGCTGCGTCAATTGAATCTGCTTCCATATCAAAACGGAAGATGGCCATATTGCAGTTATTGCTTAATTTTTTTGGAGCAAAAGCGTTTACCGTAGTAGGGAAACCGCTGCTATCGCTGCCACAAGAGCATACTGCCTGATAAATTGAACCATCTTTACGAAAGCGACTACTGCCACCATCAACGTGATCGGGGCCAAAACCATACTGACCAAAATAGGTGGCATATTCTAAGCGTTTCCAACTGGCATCTAAACGAAGAAAGTAGAAATCCCCAAAGTCGGTAGAGTCTCGCCAGGCATTATTGGTAACCGGCATATTACGGGGGATAGTCATATTGCCGCGACGCGAACCATAACCAGCACCCCAGCCCGAAAGGAAGACATCACCGCACTCACTTACCATTAAAGCGGTGGGAGAAATATTAGTAGCTAAAGTAGTTCCCACTCCAAAAGTGGTAGACAAATTTAATTTTAAGTCTGGACTGAACTGTTGCAGAAACTGGGCACTACCTGGCTGTCCCCACAAGCTATCCCCTACTTGAGGCCACGGTCCGCGCGTCTGTCCAAAAATGGTAATATTCTCTTTATCGTCGATATCTAAAAAGTAGGAAACATCGTGTTCGGCTGTGCCTGTGAAACTAAAGTTCAAAACAGTACCATCAGTAGAATTTAACTCGGCAATAAAGCCATCTACTTTCCCATTAGTAGAATCTTGATAAACCCCCGCACTGGGGTAAGATAAGTTAGTGCTTTCGGTTGCTCCCGTAATATACAGGCGATTAGTTTTACTTATTCGCAAGGAGAAGACCGCGTCGTGGCTATTACCCCCAATTATTTTATTCCAGTTTAACTGGCTAAGGTCACTATTAAAAGAAAAGACCAAACCATCTTGCAAGCCTTGGTAGCTGCTATTAACGGCAGACCCGGTAGGGATATTAGGAGAGAAGGTATAGGAAGTGCCGAGAATATTACCCAGAGAATCGATGCTTAAGTCACCGCGCGTGGCATCGCCATAATTAAATTCGAGGCGATCGTTAACTCCGTCCGTGGCAGTGTCGCCCAGGTATGTAGAACCCTTTAAGGTACCACCCGTACTATCCAAAACACTAATAAATATATCACTAGAAAAAGGAAAGTTTAAAGAACCACCGATGCTTAAGCTGCTGGCTGCTCCCACTGCAAAAGAAGTGTCAAAAGCGTTACTAGTTACGGGGAAATCACGCGAACCTGTTACACCTAATACTATTAAAGATTTATCGGGTCCTTCTAGCAAACTAAAGGGAACATCATTTTGCGAACCTCCTAAAAAGGTAGCGTAAATCTGTTGACTACCATCGGGACTATATTTAGCAATTACCCCATCCACTACCCCTCCACTCGAAGAGTCTTGAAAGGCACCTAATGTAGTAGGAAAACCCCGTGCAATGGCCCCATACACGTAGTTTATACCCGCATTATAGCCGCCACCATCTTCTCCAAAGGTTGCGGTGAAGCCAAAATTGTCATCGGTACTAGCACTGTAAGTACTAAATACCAAAGTGGGATCAATTATCAGCTCTTCGCTCTGATTATAATCACCTAAATGATAACTAAACTCCTGCCCATCTTGCTTAAAAGCAACCTGCACCGATACCCCTAGCTGAAAAGCACGGGGAGCAGTGTATACCACGTTTTTCACGGAAGTAAGTAATGCTAAATCGGCCCCTGCCATACCGAAGTCTTCGGCTCCTTTAAACTGCCAGCGAATATTAGCCGGGTCGCCCCCGGGCTTAACAATAAAATCGAATTTGTATACCCCATCGCCACTTAAATAGTAGCGCAAATTGATATTGGGATAGATATCATGGTAAATAACTTCTTGGTATTGCAATAAACCCGCTCGCCAAAATTTCGGATCCTTGCCTTTCAAATAATTGAGATAAGGAACATTATTGAGCTTTACGCGACTTATTTCTGCATTAGGATTTGCCCCTAGCCATTGCATGCTATAAACGTGACCCTTTCTGGTTTTACCGGCTTTTTGATGATGATGAATTTCCTCTCCCGACTGCAGTGGCTCCATAAGCTGCACTCTAACCTCCGAGGGTTTAAAGAACAAAAAATCACTGCCATTACGCAATAGATAATCGAACTCTCCTTTCCATTGACCTTGATTTTCTACAAAGCCCATGTGTTGCGCACTCAGGGTAGATGCGCAGACTAGAAAAATTAAGGCAAGTAAATTAGTACTTTTCAAATTAGAGGAATCGATTTCTCGAATGTAAGGTAGGCATTCGAGATTTCAAACCATGGATTAAGCTAAGCGCCATAATAGCAGTAAAGGGAGATTATCAGTTATCCTGCAAATCTTGGCTTTGACCTTTACTCATTAAATATGACTTGATGAAAGCATCTAAATCACCGTCTAAAACCTGATCTACATTAGAAGTTTCGTGACTAGTACGTACATCCTTAATTAGTTTGTAAGGGTGTAAAACATAATTACGAATTTGACTACCCCATTCAATCTTTTTCTTGCCGGCCTCAATTTCAGCACGCGCTTGATTTTTGGCCTCAATCTCAATTTCATAAAGCTGAGATTTAAGTAATTGTAAAGCTTTATCCTTATTCTGCAGCTGAGAACGGCTTTCGGTATTTTCAATTACAATTCCAGACGGAGCATGGCGTAAACGTACTCCGGTCTCAACCTTATTCACGTTTTGACCTCCCGCACCACCAGAACGGAAAGTATCCCACTCAATATCAGCAGGACTGATATCAATCTCAATTGAATCGTCTACCAAAGGATATACGTATACCGAAACAAAGGAAGTATGTCTTTTTGCATTGCTATCGAAAGGGGAAATACGTACCAAGCGATGTACGCCATTTTCGCCTTTGAGGTAACCAAAAGCATAATCCCCATCAATTTCTAGAGTAACCGTTTTCACACCCGCCACATCGCCTTCTTGGTAATTGAGCTCACTAACTTTATAACCTTGCCGTTCCGCATAGCGCAAATACATCCGCATCAGCATACTGGCCCAATCGCAACTCTCTGTACCACCTGCTCCGGCAGTAATTTGCAAAACAGCACTAAGCTGATCTTCCTCCCCCGAAAGCATATTACGGAATTCTAAAGACTCTAAAGTTTGAATGGCTTTGGCTTGCATTTTATCCATTTCCTCTTCACTAATCTCGTCGATTTCCAAAAATTCTAAACCGAGATTAAGTTCATCTACCGATTCTTTCAGTCCATGGAAAGATTCCGTCCAGAATTTCAAACCGCGGATTTTCTTCATTACCTGTTGGGCTGTTTTTTGATCTTCCCAAAAATCAGCTACCGCGGTTTTCTCTTCTTCGTTGATTATTTGAATTTCCTTTTGCTCAATTTGCAGATAGTCTTTTAAAGACTCTACTCTTTCCAAAAGTTCTTGAACTTGCTCCTTAGTTACCATACTGCGAATGTAGAAATACCTTGCTTATGCCTAAAACTTAAGTCCTAATTAATTAGTCACAAAAGAGAAGAAAATTAGGATAATTAGAGCCGAGTGATGAGCTCATCAGAAAATACCTTTTTAAGCAGCTACTCATCTGCAAATGTTTAATTTTGTGGGATTATAAAAAAATCATCAGTCTCAATAATGGATAAATTTGACGTAGCAATCATAGGATCAGGCCCGGGAGGATATGTGGCAGCAATTAGATGCGCGCAACTCGGCATGAAAACAGCCTTGATAGAAAAATATAGTACTCTTGGTGGCACCTGCTTAAATGTTGGGTGCATTCCCTCTAAAGCGCTTTTAGACAGCAGCGAACACTTCCACAACGCCGAGCATTCTTTTGCTGACCATGGTATTGACATCAACAAGCCCAAAGTTAATCTCGAGCAGATGATTAGTCGTAAAGATGCCGTGGTAAGCCAGACTACCGATGGTATTCAATTTTTGATGAAAAAAAATAAAATTACCGTTTTCGAAGGCTTAGGGTCTTTTGTAGACGATAACACCATCGCCATTAAAAAGGAGAAGGAGGAAACAAAAATATCGGCTGAGAAAATAATTATCGCAACTGGTAGTAAACCAACCGAGTTGCCTTTTGCAAAATTTGATAAAGAGCGTATCATCAGCAGCACTGAAGCCTTAAAGCTTAAGGAAGTGCCTAAAAAAATGATTGTTATTGGTGCAGGAGTAATTGGCTTAGAGCTCGGAAGCGTATACGCACGCTTGGGCTCAGAAGTAACCGTAGTAGAGTATTTAGACAAAGCTATTCCTGGCTACGATAGCGCAATGAGTAAAGAAATTACTAAGTCGCTAAAGAAATTGGGTATTAAGTTCAACTTTAGTCATAAAGTAAACGATGTTAGCAGCGATGGTAAAAAAGTAAGCGTTACTGCAACTGACAAAAAAGACAATGAAGTTAAGTTTGAAGGAGACTACTGTTTAGTAGCCGTAGGCCGAAGCGCTTATACCGAAAATCTTGGTTTAGATAATGTTGGCATTAAAACAGATGATCGCGGTAAGGTAGAAGTTAACGAAAAGCTGCAAACTAGTAAAGAGCATATTTTCGCTATTGGTGATGTAATTAAAGGTGCCATGCTGGCTCATAAAGCCGAAGAAGAAGGTGTTTTTGTAGCGGAGATTATGGCGGGACAAAAACCTCATATCGACTATAACCTTATTCCAGGTGTAGTATACACCTGGCCTGAAGTAGCTAGTGTAGGTAAAACTGAGGAGCAAATCAAAGAAGAAGGCATTGAATATAAAGTCGGATCATTTCCATTTAGAGCCTTAGGCCGCGCTCGCGCCAGTGGAGATACCGATGGCTTGGTGAAAATTATTTCACGTAAAGACACCGATGAGATTTTAGGTTTTCATATGATTGGGCCGAGAGCAGCCGACTTAATTGCTGAAGGAGTGGTAGCAATGGAATACCGTGCTTCTGCGGAAGATATTGCTCGCATGAGCCACGCTCACCCCACCTATGCAGAAGCCGTGAAAGAAGCCGCTTTAGCCGCTACCGAGGATCGCGCTATTCACGTATAAATTCACAGAAAGGCGAGGTTCAGTATCTCGCCTTTTTCTCATTTCTTTTAAAAAAAGAATTATTGTAGATTGAACTAGAATTACACCCTGAATGCGGAATTTAAAGTGGGCCTATCTTAGTTATATATTACTGATAATTTTCCTCAGTTTTATTTTTTACATCTTTTTGGAGCAGACCTATGCCGTTCGTTCAAAAGATGCGCTCCGCCTTGATGTTGCTGGTAGACAAAGAATGCTGTCTCAAAGGATCAGTAAGGAGGCATTAAATATTACTAAAGATACTGAAGTTTCAGAACTACAAAGCCATTGCGATCAACTAAGCAGTAGCCTCGAAACGTTTAAACAGCAACACGAGACTTTACTAGAGCCTGGGATTTTCGGCCTTATTTCTACCAAGATTCAGGTTAAGGTTGACTCACTACACCAAAACAGAAAACAGCTTAGGGAGCGATTTATAGATAATTCATACAAGATAATTGGCTATTGTAAGGGTGAAATAAATACAGCAGAAGCACGCCTGTACGCTCAAATGGTATTAGACGACAGCGATAAGGTATTAACTTACTTGGAGCAAATAGTGGGTCTATTAGACGTGAACTATAAGGCGAACCGCGCCAAAAGGATTAGCAATATTGCCTTTATAATTCTATCTCTCACCTTTATCACTTTATCGGTCCTTTTCTTTCTTCCTATTTTTCAACAGCATCGTAAAGAGCATGAGGAAAAATTACGCAGTTTAAAAGCTGAGAAGGATGCTAGCAAAAAACTTAAGCAATTATTAGAAGACGAACAGGAATACAGCACTGAGCTAAAGCAGCAAAGGTCTACTCTAGCTGCTAACGAAGCTGAACTAACTCGCCGCTTACAAGAGCTTGAAGAGGCACGTAAACGCTTAGAGGAAAGTGAAAATGAACTTTTAGGAGTGATTAAAAACCTTCCTGTTGGAGCAATCTTAGTGCAGGAAGATCAACTCCTAATCAACAATGCTACTAGTAAAATCTTAGGCTATGAGCCAGATGAATTAGACAATACAGATAAATTCTTTGATAAAATTTACCGTCACAATTCAGATCAGACTTATGAGCAATATCAAGCCTTTCTCAATCAGCAGCAGATAAACAGTTTCCTCTTTCCCATCTTTAGGAAAGATGGAGAAAAACGCATTATTGAGTTTGGTGGTCATAATTTTAAACGCGGCGTTGTTTGGACCTTAATCGACATTACCGAGAAGCGCAATGCAGAAAGAAGTCTGCGTCGCAACGAAGAAGCCATTCGTCAACTCTATTCTATCTCGGCAAACAATAATCTAAGCTTTACCGAGAAAGTTCGCTTATTCTTGGAGTTGGGTACCCAGCGTTTCAAACTGCCCAATGGCATCATGGCCAAAGCCTATTTAAACGAAGGTCGCTACGAAGCAATAGACATGTATTCGGAAGGGAACCTTCTACCGACAGAACTCCTAAACCTACCTTTAACCGGCACACTTTCGGAAAAAATTATCGAATCGGGCGAGTCCATCTGGTTCAATTCAATAGAAAACGCGCCTCAGTTCGTTCATCATGACGACAGTTTTAAAATCAAAAGCTATTTGGGCACGCCTATTTATGTGGAACAAGAGGTTTATGGCACTCTAAACTTTAATGGGCCCGATGAGTCACCTTACCCTTTCACAGCAAATGATTTAGATCTCCTGCGTCTCATGGCACGCTGGTTAGGAGCTGAAATAGAAGCAAACGAGTCACGAGAAGCCTTAATTACAGCAAAGAATTCCGCTGAAGTGGCGGTAAAAGCCAAAAGTGAATTTTTAGCCACCATGAGTCATGAAATTCGCACCCCAATGAACGGTGTAATTGGCATGACCTCCTTATTACTGCAGACAGACTTAGATAAAGAGCAATTGGATTACATAAATACCATTCGCCTTTCGGGGGATACGCTTTTATCGATAATAAACGACCTACTAGACTTTAGCAAGATTGAAGCTGGTAATATGAGCTTAGAAGTTTACCCCTTCTCTTTAGAACAGTGCATAGAAGAAGCAGTAGAACTTTTAGCCAATAGGATTACTGAGAAAGATCTAGAGCTTATTTATTCGGTTAGCTCGGCTATTCCAAAATATATTGAAGGGGATATTACTAGACTGCGCCAAATATTTATCAACTTAATTTCAAATGCAATTAAGTTTACCGACGCGGGGGAAATTGAGCTAAAAGCTGTTTTAGAAGACCAAGAAGATGATGAACTAAAAATCCACTTCTCAGTGCGCGATACGGGAATTGGCATGGGACCGGAACAGCAGAAAAAACTGTTTAAAGCCTTCAGTCAGGCCGATTCATCTACTACCCGAAAATATGGCGGAACAGGCTTAGGTCTAGCTATTTCACAACGCCTTAGTAGCTTAATGGGTGGAGAAATATGGGTAGAAAGCAAAGCGGGCCAAGGCTCTACTTTCCATTTTACCATCAAAGCAACCAAAGCTGATAACCAGAAGGATAAATTTTTAACCCAAATGCTTAACTCTGTGCGTAATCGCAACGCACTAATTATTGATGATAACCATACCTATTTGCGAGTTTTGTCCAAGCAGCTTAAAAATTGGGGTATTAACGTTTTCCAAGAAAATGATCCTCGCATTGGATTAGAAACTGCTATAAAACAGAGTGTTGAGTTGGTAATCGTAGATTTTGAGATGCCTATTCTTGATGGGGTTGAATTATCGCGTAAGCTAAAAGCTGCTAAGCCCAACTTACCAATAATCATCTTGAGCCCGGCTTATCCCGATCTCACTAAAAAAGAGAAGGAAAAGCTTTTTCGTTTCTATTTCACCAAACCTCTTAAGCACTCTCAGCTTTTAAATAGTATGGCAGAAATTTTCGGTGACTCCAAAATTAAAAAAGCTGATTCTAACGAGCCCCATGAAGCAGTTCTTTCTGATTTAGGCGAAAATTATCCTTTGCGTATTTTATTAGCAGAAGACAATGCTGTTAACCAAAAACTTGCTACCCTAACCCTAAAAAAAATGGGGTATAGCACCGATATCGCTGCCAATGGATTGGAAGTTTTAACCGCCCTAGAACGTCAGGAATACGATCTAATTTTCATGGATATTCAAATGCCTGAAATGGATGGCAGCGAAGCAACTAAAGCGGTAATTGACAAATACGGTGAAAAGCGTCCGGTAATTATTGCCATGACGGCTAATGCTATGGAAGGTGATCGTGAGAAATTTATGGAGGTCGGTATGGATGATTATGTTACCAAACCTATTAACCTTAAAATCATTCAAAACGTTTTAAAGAAAGTTTACCTCAAAGAGTATTTGCACTAATGGCCACCCGTTTTTCCTTTCCGCTTTTGCTAGATGTCTTTAGTAAAGAGGCCTTGCTAGCAATTGCGGCTAAATCAGAAAACTGCCAGCTACTAGACTCTAATGGACATCAAGATAAGTACAGTAAATTTAACTGGCTTTTAGGCTGGGGAAAAAAAGCTGAGATGCAAAGCTCGCAGGACTCCTTCGATAAGTTGAAATCCTTTAAAGAACTTCATAAAGATTGGCTTCTAGGCCATCTAGCCTACCCACTAAAAGATGAGGTAGAAGATTTAGGCAGCCGTCACAAGGATGGACTTAATTGGCCACATCTGGCCTTTTTTGTTCCCGAAACGCTAATAATTGAAAAGGAGAATAATCTCATTTGTTATTCCTACTACTACCAAAATCAGACGGAATTAGCGGCAGGTTTAACTCCGTCAAAATTAGGCACAAGCTCCCCGCATCCTGCCTTTACAGCTAACTTAAGCAAAGAAAAATACCTGAGTCATATTACCGCATTGAAAGAGGAGTTACAAGCGGGGAATATTTATGAAATCAATTTCTGCCAAGCTTGGTATGCTCAAGAAGTAATTAATCCCTTAAAGCTTTTTTTAGAATTAAACTCCCAGCATAAAGCCCCTTTCACGAGCTTTTATCGCTTAGAGGATAAGTATCTTTTATGCTTTTCTCCCGAAAGGTATTTACAAAAAAAAGGCAGTAAATTAATCTCACAACCTATCAAAGGTACCGCCCCTCGTTCTAAAAATAAAGCTGAAGATGAGCATAGAAAGGCTGGTCTCTTAGCTTCGGAAAAAGAACGCGCTGAAAATGTGATGATTGTAGATTTAGTGCGCAATGACCTTAGCCGCACTGCCGCAAAAGCCTCGGTTAAAGTAGAGGAGCTTTTCGGTTTATATAGCTTTAATGCAGTGCATCAAATGATTAGCACGATTGGTGCTGAGCTAGCGCCGCAATATGATTTAGTTGATACTTTAAAAACATCCTTCCCTATGGGCAGCATGACTGGCGCACCCAAAATCAGCGCCATGCAGCTAATTGATCAACATGAAAACTTTAACCGCGGCCTCTACTCTGGTTCCGTCGGTTATATTGATCCCGAGGGAGATGCCGATTTCAACGTAATTATCCGCTCCATCCTCTATTCGTCCTCTTTAAAACGAGCAGAAGTAAAAGTGGGCGGCGCCATTACTATACATTGCAATGCCGAAGAGGAATACCAAGAGTGCTTGCTAAAAGCAGAGAAAATAATTGCCTATAGCAATGATTGAAAAACTCACCAAAACCCTAACTACCCTAGGCTTGCGTAAAAACGACCCTGTTCTAATCGCTTTTAGTGGCGGAATGGATAGCACTGTTTTAAGCAGCGCCATGATAGAGCTCGGTTACCCCGTTTCCTTGGCACACTGTAACTTTCAATTACGCGGGGCTGATGCTGACGCAGATGCCGAATTCTGTGAAAAATTTGCCCAGCAACAGCAAGTTCCCCTTCACTTGCGTAGATGTGCAACTGAAAAATTTGCCCAGCAACACAAACTATCTATTCAAGAAGCAGCACGCGAATTACGGTATAGCTTTTTTGCTGAATTACAAAAAGAACATCAATTTAAAGCAGTATTAACGGCCCACCATGCTGACGATAATTTGGAAACCTTCCTTATTAACTTTACCCGCAGCGGCGGAGTTAAAGGATTAAAGGGCATCCCCCAAAAACGAGATTTCTACTATAGACCCTTTCTTGGCTTGACCCGCAGAGAACTAGAAAACTTTGCACATAAGCGTAATATTATTTGGCATGAAGACGCATCTAACGCAAGTGAAAAATACCAACGCAATAAATACCGCCTGAAGTTAATTCCGCAGTGGAAAGAAATTGAAGAAGATCTGGTTTCAAAAGCACAGAGTAGTATTGCCCTTTTGCAAGAACAAAGTACTGCCTTTGAAGAACTGCTCGAAGAAAAATTGAGTCAAGCATTGCAGTTTAAAGGAGATGAAGAAATTTTAGATGCGAGCCTTGTAAAAGATAAAAGTTACTGGTCTAGCTTGCTGCGCTATTGGCTGGAGACTAAAGGAAATTGGGATTATGCCAGTTTAGAAAACCTCTGGCAAAGTGAGTCTGGTAAAAGTATAAGTGTTGACCTATACACTATTTACCACCTTAAGAACCACTACTATTTAAAGTCAAAAAAAACGGAGAAAAACTTCGTCCTAAAGCAGATTGACCTAGCAACAAAAACTTGTGCTGGTTTAAAGTTTCTACAACTAAGTGCCAGTGAATTTCCACAAAAGCCCTTATCTACTGAGGCTTACCTAGATTTTGAAAAACTCACCTTTCCGCTAAGTCTACGTCCGTGGCAAGCAGGCGATAGATTTAAGCCTTTGGGCTTGTCAGGAACCAAAAAAATGAGCGACTATTTAAACGATATTAAAATAAGCGGCCCCGCGAAAAAAGAGCAATATGTTCTTTGTAGCGGCAAAGAAATTATTTGGGTGGTAGGAAGTCGTATTGATCATCGTTATAGGGTGACTAATTCGACCAAAACCATTTACTTTGTTGGCACTATATAATTTCCCTAAACCCTATGAGGTCATTACTTTTTGTTTTATCATTCCTTAGCCTAAGCTTTTTTGCTCAAGGGCAGATCTTAGAACCAGTTGATTTAAATTTCGAAACCAAAGAGCTGGCCGATAATAAAGTGGAACTGCGCGCTATCGTTAGCTTAGATAAAGGCTGGCACGTATATTCGATTACTACGCCAGATACCTCTTTTATTATTGGGACGGAATTTAACTTTACCGCTAGTCCAAAATATAAGTTTGCCAGCGAATTAATTGAGCCTAAGCCGCACACTGAATACGATCCTAACTTTAAAGAAACGCTGAGTTACCATGAAGGTATCGTTGTCTTTAAACGTGTTATTGAAAAAATTAGCACCGCTGATTTTGAGGTAAAAGCAGAATTTGTTTACCAAACCTGTAATGAAGAAACTTGCCTTCCACCCGAATATATTGACCATGTGTTTAAGGTTAGTGGCGCCAAGGCAGTTAAAAAATCTAACAGCGATGAAAGCAATAGTCCGAAACAAGCGGCTAGCAATGGCGACGAAAATGAGACGACTGAAGCACTAGCAGTTACCGCTGAAGACGAAACAGAGACAGAGGTACCGGGAGAAAAATTAGAAATTGACTACTCCAAGGAGGAAAGTAAAAAAGCGGAAAGCTCTGAAGAGACTGAGGAGTTAGAGTCAAACTCTGAGAAGGACAATGGGCCTTCCATGATTGGTATTTTCGTTCTCGCTTTTTTAGGTGGTTTAGCGGCCCTGCTTACACCTTGCGTGTTCCCCATGATTCCTCTAACAGTAAGCTTCTTTACTAAACAAAGTAAAACTCGCGCCAAAGGAATTACCAATGCCATTATTTATGGCTTGGCGATTATCATTCTTTATACCCTTTTAGGGCTTATTATAACGGTAGTTTTTGGCAGTGATGCCTTGAATGCTTTCTCTACTAACCCTTGGGTTAATTTAGGATTCTTTGTATTACTAGTGGTTTTTGCGATAAGCTTTTTTGGCGCTTTTGAAATCACCTTGCCGAGCAGCTGGGTAAATAAATCCGATCAAGCTTCCGATAAAGGTGGCATCTTAGGCATCTTCTTTATGGCTTTTACCCTTGCCCTAGTTTCCTTCTCTTGCACGGGACCTATTATTGGAACCTTGTTAGTAGAAGCAGCAAGCGGTGGTTTTCAAGGCCCTTTAATAGGCATGTTTGGCTTTAGCCTAGCACTTGCCTTACCCTTTGCTTTATTCGCTGCCTTTCCTGGCTGGTTGAACTCCTTACCTAAAAGTGGTGGTTGGTTAAACTCGGTGAAAGTTGTTTTAGGTTTTATCGAATTGGCCTTTGCTTTTAAATTCCTAAGTACGGCAGACCTTGTTTGGCAAGCGGGAATTTTACCGCGTGAATGGTTCTTAGCTATCTGGATTGCGATATTTAGCTTATTGACCTTATACCTACTGGGTAAGTTTAGAATGCCACACGATAGCCCAAGCGATAAAGTATCGGTCTTCAAATTGATACTGGCAATTATAACACTAAGCTTTACTTTATATTTAATCCCAGGTTTATGGGGCGCGCCCTTAAAGCTGATTAGCGGCTTTCCCCCTCCCATGTTCTACAGCGAATCACCTAATGGTTTTGGCAGTGCGGGCACGGCTATTATTAGTAGTACTGGTGAAATTCCAGACGGAGCTGACCCCGAACACTGCCCACATAATATTAACTGTTTCCACGACTTTGAAACCGGACGTGCTTATGCTAAAAAAGTGGGCAAACCAATACTAGTCGATTTCACCGGTTGGGGTTGTGTAAACTGTCGTAAGATGGAAGAGCAAGTATGGAGCGACCCGAAAGTACTGGAGAGTCTTAAAAGCGACTTTGTTTTAATTTCACTTTATGTAGATGAGCGCGAGGAACTGGCAGAAGAAGAGAAATACGTGAGCGAAGTTACTGGTAAGAAGATTCGCACTATTGGTAATAAATGGAGTGACTTCCAGATTGAACACTTCAAGAGTAACTCGCAACCGCAGTATTTAATCCTGGGTCACGAAAGCATGAAACCGCTCAATGGTTCCACTGCTTATGATCCCAATATCCAACTTTACCTTGATTGGCTTGATGAAGGCCAAGAGCGGTTTAAGAAAAAATAAGAATCCTTTCTTTAAGCCCCTAGCAGCAATGTTCAGGGGCTTTTTTTATATTCAAACCACCCAATATTTTTAGTTTTAAAATTCTTAAAAAGGTAATATGACTAAAAAGGAGCGCGTAGAGTTTGTGATTGAATCATTGGAAAAACTCTATCCGGAGACACCTATTCCGCTTGATCACAAGGACACTTATACCCTGCTAATTGCGGTTTTGCTTTCTGCGCAGTGTACCGACGTAAGAGTCAATAAGATTACACCGAAGCTTTTTGCCAAGGCGGATAATCCTTTTGATATGACCAAGTTGAGTCAGGAGGAAATCCAAGACATCATCCGCCCCTGTGGGCTCAGTCCCATGAAATCGAAGGGTATTTACGGCCTCAGTCGCATCCTAATTGAGGAGTACCAAGGAGAAGTACCGGCCGATTTTAAGGCCTTGGAAGCATTACCAGCGGTAGGTCATAAAACTGCCTCTGTAGTAATGAGCCAAGGCTTTGGTCACCCCGCCTTTCCGGTAGACACTCATATTCAGCGGCTAATGTATCGTTGGAATTTAAGCAATGGAAAATCTGTGGTTCAAACCGAAAAGGATGCCAAGCGACTCTTCCCAAAAGAGCTGTGGAATAAGCTGCATTTGCAGATTATATTTTATGGCCGCGAATACAGTCCTGCTAGAGCTTGGAGCCTAGAAAAGGACTTCATCTCCAAACGCATCGGCCGTAAGAGCCTACAAACCTGAGTTCGACCTAAGATTATCTCGAACTCAGCTTACAAAAAGGCTAAGCCTATTAAAAATCGGTGCTGAGTGAGAGGTAGAAAACATTGGGTAAGACGATGCCATCTTCAATTCCCCATGCCCAATCGGCCCGCACATAGTAACCGAATAGTCTACTGCGCAAACCGAAGCCCGTTCCTAAAATCACCGGTTCCTTCTGGCTATCCAATACAATCTGACCACCGGTACCGAGCGGAACAGTGATAGTATTAATCACGTTTTCTTTTGCATAAGGAGAGGGACCGTTCCAGGCGGTACCCACATCGGCAAAGCCTACCACCATTAAGTTCTGGAGGAAGTCGTTGCGAATTGGGCGATTTGCAAAATAGCTAACTATCGGTAAGCGCAACTCGGAATTAATTACCGCGAAAGTATTCCCATTACGCGTGTTTTGGAAAAAGCCACGCATATTGGTCACCAAAGTTTGGAAAATGTAATTGTTCTCCCGCGCAATGGGTGTTGACTGATCAAGATTAGGGGAAAAATCGTTATCCACGCCGCCCATTATGTAAATGAGTTTTTCGGGTCCAAAAGAGGTTCCCACTGCCAAGCGATTAGCCCAAATGAAATTTCGGTGAATAATTAAATAATGGCGCGCATCTACGCCAGCAGTGTACAAACCGCTAGGGCTCGTTCTTAAATTACGATAATACTCGGCAAAGGCCTTATAACGCAAACCTGCAAAGAGATTTAAACCAATTTTACGGGTATTATCATAAATATAGGCTGCTCTAGCAATAGCAAAATCGGTATACTCAATCGATTGACCTAATTGATTAAAGTCCGTAGCGAGGCGAATATTTTCATCGAACCGGTAGCCCGCAGATAAGTGCACCGAGGCAACCGGGTTAAACGGATAAACCACCTTAAAATTGAATTCATTATTAATGAGGCGGCGATAATTACTTATGCCGAGAACCTGCACTTGCGAACGGCGGGTGAAGGTGTAAAACTTGTCCCAACGATCTTTATAATCGGCCACCCCAAGAATAAACTCTGCATTTGGTGCTAAAGAAGTACCCGGTAAAGGCGCAAAAGTAGTTCGTACCCCAGCCACAATGCGATAGTCATGCATCAGATCCATAGCGCCCACCTTAAAGTTCATATTGAAACCTTGGTTTAGGATGTCGCCACTCACAAAACCAGTAAAAGGCTGGTATTGCGGATTATCAAACATATTATCAAAGCGCACGGTAAAGTTATCCTTGTAAAAAGAAAGGAAGTAATTTCTAACCGCGGGAATCTCAATATCATCCTCTGCTTCGGCAATAACATCTTCCGGATTAAGCGCAGGTAAAAGAGCCTTGCGCTCTACGTCCTCTTCCTCTTCTTTGCTAGGGTCTGGAGCATTTTTATCACCTCGGAAACTATAATTTAAGACATTAATACTCAACTGGCTACGGCTGATACCAGGATAGTATAAGGGCTCTATTTTTTCGCTAGGGTCAGTTTTTCCCTCTTGCGAAGGCTCTTCCTCGCCCTTTGAAAGCATGTCTTTAGACTTTACCCTAATCGCTTTTTGAGAAGCTAAACCCGATAAGTTCAGCTCCTTTTCATAAATACGATAACGGCCATCTTGCAGGTAAATATTATGACTAAGCCCGGTCTCCTTGCTGTAACTAGCATCCACCAAACTAAACTCGTTATCTCCCACAGCATACTCGCTAAAGAAATAGTCGTAATGGGTGGTGGTGTCTACGTAAGCTATTGCACTATCAATTTTTATCGCATGACGGCGTCTCACCGAACTACGGTCGCTTAAGAAACCTACCAATCCTGAGGCAAGTTCATTCTTAGCTATTTCATCAACATTAGCGCTTTTGGTAAGACGCCAAATTGAGACAGTGTCATCGCGTAACTCGCGATTATCGGTAGCAAAAAGGTCTAAATCGCCGGTGCTAAAATACTTATCGGCATTAGGGTAAAGAGTATCTACCGGACGGTTAGAAGACCAAACAATGCGACTACCGCCCGAAATAAATATGGGATGTAAGTCATCATACGCGTCACTCGTAATCGCCTGAATTTTAGTGTTGAGTATGGTGTAAACAAAAATATCTGACTGCCCATTTTTAGCGGCACTCAGTAAAAACTGTTTGCCATTGGGGGCATATTCTAGAGATATAATTTTATCAAAACGGTAAAAGGGCTTCGTCGTTACCTCCTCTTTTTCACTGTCGTAGATGCTTAATCTAATCCCTCCCTCTTCCTCGGTGATAATAGCTAAATTGGTGTTATTTGGATGCCAAGCAAGAAGGGGGTAGCTATAGTCTGTGTTTTGAGCAATGCGATAGCCTCCGCCGTATACTTTCTCTTTTTTTCCAGTCTGTCTGTCGTAAACGTAAATCTTGTATTTGGAAAAACGTCGATCCACATAACTTATATAGCGTCCATCGGCACTAGAGACTATACGCGTAATTTCGTGGTTCTTTCGGCCTCTTAAAAAGCTTGATTTCTTTTTCAGCTTCACCTTTTGCGTCTGAGCATAGCGCTCGGCATAAAAGGCTTTCCAGTCTTCAGTAATTTCATCCAGCTCCTTGCCTAAAATATACAAGAAGCCACTTTCTATATCGCGGTTTACCACTGACATATACACAATATTACGAATGATCTTATCCCCATAAGTCTGCGCAATAAAATACCAAAACGAATGACCAGCATAGCGCGCGTCTAACTGGGTGAGGGAGTTTATTCTTTTATATTGATCGCTATAAAAGCCGTCGCGGACCTTAATATCTACATCACTATTCCAGTTATCCCCCATATAAGAAATGAGGCCTTCCATATACCAAGAAGGGAGGTTTAACAAAGCTGAGTTGGCGAGGGACTGGGTAAAGCTTCCGTAAAGAAAATTACTCAAGACCACTTCCGTAAGACCCATTCTGAGTGTTTTCTCAAGATTTTGGTAGTTGCCGTCGAAATAAACAAAGAGCCGACTCCCACTAATACGGGTTACTCCCCCGGTATTATAGTCGTCTTCCTCATTGCTATTTACATTACTCTGTTTGAGGTCGGAAAGATTATTAAAAACCAAAATCTGCACACGCTCATCTAGCGGAGCATCTAAATAAGATTCTATACGAGGAAGGTTTTTATGGGTGAGGCGTGCCACATTTTCCGCTAATTCTTCATTACCACGGTAGAAATAAACATCAAAGGCCTCAAAGCGTAGAAATATCCAATCAAAGTCATTAAATTGAACCCGATTTTTTCCGTATTCTTGCCGTATCCCGTAGTAAAACTGCGCGCTTATTTGCTGGCTAGCGAAAAAGCACAGCAAGAAGCTTAGACGGAAGAGGATATTAGAATATTTTTTTTTCAAGTTATTTTATATCGGGGCACGTTGCGAAAACGTGGATTAATCAATTAAATTTCAAAAGCATGCGCATGACGAAGATAAGTACTCTACTCAAAAAGACCACCTTTTGTTTAATCTTCCTTATCCCTTTTTTAGGCAGTGCTCAATTTACTTATAAAGTTAAAACGTCTAACAACATCCTTCCGGTTGGTTCTTTCGTTCCAAATAGTACAGAAATTGACTATTCCCCCATATTAGAGGCGGAAGAAATGCCGCACCCTAATGCACATCTCGATCGTGAAATAGCCAATAAAAGAAAGGCAGAACGTTCGGGCACGCCTCAATTTAAGAATAACCCTAATCTAAGGCTTTCTAAAACTACTCCTAAGCCACAAGTACTAGACAGTTTAAATGGCAATAATTACAGCGGTTCTGTACCTAATGATGATGATTTCGCCATTGGCCGCAATCAACAAATATTAAGAGTCCGCAATTCTACCATTGGCGCCTATGACTATGTAAAAGATAGTCTCCTTTATGAATTAACTCTTTTTCGTTTTTACCGTCCCAGCCAGTTTTTACCAGGCAGTAAATACGACCCCAGAGCCATTTATGATCCCGAATCAGATCGCTTTATTGTGCTTTACCTCAGCGGTAATACTTGGGAAAACAGCACCATTATTATTGGCTTTTCTAAGAGTAATGATTTAACAGATGGCTTCAATATTTATAGAATAAATGGCAATCCTCTTAATGATAGTACTTGGAGTGATTATCCCCATATTACCATAAATAAAGATGACCTCTTTATTACGATGAACACCTTTTACAATGGTTCTACCAACAATAGTGGTTATGTGCGTACTACCATTCGTCAAATTGACAAACAAGCTGGTTATGATTCTCTCGCTTTAACGGAGCATTATTATTATAACCTACAATACGGCAATAAGAACTTATTTAGTTTTACCGGAATTGATAATGGTACCGACCTTTTACCAGCCCCCTCCTACTTTTTGGGCAGCCGCGCCTTAGACACGATAAACGACAGTATTTTTGTGGCTAAAATTGATGATAAAGCAACGGGCAACCCCCTATTAACTTTAGAAGCTTATACCACCGAAACCAATTACGGTTTACCTCCATCTGCCCGACAGAAAAATAACCATACCTTCGACTGTAACGATTGCAGAATTCAAGGGGGCTTTATGTGGAACCAGAGAATACAGTATGTAGGGAATACGATAACGCCTACTGGAAACGCTGGTTTTTACCACGGCATAATTGACTTACGAGAGCCCGATAAAACCAACACCTATTTTAAAATTATCAATCTCGACCCAGTTGACGTAGGCTACCCACAAGTTACTTTCACTGGTAAATCTGGTGCTGAAGTAGAGTCTATTCTAACTTTTAACCATTCTGGCGACAGCCTAAATGCAGGCTTCTCTGCTATCTTTTTTGATAACGATTCTAGCTACAGCGAAAGACAGCAAATTGTGGAAGGTGGAGATTATATTGATATTATTGCCAGCGGTGGAAACCGACTTTACGAGCGCTGGGGAGACTATACCGGCAATCAGCTTTCTTACGGCGACACCGGAACTATTTGGGCTGCTGGTTACGAAGCGAGCCCTCAGGGACAACCGCTTACTGTATTAGCCAAATTGCGCAGTCCCAACTGGAACCAAACGCCCATTAGCGATATCGGCATTAAAGAAAAAGAACTCCCAAAATTAAGCTTAAGCCCTAATCCCAGCATAGATTGGTTTAAGGTACAGGTTGACCAAGAGAAAGAAGGCCTATTAGAGTTTAGCTTGTATCAAGTAGATGGCAAAAATGACCGCCTTTTTCAGGTACAAGAGCTAGCCTTACCTGGTGTAAATAGTTTCCGCTTTCGTACCGATAGATTGGCCACTGGTCTCTATATTTTAAAAATCACCAATGCCCAAGGTGAATTAATTGGTCAGGAAAAAGTGATTATTAAGTAAGGGTGATTCTAATCTAATTTAAATCCTGCAAAACAAAAAAGAGGACTCAGTTGAGTCCTCTTTTTTGTTTGACAATAATGTTACCGGCAATAAGCCTGAAGCTTGATTTACAATTTCTCGGCCAAAGCCAACATTTTTGTCTCTACCGCTTCACTATCCCATATTTCGTGGATGTTAGGCATGGCCATAATCTCCGCCATTAAGGCATCTTGCTTTCTACCCAAAGCTATCGCTTCCGAATAGCGAATATCAGCAGAGAAGGTTACCAAAGAATAAAGCGGCGTCCACTTATTCGGATACTTTTTAGAAAACTTGGCTTCAATCTTCTTTTGCAGCAAAAAGTCTGCATCGCCAGTTAAATCGCGCATTTCTACGAAATTTCGCATGGCCAAATCAGCAATTGCGTCACCATCTGGTTTACGCTCCGTTTCATAGGCTTTAAAAAGAGCATCCCAATCGTCGCCGTGCTCGTCCATTAAACGACTCAGTACCGTGCAATCTTCAAAACCGCTATTCATTCCCTGTCCGTAAAAAGGAACAATTGCATGACTAGCATCGCCAATCAGGGCTACTTTTCCGTTGCGCGTCCAAGGAAAACAGCGCACTATCAGTAAAGAAGCATTGGGATTTGTTTCCCACTCTTTATCAAAATCAGGCATTAAAGCCAAAGCATCAGCAAAAGTCTCTTCAAAAAAGCGACGGGCCTTTGCGGTTGTATCTAAGCTTTCAAAAGAGGGATCTCCTTCAAAAGGGAAAAATAAAGTACAGGTAAAACTGGCATCGGGATTAGGGAGTGCGATAAGCATGTAATTTCCGCGTGGCCAAATGTGCAGAGCATTTTTCTCCATTAAGAACTCCCCCTCTGCACCGGGGGGAATAGTTAACTCCTTGTAGCCATGCTCAATATACTCTTGCGAATAACTAAAGCGATCGGTCCGCACCATGGCACTGCGCACGGCACTATAGGCACCGTCGGCACCAAATAAAAGATCTGCTTCTACTTCACGGCTTTCGCCAGATGGGTTTTCAAAACGAGCCGAGGCCAACTCTAAGTCAATCGCTTTGCAACGTTGCTCGAAATGTATATCCACGCCACTAGCTTCTGCTTCATCCATTAGCATGGCATTTAGCCCCGAGCGCGAAACTGAATTAATAGCCTGGCCTTCCTTTCCATAAGGCTGAAAAGATAAATTCCCTTCTTTATCGTGCATTACCCGGCGACGCATAGGTATCGACATCTGATCTAAAACCTTCTGATCGAGACCAACCCCCGCTAAGGCTTTTAATCCGCGATCACTGAGCGCCAAGTTAATGGAGCGCCCGCCTCCGTAATTTGCGGTACGAGCATCAGCACGACCCTCGTAAATATCTACTTTATGTCCGCGCTTGGCCAAATAAATTGAAAGCAAAGAACCTACTAAACCAGCTCCTGCCACGGATATATTTTTCTTTTCCATATTAATCTTTTAAAAATTTCTCTAGTAATTGCCCAAACTCGTAAATATCTGTAAATGAGTTATATAATGGCACCGGGGCCAAACGAATAACGTCTGGCTCACGCCAATCTGCAATCACCCCATTCGCACTTAGTTTATTAAAGACATCCTTGCCTTTAGAAGGAATAATTACCGATAACTGACTTCCTCTGCGATGCTCTTCTGGGGGAGTAATTACCTTTAAATCTACCCCCGTATTTTTGCGCACTTCCATTACCACTTGTTCTAGATAAGCCGTTAATTTAAGCGCTTTGTTGCGTAATTGTTCCATGCCTACTTCGGCAAAAAGCTCTAAGCTCGCCAAGAGTGGTGTCATTGCTAGAACCGGTGCATTGCTAAGTTGCCATGCTTCGGCGGTAGGAATAGGAATAAACTCATCGGGCATCTCAAAACGATTTGCTTTATCGTGACCCCACCAGCCTTCAAAACGCGGTATATCTTTTTGCCCGTGGTGTTTCTCGTGAATAAATGCGCCGGAAACCCCACCTGGGCCAGAGTTTAAGTATTTATATCCGCACCATGCAGCAAAATCCACATTCCATTCGTGTAATTGCATGGGCACATTTCCCGCCGCATGCGCTAAATCCCAGCCCACTATTGCGCCTGCTCTTTTACCAGCATCGGTAATGCGTGGCATATCGAACCACTGTCCGGTATAATAATTTACGCCACCAATCATCACCAAAGCCAACTCGTCTTTATTCGCATCAATTGCTTCGATGATGCGATCTTCGTCTATTAGCTCCGTTTCTGGATCTGGCATAACCTCAATTAAATGCTCATCTGGCGAAAGACCGTGAAAACGCAATTGACTTTTTAGAGCATATTGATCGCTAGGAAAAGCTTTGCCTTCGCATAATATTTTCGTGCGTTTGCCTTGCGGGCGATAAAAACTCACCATTAATAGGTGCAGGTTGGTGGTTAAACCGTTCATTGCTACTACTTCCGTAGATTTTGCTCCTACAACCTTAGCGAGCTTATCACTAAAATTCTCATGATAAGACAACCATGGGCGACGCGCTTCCATGTGACCTTCGACTCCGTATTTATGCCAATCTTCCAGTTCTTCAAGAATAAACTCTTTCGTTTTACGTGCCTGCAAACCAAGTGAGTTCCCCGTGAAATAAAGGGTTTCCTTGCCTTGGTGGCTAGGAAATAAAAACTGCGAACGATATTTATGTAAGGGATCTTGTTGATCTGCTTCTAGAGCGCCGGAGGCAGTATTGGAATATGTCATAGTAATTTTTTTTTCAAATTAGAAAGTGCTTGAAGCTAGGTGAGCGATTTGACTAAAAATGAGCATAATTATCGGAATGGACTCAATCCAAAAGTTTACCTGAAACTCGCTGCGATTTGTTTTTAAAGCTCTTATCAACCGAATACCTATCTCTAAGGCTAAAAATAGGGCTAGACTATGCGACCAGTGTTGCCCGTAAAAAAAGAATTGCAGTAAAACCCAAACCTGATAAGAGAACAAGGCGATTACCGACAAAGCAATAGAATTAGCGGGACCAAAAACCTGCGGGACCGTGCGCATTGATTTCTCATCTCTCGCCAAATCTCGAATATCAAAAGGAATAGTTAGGCCCATGATAAGTAGGGTCCGAAAAATAAACTCTCCTGCAAAAAAGCCTCGATCAACTGCCCCTTGCATCCAATAAGGAATGGCAAAAGTTAAATAGGCCCATGATCCGGCTATTAAAAATAGTTTGACGCCAGGCATCCTGCGTAAGCTGCTAAAAGTACGGTTGGGATAAGGAAAAGCTAAAGGATATAAAAGGGCAATTATTAGGGCTGGAAAGAGATAGTATAATAAGGTAAGTGAGCCCAAAAGAAACAATAAGGTTATAGCGGGAATGCCGGCAAAAAAGGCCAGACTAAAAGCAGTCCAATCGATGGGCGGTGAAACATCCTCGGTATTTTTTTTCTCCAAATAATTATTTAAGGATTTTACCCAATGCATATAGTTATAGGCACTCATGGTAGCAAAGAGAATGAAGGTAATGTAGAGTAGATAATCTAAGCTAAGTTCTTGCCCAAAACTAAGATAGGTTAAAGCGGCTGCGGCGATGCCCACCCAAAAGTTAGAACTATATATGGTACTTATAAATTTCAATAAAATGGACGCTTATATTGGTTGGGCAAAATTATGCTTAAAGTGCGAAACATAAGAACAGGCTATGTGTTACTTTTGTGCGAATATTCACAATTTATTTCGATTCGGATATGAATACTGATTCTTTTGCCTACCGACACATTGGACCTCGTGAGAGTGATTTGGAAGAAATGCTAAAAGTGGTTGGGGCAAGTTCAATAGAACAATTGATTAGCGAAACTATTCCAGAGGGCATACGCCTGAAGGAAGAACTAAACCTCAGTCCCGCTATGACTGAGAACGAATTCCTTAATCACATTCGTGATTTGGCGAGAAAAAATAAGGTGTTTAAATCCTACATTGGATTAGGTTATCACCCTACTATTTTGCCAGGAGTAGTACAAAGAAACATTTTAGAAAACCCAGGTTGGTATACGGCCTACACACCTTACCAAGCGGAAATCGCGCAAGGTAGGTTGGAAGCTTTATTAAACTTCCAAACCATGGTAAGTGATCTTACCGGTTTACCGCTAGCCAATGCCAGCTTACTAGATGAGGCAACAGCCGCTGCTGAAGCGATGGCTATGTTTTATTCTGGTCGCAGCCGAGATAAGAAAAAAGCAGGCGCGAACAAGTTTTTTGTGTCCTTCCACTGTTTGCATCAAAACATTGAATTGATAAAAACCCGTTCTGAGCCATTAGGCATTGATTTGGTAATTGGCGATCACCGCGATATCAATTTATCAGATGACTATTTTGGTGCTCTAATTCAGTATCCTGCGGCAGACGGCGAAATCTTCAACTATGAGGAATTCATGACCAATGCCCAAGCTCACAATGTAGAAGTAGCGGTAGCGGCCGACATTATGAGTTTAGCGCTTTTAACTCCTCCGGGAGAATGGGGTGCCAGTGCAGTAGTAGGAACTACCCAACGCTTTGGAATTCCTTTAGGCTTTGGTGGACCACATGCGGCTTATTTTGCTACTACCGAAAATTACAAACGCTTAATTCCAGGACGAATCATTGGCCAGACCATTGACAAGGAAGGAAATAGAGCTTTGAGAATGGCTTTACAAACCAGAGAGCAGCACATTAAGCGCGATAAGGCAACCTCTAATATATGTACAGCCCAAGTTTTATTGGCAGTAATGGCCGGCGCTTATGCGGCTTACCACGGACCAAAAGGTTTATATAATATTGCTAGTAAAATTCATTTTCACACGGTCACTTTAAGCGAGGGCTTAAATCGCTTAGGCTACAATCAAGTAAATGATAACTTCTTTGATACTCTACGTATTGAGTTAGGCCAAGTAGATAAAGAAGAAATTCGCCGCAGAGCGATTGAACAAGAAATCAACCTACGTTATATAAGTGGGCACGAGATAGGCATCTCCCTTAACGAGACCACTAATTTGGAAGCGGTAGAGGAATTGCTAGCCATCTTTGCGGAAGCAAAAGAAATTAATGACCCTAGCCCAAAACTGCTAGAGGTAAATGTTATTCCCCACGACTTAAAGAGAACCAGTAGCTATTTAGAGCACCCCGTATTTAATCGCTATCACAGCGAAACAGATATGATGCGTTATTTAAAATCTTTAGAACGCAAAGATTTATCGCTTAACCATAGTATGATTGCTTTAGGCTCTTGTACCATGAAATTGAATGCAGCTACCGAGATGATTCCATTAAGTTGGCCACTTTGGGCGAACATACACCCATTTGCCCCGAGTGATCAAACCATCGGTTACCGGGAAATGATTTCAAACTTAGAGCGTGACTTATCGGAAATCACCGGTTTCCATTCGATGAGTATGCAACCAAACAGTGGTGCTCAGGGAGAGTATGCTGGTTTAATGGTGATTCGCGCTTATCATCATTCGCGTGGTGATGACCAACGTAATATTGCTATCATCCCTAGTTCAGCGCATGGTACCAACCCAGCGTCCGCTGTTATGGCAGGCATGAAGGTGGTAGTAACTAAATGCGACGATAACGGTAACATTGATGTGGATGACTTACTGGAGAAAGCAGAAAAATACAAGGACAATCTCGCTGCTTTAATGATTACCTACCCTTCTACCCACGGGGTATTTGAGGAGAGAGTGAAAGAAATTACGCAAATCATACACGATTTCGGTGGTCAGGTATATATGGATGGTGCCAATATGAACGCTCAGGTTGGTTTAACTAGCCCGGGGGAAATTGGTGCCGATGTTTGTCACTTAAACCTGCATAAAACATTTGCCATACCACATGGCGGTGGTGGTCCTGGCATGGGTCCTATCGGCGTGGCCGAACATTTGACTCAGTTTTTACCGGGTCATCCTTTCGTAAAAACCGGGGGGAAACACCCTATTTCACCTATTTCTGCTGCACCTTATGGTAGCGGATTGATTTTGATAATAAGCTATGGCTATATAAAAATGCTTGGTGCGGAGGGTTTAAGAAACAGTACTGAGTACGCAATTTTAAATGCCAATTATCTAAAAGAGCGTTTACATGGATCTTTTGAGGTGCTATATACCAATGAAAAAAATCGCGCAGCGCACGAAATGATTATTGACTGCCGTCCTTTTAAAAAGGAAGCAGCTATTGAAGTAACTGACATCGCCAAACGCTTAATGGATTATGGCTACCATGCGCCAACTGTTTCATTCCCTGTAGCAGGAACGGTAATGATTGAACCGACCGAAAGCGAAAGTAAAGATGAGCTGGATCGCTTTGTAAATGCGATGATTAGCATTCGCAAGGAGATTGCTGAGATTGGTGATGGTTTAGAAGATCAAGAAAACAATCCCTTAAAGAATGCACCGCATACCATGCAATTAGTAACGGCAGATAAATGGGACCTTCCATACAGCCGACAAAAAGCTGCTTTCCCATTAGACTATTTGCACAGCAATAAGTTTTGGCCTTCTATTAGAAGGGTTGATGACGCCTATGGTGATAGAAATTTAATCTGCACCTGTGAGCCAATCGAGAGCTATATGGAAGCGGAGGCTTAATAATTATAATCTATACTTTAAAAAGGAAGCTCAAGATGGGCTTCCTTTTTTGTTGTCCATAAGTAAAACTTTAGTTACTTTTGTTAATCAAGTGTTAACACGATAACCCTTAATTCAAAAACATGAAGAAAACAGCTATTCTATTTTTTAGCTTAGTTTCTGCAGTTGCGGTAAACGCACAAGGTCTACCACAAGTAGATCCTGTACTAGAACCACAAGATGCACCCGCTAAGCACGCAATTAAATCCGCTCAGGCGGACAACGGAGCTTCTACAACCGTATGGAGCGAAGATTTCGCAAACGGCCTACCTGCAGGCTGGAGCCAAATTGGTACACCAGCAACAGCACAGTGGGAGTACCGCGGTCCTAGCACCACGCCGAACAATACCCAAGGTTCAAGAGGTGCTTTTTCAGGAATTAACAACACCCCTCCGACAAATGATCCACTAGCGTCTACTTCGACTGCTAATGGCTTTATGATTTTCGATTCAGATTATCTTGACAATTCAGGATCTTCTGCGACAATGGGAATGGGAATTGCTCCTGCTCCACACACTGGCCGTTTATTCACAGATACTATTGATTTAACAATGTATCCACAGATTGAATTGGCTTTTGAAACTTACGCTCGTCGTTTCTTTTCAGACTGGTTCGTAGCTTTCTCAATTGACGGTGGTGTAACTTATAGTGACACCGTAGAGTTCTTTTCTGATGCAGCAGTGCCAGTTAATGCCTCTACCCTTAACGGTCAAGAAGGTGTAGCTAATGTATCTAGTATCATTGGTGGACAAGCCAATGTAGTAATGCAATTTATCTACGACGGCACCCCAGGTAACGCTAATGGTAGTGGTTATTACTACTGGATGCTTGACGACATCGAGTTACGTACTCCTCCAGCGAAGCAAATGTACTTTACCACTTGGAACGGAGCTCCAGAGCACGATATGATTTACAACAGCAATGGTGCTGAGTACCCTAAGTACGGTATCATGAATATCAATCAAATCGTTCCAGTTGAATTTGACGCAAACTTTTTAAACTACGGTACTGAGACGCAAACTAACGCAACACTTGATGTTGAAATTTGGGATATTACTTCAGGAGCACCTAGCTTAGTAACTACTTTAAGCGCCTTAGGTTGTCCTACTTTAGCTAGTGGTGATACTTGTAATTACAATGATCTTACCACTCCTACTTGGACTCCACCAGCGCAGCAAGCTTCTTACTTATTAGTTTACAAAGCGGTTTCTGATTCAATTACTAGTGCTTTAACTACCGAAACTGATACCTTTAGTTTCTATGTTAATGACAATCTTTATTCTCCAGATCGTAACAATATTGACAATTATGTAGGTACCAACTCGGCTACCAACGACATCATTGCCATGGGTGTTATGTATTCTTTAGAAAATGAAGATCCTAATAATTCAGGTTCTGGTCTTGTTTACATTAACGGAGTAAATATCGAATTAAGTGCTGCTACAGATAGCACTGCAGATATTGAAATCGCATTCTACGACACTACTGGTTTTGCATTTAATGCAGGTTTCCCAGCTGGTGCTTCTGCCGCTTTCCGTAAATCGTTTACTTTAAATGGCAGTCTTGTTGGTGGAAGTGCAAATTTCGATCTTAGAACCAACCTTATGCCTTTAGCTCTGCCAGCTAATACTTACCTAATGATTGTAAACTTTTTCCCGAACGTAACTGACGGTGTTATTCGTATTGCAAATGATGCCTCTTACGATCAGCCGGGATTATCAACTGTAATGCAGTTGGGAGATGGTAACTGGTACGGTGGATTTACATCAAATGTTCACGAAGGAACTTTCATTCGTTTGGACGTTGCTGAGTATGACTCTACTAGTTCTATTTCAGAATCTGAATTAGCTGGTTTCAGCGTATATCCAGTACCAAGTAATGGAACTGGTTATGTAGAATTCGACAATGGTGGTGACTATACTATCACTATTTTAGACATGATTGGTAAGCCAATCTTCACTAGAAATGAGTCTGTAAACTCTAACGAGCGTATTGACTTTGATATTGCTAACTACCCAGCAGGGGTTTATTTAGTAAATATTAAAGGTGAAGACACTGATAAGACAGTTAAGATTACTGTACAGTAAGAAATACCTTTCTTAATAAATTGAAAGCCGCTCCTCTGGAGCGGCTTTTTTTTTGAATCTACTTTTAGGGTTCTTTAAGGCCCTTAGGCTGCCCTGCGAAACACACAATCAGCTTAGACCAAGAGTGTTCTAATATCATGCTTTAAACACAGTAATTGAAAGAGGAAGCTACACTATACCTTATCCCCCTAAGGGACTCTGCTAATTTTTTTAATGACCTAAGCACTTGTTTTGATAGTGACAGTAGACAAGTGGCTGAAGCAGGCCTTAGTATTTACCCGAAGCCCTCTGATGACGCGGGTGAACTTACTCTCAAAAAGGGTGGCACTTAAAGCTTAAGGCTATGTTCAATGACGTACAAACTACTTTTAGACGAAGATTTAGCATACAAATAATTTTGGATTTATACAGCTACAAAGCAGGATTCCACTTGCTGTAAATACCATGAGAGTTTGGTGATTTCATTCCATTGCAAGAACAAAAAAACTCTAATTCAATTTTCCCAAAAGCGGCTTTTAATGGAGCGGCTTTTTTCAGAGCTTTTCCTTAATTTTTTGGAATAGGCGCGAGCTAAAGACAAAATCCACTATCTCAGGGTTTTCAGTTTCCAGAATTTCATCGCCGGTTCCTTCCCATGCTTTCTTACCGTTTAAGAGGTAAAGAATATTGTCCCCAATCTCGATTACAGAGTTCATATCATGTGTGTTTATCACCGTAGTGATATTAAACTCTTGGGTGATCTCCCGCAATAGACGGTCAATCACTACCGCAGTTTTTGGATCTAGGCCTGAATTAGGCTCATCACAAAAAAGGTATTTCGGGTTCATGCTAATGGCACGGGCAATGGCCACACGCTTTTGCATACCTCCCGATAACTCAGAAGGAAATTGTTTGTGCACATTGGGCAAATTCACTCTTTTAAGACAAAAATCTGCTCGGTCACGTTTCTCCGAAAGGGACATACCGCTAAACATGCTTAAAGCAAAAGTTACGTTTTCTTCAATGGTAAGCGAATCGAATAAGGCATTGCCTTGAAACACCATGCCCATTTCTGTACGAAGAGCCTTGCGTTCTTTATCGGTAAGCTTTCCCAATTGGCGTCCGTCATAAATGATTTCCCCTTGGTCAATTTCATGCAAACCCACTAAGCTTTTAAGAAATACCGTTTTACCAGAGCCACTCTTACCAATTATCAAATTGGTTTTACCCTGATGAAAATTAGAATCTATCCCTTTGAGTATTTTACTATCGCCAAAGGCCTTGTGTATGTGGTTTACCTCTATCATTAAACAAGTAATAATTGGGTGAGTATATAATTTGAAATAATGATTGCCACCGAGCTGCTAACTACAGCTTTGGTAGAGTTAATCCCCACTTCAATGGCCCCTCCTTTAACAAAATAACCATAATAGGCAGAGATGGTCACAATTAAAAAAGCAAAAACAAAAGACTTTATTAAGGCATAGGTAATGTGATAGGGAGCGAAATCTACTGTTAGTCCATAAACGTAATCATTCACAGTCATCACTCCGCCCAAAGAGGCAAAGTAGCCTCCTAAAACGCCTAAGAACATGCTAATCACGATAAGAATCGGATTAAAAAACACAAGGGCAAGTACTTTAGGAGCAATAAGGTAAGAAGCAGGGTTAACGCCCATTACTTCCAGAGCGTCTATTTGCTCGGAAACCCGCATACTACCCAAGGTAGAGGCAATATTAGAACCCACTTTTCCTGCTAAAATTAAACTAACAATAGTGGGTGAAAATTCTAAAATGATGCTTTCGCGCGTAGCGATAGCAACATAATAATCTGGCACTAGGGGATCGTCCAGATTAAATGCAGTTTGTATTGTTACTACTGCTCCCACAAAAATTGATATCACGGTAACTAAGCCTAAGCTATTCAAACCCAGCAGTTCCAAGTCACTTACTAGAGCCTTATAATACATTTTACCACTCTCTGGCTTCCGAAAAGTTCGGCCGAGGAGTAAAAAGTACCTACCTAAATCGTTTAACCACTTTAATAAATACATGTCGCGAAAATAAGAGTAATTTTGCGTTAAGCCTCAATAATGAAGAACACGATTCCAATTATTAAAGTTATCCTAATAATAGTGATGCTTAGCTTAGTATGCAATGCTTGCCGCAGTATAGAAAAATGCAACTGTCCGGGCAAGTCTAAGACTATGATGTATTAATGACGGCATATAAGTATAAGGGCCTAGAACCCTATCTCCCGAAAGGTGCATTGACACTGCTAGAACCATTGTTAAACAAATACCCATTGCAGGTTCTAGTTGCCAAACCACGCAGCTCAAAATTTGGTGACTATCGCTTTCCGCAGAAGGGCGGCAATCACCGTATTAGTGTAAATGGCAATCTTAATCCCTATCACTTCCTTATCACTCTTATTCACGAATTTGCCCACCTAGAAGCCTATGCAGTTTATGGGAAAAAGATAAATCCCCACGGGGAAGAGTGGAAAGAAACCTTTCGGCAAAATAGTGCTGTCTTTCTAGAGCAAAGCTTGTTTCCGGCGGATGTAGCGCAAGCTTTCACCAATAGTTTGTTAAAAGGACATGCCAGCTCGGCTAGCAGCTTAGAGCTGATGCGTATTCTTAAAAACTACGACTCCAAAGACAACAGCCTACACCAACATTTAGAGGAACTTGAAGAAGGGGTGCATTTTATATTAAACCAAAAACTCTTCCGCAAAGGAGCTAAAAGCCGTAAACGCTTTAAATGTGAAGAAATTCGCAGTCGCCGTTTCTACATGGTACACCCCTTGGCGGAAGTGACGCTTTATAATTTTAAAAATGACTGAATTGAACAGCAATTACTACTCATCAGATTTTCGTTTAGGAATAGTGGGAGGCGGCCAGCTTGGCAAAATGCTACTGACCGAAACACAGCGCTTAGATATCAAAACGAAGATATTAGACCCCGCTGACAATGCCCCTTCGCGTGTGGGTTCGAAAGAATTTGAGCAAGGCTCATTGCAAGATTACGATACGGTTTATAATTTTGGTAAAGACTGTGATGTTATTACCATCGAAATTGAGAATGTAAACACTGAAGCGCTTGCACAATTAGAAAAAGAAGGCAAGAAGGTGTTTCCCCAAGCAGCCATTATCGACCTCATTAAGAATAAAATTACCCAAAAAGAATTTTACGCTAAGGAAGGAATTCCCACCGCTGATTTTAAAACCTTTACCAATAAAGCAGCCTTAACTCAGGCTTGTGAAGGACATTCTCAAAGCATGCCTTTTGTTTGGAAAGTTGCCACGGGTGGTTTTGACGGCCGCGGAGTTTCGGTAATTCGCAGTCTGAGTGATTTAAATGACCTGCCCGATGCCCCTTGCCTATCGGAAGACTTAATTCCTTTCGAAAAGGAGATCGCGGTAATCGTCGCTCGTTCCGAAAAAGGTGAAATGAAGGCTTTCCCCACGGTGGAAATGGATTTTCACCCTACTGCTAATTTAGTGGAGTTCGTGTTTAGCCCGGGTAATCTCAGCACAGAAGTTAGTGATGCCGCCCAAGAGCTAGCAAAAAAAATTGCCGAGAAATTAGCCCTAGTAGGAATTCTCGCAGTAGAAATGTTTCTTACCAAGAGTGGGGATTTACTAATAAATGAGGTTGCTCCCCGCGTTCACAACAGCGGACACCTTAGCATTGAAGGCAATATTTGCTCTCAGTTTGAACAACATTTAAGGGCCATTTTAAATTTACCCTTGGGAGATAGCCAAACTATTCAACCTGCGGTAATGGTTAACTTAGTAGGCGAAGAGGATCATACAGGCCCCGTTAAATACCAGGGTATCGAAGAACTAATGGCCATGTCTGGTGTGTATATTCACCTCTACGGCAAGGCTGAAACCCGTCCCTTTCGGAAGATGGGACATGTAACGATTATCGCTCCGACTTTAGAAGAAGCGAGAAGCAAAGCAAAAATTGTAAAAGAAACTATTAAGGTTATAAGTTTATGAGCGCAGTAGTAAGCATCATTATGGGTAGCAATTCTGATCTACCCGTTATGCAAGAGGCCATTGATATCCTCAAAGAATTAAAAGTGGAGACCGAAGTAAAAATCGTTTCTGCCCACCGTACTCCTCAATTAATGTTCGACTTCGCCCAGAATGCGCATACACGTGGGATTAAAACCATAATTGCTGGGGCTGGCGGCGCGGCGCATCTACCTGGCATGGTGGCATCTCTTTCGCCTTTACCCGTTATCGGCGTTCCCGTTAAAAGTCGCAATTCTATCGATGGCTGGGATTCGGTATTATCCATCTTACAAATGCCTGGTGGGGTACCGGTTGCTACGGTTGCCCTAGATGGTGCTAAAAATGCTGGTATTCTGGCAGCGCAAATAGTTGCTACTAGTAACGCGGACTTACTTGACCGCATCATTGCCTACAAAAAAGGTTTAGGAGAAAAGGTAATTGCCGCCGGTAAAGATTTAAAGTACTAAACCTATTTAGAGTTGAGGCGGATCGAACCAATCGATCTCTTCTTCCTCTTCTTCTTCGACTAATTCCTCAATAATAGCAGGAACTGGTGCGGGCGGAGGCGGTGGTGGTGGAGCCATAAAATTATTTACGACTAACTTAGAATTGATTTTAGCGTCTAAGTCTGACTGTAAGCCAAGAGGTAATGCAACATATTCTTGCTGATAGTAACGTCTGGCTAAAATGTTTCGATAATCAGAAATACCCTTAAGCACTTCTGCAAGTGCCATAACAACATTAGCATTGGCTATAGAATCAAAAGAAAACTTAATTACACCTTTACTAAGGTAGCCGGCGGTATTAGAGTAATTGGCAGAGATCGAATCGGCCAACCAAACTTCGCTCTCTGGGTTTTCTAAGAATTCGAATACTAAACTTCATATGTCGTTAAGCCTTGCCGGCTCCGACCCTATCAGCACCATACCGCTACCATTCGTAATAATCAGTTGGTAGTTTTTAGCAAGATGGTCTCCGGGTAAACCTTGCTCAACAGGTTGATTATCTCTTTTTTCTAAAAAATCTTTTAAAAGATTCTCAAGCTCTGTATTAGACTTTAAGTCCAGTGCCTTAGTTAGAAATTCTCGCCGGCTTTGCCTTTCACCACTTTGGGCCTGAGCAATATTTAAGCTGGCAAAAATCATCGTTACAGTAAAACAAAACACAAGCCTTAATGAGCTTCCCAAATGGCCTTTTGCAAGATTCGGTGTAGCCATTTTAAAGATTCTTTAATAAGGACATTAAAGGCTCTTTCTTACGATTAGCCACGGGTATGCGACTACCATCTTCTAAAATTAGATAACCGCCGTCTGTTTGCACGTATTTCTTAAGGAAATTAACGTTTACCAAATGTGATTTGTGAATGCGGAAAAAGGAATAGCCCTCTAGCATAGAGTCAAATTCCTTAAGGGTTTTTGAGGCTAAAAGATTTTTTTCACCGTTGATAAAAAAGGTGGTGTAGTTGCTGCTGCTTTCCAGGCGAATTATATCCGATAGGCGAATCACATGCATCCCCTCTGAAGTAGGAATTACGATTTTTTTAGGACTATCAGAAGCCTGGCGGATGTTTTCTACCAATACATTAAAACTCGCGGATCGCTTGGGTAGACCTTTATTGTCTTCCACTTTTCGAACTGCTCTTACCAACTCTTCCGGATCAACGGGTTTCAATAAATAATCGAGCGCACTAAATTTTATGGCCTGAATGGCAAACTCATCGTGCGCGGTTATGAATACTACTGCAGGCTGCTTCACTCCTTCTGCCGAAAGGTGCTCCAATAAATCAAAGCCACTTTCGCCTGCTAGATCAATATCTAAAAACATTAAATCCGCTTCGTGAGCAGCAAGTAGACTTTGGCCTTCCGCTACACTAGAACCCATTCCCACGATTTCTACTTCCGGACAAAAGAGATCTAATTTCCCTTTTAAAGATTCCTGAGAATTCTTTTCATCGTCGATTATAATAGCTTGTAACATTTTTAAATATTTTGAATTGGTAGTTTAATAATAACTTTGGTTCCGCAAGCATTGCCATTTACATCGGTCTTATCGATAATTTTTAAAACTACTTCACCTTTTATTGATCGTTGCAATAATGCAATTCTGTCTTTATTTATTTGGGTTGCCATACTGCGGTGGCCCTTTGTGCTCAGTTCAGACTTTTTTGCTGACCGCCCCACTCCATTGTCATCTATGATACAGCATAAATTATCGCCTTCTACTTTAAAACTAATTTTGAGAAGGCCCGGTTTTTTAAGCGGTTTCAAACCATGCAAAATGGCGTTTTCAACATGAGGCTGAATCAACATGGGAGGCAGCCCCACATCATAGTCAATATCCTCATCCAGTTCTAGCTCGTATTCAAATTTGTCATTGAATCTTAATTTTTCAAGCTCAAGGTAGTTTTTAAGAATGGAAAGCTCCGTTTCTACAGGATGAACATGCTCCATTGATGATTCAAGGGTTAACCTCATCAATTTTGCGAAATTGTTCAAGTAACGTACCGCCTGCTTCGCATCCTTTACAAAGATAAAGCTGCTAATACTATCCAAAGCATTAAAAATAAAATGTGGGTTCATTTGCAAGCGCAGTGCCTTGCGCTCCATATCCAAAAGCTCATTCTCTAAGCTTAAGCGCTGCTGTGTTTTTAGCAAACGATCTCTTATTACTAAGATGGTTAAAGCCAAAATGCTTAAAGTTATCGCTCCAATAAACCACCAAGTACGCCAATAGGCTTCCTTAATTTCGAATTTATACTCTTGAGATAAACCCGGCCAGGGTTGCCACGCATAGCGGCTTTGTAACTCGAAGGTATAATTTCCTGCCGCGAGATCTGGATAAATAGACTCACCAAAATTAGCTACATAATTCCAAGCGCTTGAAAGCCCTAGAAGTCGATAACGATACTGAATAAACTCCTGGCGATAAAGATTTTTACTGCCGTAATAAAGTCTTAGATAATTGTGATTATAAGGTAAATCTAGTCCCAGTGGTAAATTATCGAAAGCGACCGTATCAGTGGCAAACTGCAATAAGGTTTCATTGGTGTTTTGCAACCTACTAATTGAATGTAAGCAAGCACTCTTCGATAACTCTGTTTGGAGATTTAAGATTTCTAAGTTGAGCATAAATAGTCCTTTGCTACTCGCGTAAACTATACCTTCTTCATTGGTGTGACTGCCATTTAAACTGGCATTTGCTTTCAGAAAGTGCAAATTAAGCGGGGTGCGACTTTGCTTTGAAAGTGAAAGTTCCCTATAATTGACAATACCCTTATTGGTCCCGAGCCAGATTTCACCGCGCCACTTTTGGATGTCGCGTATTTCTGCGAAATCTAAATCACGCAAATTATAATGGTAGGAATTCTTACTGCGCAAATCAAATAGTCCGTCGCTGGGAGTGCCAATTAAAAGCCGATCCCCCGGAAGGGCTAAAAATGCGCTGAAGTTGAGGCTATCTAAACTTAGCCCTCCCCATTTCCGAAAGGCTTTCCACGTCCCAGCCTTTAAGCGCCACAATCCTTCGGTGTAAGAGGCAAACCAGAGCGCGCCGTCAACATCTTCTTTTATTGAAAAAACTGTCGCCCGTGCCAAGTCCTCTTCCTGACTAATATTATTAAATCGACCATTAGTGTAGCGATAAATTCCGTCCCCAGCTCCTAGCCAGAGATCTTTATCACTGGCATATAAAGCAAAAACGAAACCATTTAGGCCCAGTTTCTCCATCGATCCTCTGGCTAGATCATAACGATAAAGCCCTGCCTCAGTACCGACGTAAATATCATTTTTGAAAGCCGCTAGGCTGAGAATAAAGCCTAAATCAAAGCTCTTAATTAACTGAAAGTTTGCATCGTATACTTCTAAGCCTCTTTCTGTGCCAGCATAGTATTTATCCTTAAATTTATAGCTACAAAAAACTCCAAACTCCGAATCAAGCTTAAAGCTAGCTAAATCTTCAAGCTTCATCAAGCCTTCGCGCAGAATTAAATACACCACCCCGTTAGAGCTGATAAAAACATCCTTTATATCAGAAGGCACAATACGCTCCGTGTAAGGAATTTTGATGCTGTCGCCGGCAACACTCAGGTGTAAATCTTTCTCACCGACGTAAATGTGGAAGGGACCATTTTGTGAATAGGATTGAATGTGGTTTGAGTCGCTTAGACCCCGACCCATGCTAAATTGTGGATCAATATAAGCGGTGTCGTTAACAATTATACTATAGCCATTCGCTTTCGCAAGAAAGCTATTCACTTGTTTCTTCGTATTATACCAACTCCCTTCTGCTTGCCGCCAAAGGTCTTGGCCGCTCTGCAAGAAAAGCAGACCTTCAAAAAAAGTGAAATTATCAATTTTGGCTACGGGTATTGCAATTGATTCAAGCGAATCAACGGCCAGAGAGAATAATCCCGAATTCAGCAAAAGGTAGTGCTGTCTAAACACTTTTAATTGCTTAATCACAGCACCTTCTGGCAAAGGATACTCCTTGATAGATAGCCCATCATAATTCCACAAGCGCCGGCCATTATGAAACCATACGTGGCCGCTGGAATCACATTGAACGTCTAACAGCACCGGGAAGTCCTCCAAACCATAGTTTTCATAGCTCCTACCGTCGTAGCGCAATAAACCCGCTCCTTCAGAAGCCATCCAAATATAACCATCCTTACCTTCAGCAATGGCATTAATTACCCTACTAGGCAAGCCCTCTTCTAAGTCTATTTTATTAAAACTGTAGTCTTGCGCTAAGCATGGTAAAACGCTTATTAAAAGTGTAAGTATGTAAGCGGCCTTTTTGATAGTCTTAATTCTATTTAGCTTTAATGCTGGAGGGGAGAAAATTACTGAATTTATCTCCCATGGAAAGAATAATCTTTTTAACGTTTTTAATTCCCTTTTGCCTTTGCGGACAAAACGCAATGGATCAGAAGCCAGATGCTAGCTCTTTGGCTCTCGGTGGCGCTGGTTTAGCGCGTATAGATTCGTGGAGCAGCCACAACAACCCCGCTGCTTTAGCTTTTTTAAAGGAAGACTTTATATGTAGCTCACACCGTCAAGTATTAGGCTTGAGGGCACTGCAACGATCTGCTTTTAGCGCAAATTTTAAAAGTTTTGGCAGGCAAATAGCAATCAACCTAGAATACTACGGCTTCCAGTACTATAATCAAAGTAAGCTTATGCTAGCTTACGGCCAGAAGATTAGTAAAAGTATTTCCCTCGGGCTCCGACTAGGGTCAGAAGCTTATTATATAGAAGCGGGCAGTAGTGGCTGGCTGCCTTCCACCGAATTTTTTCTTTTTGGAAAAAGCGGTACAAAATTGCAATACGGCCTTGCTCTCAAAAACCCCTTCTCGCGCAAGCTTTCACATAATTTACACTTAAAACCTAGTAGCTATTCTGTGGGTTTGCTCTATCAATTTAAAAAGGAACTCAATTTTTCTTTAGAAGTGGAAAGCGCCTGGAGGGAATCTATCCTCCTCATGTCTGGCTTGGAATATCATATCAGTGAAGCGCTATATTTAAGGCTTGGAGGACAATATCGAGAAAAAGTCAACTTCAGTGCTGGTGCAGGCTTAGTATTGCAGAAGTTCAGACTAAACCTTGCTTATTTACAATCATCTGCTTGGGGTTCAGAAATGTGTTTGGACTTAAGTTTTCAATTCTGATGCTTAGCAGGTTTTTACGACTTCTATTCGCCCTTGGTTTTTCACTTAGCTCACTAGCACAAGAAAACCCTAGTGAAAACCAAGCACTATGGGAAGAACAGTTGAGCGAGAGCCCAGAAGCTAACTTCGACCTTTATCAATGGGCTGAACAATATTCCCTTTTTGAAGAGAACAAGCAAGCCCTTAACTTTACTAGTCAGGAAGTTCTACTGAGTTTACCTTACTTAGATATTTTTAAGGTTAATAATATCCTACAACATATTGAGCATACTGGGCCTATTCTCAGTGCCCAAGAACTCGAAACCATTAAAGGAATTGACAGTAGCACTGTCCAGCTCTTGTTGCGTGACTTTAGGCTCACCGCTAGAAACACTAGAGAAAAAATTCCTTGGCGGCAGGTGCTAAAATACGGCCGCCATCAGTTAATGCTACGCAGCACATTAGGTCTAGAAAAGAGGGCTGGTTATCTGAAACCACCCGAAGAAGGTGGCTTTACCGGAAGCCGTTTAGACCAACTCATTCGCTATAAGTTTCGCTATAGCGATAATTTACAAGCCGCCTTTAATCTTCAAAAAGATGCCGGAGAAGAGTGGCAACAGCAAGGTGAAAATTTAGGCTTCGATTATTTTAGTGGCCACCTTGCCTTGCGGAATTACGGTTTTATTGAAGAGTTAATACTCGGTGACTTTAATGCTGAATTTGGTCAAGGAATGGCAGTCTGGTCGAGCATGAGTTTAGGTCGTTCCTTCTCCTCGGTAGACATCAAGCGCTATGGCCGGGGAGTTAGCCCTTACGCAGGTAGTGATGAAAACCGCTTTTACCGTGGCTTAGCAACTAGCCTTAAATGGCAAAAGTTGCGCTTAGATTTTTTCCTTTCCCACAAAAAAATAGACGGTAGACTTTCCTCTAACCTAGACAATGATAGCGTTTTTACCGAAAGCTTGGGAGGAAATGGACTTTATCGCACTCTAAGTGAAAAAGGTAAAAAGGACCGCAATGCCTTAAGCAGTATTGGCAGCAGACTAGAGTTTAAGGGGTCTCAGATAGACTTAGGAATAAATTATCGTTCAGAAAGATTAAAAGTTCCTTTAGCAAAATCTGGGCGCATCTATCAAATGAAGAACTTCAGTGGAAAAAAGCTTCAGAACCTCAGCTTGGACTGGAATTATATTTATCGCAGTTTAAACCTCTTTGGCGAGATTGCATTAGATGCGCAGAATGACCTTGCTTATTCTTGGGGTTTACAGAGTATTTTGCTTGATAAGCTTCGATTTAGCTATCATTTTCGCAAGCTGGGTACTGACTATCAAAGTATTTGGAACGCGCCTTTTGCGGATAAAGGTCAGGCCGGTGAAAAGGGGCACTATATCGGCATTGATTGGCAAATTAACCGCAGGCTTAATTATAATGGATTTTATGATCAACACGAGTTTCGTTGGATCACCTACCGAGAAATTAGCCCTAGTAGCGGATTTGACCTAAGACATAACTTCAATTATCGGCTCGCTTATAAGCAAGAGGCCAATATGCGCCTAAGCTATACACAGCGAGAGTCTGCTACTGGTGTAGATGGAAAGTTAATGCACCAAAAGAACAAACAGCTTCAATTACGCCTGCAATTAGAAGATAAAAAGTCAAGGAAACTAGAAAGCAAAACCACCTTTCAATTAAAAGCCGTGGGCCTCGGTTCTGATAATAAAAGTAATGGCTTTATGATTGCACAAGACTTTCGTCATAAGCTAAAAAATAATCGACTAAAAATAAGCTACCGCCTAGCCTTCATAAATAGTCCTAACTATGAAAGTAGGTTATATAGCTATGAAAGAGATTTATATTTAAGCTTTTCCATCCCTGCTTATTACGGCGAAAGTATGCGTTGTTTTATTCTAGCAGACTGGCAAGTTACCCCATGGTTGAAGGTTCAATCCAAATATGCATTGACCTATTTTAACGATTCTGAAAGCATAAGTTCTGGTCTGAATGAAATAAGAGGGCCCATAAGGTCCGATGTGAGGATGCAAATTATCCTGAAATTATAAACTCTTTAAGAACCAAAGTGTACAGCCTGGATGCCCGAAATCTGTTAGCGGCTGGGCTAACTCCTCAAACCCTTGTCTTTGATAAATTCGTACGGCTTCTTTAAACTCAGGGAGGCTTTCAATATATACTTCAGAAAAACCTAGATTCTTTGCTGATGCGAGGCACTTTTCCATCAAAGCTTTACCCAGACCAAGACCTCTACCTTTACTATGAATATAATACTTCACCAGCTCTACGCAGTTGGGGTTTAGGCCTTCAGTAGGGAAAATACCGCAACAGCCCATTATCTCGCCCTTTAATTCGACTAACCAAAGTGCTGATTTTTTTACTTGAAACAATTCATATAAATGATCAGTAGTAGGGTCTGAGTATACGGTACCCTTCTTCTCGGCTGAATATTCAATAAAAATGCCACGGATAATTTCTGCCAACCTTTGATTATCCTCAGGGCTAACAGGTCGTATAGTGAAGTGTGCTTCTTGCAATTAGGCTGTATTATTTAATCATTAACGAATATCGTTTACCTTTATATTAGATGGTATTCCGCGAGGAAATCTAGCGTATGGTGACAGCTCATCAATTTTAAAATCACTTTCCTCGCTGCGGCTTCTCCTTAAGACATAGCCTTGAACAAAACTAGTTGCAATTAAATTAATTGGAGCGGAAATAATGCTAACCATGCCATGAGAGGCTGAAAGCAAGGTTATAGCTGGAATAGTCCAAAATCTTGTATTCGGCTTGGCATAGTATAAGCTGTAAGCGTCTACCCTGTGTCGGTGAATACCCATGCAGATAGTATCTGCTTCAGCCTGATAAACTAAGAGGTAAAGTGAGTCGCTATCTATGGCAATAAGCTCACCCTGCCGTTCTGTTGCACTTGAGATATTGGCCTCTTGCTTTTCCCAGACTCTGATGAATGAACCGTGTTCAGTTTTATCAAATTCAGACTGATCTTCTAAATGCTGGTAATAGCTGCAGCTTGTAATCGAGAAGCTAAAAAGTAGGAGTAATATTTGATTCGTTCTCATTTTATTGACACTTTTTTAGATTCAACTTGGGAAGACCAAAAAACATCCTCCATTACCATTTCGTATTCCTTATAAGCCTCTGCTTCTTTTCGCAGGTAGCGCTTTGGGTGATTCATCATCTGATTAAGCTTGAGCAGGTTTTTATCGCCGAGCCACTCTTTTCTCATCCACTCCATATAATAGCCCTTGCTGTATAAGTGCAGCGCATATTTTTGATTAGGGTCTGGCAGGTGATATTCCATTTCAAAATAATCGCCTGGCATTGAAATCAAGTGTTTTGCCGTGTCGAGCAATTGCTCTTTAGCAAAGAGGTGATTTCCACCATTTTTCTTTACCCGCTGCGGCTTTAATTTAAGTGGTTTTAGTTCTTTATCTAAGCTAGCTAATGCAACATAGTCTAAGCGCCACAAACCTTTATTCATTAACAGTTTTATACGAACATTATCCGCGTCAGCAAGATTTTTCAAGGTTACTATCTGACGGTTCATGGCAATGGGACCCGTCTCATATAGAGCACCCTGCAACTCCCATTCTTGCCTATTTTCATTCCATAAGTGTACTTCTAGTTCACCTAGTTGAGATTTTAGGCCATTGTCCAACTGCGAATACAAATCTTTCTCACGTTCAATTTTCGCAAAAATGTCAGATACCTCGTCTCCCATATAAGCCATGGCACTATAAATAAAATAGGTGGTCATTAAAGATTGTCTAAAATCGAGTAGCAGAGCTTTATCTCCTTTTAGTTTAGTGGTCGAAAACTCCAAAATTAACTCCTCCTTAGATGCTAAATTATCGGGGTCAGCTGCAGAAAAGTATTCCTGCTTATCACTTTCTAAAAGCGGTTTTAAGATGTCTTTTCCGGCAACCTCAGCTGCAAGGGGTGGGGTTTGAAGTGAGCTGCTGAAGAACCTCTTATCCCGAGTCATTAAAGCCTCTTGTCCCTTATTAATTGGTAAAGCCCACAGCTCTACTGCCTTTAAACAATGCGTCTCTTGCGCCTCATTTTTCATAATGAGCTTAAAGTTTTCAGACTGGGTTGTAGTCATTAAGTCGTCTACATCACCGTATTCTAGCGAAGGCGCAATGGCATTGGAAAAGCCTTCTCCCTTTGCGGTGAAGACCGTTCCGTCCTCAGTATAAAAAGTGGGACAAGAACCAAAGCAAGCCTTAGGGTTAGCTATACAAGCAATAGTAGCAGCTACATTAAGAATCGCTAAAGGAACCAGGGCCATCAGGCCGTCTGCCAACTCGAGGTCCTGATTCATTTCATAGATTAATACACTATCCATGGCCAATTGTAAATCACCCTTCTTAATAACCTTACGATTATAATCGAAACGTTCACCTATTCCGGAAACTGTGCCGGCCACGGTATCAATCTCCCAGTTTTGATAAATAAACACTAAGTCACCTCCTTTTAGATGAGCTTTTAAGGCCGGTTGTTTTTTTACTTGTCGAGATTTGCTAATAAAATCTCCCGCTTTTTCGTACTGAAAGCGGGGCACTGATGGCCCCTTGCATGATTGAATAAGCAAGGCAATTAGCAAGAAGAAAATTGTTATTACTTTTCGCATATTAAAAGGTCTTTATGGTTTTACAGCGTAAAACTATTAATGTTTTGCCAAGAATTTCCATCCGAATCACTTTTTAAACACTTAAATGAAACTGACCCTATACTTTTTGCTGTCCGGCTTCTTGATACAAGCGCAAGACCATGATTCGCTTATTATAGCCGATAACTTCAATTTCAGATTGGAGCTTAATCGCGAATTTGCCGATAGCCTTGATTCGCCCCTAATAGAGATCGATCGACTGGCATTTGAAAAGATTAATTTTTTTGATTTTGATTTAGATTATGCGGTAATGGCAAAAATTGAATTAATAGACACCGCTAAGCCCTTTTCGATGGCTACCACCACGGGCAGGCCCGCCATTTACCAAAAATATGCTTTGCTAAGTTTTAAGCTTAGAGGCAAAAATCATCGGCTATATGTTTACGAGAGTCATCGATTAAAAACGGTTAAAGGTTACGAAGACTACCTATTTCTCCCTTTTAGCGACGAAAGTAATGGGGGTGAAAGTTATGGCGGTGGTAGATTTATAAGTTTACGTAAAGTGAAGAGCGACAGTATCTTAGTAGACTTCAACCAAGCTTATAACCCTTACTGCGCTTACAACCACAAGTACTCTTGCCCGATACCTCCTAAAGAAAACCATTTGAAAATTAAAGTATTAGCAGGGGTAAAAGCACCGAGTGAGCATTAATATTAACCGGTTATTAAACATTGCCTAAAGAATAAAGACTTGTACTACAAATAATTAACCGACCTTTGCGCCGTAATTATCAAATATATTTTTTTTGACCACATTTAAATCACTAGGTTTATCTGAACCTATCCTAAAAGCTCTTGCAGATTTAGGATTTGAAGAACCTAGCGCCATTCAGGCACAAGCCATCCCCGAACTATTAAGTGATTCGCGCGACCTCATCGGTTTGGCGCAAACAGGCACGGGTAAAACGGCCGCATTTGGCCTTCCTCTTTTAGAAAGAGTTGACTCTGAGTATCCCCATACGCAAGCATTAATTCTAGCGCCAACGCGTGAATTAGGGCAGCAGATTGCAGGACAATTAGAACTTTTTGGAAAATATCAGCCAAAAATAAACATGCTTGCCGTTTATGGTGGAGCTCCCATTTCTAACCAAATGAGAACTTTACGCAATAAGCCACAGCACGTAATTATTGCTACTCCAGGAAGATTAATCGATTTAATTAACCGTCGCGCCATTGACTTGAAGTTTTTAGAACTTCTAGTTTTGGATGAAGCAGACGAAATGTTGAACATGGGCTTTAAGGAAGCCTTGGATGAAATTTTGACCTACACTCCTAAAGAAAAAATGACTTGGCTTTTCTCGGCTACTATGCCGAACGAAATTAAAGCCATGGTTAACTCTTACATGAATAACCCGATTAAAATATCGGTAGATACAGCTCAAAGAGTTAACGTAAACATTGAACACCAGTTTGTTAGCGTAAATCACCGTCAAAAAACGGAGGCTCTTAAGCGCTTTATTGATCTTAGTCCAGAATTAAGAGCGGTGGTTTTTTGTCGTACCAAATTAGATACGCAAGGATTAGCCGAAAACTTAATGGAAGAAGGCTACCAAGCAGATTCATTACACGGTGACCTTTCTCAAGCTCAGCGCGACAGAGTAATGAAACGCTTTAAGAGCAATCAGCTACCTATCTTAATTGCTACCGACGTAGCGGCAAGAGGTATTGATGTAAATGACCTTACGCACGTATTCCACTTTGCTTTACCCGACGACGCAGCTTATTATACGCACCGCTCTGGACGTACTGCTAGAGCTGGAAAAAAAGGTATCTCATTAGTTTTTAACGGCCCGAACGATATGTATCGTCTACACCGTCTAGAAAAACAACTGGGCATTAGCTTCGAAAAAGTAGATATCCCTGCAGCAGAAAATATTGCTAAAATTCGCATTTCTAATTGGGCGCAAGAAATTCTGTCGCAACCCATTAAAAAGAAAATGCCGGAAGGCGTTTTAGAAGAGGTTGAACTTTTATGGGGCAATCTTTCTAAAGAAGAGATTATCGCTAAAATTTTAGTGAAAGAAGTAGATAAGTTAAACCTCAGCGGAGGCGAAGACTTGAACGCTAAAATGTCATCTGGACGCGGTGGCCGCAGTGGCGGTGGCGGCGGTGACAGAAGACGCAGTGGTGGCGGCGGAAGATCTGGCGGCGGACGCTCAGGTGGTGGACGCTCATCAGGCGGATATCGCGGCGGAGGCGGCGGTGACGGACCTTCTTTCAAAGGCAAGAAAAAACCATATAGCGGAGGCGGAAGTTCTAAGAATCGCGGACGCTCTTAAAGCATATGAATTTTAATACTAAGTGAAGCTGATCTGAAGAAATTTAGGTCAGCTTTTTTATTTTAAAACCCGCCAACTTGAGATCATCCCAAAAAGTAGGATAACTCTTATTTACCACAGACGGATCTTCTAAAATTATCGGCTGAATTAAGGCCAAAGGCGCTAAGGCCATTGCCATACGATGATCTTTATAGGTTTTAAATTCCGCCTGCTGCCAGGCTTTTGCTGCCTTGGTTTGCCGCAAGTAATCTTCACCTATTTCCAAGTCAACCCCTACTTTAAGCAGTTCATCTTTTAAAGCCGCTAGTCGATCCGTTTCTTTAATGCGCAAGGTTTGTAAACCCTTGATGTACGCTTTCGGCAAAACTGCTGCGGCCGCCACAGCAAAGCTTTGCGCTAGATCGGGGTTTTGCACTAAGTTTAGTTCTAAGCTCTTTAAAGGCATACTTGTTTTGGACAGCCGAAATCCTGGGCCAATAAAATGCGCATCTACGCCCAGTGGAGCAAAAAGATTGGCAACAATAGAATCGCCTTGTAAACTAAACTGCCTAAAACCGGGCAAGTAAACTTCTGCCTTTTTCGCGAAAAGGGTAATCAAAAACCAATAACTCGCGGCGGACCAATCCCCTTCTACTTTAAAAACCGACTCTAAAGGTTTGCCAATCTTATGGGGTTTCACTTTAATTTCATCGCCTAAAACAACCACTTCTAATCCCAAGCGACGCATAATATTGGCGGTCAAATGGATATAGGGTGCAGAGACTGAAAACCCCTGCAAACGTAAAATTAAGTCCTCCTTTAAAAGCGGTGCAATCATCATAAGGGCACTGATAAATTGACTACTTATGCGGCCATCAATACTATATTCGCCTCCCTTCAGTTCGGCACCCTTAATCTTTAGAGGCGGAAAACCTTCTTCCCGTAAATACTTAATTTCAGCACCCATCTGCCGGAGAGCGGAAACCAAAAGACCAATGGGACGCTCACGCATCCGGGCACAGCCATCTAAAGTCCACTCGCCTTCTTTCTGAGCGGCTAAAAAAGCACAGAGAAAACGCATGGCCGTGCCAGCATCTTCCACCTGCAGCTCACTTTTGGTTTGGAAATCTTGTAAACAGCGCGCTAACACTTGACTGTCGTTACTACTTGAGGCACCCGTTATTTTTAAGGACGGGAAGTAAAGTTCTTTAAGAATGAGGACACGATTGGTTTCACTTTTACTGCCGGGAATCTGTGGGCGGGCACGAATTACCTTCGTAGGATGGCTAATTTCAATCCGCTCCATTCACCAATTTTTTATAGCTATCCCAAATAGCATTAAAGTCTACTGCGCAGTTATACTCGGCTTTACCCACCCTTTTCAGCAAGACCATGTTTATGACTTCACCGCGATTTTTTTTATCGCCTAAAATCAATTTCTTAAAAGGCTCTTGCTCTATTTGGAAGCTGGGCCATCGGTAGGCTTTAGCTAAAAATTCTTGTATTTCCTTCGCTGGTGCAGATGGGAAATTAAGATTTTGCACGGAAAGCTCTAAAGCCACTGCCATCCCCAAAGCTACACAGTGGCCATGGCTTAGGGGCGCTTCACGCAGATGGCTATAGCTTTCTAAGGCGTGACCAAAAGTGTGGCCGAAGTTTAATTTTTTCCGATTGCCCTTTTCAAGGGGATCACTCAGTACTATTTCTTCTTTTATCGCCACGCTGGCTTGAATTTGCTCCAAATTCGGCAGAGGGCGAAGTGGGTCTAAATTTTTAATGTCATTAAAATGTTCGGGCGATGCTATTAAACCGTGTTTTAACATTTCGGCCCAACCCGATAGCAACTCTTCATTGTTTAGAGTTTCTAAAAAGTCTGGCACAATGCCTACCAATTGCGCATCTGCGAAAGCACCAATACGATTTTTAAAAGCGCCGAAATTGATACCCGTTTTTGCCCCAACCGAAGCATCTACCATAGCTAGCAAAGAGGTAGGGAAATTAACGAAGCTAATGCCGCGCATAAAAGTAGCCGCCAGAAAGCCGCCCAAGTCGCTTACCACTCCACCTCCCAGATTTAAAACCAAGGAATGACGATCGGCTTCTAAGTCGGAAAGAGAGAGCCACAACTGCTCCAAAACAGATAATGACTTCGTGTCTTCCCCTGCTTCAATTTCTAAAATTTCCAAATCGGGCAAGTTGGAAACTCGCTCTAAAAAAGATGGCAGGCAATCTTCGTGCGTATTCTCATCGCATAAAATAAAAAGCTTACTGAAGTTCTCCTCTTGCAGTAGCGCATCAAATTCGCTAAAAGCCTTATCGCCAAAATAGAGAGCCATCGTATTAATTTAAAGGTGGAAATACCTACAACAAAGGTACAATCTACTATAATACTCTATTTCATATTAAAGTTTTCCTTTTCAAAACTAGCCAGTGCCGGGAGGTCTGAAACTAATATAAAAACAGAAATAGCTTCATAAATAAAGTTTATTAACTAGTCTACAATTGCTTTAGGCACAGATAATTTTTGTGCTTAGCTTAGTGCTTTGATATTAGAAGATACTTTAGAAATTAATCCTCTAACTATCAATAATTTACCTGCACACACCTCTCAAAAACACATTAATAATGGTAGATTTTAACGATACAAAAACGGCCTTCATCCTAAAATCGGATGCGCAGCTTCGCAAAGCCTACTGGCTATTTAAGCTAGTGGCGAATAAAAGTTTGGTTGGCTTAGGGAAAAACGCCTCTAACCTAGCCATTAAATTAGGCTTACCCATCCGTACGGTGGTGAAACAAACCGTTTACGACCAGTTTGTGGGGGGAGAAAGCATTGAAGAATGTGAGCCCATCATTAATAAACTGCACGAACATAATGTCTATTCCCTCCTTGACTATGCCGTTGAAGGAAAAGAGACTGACTCGGATTTTGATAATGCTAAAGACGAAATTGTACAAACCATTAAATATGGTTCAAAGAGAAAGGGCATCCCATATGCTGTATTTAAAGTAACGGCCGTTGCCGCTTTTCCCTTACTAGAGAAATATTCTTCGGGTAAGGCATTTAACGAATTGGAAAGTCGTGCTTGGACCAGAGCCAAAAACCGCATTGAAGAAATCTGTTACACCGCCCATAAATTTGACATGTGCATAATGATTGATGCGGAAGAAAGTTGGATTCAGAAAGCAATAGATGACATGGCTCTAGAAATGATGCAACGTTTCAATAAAAAAGAACCAGTAGTAGTAAACACCTTGCAGATGTACCGGGTAGATCGCCTAGACTTCTTGAAAGACTCTTATCAATTGTCGCAAGACAAGCAATTTAAACTCGGCGCCAAATTAGTGCGTGGGGCTTATATGGAAAAAGAAAGAAAAAGAGCAGAAGAGCAGGGTTATGATGACCCTATTCACAAAGACAAAGATGCCAGCGATAAAAGTTATGATGACGGAATTGATTTTGCTTCAGACCATTACGAAGACTTACTTTTAGTGGCGGGTAGTCATAATGAAGAAAGCGCGGTTAAACTAAGCGAAAAGATGGAGGCCCAAGGCATCCCTCGCAATCATCCCAACATCTGGTTTAGCCAGCTTTATGGCATGAGCGACAACCTCTCTTTTAACCTTGCGGCAGAAGGATACAATGTGGTAAAATACCTTCCCTTCGGACCAGTTAGTGAAACGCTACCCTATTTAATTAGAAGAGCGGAAGAAAACACCAGCGCTGGTGGTCAAAGCAATCGTGAGTTAGGACTGATTCAAAAAGAAATTAAGCGGAGAGGCCTAGAATAAGGTGGGTTCGATTAAAGACGGTTCACTTCTATTATAGTCGCGGTAGAATCGCAGTTTTCTATAGCAAAAACTTTGCTTTTGCTTTCCAGCTCTAGCTGATAGACATTGCAATTCATATCGTTAATAGTACTAGCGCCGAAGTTCACTTTGCCAAATTCTAATGCAAGTGAAAGTCCGCTGGTGTCTTGGCTTGAATCGTCCATTTTCTCCTGCAAATCTGCCGAAAGGCTTATTTCCTTTTTACGCAAGTCCGATAAAACTCTGTCGTTAGGAAAGTAACTGCAGCCGATGTCGCGATCACCGAAAAAGAAGTAAACCATTACTATTCCTAAGCCCATTCCCAAAAAGTAGTACAAGAATTTTCTCCAAAGTTGCATAAGATGTATTCAATTGGACAAAGGTAGAGAGTGAGCGATTAATTTTAGTTAATTCGTACACTATTTAATTTGGGATATGGATTTAGCAAACTTGGAAGCGGGAGATGAGCATTATAAGGCCTACGTGGGCCCTCCTTTAAAATACGATTTACTGGGCGCCTTGCAGTTTACATTACTCTGCGCCGCTGGTTTAAGAGCTGATCATAAACTTTGTGACATTGGTTGTGGCTCTTTAAGGGCGGGTAAAATGCTAATCCCTTATCTAAACCAAGGTCGATATTTCGGCATTGAACCTAATCAATGGTTAATTGACGAAGCCATTAAGGAAGAAATTGGCGCCGACTTAATGCGTATCAAACAGCCGCAGTTTAGTAATGATTCTAACTTTAGACTGGAAAACTTCGAGCAGTCTTTCGACTATTGCATTGCTCAAAGTATTTTTTCACACAGCAGTCTCGCCCAAGTAGATGAATGCCTGGGGCAAGTCGCCCAAAACCTTGCGAAGGACGGCTTCTTTTTAGCCACTTTTATTTGGGGAAAAAATGATTACACTGGCACCGAGTGGGTTTACCCTGGCTGTGTTCAGTTCAAACCTGCAACCATACAAAAGTTAGCTTGGGAAGGTTTTGGTTTAAAGATGCAAACCACTAATTGGCCGCATCCTAATGGACAAAGTTGGGTGTTATTCTATTTCGCTGGTAATGAAGAGCGGGCGCAACAAATTACGCAGTTCAATTTAGCCGCCTACGAAAATGACATGCAGAAGAGCCGGAAAATAAACTCTCTTACCGATAAAGTCTTCTCAAAGTTTAGTCGCGTTCTAAAAAAGTAAATCGCCTTCGGTATAGGCCAAATCAAACCATTCGCCGATAGACTTATTGGTTAAATTTCCTTTATAGAGATAAAGCCCATGGCGGACATTTTTATTGTGGTAGAGTAATTCGTCTAAACCACCTTTTTCTGCAATATTCAAAAGCACGGGCGCCAAAATATTAGAAATAGAAAAGGAGGCGGTTCTGCTTACGCGAGATGCGATATTGGGCACGCAGTAGTGAATAACATCATATTTTCGAAAAACGGGTTGATCGTGACTGGTCAGCTCTGAACTTTCCACGCAACCCCCTTGATCGATACTTACGTCCACAATTACGCTCCCCGCCTTCATATTGCGCACCATTTCGTCGGTAACCACACAGGGGCTGCGTCCGTTATCAGAACGAATAGCGCCAATGGCCACATCACAGCGCATTAAAGCTTTTTCTAGGATTTTCGGTTGGATTACGCAGGTATAAATAGGCATATTATTCAACATGCTCTGCAAGCGGCGTAGTTTGGTAAGTGATTTGTCAAAAACCTTCACGCTAGCACCCAAACCTAAAGCGGTACGGGCCGCAAAGGTGCCCACTGTTCCCGCACCAATAATAACCACTTCCGTGGGAGGCACACCCGAAACACCGCCGAGCATAAAACCTTTGCCATCATTAGCGTTACTAAGGTATTCCGCCGCAATGAGAATAGAAGTGCTCCCCGCTATTTCACTCATGCTGCGCACAACCGGCACAATACCTTCATCATCTTGCATATTCTCGAAGCTAAGGGCCGTAACCCCCTTCTTCATCATTTTTTGAAAGTATTCCTTCGTTTGAGTTTTGAGCTGCAAGGCAGAAATGAGAGTCTGATTTTGCTTCATTAAATCAACTTCCTTCAGAGAAGGGGGTTCAATTTTTAAAATCATATCGGCCTCAAAGGCTTCCTTGGGAGAATAAACAATTTTAGCGCCTGCTTCTGAGTAGTTTTGATCGCTGTAATGCGCACTTTCACCTGCCCCAGTTTCTACTATTACCTCATGGCCATTATCTACCAGCAACTGCGCCGCATCAGGAGTTAAGGCTACCCTTTTTTCCTGCAAGCAAGTTTCTTTGGGAATTGCAATTTGTAATTGTTGTCCAGATTTACGAACCTCTAAAACCTCCTCCTGAGGCATGAGCTCTGCCGATGAAAAACTTAAAAACTCAGGCTTAGACATGCTGATTTCTTATTTGAATGATTCTTTCAGACTGGGGACCCAAACTAATGCTCAGCTCTGACCATTCTGACGGCAGTAAATTACGAATTTTATCTGGCCACTCAATCCAGCAGGGATATCCCGTAAAGAAATACTCTTCTAAGCCCGCCTGAAAAGCTTCCTCCTCGTCCTTAAGACGATAACAATCGAAATGATAAATTGGCTTTTCTTGCGCATCTAAATACTCGTTGACCAATGAAAAAGTGGGGCTAGAAATATCGCTAGCACTAACCCCCAAATGTTTGCAAATGGCACTAATTAAAGTGGTTTTACCCGCTCCCATAGAACCATTTACCAAAACAATTGGATGCTCAATTGCCGCTAATATTGTCGGTACCGCTTCTGCCAAAGCGTCCATATTATTTGCCTCCAAACAAATTTTCATCTGGCAAAAGTAAGCAATGGGCTTGGCTCTGAAAGAGAAATTATCTGAGATAATTTAAGCTTAGTTCATGTTGTTTTAAGAGCGCGACTTTAGGCTGATAAAGGGAATAATCATCTCCTCTAAGGATACCCCCCCGTGCTGGTAAGTATTGCGGTAATACTTAACATAGTGATTGTAATTATTAGGGTAGGCAAAGAATAAATTCTCTTTTGCAAAAAGGTATTCGCTATTAATGTTCTGCTTAGGCAGATGGATATCTTCAGGATTTTTCACCGCATAAACATCTCTGTTTTGGTAGGACATTCCGCGGCCACTTTTATAGCGCAAATTGGTATTTAGGCTTTTGTCACCCACCACTTTCGTGGGATCCCCCACATTAATAGTCCCGTGATCGGTACTTAAAATTACGGGAATCTTTTTCTCCGCTAATTGACGGAGCATATCCAATAAGGGTGAGTTTTTAAACCAACTTAAGGTAAGCGAACGATAAGCTTTATCATTATCGGCGAGCTCGCGAATTACTTTCATGTCAGTTTTAGCGTGTGAAAGCATATCCACAAAATTGTAAACGATCACATTCACATCGTTTTGCATCAAGTTGGAAAGATTATCGCTAAGCTTTTTCCCGTAATTATGATTGGTTACCTTTTCATAACCCACACTTAAGTCACCTAGCCCTAATCGCTTGAGCTGATCTTTAAAGAAGAAATCCTCAAAGTTATTTTTACCCTCATCACTCTCGTTGTCCTCAACCCATTTATCGGGATAGCGTTTCTTTATTTCTGAAGGCATTAAACCTGCAAAAAGGGCATTTCGGGCAAACTGAGTAGCCGTAGGGAGAATACTCCAATAGTTCCGCTCATCTTCTACTCTAAAGTATTTTTCAATTTCGGGTTGTATTACCTTCCATTGATCGTAGCGCAGATTATCAATCACCACAAAAAAGTGACTTTGTTCTTTAGAAAGCTTGGGTTTCACCCATTCCTTCACTAAAGTGTGACTCATTATCGGACTGTCTTCTTTAGCGTCAAAGAAGTCTTCATAATTACGTTCTACAAAACGGAAAAACTGCGCATTGGCCTCTTTCTTTTGTGAAAGGAGAATTTCGTTTAAGCTTTCATCCTCAAGCTTATCTAGCTCAAGCTCCCAGTATACTAGCCTTTTATAGAGAGACTCCCAGCCCTCATAGTCACGTACCATCGCGAGATCCATACCAATCTGCCTAAACTCCTGCTGGTAATTACTAGTAGTTTTCTCGGAAACGAGACGACGGTTATCTAGATGCTTCTTTAAGGTAAGAAGAATCTGATTCGGGTTTACGGGCTTAATAAGGTAATCGGAAATTTGCGAACCAATCGCATCTTCCATAATACTCTCCTCCTCACTTTTAGTAATCATTACTATGGGCAAGGTATTTTGCATTTCCTTAATGCGCTGTAAAGTTTCCAAGCCATCCATACCAGGCATATTCTCATCGAGAAATACCATGTGGTAAGACTTTTTCGCAACCATTTCAATAGCTTCTTCGCCATTATTAATGGTATCTACGGCATAACCTTTCGCTTCAAGAAATAATATATGAGGTTTTAGAAGGTCAATTTCGTCATCAACCCATAAAATTTGAATATTGTCCATACTTTCGTTTTCGGAATTATTTAGGCACGTCCACAATTATACTACAAAAGAAGTGAGCCACACCAATAAGCTGAAGATATTAAACGACCCAATCTACGGGTTCATTACAATACCCAGCGAATTTATTTTCGACATATTAGAACACCCTCATTTTCAGCGCTTGCGCAGGATTTCTCAGTTGGGATTAACCTATTTAGTTTATCCAGGAGCATATCATACGCGGTTTCACCATGCTTTAGGCGCCTTGCATTTGATGCAAAAAGCAGTTTCTATCTTAAAACGTAAAGGCACAGAAATTAGCGCCGAAGAGGAAGAAGCGGTCTATTTAGCCATTTTACTGCATGATATTGGTCACGGTCCTTTCTCCCATGCCTTAGAAAATTCGATTATTCCCAATATCAGTCACGAAGATCTTTCGCTGGAGTTTATGCGTAGCTTAAACGAAGAGTTTGAGGGAAAACTGAACTTAGCCATTGAAATTTTTCAGAATAAATATCATCGCAAATTTTTACATCAATTAATCAGCAGTCAGCTAGACATGGATCGCTTAGACTACTTAAGGCGCGATTGCTTTTATACTGGTGTGAGCGAAGGGAAGGTAAACTCAGAAAGGTTGATTTCCATGCTAAATGTGGCAGAAGACCAAATTGTGGTGGACGCCAAAGGTATTTACAGCGTAGAAAAGTTTATTGTAGCGCGACGCCTAATGTATTGGCAAGTATATCTGCATAAAACGGTTTTAGGCGCAGAATATCTATTGATCCAAATTTTGAAAAGAGCGCGCATGATTTACCAAGAAGGCATGCCAACACCAACGGTACTAAAACCTTTCTTAAGCGGTAATGTGCCTACCAATAAAATTGCTCTAGTTAAATTATACGCCGCTTTAGATGACTATGATATTATGGCGGCAATAAAAGAATGGCGTAATCACGAAGATGCTGCTTTGAGTACTTTATGCCAAAGACTATTGGACCGAAAACTATTGGGAGTGCAAATGGCAAAGGAGCCTTGGGCGGAAGACAAACTAGTGACCTTGCGCCAAAAAGCGGTTAGGGAGCACGGCTACAGCCCCGAAGAAGCAGAGTTTTTAATCTTTCAGCAAGAGATTACCAACAATGCTTACAATTCGGTAAAGGACCGTATTCAGCTGCTCTATAAAGATGGAAGCCTTGTTGACATTGCCGAGGCTGCCGATCAATTAAACATCTCAGCCCTCACCCAGACGGTGGTGAAATATTTTTTATTCGCTCCTAAAGGGATATTAAATGCTTAACAAGCATTATTTGTACTTTTGGCCCAATGGAATTTAGCGCACAACAAATTGCCGATATGCTCGGTGGTACGGTAGATGGAAATCCTGACACTACTGTTACAAATCTTTCAAAAATAGAAGAGGGCAAAGCAGGCACTTTAAGCTTCCTTGCCAATCTTCAATATCAAAAATATATTTACGAAACAGAAGCCTCCATAGTTATTGTAGGCAACAGCTTTAAAGCAGAAAAAGCGCTTAAGCCCACCTTAATTCGGGTGGAAGAACCTTATACTGCCTTTGCCAAATTACTGGAAGCTTATAATAGTCTTCAACACCAGAAAACTGGCATACATGCTCGCGCAGTCATTTCCGAGAGCGCCAGTCTAGGCCAAGATGTTTACATAGGCGCTGGGGTAGTTATTGGCGACGGAGTTAGCATTGGTGATAACACTAAGATTTATGCCAATGCGGTTATTGGGGACAACAGCAACATTGGTGAAAATTGTTTGATTTTTAGCTCTGTTACTATTTACGCGAATAGTCAAATAGGCAATGAAGTAAGCTTACATAGCGGCGTAATAATTGGTGCCGACGGCTTTGGCTTTGCTCCTAAGGGCTCTGGCTACGATAAAGTGGCGCAAATTGGCAATGTTGTAATTGAGGATGGCGTAGAAATCGGAGCGAACACAACGATTGATCGAGCCACCTTAGGTTCCACTATCATTCGCAAAGGAGTGAAGTTGGACAACCTCATTCAAATTGCCCATAATGTAGAAATTGGTGAGAATACGGTTATCGCTTCGCAAAGTGGTGTTGCTGGCTCTAGCAAGGTTGGTAAGAACTGTATGATTGGAGGGCAAGTAGGTATTTCTGGCCATATTAAAATTGGCGATAATGTTAAAATAGCCGCCCAAAGTGGCATCGGCAATAATGTAGCCGACGACAGTATAGTTCAAGGTAGTCCCGCATTTAAAGTCTCTGATTACCAGAAGTCTTATGTTTATTTCCGTAAGTTGCCGAGTCTTATTCGGGACATAGAAAAAAAGTTAAAAAATTAATGAATAGCTATCAAAATAGCATTGCCTCTGAGGCTTCCATTGCAGGCTTCGGTTTGCACACTGGCGAAGAAGTAAGTTTAGTATTTAAACCCGCTGAAGTAGACTTCGGTATTGTTTTTAAAAGGGTAGACATCGAGAACGAGCCTACTATTCCGGCCCATGCCCGTTTTGTAACGCATACCGAAAGGGGGACCACTCTAGAAAACGGAAAGGCGAGCGTTAGTACTGTTGAACACGTATTAGCTGCCCTAACCGGCTTATCCATTGACAATTGCTTAATTGAGGTTAACGGTCCTGAAATGCCGATTATGGATGGCAGTTCCCTGCCTTTTTTAGAAGCTCTAGAAAAAGCGGGCCTAAAAGAACAGGATAAAAAGCGCTCTTACTTTGTAGTAAAAGAGCCAATTCGATTATACGATGAAAAGGATGGCGTAGAAATTATAGCCTTGCCCTCAGAGAATTACGAGGTGTCTGTAATTGTAGATTACGGCACCAAGGTTTTAGGCAGTCAGAATGCCAGCTTAAAAGACCTCAAGGATTTTAAGGAAGAAATTGCTCGCTGTCGCACTTTTAGCTTTTTACATGAATTGGAGTATTTATTAGACAATGGTCTAATAAAAGGAGGAGATCTGAATAATGCAATCGTTTACGTAGACCAAGAGGTGTCGGAAGATAAATTGCAAAAACTTAAGAAAGCCTTTAATAAAGAGAGCGTATCTGTAAAGCCAAACGGTATTTTAGATAATTTAGATTTGCATTATCCCAATGAAGCGGCGCGCCACAAATTACTAGATGTAATTGGCGATTTAAGCCTCGCGGGTAAACCCATTAAAGGAAGAATTATAGCCACAAAACCTGGTCATAAAGCCAATACAAACTTTGCCAAATTATTAGCCCAAAAAATAAAAGACGATATGCGACGCAGCGATGTACCTGAGTACGACCCGAACAAAACACCGGTTTACAACGTAACCCAAATCATGAACATCCTTCCTCACCGCCCGCCATTTTTATTGGTAGACAAGGTGATGGAAATAAGCAAGGAGCATGTAGTAGCCGTTAAGAGTGTTACCATGAATGAGCCCTTCTTTACGGGGCACTTTCCAGGCACACCAGTAATGCCCGGCGTACTGCAAGTAGAAGCTATGGCGCAAGCGGGTGGAATACTCGCTTTAAGCACTGTTCCTGACCCAGAAAACTATCTGACCTATTTTCTAAAAATTGATGGAGTACGCTTCAAGAAACAGGTAGTGCCAGGCGATACCCTTATTTTTCGATTAGAAATGGACGAACCTATTCGCAGGGGAATTGTAAAGATGACTGGCAAGGCTTACGTAGGAGATAATCTGGTATGTGAAGCTTTAATGATGGCACAGATAGTAAAAGAAAAGTAATATGAATCAACCCCTAGCATACGTTCACCCGAGCGCCAAAATTGCACCCACCGTGGTGATAGAGCCTTTTACCACTATTCACAAAAATGTGGTAATTGAAGAAGGATCATGGATTGGTTCGAACGTAACAATAATGGAAGGCGCCCGCATTGGCAAGAATTGCCGCATTTTTCCGGGCGCTGTAATATCCGCCATTCCGCAAGATTTAAAATTTGAAGGCGAAGACAGCACAGTAGAAATAGGTAACAATGTTACTATTCGCGAATTTGTAACCATTAACCGCGGTACTAAAGCCTTGGGCAAAACGGTTATTGGTGCCAATACCTTAATTATGGCTACCACTCACGTGGCTCACGATTGTGTAATAGGCGAAAGCTGTATTATCGTAAATGGTGTTCTTTTAGCGGGTCATGTAGAAATTGCTGACTGGGCTATAATTGGTGGTTTATCTGCGGTACAGCAGTTTACCAAAATTGGTACGCACGCTTTTGTAGGTGGTGGGTCTTTAGTGCGTAAAGATGTTCCTCCCTTTGTAAAAGCAGCTAAAGAGCCAATCTCATATGCAGGTATTAACTCTATTGGCTTGCGCAGAAGGGGTTATACGAACGAGCAGATCAATTCAATTCAAAATATCTACCGTATTCTTTTCCAAAAGAATTACAATGTGAGTCAGGCTTTAGAAATTATAGAAACTGATTTTGAGGCGACCCAAGAAAGAGACGAAATACTCACTTTCATCCGCAGCTCACAAACAGGTATTATGAAAGGTCTTCGTTTGGAATAATGCAGGTAGAGTTTAAGGATGCTCAACGTCGTTTTGGCGCGCAAATAGTTTTTGATAAGCTTAATTTCACTTTTGCGGAAGGATCTAAAACCGCCGTACTGGGTGGCAATGGTAGTGGGAAATCAACCCTACTCAAATGTCTCTACGGAGCTCTTGGACTGAGCGATGGTAAATTAATATACCAGTCTCAAAACAAAGAATTAAAGGCCCAAGAAGCAGTCTACCAGATTAGCTTCTCTGGGCCTTATTTTGAATTAATTGAAGAACTGCCAGCGCAGGAGTTTTTAGAAACCTATCAGCGCTTTCGCAGATTGCTAATTGAACCAGCCGATATTCTTAGTTACGCTTATCTAGCAGACTCCTCCTCCAAAAAAATTAAACAGTTTAGCTCCGGCATGAAACAAAGGCTGCGCTTATCTCTAGCTCTCTTCAGCGCAAGCGAACTGGTAATTTTAGATGAACCTACTGCTAATTTAGACCCCACCGGAATCGCCTGGTACAAAGAGCTTCTCCGCACAAAATTGGGCAATAGAAGCTTAGTAATAGGCTCCAACTTTAGCGAAGACGAAATCTTCCTTTGCGATAAGGAATTAAAGGTAACTGACTTCGCGCCTAGGAGCTAAAAAGCCCCATTTATTAGCGCGTTTATTGACCTAGTCAGGGGCTAAAAATTCTGTTTCACTTTCGCAGTTCAAAAGCTTACTTTTGCAACAGAACAGAATAAAGCTATGGCAGATACTTCAGATATCCGTAATGGATTATGCATTACTTTTAACAATGCACCTCATCAAGTTATTGAATTCTTACACGTAAAACCCGGTAAAGGACCTGCTTTTGTAAGGACCAAATTGCGTAACCTAGATACGGGCAGAATAATTGACAACACCTTTCCTTCTGGAAACAAGTTAGAGGTTATACGTATTGAAAATAGAAATTACCAATTCCTTTACCAAGACCCTACTGGTTGGCACTTTATGAATATGGATGATTTTAACCAAATCACCATTGCTAAGGAGCTTATTAATGCACCCCAGTTTTTATTAGAAGGAATGGAGTGTCAAGTTCTTTTCCATGCGGATGAAGATCGCCCGCTAGTATGCGAATTACCTCAAAAAGTATCCTTGCAAATTACCTATACCGAACCAGGTATTAAAGGCGACACTGCAACAAACACGCTTAAACCTGCCACGGTAGAAACCGGTGCAGAAATTAGAGTACCCTTGTTTATTGGTGACGGTGAAAAAGTGGTTATTGAAACCAGCAGTGGTGCTTATAAAGAACGTCATAAAGACTAAATGGATTTTCCTCAGGTACATAGCCTTAGCGAATTGGCCCTCCTTCTTGACTGCGAATTTGATGGTCCCGCGGATCACCAAGTTTGGGGTTGGAATGAAATCCATCGCGTTAGACCCGGGGATTTAGTTTTTGTAGATCATCCCAAATATTACAATAAAGCCTTACAGTCTGCTGCCACTACCATCTTAATTAATAAAAAAGTCGAGGTGCCCGCTGGTAAAGCTATTCTGATAAGCGAAGATCCCTTCCGGGATTTTAATAAGTTAACCAAGCGTTATCTGCCTTTCAATGCGAGTGAGAATGCCATCCACCCCAGTGCAAAGATTGGTGCAGGAACGGTTATACAACCGGGCGTTTTTATTGGAGAAAATGTTGAAATTGGAGAAAACTGCATCATTCAGGCTAATGTCACTATCTACGATCATTGCCAAATAGGTAACGATGTAATTATTCACGCGAATAGTGTTTTAGGAGCGGATGCCTTTTATTATAAAAAACGTGACACAGGCTTCGACAAGCTTTTAAGTGGCGGCATTGTTGTTTTAGAGGACCGAGTAAATATTGGGGCTTCTTGTACAATAGATCGCGGAGTAAGCGCTGACACCCGTATTGGGTCGGGTACTATTATCGACAATTCCGTGCATATTGGTCACGATACCCTTATTGGCAAAGACTGCTTATTTGCAGCGCAGGTAGGAATTGCTGGATGTGTAGTGATTGAAGATAATGTGACCCTTTGGGGTCAGGTAGGAGTAAGCTCTAATATTACCATTGGTGCTAAAGCAGTAGTGCTGGCTCAGTCAGGTATTTCAAAGTCACTAGAAGGAAACAAAACCTATTTCGGCTACCCAGCTGAAGAAGCTCGCAAGAAGTACCGTGAAATGGCCTCCATTCGCATCCTGCCAAAGATTATCGAGCAATTAACAATTACAGAAAACTAGATCTTAATAGAATCTTTTTCAAGTGATTTACTTAAAATATTGAAAAGGGGTTAAGCATTGGCTTAGCTCCTTTTTTTATGACATCAGATTTAGGGCTTAGTCTTTACGATACTGATCGTAATAAACGATTAAGGCGGTAAAGCCCCACACTGGCAAGGAAGCCTTATCCATATCCAAAAAGTTGTTAAGAAAGCCATGAGTCCAGTAAGTTAAGAGCCCCATTAGAGCGGCGAGAACCAGAGCCTTCTCATTATGATCAGTGAGTTTATGATAGGTTTTAATGCCTCTATAAACGGTGAAGAACACTAAGAGTAAAACCAATAAAAGACCCAATACACCTTGCTCGGCTAAGGGACCGATATACTCGCTGTGAGCATTCCCCATATCACCAGCATTGGTGCTGATAATTGTCTTTTCATTGGGCTTTTGAAAAGGCGCATAAACAAACATATAGGTGCCAGGACCGTAGCCAGCAACTGGTCTTTCTGCAAACATACGAAAGGCAGATTTCCAGCGATTAATGCGCTCCATATTGGAGGCATCAGTAGAAATATTACTAATGGACTCCACGTGTTCCGTGAGGTTATCACTACTGGTGGTATCATTCTTCTCAAACTTCTGCTGAATATCCCCTTTAAAGTAAAGGAGCACACCAAAAAAGGCAATCACCATTAGGTAGAAAAACTCACGTCTTAAGCGAATCCAGATCATAAAACCGGCTAAACCAGCTGCTACCAAGCTAACCCATGCGGCACGCGTATAAGACAGGATAACCCCCAAGAGAAGTATCATTAAAATGGTTCCCGCTAAAACCTTGCGATTCAAACTCCAGTTTATAAAAAAGGTAAAAGCTATAGCAATAGGTATATACATGGATAATACCGCTCCATAAGAGGTGTGCTCTTTAAAAAAGGGAAACATCACCCACACCGAGGCATCTTTAGTAAAGCCCCACTGCGCGTGCACTACTACGGTATAAATAACCACGGCGGAAAGCGGTATTAAATAGAGCCAGAAAAAAAGATACACCTTTTTAGGATCCTTAAATAGCTGCGACATGAAGTAAAAAAACACGGTTACAAACCACAGTCGCGAAAGAAAATACTTGACGGAAACCAAGGGCATCTCGCTGGTAATGGTAGTGACCAACATCCAGAAAAGACTCATTATAAGCACCAGCGAAATAGGGTGCTTCACAATTTTTAAATCAAAATTCCCTCGGTAAATAAGCTTGGCGAAAAAGAGGAGCATGATGCCAAAAAGTAGGGGTTCGGTGGGTAAAGTAAAGCCCACATGCAAGTCGGGGTGGAGATAGAAAATACTGAGCGGTGTACTAAAAATAATAAAGTACAGCACCTTATCTAAAGCCAAAAAGACCAAGGCTAAGATGAGTAAAGCTACCGGAACCAGTAATAACCAATATACCTGACTAACAATAATAAGCACATTGAGCACAGCCATTAACAGCCCTGCTCCCATTACCCATCGATTTGCTTTATTAGCCAGGAAATTATTCAATGACAGAAGTTTACTTACGCGATTTGCTGATCGTATCCCAAATTAAAATAGAAACCAAAGTGAAAGTAAAAGCACCCAACATAGAGAGGGCTACAATTAACCAACGCACGGGATATTTTTTCTTCTCTGCTGGATACGCGTTGTTCACCTTAAAAGTGGCGGGTAAGCTTTCTTCTACGTCTACTTTCGCTTGGTCGTAAGCAGTTTTTAACTTAACCACTTCCTCTTTTAAATAGGTGAGCTGGTCGCGTAATGAAACATAAGTACCACCGTATTTCGCCAATGTATCAAGCTTAGCCTGGATAGCTTTTACTGCGGGTTTGTTTACACCGAGTTCAATTTGTGCGGTTGCTAATTGCTCACTTAACACCGCCGACTGAGTCTCATAATCGTGTACGCCTTTATAACGAAGGTCAGTAAGCGAATCCTCTAAACTTCTCAGGTTGCCTTTTAAAGACTTGTATTCGCGCTCGATAATGGCTAAACCTTGTTGTGCACGCTCTTGCTGAATTCGGTTCTTAACTTTATCCAATTGCACTACGATATCGTTGGCAATAAGAGCAGCCGTATCAGCACTAGCATCTAAAACGCTAATTTCCACACTCATAAACTCGGTACGGCGAAAGGAAATATTAGAACCATAGGTTTCATACAATTCCGTTTTCGCATACTTCCCGTCAGCATCGATATTATAGTGCTCCAAAAGGTTGTACTTCTGAATAATACTATCGCGAATTTCGTCGGTATTTAAAATCTGTAAAAGCTGTTCGGCTTCTTCTTCTTTACCAAATTCCAAAATATCTTGTCCACGCGAGGCAAATTTTTGCGGTAGCAGGGCTTTCGATAAACTGTTGGTGGTAGAAGGGAAAACCGTTACTGTAGATTCGAATTGTGGCTCTATAAAAGCAGGGCCACTGAAAATTGCCGCTAGTACTGCTGCAACTACGGTTACGATTAGTAGAGGCTTACGCCAATTGTATAGGTAAACAATAAGATTAGTAGAATCAAAAACCTGATCGGTGTTCTGAGTATTTTCCGGCATTTTCTGCTATTTAAGGCGGCAAAAATAACAATAAATGCTTGGCCTTAACCTACTTCTGACTAGGCTTTATTAGTTGATAGGCATCTTTTAAAGGCAAAAGCCCCGAAGGGAGTGCTAGAACCGCGATAAAAGCCATTGTAAATAAAGCCTGTTGCCACCAAATTAAGTTTAAATATTGATGCAAGGCTAGGCTCCCTAGCAAGGCAAGTGCCGTATAAACGGATATCCTTAACCAATAAGTTGCACCGTAGTTGAGTTTTAAATTTTTAAAACATAAATACATCTGCACCAGCGCAGCGGAAGATTGTGTTACAACCGTAGCCACCGCCGCACCCAAGGCACCGTAAAAAGGAATCAAGACTAAGTTGAGCAGTACATTTAAAATGAAGCCTACAAAAGCGACTTGGTTTAAAAGCTTCAAATTGCCTTTTGCCGTTAATAAAGTGCCAAAAACGAAAGTGGTGCCAAAAGCAAGGGAGCTAAATAAAAGTGCTTGTAAAACTGGGGCGCTACTCGCACTGTGATTATCGTACAACATGTCCATCAGCTCGGGCGCCGCGAAATAAGCAGAAAGTGAAATAGCTAAGCCCATCACGAAAAGTAAACTGAAGGCTAATCTGCTTAAAGCAGTAACCGATTCCTTGCGCGCCAACATACCCGAAAACATGGGTAAAAGCAAAACGGAAAAAAGGTAGGCCGGTTGATTTATAGCGTCTAACAAACGAAAGGCCTGCGCGTAAATACCATTCTCTAAATCGCCTACCAATTGCTGTAACATTACCGAATCTACCCGGGTGTAAAGCGCCATTAAAAATATAAGCAAAGCGTAAGGGTAACTACTTTTTAAGCGTTGTAAAAAGCCCCTTAACTGCAACTTGGGCATTAGTCCTTTCACTCGGGGGTAGATAAGCAAGAAAGCTAACAAAGCGGCAAGAGCATAACTGAAGGCCTGCAACTTCGCAAAAAGTTGAATACTCATTTCCAAAGTATCACTAAAGTACAGCACATAGCCCGCCATGCCAATCATGAGCAGCTTATCTACCACACTCATTAAGCTGTCGTATTTAAATAACTGCAAACCAGCCAAGTGGGCTCGGAAAAATAAGATTAAAGAAGACAAAGCCTGACCCAAAGCGAGGTAGAGTAAAACCGGCCACTGATTGCCTAAATAGCCCAAAAAGTTACCGAGCACCAGCGCCGCTACCAAGTAAATCGAAGCCAATAAAAGCTTCAATAAAATGAGGTCAGAAAAATGAGAAGCTACCTCTTCGGGCTTTTGCGAGATACTGCGATTACTATAATGCGCTAAACCTAAGTCCAGCACAATATTAATAATCATGCTAAAGCTTAAGACCGCTGCATAATAACCATAAGCCTCTCCCCCCACTCTATTCTGCACTGCGAGGTCGATTCCAAAAATCCACAGGGGCTTTACTAATACATTTACTAGGAGCAGTAAAAATAAACTGCCAACAAATTTCTTTTGCATAATTATCGCAGCGCGAAGGTAATCATTATGGCAGGCTTATCTTTGTAGGGTGAAAATTGCTGTAAATACTCGTTTACTTATCAAGGACAAACTCGATGGCATTGGCTACTTTAGCTATGAGGTTCTATCGCGCTTGGCTCACAACCACCCTGAGGTTCAATGGCTTTTTATTTTCGACCGGCCTTATTACCGCGATTTTATTTTCGCCCCTAATGTTAAGGCAGTGCAGATTGGTCCCCCTTCGCGGCACGCCATATTATGGTGGGTCTGGTTTCAACTCAGCATCCCACTTGTCCTCTGGAAGCATAAAGTAGATTTATTTCTTTCCCCCGATGGCTATATCCCCACCTGGGGCAAGACTCCTTCTTTGCCCGTTATTCACGATATAAATTTCGAACATCAAAATCACAATCTAGACCCCGTATCGGGAGCTTATATGCGCTATTTTTTTCCCCGCTTTGCAGGCAGTGGCAAAAGAATTGCTACCGTCTCTGAGTTTTCTAAAAAGGATATTGCTACTTGTTACTCTATCGATCCCGCTAAGATAGATGTGGTTTACAATGGGGTAAGCGATAAGTTTAAAGCTCTCACCGAGAAGGAAGAAAAAACACAAAAAGAAAAATGGTCTGGCGGCGCTAATTATCTGCTTTTTATTGGTTCACTCAATCCCCGTAAAAATATTGCGGGCATGCTCGAAGCTTATCAGATTTACCGTGAAAGAGGTGGCTCCGCCAAATTTATTCTCGCCGGAGCCAATATGCTGGGAGCGAAAAAAATTGAAAAACAACATTTAAAAAATGCCTATCGCGCTGATATTATTTTTACCGGTCGCTTAAAGGAAAATGAGCTTATCGAGCTATTAGGGGCAGCACAAGCGCTCTGTTTTGTTTCTCATTTTGAGGGATTTGGCATTCCAATATTGGAAGCCTTTAAAAGTGACTGCCCGGTAATTACGGCTAACAATACCGCTATGCCTGAAGTAGCCGGCGATGCGGCCTGGTTGTGCGATTCGCACAATAACGCAGAAATTGCCACCGCCATGCTTCAAAGCGAGAAGGAAGAAATTCGTACTCAATACATACTTAGAGGCCGTGAGCAAGTGAAAAAATTTAGCTGGGAACGCTCAGCCGAAATGATGTGGGAGAGTATTAAAAAATGCTTAGCCCATGACTAGATTAAAAGGCCTTTTGAAAGCTGGACGCTTAGAGGCCGGTTGCGACGAAGCCGGGCGCGGCTGTTTGGCAGGACCCGTTTTTGCCGCCGCTGTTATTCTACCCGCTAATTTTCGCTCCCCCCTTTTAAATGATTCTAAGCAAATCAGCGAAAGCAAACGCTTAGCCCTACGGGAAGTGATTGAGAAGAAAGCCTTGGCTTGGGCCATTGGAGTGGTGGACCATAAGGAGATTGATGCAATTAATATTCTGCAAGCTTCCTTCTTAGCCATGCACAGAGCAGTAGATAAATTAAGCAGTAAACCAGAAATTCTACTGATTGATGGTAATCGTTTTAAGCCTTACGAAGGTATTCCGCATCAATGTGAAATTAAAGGCGATGGCAGAATAAAGAGCATTGCCGCGGCATCTATTCTTGCTAAAACTTACCGCGATGAATATATGGAAAAACTAGCTTTAGAGTTCCCCCATTATGGCTGGCAGAAGAACAAAGGTTATCCTACAAAATTGCATCGTTTAGCCATCAAAGAGCACGGTATCAGCCCCTATCATCGTAAAACTTTTCAGCTCTTAGCGAAGCAAGCTAAAATACCTTTTGATTCGGCTAATCTTTAATACTTTTGCCTAAACTTTCTTTACATGAAACTGCGTCATTTACTTTTTTTAGCAGCAATCCTGTTTGGCCTTTCGTGTAGCACCGAGAAGATCGAAAAGACTAATCTCTACCAGCTTGTTCCCAGCAATACCGTTTGGCTTGCCCACATTAACGACTGGTCAAAAGTGGAAAGAGCCGCGGCGAATTCACGCGTATATCAACATCTTGACAAATTACCTTCTTTACATCAGATTAGTGAAAACTGGCAAACGCTAAAAGAGGTTTTACCGGCAGATAGTATCGAGCGCCTAAAGAGCTTTCCTGATGCCATTTTATGTGAGTCTCTTAGTGGAGCGGAAAAGTATGATTGGCTGCTAATCGCCCCGAAAAGCGATATTGATTTTAAGGATTGGCAAAAACTTTTGGAACCTCATTTTAGCATTAGCAGTAGCGACTATAATGGCCAAGTAATACTGAAGCTTGAAAGCAAATCTGAGCTAGTTTTATACCTTCATTTTAAGAAAGACTACTTACTAATTTCTCCCAGCCGCATTCCCATTGAAAACAGTTTGCGTCAAATTAATGGTGCCAATATTTGGACCGATGACCTGAATTTTAAAAATCTCAGCCAAACCCGCAACAACAATGCAGTTGCTAATATTTTTATTCACCTAGAATTAGCCGACGACTATTTGAAAGCCCTCTATGCTGGTGCAAAATTTGACTACATAAATAATTTAGGCGATTGGGTTATTTTAGACCTTGAAGCAGAGAAAGAAGATCTAATTCTTACCGGTTTAATTAACCACCCTAAAGAAAGCTTTAATTACCCCGAAGTTTTTAGCGAGGTGCACAGCGATAATATTACTGCCGCGCAAATTGTCCCACAAAACTTAGCCAATTGGATTCACCTGAGTGTGGGGAATATTGGACAATATGATCGCAGCTATAAAGCGTATTTGGAAGCACAAGGTCTCTTAGGAAACCATCAAAGTCTAGTGGCCAAACTACCCACGGGAAGTACCGATAAAATACTGGGTGTGGTAGACAATGAAATGGGCGTATTTAGTTCTGGCCGCAGTAATGCGGAAGCTTTTCACTTCGCTTATTTCAACTTTAGAGATGAAGATCTTTGCAAAGAAAGCCTTGGCTCATTAGCGGATAGTAATTTCATTGAGGGTTATCGCGGTCATATTATCAGAAAAATTCAAGCTCTAAACCTTTTACCGCGCCTTTTTGGCCGGCTTTTCGCTGAGATGCATCAACCCTATTACACCGTGTTTGATGACTTCGTGATTTTCGCGGAAGACCAGAATTCTTTAAAGGTTTTACTCAATGATCTTCTAGATGATAAGCGTTTGTATAAATCGCCCTCCTATCAAAAATTGGCCAATCAACTTCCCGGTAAAAGTCATATTCAAATTTTAACCGGTTTCCCAGAATGGTTACCTAATCAATTACCAAAGCTAAAGGAAGAAGCCGCAAAAGAATTGGAAAGCAAGTTGGATAGTTTAAGTGAGATTAAGTGGGGAATTTTACAATTAAGAGCCAAGGATAAAAAAAGCTTCATTAGTGTACAACTGCGTGAGGAAAAGGCCATTATTGAAAAAATCAACCGTCAGTGGACCACCCAATTAGAAGCCAAACCACAAGGGGAACCGCAGTTCCTGAAAAATCACCTTAACCAGAAGTACGACATCGCTTTAAGTGATGAAGATAATAACCTTTATCTCATCTCCCGTAAGGGTGAAGTTTTTTGGAAAAAAGAGCTAGATGGGCCTATAGTAGGCAGCATTAGACAAGTTGACGTTTACCGCAACAATAAATTGCAAATGGTTTTTAATACCGCTACTTCCCTTTATGCGGTAGATAGGCTGGGTAGAGATGTAGAAGGATTTCCGGTAAAATTACCGCAGAAAGCCACTGCACCTTTGGGCGTGTTTAACTACGATGAAGCGCGCAATTACCGTCTGGTTGTTCCTTGCGGTAAAAAGCTACTCAATTACGATGTAACAGGTACCCCGGTAAAAGGCTGGGAGTTTAAAGACGCCGATGCGGATATAATTAGCGAGCCCCAGCATTTTAGTGTAAAAGGTGCAGATATAATAGTTTGCCTTAGCGCCAATGGCAAGCTCTACCAGCTTAATCGCCGTGGCGAGGAGCGCTTTAAAATTGACCAAAAGATTGAAGAGTTAAAGACCAGCTTCTACTTAAAAGAAGGACCGAGCTTAAAGGAATCAGAACTAATTGCCGGCAGTAATTCGGGTAAGATGTACGTGATTAACCCCCAGTCTAAAGTAGATGCCGTTTATTTAGATGAGGGGAATCCTGCCGATCACCTTATTTATTTTCAGGGCCGGTACATATTTAGCAATGATGAAAAGCTTTTTGTGAAGGATGATAAACGACCTTTTAAAGCAAGCTTTGAATCAGACATTGAGCTTAAACCCAAAGCCATGCTGCAAAACAACCGCTTTTATGTGGCCGCTTTCGCAGAAGGCGCAGAGGAAATTCGCCTTTTTAATGAAGAAGGTGAATTGGTAGATGGCTTCCCCGTTTTTGCCCAAGGGCCTTTCGACATGGGATCACTAAACCGCGATAATAACCTCAACATTGTTACCTATAGCAATGATGGCACAGTGATTTGTTACCGCTTGCAGTAATTAACGCAATTCTAAACGCGTCCCAACGGGCGGCTGAACACCGATATTTAAGTTATTACGCTCGTACAATTTTTCGAGGCGCACCCCAAATTTTTGGGAGATGTCATACATACTCTCTCCATCTTGTACGAGGTGAATACGATGTTCGCGGCTAGCACGACGGCGCTTTGGCTGGAGATAGATAATTTGACCATCCTCTAAACTGGCATCGTAACGGAGTTCATTATAATCTAGTAAATCTTCGCCTTTGCAATCGGCAAATTGCGCAAGACTTTCCCAAGTGTCACCACTGCGGGCAATAATATATTTCACCTTATTTGAACTAAGCTTAATTAAATGTTGATCGGCGAAAGCGATAGTTCCCTCTGCAATTTCTGCCTCACTCAACTCCTCAAAATCAATTTGATCAAAACGGCTGAGATCATAGCGCTCAATCAGGTCGATTAGCAGATCGGCGTATTTACGATTGGTGGCATAACCCGCTTTTTTAAGCCCTTTGGCCCAAGCTTCGTAATCGGTTGGCTTCTCCTTAAACAAAGAGGCATAGCGCGAACGCGTACTTAAAAATAAGGAGTGATCGCGGAAGCTCTCTTCGGCCTTAGAGTAGGAACGAAAGCACTCACCTTTTTCATCGTCGTCGGCATAAATCTTATCGCCATCCCATTCGAGGTGGCATTTTATACCAAAGTGATTATTCCCCTCAGTAGCCAGTTTACTCTTGCCGCTAGCAGACTCTAAAATACCCTGCGCCAGAGTAATACTGGCGGGTATTCCATACGCTTTCATTTCAGCTTGAGCTACCGCATGCCATTTTTCTATATACTCCACACTGGGCGATTGCGCCATCAGAGCGCCAGAAAAAATACAGATTAAGGTGATTATTTTAAGCTTCATAATTTATTGTTTCAAGGTTTTTGGCGCGAAGCCGTTTATTCATTCCGCTAATGCCCTGTAAGCCACCACTGTGGAGGGCTAATATTTTAGATCCTGTTGGAAACATACCAATTCTCATATCCTCCAAAACTCCGAAAAACATCTTACCAGTATACACAGGATCTAACTTTAAAGCATATTTAGCCTGAAAAGTATTTAAAAAGCTAACTAAGTCGGGATTAATTTTAGCGTAACCCCCAAAATGGTAGGAATCGCGCAAGATAATTTTCTCCTGCAAACTGCGCAAAGAGACAGACTGAGACTGGTGATTTTCAAAATAAGCTAAGAGCTGGTTAAAAATTGCTGGCTTTAAAAACTGCCCCCCTTTTAGGGCGGGATAAAGTAAAAGTTTTTGCACCCCTTCAGAGGCCAAAACGCCTGCTGCCGTTGTTCCCGTGCCCCCCGCTAGGGCCCAATAATCAAAATGCTCATCTACCTCAGTGGTAATTTCTAAGCAGCCTTTAAGACCTAAGGGTCCTTTACCTCCTTCGGGAATTATAAAAACCCGCGGCATTAAAAGTGCCAGGCTACGCAAAAACTTAGGGTCATCTTTAGTATCGTATTGCTTACGCGAGATGCCTTCAATGCGCATTCCTTTTCTCAAGCAAAATTCTAGGGTAGGGTTATTCTTCATTTCCTCTTCGCCCCGAATAAGAGCGTGGGTAGGTATATTGCAAAGTTCTCCTAAGGCGGCCGTTGCGGCGATGTGGTTAGAAAATGCGCCGCCAAAAGTTAAGATTTCGGTTTTACCACTATTTTCAAAAGCCGCTAAATGATGTTTTAATTTACGCCACTTATTGCCGCTAATTTCAGGATGAATAAGATCATCGCGCTTCACCCAGAGTTCTACTCCATTTCGTTCTAATACAAACTCGAGGCTTGAGGCCTTGGTGTGAATTTCCCACATGGGGGCAAAATTGTCACTTTAAAGCTAATCATACGAAGAGAAAGAAAATAGTTATCCATTGTAGAGTGTTAAATGGAGCTTGGATAAAAACCTAGAGAGTGCTTTAATACCGATCAATTATCTGACTAGGAGTAATGCCGTACTGCTTTTTAAAGTTGGCCGAGAAGGTTTGACTGCTATTATAACCTACTTCTAAACAGACCTCACGAATGGATAAATCACTGGCGGGGTTCGTTAATAAATCGTAAGCTTTGGCCAGACGGACATTGCGTAGATAATCGGAAAATCGCGTTTGTAATTCATCGCTAAAGTGCCTTTGCAGCCAGCGCGGACTTACCTTAAAGCGTTCCGAAAGTTTCTTGATACTAATGGCCTTGTGCAGATTATCTTGCACATAGCTCATCACTTCTTGAAAAAGGCTCAATTCAGTTTCAGTCTTCGTATCGGAGCCCACATCTGCGTAAGCGGAAGTACCTGCTAAAAGAAGCATAGACTTATTAAGGATTTTTAGAACCAGACTTTCCGCTAAAAAGAGATTATGCACATCCTTGTCTAGTGGTAAATAATTTAACTGATTGAAAAGCGCTCCTAAAAACTGATCTTCAGGCCGGTGAACAATCATTTGCTCATTATTTAAGCGTTCGCTGATAACCGAACTACTAGCAAATTTTTGTAAAATCCTTTGCAGCACTTTATCGTTAAAAGAAATATTTAGGGTTTCGTAAGGCTTAGCACATTCTATAAACTGATAACTTAGGTCACTGTTTTGACGATAAATCACAATGGCAGGGGCTTCTACGCGCAGTCCTTCTTGTCCATTACCACGATGAAAATTAAAAGCACCGGTAAATAGACAGCCAACCGTAAAAAGTGGCTCATCTAATTTCAACTCTACGTTAACATCATCTTTTAAGGAGGCTTTGGTCCACTTTATCGTGTAATTACCAATTCCCTGCACCGAGCTTACGTCGATTCGACCGAGCCCCTCCTCTTCGAAAAAGGCGCGATACTCCGATAAAAAAAGATCATTAGCACTTTTAAAAGCCTCTCTGTGCAAAGTGTTTTTCCGGAGCACTCCTGAATATTCCTCCCAACTCAAACTCTTCATTAACTAAGCTAATTTTACTAAGTTTCTCAAAGGTAGAAGAATAAGTACCACCGCAATGGACAATACGCCTCTAATCAATATTGTATTTTTGCAAAAAAAATAAATGCCTCAGTTAGATCCTGAAGATTTTTACTATTCTGATGAAGGTTTTATTGTTTTCACGAAACAGTACCATCTAAAACGAGGTTATTGTTGTCAAAGTGGTTGCAAGCATTGCCCCTACGGATTTGATAAACGAACAGGAACATTTAAAAAATAATTTATGCCCTCCAGCACAGTACTAAATTTTAAAGAAGCCATTTTACAAGGAATTCCAGCAGAATTACCAGCCAAGAAAAATCCCGATCCGCAGCTTAGCCACGCCCCTAAACGCAAAGACATTCTTTCATTAGAAGAAAAGGAATTGGCCTTAAAAAATGCCTTGCGCTACTTTTCTGCCGCTTGGCATACAGAATTAGCGGAGGAGTTTGCACAGGAACTAAAGAATTACGGTCGCATTTATATGTACCGTTTTCAGCCAGACTACGAAATAAAAGCGCGCGCCATTTCTGATTACCCTGCCCAATGTCAGCAGGCAGCAGCCATTATGTTGATGATTCAAAACAATCTTGACCCGGCCGTGGCGCAGCACCCTGAAGAGCTTATCACCTACGGCGGTAACGGAGCGGTATTTCAAAACTGGGCGCAGTATCTATTAACCATGCAGTACTTGGCCGAGATGCAGGAAGACCAAAGTCTACACATGTACAGTGGTCACCCCATGGGCTTATTCCCCAGTGGCCCTGATGCGCCCCGTGTAATAGTGAGTAACGGTATGGTAATCCCTAATTACTCCAAACCAGACGACTGGGAAAAATTTAACGCTTTAGGCGTTAGTCAATACGGACAAATGACCGCCGGTAGCTATATGTATATCGGTCCGCAAGGCATTGTACATGGTACTACCATTACCATAATGAATGCTCTACGCAAAGTGGGGGTAAAACCCGATAGCGGTGCTGTTTTTATTACTGCTGGCCTAGGTGGCATGAGTGGCGCACAACCCAAAGCTGCTAATATTGCCGGTTGCATTTCTATTACTGCGGAAGTAAATCCTGCCGCTAGTCGTAAGCGCCACGAACAAGGCTGGGTGGATGAACTTATTGACGATATAGATCAATTAGTGGCAAGAGTTAAAGAAGCAAAAAATAAAAAAGAAACCGTTTCCATTGCCTACGAAGGCAATGTGGTAGAAGTATGGGAGGTCTTTGATAAAGAGAAGGTTTACGTTGAATTAGGTTCTGATCAAACTTCCTTACATAACCCTTGGGCCGGCGGCTACTACCCCGTGCAATTAGGCTTTGAAGAAGCGAACGAAATGATGGCTAATGACCCCGATCAATTTCACCATCTAGTACAAGAGTCTTTAAAAAGGCATGCGGCTGCGGTAAATCGCCACTGCGAGCGCGGTACTTATTTCTTCGACTATGGCAACGCATTTCTCTTAGAGGCTAGCCGCGCTGGTGCAGATGTAATGAACCCTAATCCTACCATCGGGCACGAGTTTAAATACCCAAGTTATGTGCAAGATATTATGGGGCCGATGTGCTTCGACTATGGTTTTGGTCCCTTCCGTTGGGTTTGCGCCAGCGGCAAAGACGAAGATTTGGCTAAAACCGATGCTCTAGCGGCTGAGGTACTTAAGGAGATTTCCGTAGATGCGCCGACAGAAATTAAACAACAATTAGAAGACAATATCCGCTGGATTGAAGCCGCAGGAGAAAATAAATTAGTGGTAGGTTCTAAAGCGCGCATTCTCTATGCCGACAGCGAAGGAAGGATAAAAATTGCCGCTGCTTTTAATCGTGCCATTAGAGAAGGAAAGATTGGTCCCGTAGTTTTAGGGCGCGATCACCACGACGTAAGTGGCACTGATTCTCCTTACCGTGAAACCTCTAATATTTACGATGGCTCGGCCTTTACGGCAGATATGGCCATTCATAACGTAATTGGTGATAGCTTCCGCGGTGCCACCTGGGTAAGTATTCACAATGGCGGTGGCGTTGGCTGGGGTGAGGTTATTAACGGAGGCTTCGGGATGCTGCTAGATGGTAGCGCAGCGGCCGACCAACGAATTGAAACCATGTTGCTTTTCGACGTAAACAACGGAATTTCTCGTCGTAGCTGGGCGCGCAATAAAGGAGCTGTTTTTGCAATTAAACGCGAAATGGCTCGCAACCCCAAATTAAAAATCACTTTAGCTAATGAGTCGGCCACCTCTTTTAAGGGACTGTTTGACTAAGCGCTAATTTTTAGAAAATAGTTACTCTTACTTAGAGTCGCACCAACAAAGGAAACCGCCCCAATGAAGGCGGTTTTTTTATGTGTGAAAAAGACCCTGAAAAGCCCAACTCCTTTAAAGATAAGGATTTAACCTCCCCTTAATATAGCTTGGCTCCCATTACGTAAATTTACCCCACTTTCTCCCACCACTAGAATAAAATCATTATATTACTGTTTAGCAGTTTGTTAAACCACTTTACATAAAGTCATTTATTGGTGAAAACCTACAATTTATCAACATAGTGGTACTTTGTGGGCTAAAGTGGGACAATATTTCTATTTTTGAAAACACAAGCACAAGAAGGCTAAAATGCTGAATTTGATAGGAGTACATGATTGTAAGTTAGATGCAAAGGGGCGTGCCGCTATACCAAGCGCGCTCAAGAAGCAACTACTTGCCTCTATGGAGCACGGCTTCATCTTAAAACGCAGCGTTTTTCAAAACTGTCTGGAGCTTTATCCTATGAGCGAATGGGAAAGAACCATGGCGAAAGTAAATCGCCTTAATCGCTTTGTAAAAAAACACAACGATTTTATCCGCATGTTTACTGCTGGGGTAAAAATTATAGAAGTAGACGGCAGTGGCCGCATAAATATCCCCAAAGACCTCATGACTTTCGCCCAGCTAAAAGGCGAAATCACGCTCGCCTCTACCGGTGGCTTTATTGAAATTTGGGATAAGCAGAGCTACGAAGCCATGATCAACGACCCTGCAATCGACTTTGGCGCTTTAGCCGAAGACGTAATGGGTAGCTTAAATGATCTGGACGATGAGCTATCATAATCCCGTACTCTTGAAAGAAAGCGTAGACCTTATGGCCATTAAAGCCGATGGGGTTTATGTAGACGTAACCTTTGGCGGCGGCGGGCACTCGCGTGAGATTCTCAGTCGCTTAGGCGAGAAGGGAAAACTATTCGCTTTTGACCAAGACCCTGACGCTAAAGACAATATCCCCGACGACCCACGCTTTACGCTGATTAGTTCAAATTTCCGCTACCTCCAAAAAATGTTACGCATGCAGGGTATCACTGCCGTAGATGCGATTTTAGGCGATTTCGGTATTTCCTCTCATCAGATCGATGAAGGTGAACGTGGCTTTTCTTTGCGTTACGATGCCGCTTTAGACATGCGCATGAACCGCAATAAAGGTCGCAGCGCAGCCGAAGTACTAAACCACTCCGACGAAGACGAGCTAATCCGCATCTTAAAGCAGTATGGAGAAATTTCTCGTCCACACCTAGCTGCACGCGCTATAATTAGTCAGGTACCTTTAAAAAGCACCTTTCAGCTTAAAGCGGCAGTAGAGAAATTAGCCCCCAGAAACAAGCCGGGACAATATATAGCGCAGGTTTTTCAAGCGATTCGCATTGAAGTAAACGAAGAACTGAAGGTAATTGAAGAATTACTAGAACAATCTACCGCGGTACTTAAAAACGAAGGCCGCATTGTTTGCATCTCTTACCACTCATTGGAAGACCGTCTAGTAAAAAACTATTTCCGCGGGGGGCATTTCGACGGAACGATGGAGAAAGACTTTTATGGCAATCTCCTCAGACCCTTAGAACCCATAACCCGCAAACCCCTTATTCCCAGCGAAGAAGAAATAAGTCTCAACCCACGAGCGCGTTCCGCTAAAATGCGAGCCGCCGAAAAAATCGTGCATGAGAATGACTGAACTAAAAAAACCTAACCGCTTTGGCACCATACTAACCGGTGGTTTTTTAGTAAACCCCAAAGTCTTAAAGCACTGGCCCTATATCCTTTTCCTCTGCGGCCTAGCCTTAATTATGACCACCAGCAGTCATAATGCCGAGCGAAAAGTACACCGCATCGCAGAACTGCGACGCGAAATGAAAGAATTAAACTCTGAATTCATCGACACCCGCTCGCGCTTAATGAACGAATCGATGGAAAGCAAAGTGATAGAAAAAGTAAAAGCCGCAGAATTAAACCTGCAGCAAGGGAGCCAACCTCCCAAAATAATTAAGGTGAAAGAGTAGCAGTAAAATGTCCGAAAACAAAGCCATACTAAGTAGAGCCTTTCTAGTGTTTGTACCACTGGCCCTCTTAGCTGTGCTTATATTTGCCAAATTAATCAGCATCCAATTTATTGAAGGCGAAGAGCTGCGCAAGCGTGCTCAAAAAGAGGTGGTGCGCGAAATGAATATCCCCGCTGAAAGAGGAAACATTTATTCTAGCGATGGAAAATTATTAGCTACTTCTGTTCCAGTTTACAACCTACACTTCGACCCTGTTACCGTAGAGGAAGATCTCTTTTTCGAAGAGGTATCTGCCTTGAGCAAAAGCCTTGCTAAAAAATTTAAAGGCCAATCGGCTGCAGCTTGGAAAAACGACCTAATTAAAGCGCGTAACCAAGGGCAGCGCTACTTTGCTATTGGCAAAGATCTCAGTTACCTAGATCTGCAAGAAGTTAAAAGCTTTCCCATTTTTAACGCCGGTCGCTTTAAAGGAGGCTTAATAATTGAACAAGAAAATTACCGTAAAATGCCCTTGGGTAAAATTGCGGAGCGCACGATTGGTCGCGAACGTAAGAGTTACGCCACCGGCTTAGAAGGCGCCTACTCTGCTTTCCTAAAGGGAAAAGACGGCAAACGCCTCAAACAAAAAATTGGAAACCAAAACTGGAAACCTCTCAACGACATTAATGAAGAGGAACCAGAAAACGGCTTAGACCTTATTTGCACCATCGATAGCCGCATGCAAGACATTGTGCACAATGCTTTATTGACCAGTTTAGAAACCTACCGAGCCGACCATGGCTGCGCGGTGTTAATGGATGTAAAAACTGGCGCCATAAAAGCCATCTCAAATTTAGGAATCACTAAAAATGGTACCTATTTCGAAAAACGTAATTACGCTGTTTGGGAAAGCACCGAGCCTGGCTCCACCTTTAAGTTAGCCGCAGTACTTGCTCTTTTCGAAGATGGCTATGCCGACCTCAACACTCCGGTAGATACGGAAAATGGCATATACGAATACAAGCAGTCTTTAATTAAAGATAGTAACGGCAAGGGCTACGGTAAAACTAATTTAGAGGAAGCCTTTGAAAAGTCGAGCAATGTTGGCATTGCCAAAACTATTATCGATCACTACGCCAATCAGCCGCAAAAATTTATTGATCGCCTTTACAGTATTGGCTTACACAAATCTCTAGACCTTGCTATTAAAGGTGAAGGCAAACCCCGCATCCCTAAAACTAGTGATGCAGACTGGAGCGCCATCTCTTTACCATGGATAAGCTTCGGCTATCAGGTAAGCTTCACCCCCATGCAATTACTCACCTTTTACAATGCAGTGGCCAACGATGGTATTATGGTGAAACCTCGCTTTTTGGAAGAAATTCAGAGTCACGGCCGTAGAGTAGAAAAGATAGAAACCGAAGTGCTAAACCCTGCTATTTGCTCTCCGCAAACTTTAGAAAAACTGCAAAGTCTCCTCAAAGGGGTAGTGCAAAATGGCACTGCGCAAAGTGGCAAATACAGCATTTGCGGACTAGCGGGAAAAACTGGCACCTGCCAATTAAACTACTGGAAAAAAGGCACTAAAGACTATCAGGCTTCTTTTGCTGGCTACTTCCCTACCGACAAGCCGCAATATTCCTGCATAGTAGTAATAAACAAACCGCAAGGCTCTTATTACGGCAGCACGGTGGCTTTACCGGTATTTATAGATATCGCCGAAAACATTTACCGTAATAGCCCGCAAGAAGTAAGCAGCCCTGCCGCTAAAAACTTTGCCAGCCTTAATCCCACGGAAGTAGAAAGTTTAAACAGCCACGAAATTAAAGCCATGCCCAATTTAAAAGGGCGCAATGGCTACCAAGTACTGAGTGAACTAGAAAACGCAGGCTTTAAGGTTCGCATCTCCGGTAACGGAAAAGTACAATGGCAATACCCTACAGCGGGAACAGAAATAAGCACCGAACAACTAATTGAACTAAAATTAGGATGAAGTTATTAAAGGATCTTTTATACGGCGTTTCGCTACTCGACACCATCGGGAGCACTCACCTTGCGGTAAATAAAATAACTTTCAACTCTAAGGAAGCTAGTAAAGAGTCTTTGTTTGTAGCCATAGTAGGCACTCAGGTAGATGGCCATAAATATATTGGCGCCGCTATCGAAACTGGCGCGCGCGCTGTTATTTGCGAAAGCTTACCCGAAGACATTAAAGACGGCATTACCTATATCTTGGTAAAAGAAAGTCACGCTGCCCTAGCCAAAATAGCCAGCAACTTTTACGATGAACCTTCAAAAAAGCTAAAACTGGTAGGGGTTACCGGTACCAACGGCAAAACCACCACCAGCACCCAACTTCACCAGCTATTCACCAATTTAGGAGAGAAAAGCGGTCTCCTTTCTACCGTTGATATTAAAGTGGGAAAAGAAAGCTTCCCCGCTAGTCACACCACTCCCGACCCGATTCAGATTAACTACTATCTGAATGAGATGGTAAAAGGCGGTTGCAAATACTGCTTTATGGAAGCCAGCAGTCACGGCATTGCGCAAAAGCGTACTCATGCTCTGCATTTTAACGGCGCTGTTTTCACCAATATCACGCACGAGCATCTTGATTACCACGGTAGCTTCGACAATTATATAAAAGCGAAAAAAGCACTGTTCGACTCTTTACCTAAAACGGCCTTTATGCTCACCAACGGCGATGAGCGTCACGGAATGACCATGGCAGAAGGAACCAAAGCGAAGGTAAAAACATATAGCATTAGAAATGATAGCGACTACAAAGGCCGCATCTTGGAGCACCAGTTAAATGGCATGCTAATTAAGCTGGGCCAACATGAGGTTTGGACTAAGTTGATTGGCACTTTTAATGTGTACAATCTCTTAGCTATCTATGGTGTTGCCCTAGAACTAGAAAAAGACCCACTACAAGTTGCCACTGCCATAAGCAGTTTAAACTCGGTAGCCGGTCGCTTTCAGTACATCCAGAAAAACGAATTAACAGTTATTGTGGACTACGCTCACACGCCGGATGCGCTAGAAAATGTATTGGGCACCATCACCAAAATTCGCACGAAAAACGAAAAGGTTATTACCGTGATCGGCTGCGGTGGTAATCGCGACAAAACAAAGCGACCGATAATGGCAAAAGTAGCTTGCGAGCATAGCGACCAAGTTATTCTCACTTCCGACAATCCCCGTTTTGAAAACCCACAGACTATTATCGACGAGATGATGGAGGGCGTGGAAATGCATCAAAACCACAAAGTCTTAAGCATTGTAGATCGAGAACAAGCCATTAAAACCGCCATTCAATTAGGCGCCTCAAAAGACATCATTCTCATTGCCGGTAAAGGCCACGAAACCTATCAAGAAATTGAAGGAGTACGTAGAGACTTTAATGATATCGCACTGGCGCAAGAAATGTTAAACCAAAAATATCCTAGCTAATGCTTTATTATTTCTTTAGCTATTTAAATAGCGTTTACGATTTACCAGGAGCCGGGGTGTTTGAGTTCATCACCTTTCGCGCTGCCATGGCATTGATTACCTCCTTGCTAATCTGCTTGGTATTCGGTAAACAGCTTATCAACCTATTACATAAAAAGCAAGTAGGTGAAAGTATCCGCGACCTTGGACTGGAGGGTCAAAGTGAAAAAGCCGGCACCCCCACCATGGGAGGATTAATCATCCTTTTAGGCATCTTGGCCCCGACCTTACTTTTTGCCAAATTAGAAAACATTTATATCATTCTCTTGCTTGTTACCACCGTTTGGATGGGCGCAGTAGGCTTTACCGATGATTACATAAAAGTATTTCGCAAAAACAAAAAAGGCCTACCCGGCAAGTTTAAAGTAATCGGACAAATCGGCCTCGGTTTAATCGTAGGCTCCATTCTTTACTTTAACGAAGATGTAACGGTAAAAGATCGCCTCGCTTCTGCGCAATTGGTAGAAGTAGAATCTGGAGTGCGTCAGCAAACCTTACCGCTTTACGCAGATGCGGAAAAATCACTGAAGACTACTATTCCTTTTGTAAAGGACAATGAATTTGACTACCGCTCCTTGCTAAACTGGATCGGACCGAAGGCGGCCGATTACGCTTGGTTAATTTTCATCCCCATTGTTATTTTCATTATTACGGCCGTTTCCAATGGTGCTAATCTCACTGACGGCATAGACGGACTTGCCACTGGCACCTCCGCGATAATTGCCATTGCCTTAGGGGTTTTCGCCTATGTTTCCGGCTCCATCATTTTTGCCGATTATCTCAATATTATGTACATCCCTAATACGGGGGAAATGGTGGTTTTTATTGCTGCTTTTGTGGGAGCCTGTATTGGCTTTTTATGGTACAACACCTTCCCCGCCCAAGTATTTATGGGCGATACTGGTAGCTTAACCATTGGCGGAATTATCGCGGTTTTTGCAATTGCTATTCGTAAAGAACTCCTTATTCCTGTAGTGTGTGGAATCTTCCTAGTAGAGAACCTCTCCGTAGTAATGCAGGTAAGCTACTTTAAGTATACCAAGAAAAAATATGGCGAGGGTCGTAGGATTTTCCTCATGTCTCCGCTACACCATCACTACCAAAAGAAGGGCTTTCACGAAAGTAAGATTGTTACTCGCTTTTGGATTACAGGCATCTTTTTAGCCGTGCTAACCTTTGTAACACTAAAGCTACGTTAATGGCCCAAGCGCAAAACATAGCAGTTTTAGGAGGCGGAGAAAGTGGCGTTGGTGCCGCTCTTCTGGCTAAAAAACTAGGACATAAAGTCTTCTTAAGCGATGCGGGTATTATTAAAGAAAAATACCACCGTCAGCTTAGTCAGGCTGCTATAGAATTTGAGCAAAACGAGCACAGCACTGAGCGTATTCTACGCTGCGATTTGATAATCAAATCGCCCGGAATACCCGAAAAGGCCCCTCTTATTCAAGCCATCCGTGCTGCTGACATTCCCTTGATTTCAGAGGTAGAATACGCCTACCGCTTTTGCAAGGGTAAAATTATTGCCATTACCGGAACCAACGGCAAAACCACCACCACCAAGCTATGCCATCACCTTTTAAAGAATGCTGGTTTAAAAGTGGCCATGGTAGGTAATGTGGGCGAAAGTTTTGCTGCCGCTGTTGCAGAAAACGATTACGACTATTATGTAGTGGAAATTAGCAGCTTTCAGCTAGATGACATTAGGGATTTCAAGCCCTTTATCGCCATCCTTACCAATATTACCGAAGACCATCTTGATCGCTACGAGCACAATGTTGATCTCTACGCGGAAGCGAAAATGAGAATCTTCGAAAATCAAGATGAAAACGATCACTTTATCTACAGTGCCGACGACCCCTTAAGTCAGAAGTACCTAAAAACCAAAAACATTAAAGCCCAGCAATACCAGCTTTCGCTAGAGAAACCGGTAGAGCAAGGGGCCTTTTTAGCCGACAATAATATTTTCAAAATAATTCTAAACCAAAAAGAGGACATGGACATCAACGAATTAGCCCTTCAAGGCAAGCACAACAGCTACAACAGTTTAGCTTCTAGCGTGGCCGGTAGATTACTTAGTATTCGCAAAGAAACCATTCGCGAAAGCATGGCTAATTTCGATAGCATCGAGCACCGCCTAGAGCCGGTATTACAAATTTACGGTATCAACTTTATCAACGACAGTAAGGCCACCAACGTGAACTCGACCTGGTATGCCCTAGAAAGCATGAAGGAGCCTACCATTTGGATTGCTGGTGGCGTAGATAAAGGTAATGACTATGCTCAACTACTACCCTTAGTGAAGCAACACGTAAAAGCGATTATTTGCTTAGGCACAGACAACTCTAAACTACACGCCGAATTTGATGGTGAAGTAGAAATGGTAGTTGATGCAGCCGATATGGATGAAGCCGTACGCATGGCCTATAAAATCGGCGAAAAAGGCAACAACGTGCTTCTTAGCCCAGCTTGTGCCAGCTTCGACCTTTTTGAAAATTACGAAGATCGCGGTCGTCAATTTAAAGATGCCGTTAGAAAATTATAAGGGTTGAACTTTAAACTAGAAATAAAAGGAGATACTACTCTATGGATACTCACCGCTATTTTAGCTTTGGTGGGCACCATAACCGTGTACAGCGCTAGCAGCAACTTGGCCTTTAGTGGCGGAGGAAGCACCTTAGTGGATTTAGGCAAGCATCTCTTTTTTATTGTGGCTGGTTTTGCCATTATGTACGCCGTGCACCGGGTAGACTACAATCTCTTCGGTTCCTTCTCGCGTCTTTTGCTTTTACCGGTAGCCATCCTTCTAGTTTATACCTTATTAAACGGTGTTAATATTTCCAATGCTTCGCGTTGGATTCGTTTACCGCTGGGGCAAACCTTTCAAACCAGCGCCCTAGCCAGTGTTGTATTAATTACCTATTTATCGCGCTATTTAGCCCTGCGAAGCAAAGAAGAGCTGCGTAGTTTTAAAGCCACCTTTCTACCGCTTATATTTCCAATCCTCTTGGTAGTTGGCTTAATTCTACCCGCTAACTTTAGCACAGCAGCGCTTATTTTCGGGGTGAGTTTTCTCTTGCTCTTTATTGGTGGTTATGCTTTAAAAAACCTCCTTATTTTAGGCGGAAGTGGCTTAATTGCTCTCGCAATTTTCGTTGCCGTGGTCTATGCCTTCCCTAATATGAACAACCGGGTAGCCACTTGGAAAACGCGTATTGAAAGCTTTCAAAGTGGCGACTCAGCCGAAAACTATCAGGTTACCAAAGCCAAAATGGCCATTGCGGAAGGGCAGTACCTTGGTAAAGGTCCGGGGAAAAGTGCTTTAAAAAACTTCCTCCCCCAGTCTAACTCCGATTTTATTTTCGCGGTAATTGTTGAGGAATGGGGAACCTTTGGTGGCGGCTTAATTATAATAGTATTCATCTGGATTCTCTTTCGCTTTTTACGCATCGCCAATCAGGCGAAGACGAGTTTTGGCTCCCTACTCAGCTTGGGACTGGGACTGGTCATCTTGGCGCAAGCCTTAGTAAACCTTAGCGTGGCAGTAAACCTTATTCCGGTAACGGGCCAAACCCTACCCCTAGTTAGTAAAGGCGGAACTTCCATTTGGATGACGGCCATTGCCTTAGGCATGGTGCAAAGTGTGAGCCGCGGGAAAAGTCAGTCTGCCAGTAGCTTGGATGATGAAGCTCTAAACACTGAAAAGTCTGAAGAAGAAAACGAAAGCCTCAACCCCGAAAACCTCAGCCATGTCTAAATTGAGATTCATTATTAGTGGCGGCGGAACGGGTGGACATATATTCCCAGCGATTGCCATTGCCGACGAATTAAAAAAACGCTACCCCACAGCAGAGTTTCTGTTTGTTGGGGCGCAAGGCCGCATGGAAATGGAAAAAGTGCCACAAGCGGGTTACCCCATTAAAGGTTTGTGGATTAGTGGCATCCAGCGGAAGCTGACCTTAGACAATTTAAGCTTTCCCTTTAAGGTGATTAGCTCTTTATTGAAAAGCCGTCGCATACTGAAAAACTTCCCCGCCGATTTCGCCATAGGTACCGGCGGTTATGCCAGCGGTCCTTTACTTTATGCCGCCGCGCAAAAAGGGATCCCTTGTCTTATACAAGAACAAAACTCTTATGCCGGCATTACCAATAAAATTCTAGCTTCTAAAGCTTCTTCCATCTGTGTAGCTTACGAAAACATGGAGCGCTTTTTCCCCGCCGATAAAATTACGCTCAGCGGTAATCCTTTGCGGGCAAACCTCACTAGTAGTTTACCTTCTAAAAAAAGTGCGCTGCAAAAACTAGGCTTAGACCCAGAGCGCAAAACCCTCCTTATTTTAGGCGGCAGCTTGGGAGCAAGGCGTATAAATGAATTGATTGCCGAGATTATTATCGATTTAGCCGACCAAAAGCTCAATATTATTTGGCAATGTGGCAAGCTGTATTATCAAGCTTTAAGCGAGCAGTTTTCCAAGCTGCCTGCTGAGCATCAACTACACGCCTTCCTTAATAATATGAATGAGGCTTTTGCCGCGGCCGACCTAGTAATTAGTCGCGCCGGCGCTAATACACTCAGTGAATTGGCGGCCTTGGCCAAGGCGAGTATTTTAATTCCTTCTCCTAATGTAGCGGAAGATCATCAAACGAAGAATGCTACTTACTTGCAGGAAAGGGACGCTGCCATAATGTTTAAAGAAAAAGGCAGCGCGCAAGATTTACTAAAAACATTAATTGACCTTCTTAATTCCGATGCGGAAATCAAGAAGCTAGAGCAGAATATTTTAAAGCTTGCCTTGCCGCATGCGTCCGCCACTATTGTAGATGAAATTGACAAAATCATGAATCATGCTGAATAGTAAAAGTATCTTCTTTCTTGGCATTGGCGGCATCGGTATGAGCGCTTTAGCACGCTTTTTCAAAAGCTCTGGGCAAGCGGTTTTTGGCTACGATCGCTTTCAGTCGGAATTGTGCAAACAATTGGAAGGCGAAGGCATGAAAATCCATTACGAAGATGATACCGCGCTTTTATCTAAAAAGATTGATGCGGAAAATACCTTGATAGTTTATACACCCGCCATTCCAAGCGACAATTTACACCTAGCCTATTTTCAGGAAAATGGTTTCAACTTAATTAAGCGCGCACGCCTTCTTGGTGAAATTGCCGCCGAGCAACAGTGTTTAGCCATTGCCGGTACGCACGGAAAAACCACTACCTCTAGTTTATTGGCTCACCTTTTTAGAGCCAATGGAGTAAACGTTAGCGCCTTTTTAGGAGGAATAAGCACCAATTATCAAACTAACTTTTGGGGCAGCCGAAAAACCGAAATATTAGTAGCGGAAGCAGATGAATACGATCGTAGTTTCCTCAACCTAAAACCCGAGGCCGCTGCTATTACTTCTACTGACGCGGATCACCTAGACATTTACGGAGAGGAAAATTCGCTGAAAGAGACTTTTAAAACTTTTGCCAGCTCGGTAAAAGAGCTCCTTTTGGTCCACGAAAACTCTGGTCTAAAAAATGGCTTTGTTTACGGCCTTTCGGCAGATGCCCAATACCGAGCCGAAAATATTCGCATCGAAAACCATCAGTATACCTACAACTTTATTTACCCCGCGGGAGAAATTACCGATATTAAATTGGGACTACCTGGTCGTTATAACGTAGAAAACAGTGTGGCAGCAGCAGGTATAGCATTACACTACGGCCTTAATGAGGCACAAGTAAAAATGGGTCTGGAAAGCTTTAAGGGCGTAAAACGCCGTTTTGAATATCATATTAAGCAAGACGACCTCGTTTACATTGATGACTATGCGCATCACCCACGCGAGATTGAAGCTTTGGCTTTATCCATTAAAGAACTTTATCCGCACAAGAAAATAACCGCTATTTTCCAACCCCATTTATTTAGTCGTACCCGCGATTTTATGCCCCAATTTGCCGAAAGTTTAGCCCTCTTTGACGAGCTTATTCTTTTGGATATATATCCCGCTAGAGAACGACCGATAGCAGGAATAACTTCTGGAGCATTATTAGAACTTATCCCCAGTGAAACCAAAAGTTTAGCTGCCAGACAAGAAATTATTAATCGTTTTAGCAAGGAGAAGCCCGAGGTTATATTAACCATTGGCGCCGGTGATATCGATCAACTTGTGCCAACATTAAAAATGAGTTTACTGAAATGAAGCGCTCCAAACCCATATTACTTTGGTTAATAGGCCTTTGCCTATGGGTAGCTTTGCTCAGTTTGGGGCAGAGAGAAAAGACTTTAATCAAGGGAGATAAATATCATATTGAGTTCATTGACAGACCTTTAAACTCCTTCATTAGTAAAGAAGAGCTTAGCAAGGAAGTAGAGATATTACGCCTTTCATCCGAAACTTCCGGCCTTGAGGAAATTAACATACAACTGTTAGAAGAAAGCCTTGATAATCACCCATCTATAAAAAAAGCCGAGGTATATTCGAAACTAGACGGAACTCTGAACATTGAGGTGTGGCAGCATCAACCCCTCGCACGCTTACTCAGTGCCAAACGTTCTGACTATTTAATACGCAATGGAGCGCTTATGCCCTTGAGTGATCAGTTCAGCGAGAAGGTACCTTTAGTAACAGGGCCTTTAGCTTTTTCTCAAAAAGAAGCCATCGCTGCCTTTTGGCTAAAGCTGGCTGAGAAGGAAGAGTTAAAAAATATTTTTAGCGGTTTGCATTGTCAGGCCGACAGCAATTGGGTACTATACCCAGTTAAAGGCGACTACCGAGTAGAACTGGGTAAAGCCAACAACATTGAAAAGAAACTAGATAACCTGAAAAACTTTTTCAAGTATTCGGGTCAGATGAAGGAGATACAGAAACTAGAATCTATAAATCTAGAGTTTAATAATCAGGTGATCTGCAGAAAAAAACAAATATGAATCCGGACGAAATTGCGGTAGGTTTAGATATCGGTACTACTAAAATTGTAGCCATGATTGGTCGTAAAAACCAATTCAATAAGCTCGAGATTATTGGTACGGGTAAAGCGCGCTCTCAAGGAGTACAGCGCGGCGTGGTAACCAATATTGTGAAAACTATCGAATCTATTAAAGAGGCGGTGGAAGAAGCCGAAATGCAGAGCGGCATTAATGTTTCTCAGGTAGTGGTAGGCATTGCGGGGCAACATATTCGCAGTACCCAACACAGCGATTATATCAATCGCCAAAACGCCGACGCCGTTATTGATGATCATGACTTAAAGGAACTGATTGACAATGTGCATAATCTGGTAATGCTACCAGGAGAAGAAATTATCCACGTTTTACCACAAGAATATAAAATTGACGGACAGCCTGATATCCGTGAGCCTAAAGGAATGTACGGCAGCCGTCTAGAAGCGAATTTCCACATTGTAGTGGGGCAAATTAGCTCCATTAAAAATATTGGTCGTTGCGTTCGTTCAAGCGATCTTAAAATTGCCAGCATCACGCTAGAGCCATTGGCATCTGCGCAAGCGGTGCTTTCGCAAGAAGAGAAAGAAGCAGGAGTAGTACTAGTTGATATTGGCGGTGGAACTACCGACGTAGCCATTTTTAAGGACGGTATTATTCGCCATACGGCGGTTATCCCTTTCGGGGGAAATGTAATTACCGAAGACATTAAGGAAGGCTGCACCATTATCGAAAAGCAAGCTGAACTCCTTAAGATCAAATTTGGATCGGCTTGGCCGGGTGAGAACAAAGAAAATGAAATCGTTAGTATTCCGGGCTTACGCGGACGTGAGCCGAAGGAGATTTCTATGAAAATGCTCTCTAAAATTATCAATGCCCGCGTGGTAGAAATAATTGAGCAGGTTTATGTAGAGATTAAAAACTACGGTTACAGCGAGAATAAAAAGAAGTTAATAGCGGGTATCGTTTTAACCGGTGGCGGTAGTCAATTAAAGCATATTAAGCAATTAGTTGAGTTTGTTACTGGCATGGACACTCGCATCGGTTATCCCAACGAGCATTTAGCCAGCCCAAGCAGCGACGAGTTAACCTCACCGGCTTATGCTACTGCGGTAGGTCTAATTTTAGAAGGATTAGAGACACAATTGAGCAGACGCCCTCAGCAAGAAGAGGAAGAAGAGCAGGCTAGCCCGGAAGCAGCTGCAGAGGAAGCTTCTAAGCCAGAGGCAAGTACTGAAACTGCTTTAGAAGGAGACGTTTCGGAAGGAGAGGAAGAATTAGCCGAGGACGAAAGTTCAGGCGAAAAAAAGACAGACAAAAAACGAGGTTTCTTTAGCAATAATGTGTTTGAAACCTGGGCCAATAAAATTAGAAATATCTTAAACGAAGACCTGTAAGCACGATGAACGAATTAAACAAAGAAGATATGATGCCCTTTGATTTACCAAAAAACCGCTCTTCCGTTATCAAAGTTATCGGAGTGGGAGGCGGTGGTAGCAATGCGGTTAACCATATGTATGCTGCTGGAATCAACGGGGTAGACTTCGTAGTCTGCAACACCGATTCTCAAGCATTAGAAAACAGTCGCGTTCCCAACAAAATTCAGCTAGGTTTAAGCCTTACCGAGGGCATGGGTGCTGGTGCTAACCCTGAGGTAGGCGAACAAGCCGCCGAAGAGAGCATCATTGAAATAAGCAAGATTTTAGAAAGCAGCACCAAAATGGTGTTTATTACCGCTGGTATGGGTGGTGGCACTGGTACTGGAGCCGCACCCGTTATTGCTAAAAAAGCGAAAGAACTGGGCATTCTCACCGTAGGCATTGTTACCAGTCCCTTCAGTTTTGAAGGTAAGGTTAGACAAGAACAGGCAGAAAAAGGCATCGAAATATTACGTGAGAATTGCGACTCTTTGGTAGTTATAAATAATAACAAACTGCGTGATGTTTATGGGAACCTTGGCTTTAAAGCGGGTTTCGCTAAAGCGGATGAGGTTTTAGCCACAGCAGCGCGAGGAATAGCAGAAGTCATTACTCATCACTATACCCAAAACATTGACCTCAGGGATGCTAAAACCGTCTTGGCCAATTCCGGCACCGCTATTATGGGAGCTGCTAAAGCATCGGGCAGTAACCGGGCAAAAGACGCTATTAGTGGAGCATTAGACTCACCCTTATTAAACGATAATCACATTCGTGGTGCTAAAAATGTACTTCTCCTAATTGTTTCGGGAGCAGAGGAAATTACCATCGATGAAATTGGTGAAGTAAACGATCATATTCAAAACGAAGCGGGCGGTAGAGCTAATATTATTATGGGTATTGGTGACGATGAATCATTAGGTGATGAAATCGCTATTACCATTATTGCTACTGGCTTTAACGCCGAGCAGCAATCGCAGGTTATTGGAAAAAACCCCGCTAAAATTGTTCATCCTTTAGAAGACGATCAGGCGATAAGCACTTCTCTGTACGACAAGCCCGTTACCATGGACGACGAAGATGATAATTTATTGGACTCCGAACTAGAACGCGCATCTGCCGAAGAGCAAAATCAATCGCAGCAAATTTATTTATTTGATGAGTTTGAGGATGAAAAAGACCAAGACACCTCAGCGTCAAAGGAAGACGCACCTCAGGAAAGAGAGGAGGAAGTAATTCGCTTTAACCTGAGCGACTTAGCCGATGAATATCACCTTCCTGAAAATCCATCCCATACTGAGAAAGAGGAAGAGATTGTAGACGAAGCCACGGAAGAAGAAAAAGAAAAAGAACCACAGCATAACGAAAGGCCAGAAATTTCTAGCTGGACTGAAGACGATGAAAGCTTTGGTGTTTTTGAAATCGACAGCCATAGCAGCGAGGAAGTAAAAGCAGAAGAAACTACCCCTCATTCAGAGCACGAAGAGGGCATTACAGCAGAAGAAGAAAACAAGCCAACCGCGGAGGAGCCTAGTAGCCTTGATTACAACATCTCTAAGCCTGAGGAAAGCAAGGAAACCAGCAAGGTGGTTTATAAGCTTGAAGATTACAAGGATTTAGAAAAGCGCCTTAGTCAAGCAGAAGCACCGCAGGAGGAGGAAAAGAAAGAAGTAAAGGCTGAGGAAGTTGACCAAGACTTACAGTTTGAAGTACGCCAATCAGCGCCCAGCACGGCCCGTAAGCGTTTGGCCAACAATCCAATGGAGAGCAGTATAGAAGAAGGCATGCGTTTAAGAGCGGAAGAGCGACGCGCCAAGCTAAAAGCCTTTAACTACCGCTTTAAGAACAATCCGCATAACCTTAATGAGACGGATAATGAGCCCGCTTACAAGCGCCACGGGATAAACATTGAAAACAATACCAGTAGCAGCGAGCAAGTGCAAGGTCGAATGACTTTAAATCAAAATGAAAATGGCACAGATCTAAAATCTGATAACAGCTTTTTACATGATAATGTAGATTAATAAAAGCCTAATTTTAGATCTAGCTTACCTTTATTAAACCGCCCTCGAGGCGGTTTTTTCTTATCTAAACTAAGCCTACCTTTGTCAAAAATTTCACCATGAGTTTAAAAGATCAAATCGCCACACAGCTGAAAGACGCTATGCGAGCCAAGGATAAAGTCAAATTAGAAAGTTTACGCAGCATTAAATCGGCTATTCTTATGGCGCAAAGCGAAAAAGGAGTAGGCTCTGAATTGAATGAAGATGAGGAAATGAAAATCCTTATCAAATTGCAAAAACAACGCAAAGATTCCCTCGACATTTACGTGGAGCAAAATCGTGAAGACTTAGCAGGAGAAGAACGCGCACAGTTAGAGGTTATTGAAACCTTCTTACCTAAAGCAATGACGGAAGAAGAATTAGAAGAAGCCTTAAAAGCTATTATTGCAGAAGTAGGAGCTAGCGGCCCACAAGACTTTGGAAAAGTTATGGGGAAAGCAAGCAAAGACCTAACTGGCAAAGCAGATGGTAAGACCATTTCAGCTAAACTGAAAAGTCTTTTAAAGTAGCCAAAAGGCAAATAAAAACCGCTTAAATGGCGGTTTTTTTTATGTCTAAATCAGTCGCTTTTTCATCGCTAACTGTACCGCTTCAACTTTACTGTGGACTTGCAGTTTTTGGTAAATGTTTTCGATATGCTTTCGCACCGTGGAAGGACTAATATTAAGGTTTTCTGCTATATCTTGGTACGCTAAACCAGCACTAATCTGCTCTAAAATCTGCAGCTCCCTTTTCGTTAGTTTATAATCTACCTCTTCCTCTGGCTTTTCGGCCGGTAAACCTGAACGGATTAAAGCCAATGCTTTATGTGCAATGGCAGAGGACATGGGCGCACCGCCCTCTATAACCTCGTTTATGGCCTCATGAATCCTTCTTGGTTTTTCATCCTTTAAAAGGTAGCCACTGGCACCAGCTAAGATTGCTCTCAGCAAAAAATCCTCTTCGTCAAAGATGGTACTCATTACCACCTTTATCTGCGGGTAAAGTTTTTTTAATTTCTCTGTTGCCAGAATACCGTCCATTACTGGCATATTGATATCCATTAAAACAACATCTACTAAATGATCGGTTTTAAGGCTCTCGAGCAGCTCTTGACCATTCAGACAGCGATACTTTACTTTAAAGCGCTCTTCTAGCTCTACCTTTTCCTGCAGTGCCTTAGCAACCTTCTGATTATCCTCTGCTATAACAATACTTACGGACATTATTGAGTCATTAATTTAGGCCTTTACCTCCGCTATTTGCGGGTTAAGTTCAATCTCCAAGGCAATAGAAAAACCATTACCGAAACTCGATTCTAATTTAAATTTAGCGCCAATTTCTTTGGCCCTTTCTTCCATATTAGCCAAACCATAGCCCTTGCCCGAATCTTTGAGATCGGCACCATTGCCATCATCCTTAATCTTTATATGCAAGCAATTTGACTCACACCAAAAGCTAATTTTAAAAGTATTAAAATCCGCATATTTAATAGCATTATTAGCGGCCTCTTGGCAGATGCGAAACAAGGCAATTGTTTGATTAGGGCTTAACAGAAGCTCCTCTTCACAGGCATTATCTATCAACATACTTTTCCCACCTTGGTTGGCACGGTGAAGGAACTCTTGCAGCTTCCCCACTAACATTCTCATATTTATGCCATCCACGTTCATCGCCCAAATAGTTTCCCTTAATTGATACATAGTATCGCGTGAATGGTCGCTAATGTCTTCCAAATAATTTCGCTTCTCTTCCTCCTTTTCCTTAAAAGCTAGCTTATCAATATTAGTCCCAATAATAGTTAACTGGGTACCTATGTGATCATGTAAGTCTCTAGAAATCCGTACTCTCTCTGCCTCCATTCTTTCTCTCAACTCAGCTTTAGCACGTTCTTGCTTTAAGAGGGCCTCACTCTTTAAACGGGCTTGTTTTAGCTTTTGCTGCCGGTACACAAATACCGCAAAAAGCAATACCATGCTTATCGACGCGATAAGAATAATAATCCATTGATTTTTCTGCTTGATCCTTAATTGCTCTTTCACCAGCTGCGCTTCTTGCTCCGCTAACGCTTGGTCTTTTTTAGCGGATTCGTAACGTGTCTCTGCTTCGGCAATCGCCTTACTCTTGGTTTCGTTAAAAATGCTATCGTCTAGTGCTCTGAGGTTATTACTGTAGTATAGGCTTTTCTCAAAATCGCCTTGTTCCTCGTAAAATTTCAGTAAATGCTTATAGATACGGGCCCGGGTATCTTTAAAACCATATTCTTTACTAAGGGTTAAGGCCTCCATAAAAAAACCTAAGGCTAATTTTAACCTGTTTTGCTCTTGGTACAATAAGGCGATATTAAATTTATCGCGAGTTAGCCCTTTATAATCGTGGATCCTTTCACTGATACCGATTGCCCTTTTAAAATAGTCTTCTGCTTGAGCATATTTCCCCTGATCTTTATACAAGCTTGCGATATTGGTTAGCGCATTAGAAATATCATCTTCATCGTTCGCCGCTTCAGCACGCTTGAGACTGTTTTGATAATAGAACAAAGCCGAATCTAAGCGACCGAGCATTACATTGATGCCACCAATATTATTGTAGGCTTGTATTATACCTCCTTCTTTGTTCTTCTCTAAATAAACTTCTAGCGCTTCCTTTAAATAGCTTAAGCTTTTTTCATATTCCTCTTGGTAAAAGAATATCACCCCGATGTTTATGTAGACTTCTGCTTTTCCAAGGTCATTTCCTAGCTCATCTTCATAACGCAAGCTTTCGTAAAGGCTTTCCAAGGATAGGGCGTAATCACCTTTATCATTATGAACTAAGGAGATATTGTTGGTAATCTTGGCTAAGCCCTTCAGGTAGTTTAGGTCTTCAGCTAGAGCCAAGGCCTCATTGTACACTTGCATAGCAGAGTCTAGTAGAGCCTGTCTTTGCAAATAATTAGCCCAATGATTTAAGGCCTCTACCCTATATTTCTTATCCCCTCTTTTTTCGCTAAAAGCAAGTGACTTCCGTATGTAGTACTTAGCAGAATCTTGGTTGGAAACGGCCCATGCGCTAGACAAAAGCAAATATTGCTGCATCTTATTTTCTGGCCTAGTCTCAGACCTGAGGGCTTGCCTAAGACTATCTAGGCTTTCTTGCCCCTTTAAATTTAAAAGAGACGAGAAGCAAATAAGTAATAGTAGTGTTTTGACCCTTAGCATAGAAAGAAATAGCAGGCTGTTTGGAAGGCCTGTTTGTTAAGGGAATTAATACTCCGTCTCTATCTCATTCAGGATTAATTCCTTGCGAACCTCAAAAAACTCTAAGGCCATCTCGTTGTGCCATAGGCGATAATCTTCCATATCTGCCTTCGCGTCGGCTAAACTTTCTTGATCTTGGTAACGGGCCTCCAGAATCTCTGCTGCCGGACGCAGTTCCTCCTCAATAGAGGCGTCAATCTCTTCGATAAAACCCAGTACAAAGTCCTTCAATTCATCGTCACCCTTATAGTCTCCCATTTCTTCAATCTCAGCCTGGGCAACACGGATATCTTTGCGTAAGTCTGTAATAATAATGCTTAGCGTATCAGTCTTATTTTCCTCTACAGATGCAAATATTGCCAATAGATGCGCATCTACTCGATAGAAAATCAAGGCTAAATCTCGGGTATAAACCGTAACGTCATCTAAGCGTAAAGCCTTGCCTATTGCGGCAGTATCGCGACGCAAGTCTACTTTATAAGTCTTAGCGAAATAGTCTTCCGCCTTTTCAATCTTGTAATTAGCGTCCAAGAGTTTTATCTCCGCCACACTGGCTGCTTCATAATACCCTTTAAGTTTCTCGTAAGAAGTATATTTTTCCCCGCTTAACTCTTGCGCCTTTCCAAAGTCCTCAGAATAAGCCTCAATATACATCTCTAAGGCAGCCATATATTCTTTCCAAAGAATATCATCCTCCTTGTAAGGACCCACTCGTTCTAAATCACGCTTAGTTTCTTTTAATTGGTCTAAGACCATCTCGCGAAATTTGGCCACTCTTCTCTCATCTAAACCCTGAGCCACTGCCTCTAAGTAACGCATGTTCTTGATATTAAGACGGCGATTTTGACTCTGAAACTCGCGGTAATAAGTGCGTGCATCTCGATAGCGCTGTGCTTCTAAACTAGGGAGGGCAATAAAAATTAAGAGGAAAAGTATTAAAATGCGTTTCATGTAATATATTCTTGGGAACACAAAGATAGAAGAAGGACCCATCTACACGACATTATGCAAAAAAAATCCCGCTAACTAATTAAAGCTAGCGGGATTGATTTATAAGGGTATGAAATACTCTTTAAGTTACATCATTCCTGGCATACCGCCACCCATTCCTCCGCCGGCAGGGCCAGAGTCATTATCGCTTGGGATTTCGGTAATAGTTGCCTCGGTAATCAATAGCATTCCTGCTACAGATGAAGCATTTTCTAGGGCCACACGCGTTACTTTGGTAGGATCTATAATACCTTGCTCAAACATGTTCCCAAAGGCTTCCGTCTTAGCATTGTAACCGTAATCGGCTTTTCCTTCCTTCACCTTGTTTACAATAACACTCGCTTCTTGGCCAGCGTTAAATGCGATTTGACGTAAAGGCTCTTCGATAGCGCGTTGAATAATGCGAATACCAGTGGTTTCGTCATCGTTCTCGCCTTTCATATTTTCAAGTACCAAGGCCGCACGCACTAAAGCAACACCACCACCAGGCACAATACCTTCTTCAATAGCGGCACGAGTAGCAGCAAGAGCATCTTCAACGCGATCTTTCTTCTCTTTCATCTCTACCTCACTAGCTGCGCCTACGTAAAGTACTGCAACACCACCCGCTAATTTAGCTAAGCGCTCTTGTAATTTTTCTTTATCGTAATCAGAAGTAGTAGATTCAATTTGTGCCTTAATCTGATTCACACGAGCGGAGATATCTTTCTTATCACCAGCACCATTTACAATAGTAGTATTGTCTTTATCGATGGTTACTTTTTCGCAAGTACCCAGCATTTCCATAGTCGCGTTTTCCAGTTTAAAACCACGCTCTTCAGAAATTACCGTTCCACCGGTTAAGATGGCTAGATCTTCTAACATTGCTTTACGACGATCACCAAAACCAGGCGCTTTAACCGCTGCAATTTTTAAGCTACCGCGAATCTTATTCACTACTAAAGTAGCTAAGGCTTCACTTTCTACGTCTTCGGCAATAATTAATAAAGGTCTACCGCTTTGTGCCGCTTGCTCCAAAATAGGTAGTAATTCCTTCATGTTGCTAATTTTCTTATCGTATATAAGAATGAGTGGAGACTCTAAATCAGCAATCATCTTTTCGCTATCAGTAACGAAATAAGGTGATAAGTAACCACGATCAAACTGCATACCTTCTACTACGTCTACGTAAGTTTCAGTACCCTTTGCCTCTTCTACGGTTATAACACCTTCTTTTTTAACTTTCTTCATTGCCTCAGCAATAAGAGCACCTACGGTAGCATCATTATTGGCTGAAATTGAAGCAACTTGCTCAATTTTATCAGAGCTATCACCTACTACTTGACTTTGAGAATGTAGGTTTTCGATAATCGCTTTAACCGCTTTATCCATTCCACGCTTCAAATCCATTGGTGCCGCACCGGCTGCCACGTTTTTCAAGCCTTGGTTAAATATTGCTTGCGCAAGAACGGTAGCCGTTGTAGTTCCATCACCAGCAATATCTGCGGTTTTACTGGCTACTTCTTTTACCATTTGAGCACCGATATTCTCTACTCTATCTTCTAGCTCTATTTCTTTCGCTACCGATACACCATCCTTGGTTACCGTCGGCGCACCGAAAGATCTTTCAATAATTACGTTACGACCTTTTGGTCCCAAGGTTACTTTTACCGCGTTGGCAAGTTGATCTACCCCGCGCTTTAAACCATCACGTGCTTCTAAGTTGAATTTAATATCCTTAGCCATTATTCTCTAATTTTTTAATGTTGTTGTTTTATTGATTGATTAGGCCATTACAGCGTAGATGTCCGCCTCACGCATGATCAGGTAATCCTTACCCTCATGTCTGATTTCGGTACCACCGTATTTTCCATAAAGCACTACATCACCCACCTTAACGGTCATAGGCTCGTCGGGCTTGCCAGCACCAACTGCTACTACAACACCTTGTTGTGGTTTTTCTTGAGCCGTATCAGGAATAATAATCCCAGAGGCAGTGGTAGTTTCTGCCGCGCTAGCTTCCACTAAAACGCGATCTGCTAAAGGTTTCAAATTAATTTCAGCCATTTCGACTTATCTGTTTTATGTTAAAATATTGTTTCGATTGTCCCCTCCCATCAGTCATAAAATATGCCAGCAAATATTTAGAGTAACTTTGTCAGTAAAGCCTTAAATCTTCGCCCATTAAGCTGACAAGCTGGTGAATTATTTTGTTTTTGCACTGACACATTTTACCTAGCTTTAGCTTTAAACCTAAGGCTCAGCAGCAACAATAAGCAGCGAAAGCGGTTAATTAGAAAACTCCAATTATGACACATCTTAAAGAGGGCGATAAAGCGCCCGATATTAATGCCCAAGACCAAAATGGGAACAGCATCAAACTGAGCGACTTTAACGGTAAAAAAGTAATCCTCTACTTCTACCCGAAAGATGATACGCCCGGCTGTACCGCCGAAGCATGCAATTTCCGTGATAACTATTCCCTCCTGCAAGAAAAAGGATTCGCGATTATAGGCGTAAGTGCCGACGATGAAAAAAAGCATTTAAAATTCAGCGCCAAGCACGATTTACCTTTTCCCTTAATACCCGATACCGAAAAACAGGTGATAAGCGATTATGGCGTATGGGGTCTAAAGAAGTTTATGGGACGCGAATACGACGGTATTCACCGCGAAACTTTTGTAATTAATGAAAAGGGTACTATTGAAAAAATCTACCATAAGGTGAAAACCAAAGCGGCTACCGAGCAAATCTTAGCCGATTTCGAATAGACTAGAAAAGGGCGGCAGAATCAAAATTCTGCCGCCCTTTTATTTTTTCTGATAAAAAAAGCCCTTCTCACCTAAGCAAAAAGGGCTTGAAATTATAATTTACTCCGCTTATTCTGCAGGAGCCTCATTTTCTTCTTCAACATTGGCAGGTAATTCAAAGTTACCACCGCCACTAGCCGGTAAGCCTAAATTTTGCTCTCCCGCTGGCAACTCTACTCTACCGGCGGCAGATTCTACTGCCGTTTCGCTAGCGCTACGTGGACTTAAAGTAACGTTGGCGCCTAAAACTAGGACCAATAACACAATAGCTAATGCCCAGGTACCGCGATCTAAAAAGTCAGTCGTTTTTTTAACGCCACCAAAAAGCTGCGTACCGCCACCTCCAAAAGAAGAGCTTAAGCCGCCGCCTTTAGGGTTTTGAACTAAAATTATAAGTACCAAAAAGATACAAACTAAAATGATAAGGGTAGTGATTAGTAATACCATGTTCTATTTTTTACTGTTAGACAGTTTTTTTATCTCTGAAATTCGGCTGGCAAAGAAAGAACTTTTTTCGGGATATTTCAACCTAAGAATTTCATAAGCTTGAATTGCCTTCTTAAAATGTCCTTGTTTTATATAAACTTTCGCTAAAGTCTCGGTTACCAAGGTCACTTCCTCGGCCTCTGACTTTGACTCTACTTCTTTTTTCACTTCGGGAGCATTTACAATATCTGCTTTGCTCGGTTTGCGCTTCTTTAAGTCTGGTAACTTTTCTACAAAAGCATCAATCAAATCAATTTTCTCAGCAATTTCCGACTTCAATATTGGTGCTCTACCTTCTCTTTCCTCGGACTTATCCTCCATCGCGCCTTCCTTAGCTATATTGCCACCATCCCTGCTCTTCAGGCGTCTTAATAAAGTACCGAAACTAGGACTATCATCCTCTTCTTCGGTCGTCTCTAGGCCTATCTCAGTGGAGTCGCTTTCAGAATCTGTTTTAGCAGCAAGCTCTTCTTTTGGCTCTTGCGGCAGATCCTCTTGATTGTCCGATTTCTCTTCTGTATCATTTTCTTTCTCTGTCTCAGTATCTGTAACTTCCTCCTCCGCAAGTGGCTGTGCAATTTCCTCTTCCTTTTCAGACTCTTCCGAAAAGCTAGGCGCTTCTGTATAAACTTCTTCCTTTTCCGACTCTGTTTCGCCCTCTGCTTCCGCCTGAACTTCCTGGGGGTCTTCTTCAATTGCGGGCGTTTCAGATTCCTCCGAACTTTTAGTTAAGGTCTCAACTACTTCTTTCTCTTCCGAAACTTCTGTAGTCTGTTCTTCTACACTCGCAATATCCTCTTCTAAAGCTTGCACTAATTCCGAAGCCTCTTCCTCAATCGAGGATCCTTTATCTTCTTCTTTTTCAGTTCCCTCAGCAACTGTTTCTTCTTTACTTTCCGCTTCCGACGAAGTTTCCACCTCATCTTCCGGGGTCAACTCAGGCTCGGCCAAGCTGCTCTCTGAAGGCGCCTCAGTTGGTTGATGGTCTGCTTTCGGGGCATCCTTCCTTGGCTCATCGGCCTTGGTGGAAAACTTTTGCTCCAACTTGGCTTTACCTTGTCTCTCGTAGCGCAAACGTTCGGCCAAGGCTTCAATTCTGCTAATCTCATCTTCTAAAGCCGGTTCTTTTTCGCTTTCGCTAGATGGGGTTTCTAGCTCTTCTTTTTTATCAGAAGCTTTCTCTTGCCCCTCATTAACCTTTGTCTCAGGGGAGCTCGTCTTTGCTGGCGCTTCAGACTGAGACTTTACTTCAGTTTCTAGCGCTTTTTCTTCTTCCCCTAAGTCTTTATTTTCTTCGACCGCAGTCGTTTCCTCTTCTATCTCTGCTTTTGGTTCGGGTACTTCTTCCTGCCTTTCAAGTTCCGCTTCCGAATCTTCCCCAGAAGAATCCTCTTCTGACGCTGATTCCGAGTCATCTCTTCGCTCCGACTCTTTTTCCTCTGCATCAATTGATTCTTCGCTTAGCCTAGATGTCTCTTCAGCAGGAGCTTCTTTTCCAGAAGTATTACTTGACTCATCTTGCGAATCTTCAACCTTTTCTCGAGAAACTTCTACTTCAAAAACATGGTCATCTTCTGCGGGCAGGAGACTAAGTAATTCTTCCAGTTTTTGATGCTCTTCCATCAAAGCACCCATCTCTTCTTCGCTTAGCGCGTCTTCGTTCTTCAAGCGTTCTAAGCGCGCCCTAATGCTCCTAATCCGCACAGACATTCCTAAATCACTTTCATCTTCTACATCAGATGCACTTGCTTGCTCATCTTTTTCGCTTTCGCTAGATGGGGTTTCTACTGACTCATCTGCACCCGTACTTATTTGATCTTCGTCTGATAGGCCCTCTGTAGTAGTCTCACTGCTATCTTGGTCTTCTGATTGAAGTTCTGGAGCCTCGAAGCGCGAACGGTAGCGGCGGCGTATTAAATCTGTTATATCTATCGGATGATCCTCATAAGAGGACTTTTCTTCTTCTTTTTCGTTGGCCAAGGCTAAATCTGCCCTTTCGTTCGGAGGACCTTCTTGAGCACTTTCATTTACTTCTGTTTCCCTAGTAGGCTTTTCCGCAGCTCCTACTTTCTCTTCTTCCGTAGGAGTCCTGGTTTCCTCAGGACTCTTTACTTCATCGTTTGTGGCGGCCGACTTATCTTGCTCCACCTTCTCAGAATCAATCGATTCTATCTTTTTTTCTTCACTTTTAACTCCTTGTTTCGTCTTATCGCTCGAGTCTGAAAACAATTTTTCTTCACTAGGCGCATCAGCCTTTTGACTCTCAAACTGCTGCCTCAACTGGCGGTTACGCTCTAAAATAGCCTTAACTCTATCCTGCGGACTAAGGTTTTCCATCCCATCTGGCTTCGCCTCCAAATACTTCACTTTTGGTTTTGATTCGGCTTCTTTTGGCTTGGGTTTAATTACTTCTTTGGCTGGCGAAGAAGTCTCCTCTTTTTTACCCTCTATTTTTTTGGCAAAAGCATCTGCGGCAGTGCTTAAATTTGACTGAACCGTTTCTTCCTCTCGCTTAGAGGCCACTGATTTCGTTTCGCTTTCCGTAATATTTAGGCTTGCTGCAGAAGCAGCCGGTGTTTGTACCTTGGGTTTATCTTCGAAAAGCTCAAATAGTACCGAGCGATCATTACTTAATGCTGCGGCGCGGCCTAATTGCTGGTTAAAAAGGTGCTCGGAAGAATAACGCAAACGAATGCCGTAAAGCAGCTGAATCACCTGACTATAGGGGTAAGCAAGGGCCAGCTCTCTGAGCTCATCTACCCCTATTTTTTGTACGCCTTTAGGGTCTTCCAGCAGATCTAAAAATACTTCCGTCTTCAAATTTTACCAGTTTCCAATCGCTGCGTTTAATATATTTTCCGATAATTCTTGACAAACTTGATCATGCAAGTCCGCTTCAATCTGATTAATGTCCGCGTTCGAATCAAAGTCCACGAATCTAGAAAACTTTTTCTCAAAGCTCGCCTTCTCGTCTTTGGTATTTGTGTAAATCACATTTACATCGACCGTTAAACGGTTTTGGGCGACCGAACCAAGGTCCGAAGCTTGTGCATTAATAGGGTCAATTGTGTAGCGAATAATAGAGCCTTCAAACAACATGTCGGCGCTACGATTCACTAACTCTAAAGGGGTTTGTTGCACAAATATATCGCGCAGTTTTTCCGTAAAAATCTGACTTAGCTGGGGTTTAACCAACTCTGCGTTATTTTGAAAGAAATCAATGCGCACAGTTTTAGCCTCACCAACGTCTCCACCCGTAAAGCTGTAACCTCCACAAGCGGCCAATGCAAGAACTACCAGTAGTAAAGAGAATAATCTGCTAAGTTTTTGTGCCATCATAAATTATACTGCTTAATTTTTCGGTACAGCGTGCGCTCAGAAATCCCTAATTCCTTGGCCGCATCTTTTCGCTTATTATGATTGCGATCTAATGCTCTTTTTATCATCTCCAATTCTTTTTCTTGCAGGGTAATGGGGCTATCTTCAACTGTTTCATGCTGTGCGTCGTAAGTGCTTTGCAAAGTAGTTGAGTCATCATCGTAAACGGGTAAGTTTGCGCTTGACTTCCTTACCGGCATCATTGACTCGCCGCGTTCCACTTCTTGATCTTCCTCATAAATCCGACGGATCAAAGAGTGGTTATCGCTCTTCCACTCATCACTAATTTCCTCATTGGTCATTAACTCACCCGTGAGCTTTTTCAAGTCGGCAATATCCTTGCGCATATCGAAAAGAATCTTGTATAAGATTTCCCTTTCATTACTAAAATCTCCCGTACCAGAAGACTCTTCTCTTTTGTATAGTGCGGGTACGCCTCCTCTACCCGAATCGGGTAAATATTGCATGAGGATGTTACCGTTAATTTCTTTTTCGCGCTCCACTACCGAAAGCTGCTCCGATAAATTGCGGAGCTGACGGATGTTCCCCGGCCAATAATAAGCACTTAAAACCTCTACTGCATCGCGATCGAGCCTAACCGGTGGTACGCGATACTTGTCAGCAAAATCGGCTGCAAATTTTCTAAAAATCAGATGTATATCCTCCTTACGCTCACGCAGAGCGGGCAGATGAATTTCTACGGTGTTTAAACGATAGTACAAATCTTCGCGAAAGCGCCCTTTCTGAATGGCGGTCATTAGCTCTACATTGGTAGCGGCTACAATACGCACGTCAATTTTTTGCAGTTGTGAGCTTCCTACTTTAATAAACTCGCCGGTTTCCAAAACACGCAGTAAACGTACTTGTGTAGAAAGGGGAAGTTCTCCCACTTCATCTAAAAAAATAGTACCTCCGTCTGCTTCTTCAAAATAACCTTTACGAGCGGCCGTCGCCCCCGTAAACGAGCCTTTTTCGTGACCAAACAGTTCACTATCTATGGTTCCTTCTGGAATGGCACCGCAGTTAACCGCGATGTATTTATTGTGCTTACGGTGGCTTTGCGAGTGAATAATACGCGGAATGGACTCTTTACCCACACCACTTTCGCCCGAAACCAGCACTGAAATATCAGTTCCGGCCACTTGCATCGCTTTATTTAAGGCTCTTTCTAAGCCGGAGGAATTACCAATAATCCCAAAGCGTTGTTTTATTTCTGTAAGACTATTCAAGGTAAAGTATATTTTAATTCTATGGCTTTCGCCTGATGGATTCTATTACCCGATCGTTTATTTACCACCCAAGGTTTAAAGGCCTTGAGGGTGAAGTAATGTGCTTTTGGAAAAGCTTGGGGAAGTTTCACGCCTTTGCGACGACCACTGCCAATACCTTCCCATAACAAATTGTCTTGCGCATCGTAAACCTTTAACTCAAAACCTGATACCAGATTTTCAATGCAAACCTCGCCGGCACTATCGGTAACACAGATATAGACCTCGCCTTTGGTTTTTACAAATTGCTCTAACACCTTAAACTGCAGGCCGTCATCGGTCCACCGCCCGTCTACCAGCTCTTGGGCAGAGAGAGTCAGACTAAAAAGGCTGATAAATAATATACTCAGGTTTAATCTCATCAATCTTCACTTACTATTTCTCCAAAAAGGGTTGCGGTATTGCAATCTTTTATCAGTACGGTAACGAAGTCACCTTTCTTTTCGTTTCCTGTCTTAGCAAAAACTGCCATGGCATTTTGGTCATTTCTACCTTTCCAGTCTTGATCGCTTTTTTTAGAATCGCCTTCAATAAGAATTTGTTGCTTCTTACCAATGTGCATTTTATTGCGCTCTAAACTGTGCCCCCTTTGTTTGGTAATGATTTCATCTAAACGACGTTTCTTAACCTCCAAGGGAACATCATCTTCCATCTTGCGCTCAGCATAAGTGTTGGGGCGCTCTGAATAATAATAAAGGTAACCGTAATCGTAGCGCACTAAATCCATTAAACTAAGCGTTTCAGCCTGATCCTCTTCCGTTTCCGTAGGGAAACCGGCAATCATATCGTGACTAATGCCACAATCGGGAATAATTTTACGGATGCGATCAATTAAGGCTATGTACTCCTCGCGGTTGTGCCCGCGATTCATTGCCTTTAAAATACGGCTACTACCCGACTGAACGGGCAAGTGGATATAGTTGCAAATATTGGGATACTTAGCGATGGTATGCAAAACATCATCAAGCATATCTTGTGGATTGCTCGTGCTAAAGCGGATGCGCATGTGGGGCGCGGCTTCAGCTACCTCTGCTAATAGTTTCGCGAAATCTACGGCCGAGGCCTTGGCAATATCACTAGCTTTCTCAAAATCCTTCTTTAAACCGCCGCCATACCAGAGGTAGCTATCTACGTTCTGGCCCAAAAGAGTAATCTCTTTGTAGCCACGCGATTGCAGATCTTTTACCTCCGTTATAATGGTTTCTGGATTGCGACTGCGTTCTCTTCCGCGGGTAAAAGGGACTACGCAGAAGGTGCACATATTATCGCAGCCACGGGTAATCGACACAAAAGCCGAAACGCCGTTGGTGTCGATACGCACGGGACTAAGGTCGCCGTAAGTTTCTTCTTTAGACAGAATAACGTTAACCGCCTTTTTACCGCCCTCCACTTTTTCAAGGAGATTAGGTAAATCGCGATAAGCATCTGGACCAACTACTAAGTCAACCAGTTTTTCTTCGTCTAAAAACTTTTCTTTTAAGCGCTCGGCCATGCAACCTAAAACCCCAATTTTCATTTCGGGTCTTTCTAGCTTCAAGGTGTTTAAATTACTGAGACGTTTTCGCACCGTTTGTTCGGCTTTATCTCTAATCGAACATGTATTTATGAGGATTAAATCCGCCTCTTCAACGTTCCGAGTAGTGTCAAAACCTTCTTTTTCCAAAATAGATGCAACTATTTCGCTGTCAGAAAAATTCATTTGACACCCGTAACTTTCAATGTATAATTTTCTTGAGCCACGCTCTCCCTCGCGCATCAAAGCCGTGCCTTGAATACTCTCGTCCATGGTTTTACCGTTTAGGGTAGCTTCTTTCATTCTTTAGTTTTAAAGGGGGCAAAGGTACAAATTAGAGAGCATTATGCCAGTTTGACAGAGAATAAGAATGCATTGAAAATGAGAAGATAAAGCATTTCAAAAAAGTATTGATTTAATTTGTGCTCAGATTACACCGCAAATAAACCCTCAGGCATGCCTAAAAATTTAGTGATTGTAGAGTCACCCGCCAAAGCAAAAACGATTGAAAAGATACTTGGAAAGGACTTCCAAGTGGAATCAAGCTTTGGTCATATCCGCGATCTTGTCCAAAAAGATATGGGCGTAGATATCGCCAATAACTTTAATCCGAACTACGCCGTAAGCAGCGATAAGAAGGAAGTTGTAAAAAAATTAAAGAAGTTAAGCAAGGACGCAGAAATGGTTTGGTTAGCTTCGGATGAGGATCGTGAAGGAGAAGCTATTGCATGGCACCTTTACGAAGCCTTAGATTTAGTTCCCACTAAAACCAACCGCATTACTTTTTCGGAAATTACCAAAAAAGCAATTGACCGCGCGATTTCCAATCCGCGTAAAATTAATATCGATTTAGTAAATGCGCAGCAGGCGCGTCGAATTTTAGACCGTTTAGTAGGCTTCGAATTATCGCCAGTTCTTTGGAAAAAAGTAAAAGCTGGCTTATCTGCCGGAAGGGTACAATCGGTTGCGGTTCGCCTCATCGTAGAAAGAGAAATGGAAATTCGCAATTTCCAAGCGGAAGCTTATTTTAAAGTAGTTGCCGAGTTTAGCAATAGCAGTGGCAAATCTTTTAAAGCAGAGCTCAACAAGCGTTTTAAAACGGAAGAGGAAGCACGCGAATTTTTAAAGGCTTGCGAAAGTCACCAATTCAATATTGCCTCTGTTGAAACCAAACCGGCTAAAAAATCGCCTGCCGCACCTTTTACCACTTCTACCTTACAGCAAGAAGCGGCCAGAAAATTATATTTCGGCGTAAGCCAAACCATGTCGGTTGCGCAAAAATTGTATGAAGCAGGTTTAATAACCTATATGCGTACCGATTCGCTTAACCTTTCGGAAGATGCGCTCAAAGAAGCCTCTGCCGAAATAACCAACAGCTACGGCGCAGATTATTCAAAAACACGCAAGTTTAGCACGAAAAGCAAAGGAGCCCAAGAAGCTCACGAAGCCATTCGCCCTACTAATATGGGACGCGCCAAAGCAGGCAGCACTGATCAGCAAAAGCGACTTTATGATTTAATTTGGAAACGCACCCTAGCCTCGCAAATGAGTGACGCACAATTAGAACGCACCGTTTTCCGCATTGAAACACCCACCGAACAACACGAATTTGTAGCACGCGGCGAAGTAATCAAGTTTGAAGGTTTCTTAAAGGTCTATCTGGAAGGTACGGATGATGAGGATGCAGAAGAAGACTCTTCTATGCTACCCGCTTGCGATAAGGGAGAAAGCCTTAGTCGCAATAGTATTATTGGCACGCAACGCTTCACTAAACACCCGGCTCGTTTTACCGAAGCCAGTTTGGTAAAGAAATTAGAGGAATTAGGCATTGGCCGTCCTTCTACCTACGCACCCACTATTAGCACCATAATTAAACGCGAATACGTAGAGAAATCGGAACTTACTGGCACCAAGCGTGAATATTTGCAATTAATTCTTGCCGATAATGGTTTACAAGAAGAGACGCTAAATGAGACCACGGGTGCTGACAAAAACAAATTAATCCCTACCGATATTGGAGTAGTAGTGAATGGATTTTTGACTGAGCACTTCAATGATATTTTAGATTTCAACTTTACTGCTTCAGTAGAAGAGCAATTTGACCAGATTGCTCAGGGGCAAGAAGAATGGACTGAAATGCTGGATCGCTTTTACAGCGAATTCCACCCCCATCTTAAGGAGGTGGAAGAAAATTCGGAGCGTGCTACCGGAGAAAGAGCCTTGGGCGATGACCCTAAAACAGGCAAACCCATTATCGCCCGCATTGGCCGTTATGGTCCAATGATCCAAATTGGCAATACCGAAGATGAAGAAAAGCCTCGCTTTGCCAGTCTTCGTAAGGGACAAAGTATCGATACTATTAGCTTAGAAGATGCCTTGGAGCTCTTTAAATTACCGCGTAACTTAGGAGAGTATAAAGGAGAAAAAATTGAAGCCAACATTGGCCGATTTGGTCCTTATGTGCGCTACAAAAGTACTTTCGCTTCTATTAAAGAAGAAGACGGCGATGACCCTATGACGATTGAGTTGGAACGCGCCGTTGAAATAATGGAAGCGAAACTGGAAGCCGATAAGCATAAATACATCAAAGTTTTAGATGAAGAGAAACCGGTAATTGAGATCCTTAACGGGAGATACGGCCCCTATTTAAAATCAGGCAGAAGGAACTATAAGCTACCCAAGGATATTGAAAAGCCCGAAGATCTTACGCGAGAAGAATGTTTAGCCATTATGGAAGAATCGAAGAAAAAAGCGCCGGCAAAGAAAAAGACCACGCGCAAAAAATCTGCTGGTAAAAAATGATGTTAGAAGATTTTCTGAGCCCCGTAGGCAATAGCATTATTGAATCAATTCAAGGGAGCAATGCGCAAATATTAGCGCAAAACATTGCCATTCACCGCGAAATTGAAGGAATACCCGATTTAGAAGGCATAAAAATTGCCTTTATCGGTGTTTTGGAAGATCGCGGTAGTGACAATCCTGGCGCGGCCCAAAGCCCAGATCAAGTGCGAAAATACCTTTATCCCCTTTACTGGGGAAATTGGTCTATTACAGCCTGCGATTTAGGTAATGTGTATGCTGGAGAAAAAGTAAGCGACACCCTATTTGCAGTAAAAGAAATTTGCTCGCAATTATTAAAAAAGGGTATCATCCCCATTATCATCGGCGGCAGCCAAGATATTTCTTACGGAAACTTCCGTGCCTATGATGACCTAGAGCAAACGGTAAATTTAGTCAGCATTGATGCTCAATTTGATTTGGGCAAGCAAGACGAAAAACTTAATCACCGGAGCTTCCTAAGTCACATCGTTCTACAAAAACCTTACATTCTTTACAATTTTAGCAATATTGGCTTTCAAACCTATTTTGTTAACCAAGAAGAGATAGACCTAATGGAGCGCATGTATTTTGAGCTCTATCGCTTAGGCAAGATGCGCAATAATATTAGTGAAAGCGAACCTATACTTAGAGATGCCGATATGGTAAGTTTTGACATATCTGCCGTAAGGCAAAGTGATGCCCCAGGAAACACATTTCATAGCCCCAACGGCTTTTCGGGAGAGGAAGCCTGTGCATTAGCCCGCTATAGTGGTATTAGTGATAAGGTAAGTTCTTTCGGAATATATGAGTGTAATGCTTTAGCAGATAAAGAAGGCAGAACCGCGCATCTTGTGGCACAAATGATTTGGTATTTCCTAGAAGGCTTTAATCAGCGCAAAGGCGACTATCCTTTTGCCAGTAAAAAAGACTATCAAAAATTCATCGTCCTTATTAATGAAGGTGAGTATGAACTAGTCTTTTACAAGAGTCCTCTTTCTGGCAGATGGTGGATTGAGGTGCCCGTAAAAGAAAATGCCGGCTTAAGTTCAGAACGCCACACATTAATCCCATGCAGCTATAGCGACTATCAAGAGGCCATGAAAAACGAAATTCCGGAACGTTGGTGGAAGGCAATGAAAAAAGCAGTCTGAAATTCAGCGCTTGTCAACAAACTTTTAAGGAAAATTAACATTTTCTGAAGGCATATATTCTCAAACCTTTATATTTGGGATCTCAACAACCCGTTGTTAACAATTTTTAATCATTCCCTAGATGAAGAAAACTTTACTCCTCATCATAATTGCGTTGCCCTTTCTCGCTCATTCTCAGCAAGATGTGCAATTTACGCAGTTTATGTACAACCGTATTTATTATAATCCGGCTGTTGCGGGGTCCGGTGGTGCTATCTGCTTAAACGCGCTACATCGAAGCCAATGGGTAGGATTTGAAGGTGCGCCGACTACTCAAAATGTAAATGCTAACATTCCCATCAAAAAAATTGGTGGTGGAATTGGTCTTAGCATTGTTAATGATCAAATTGGCTTTTTCAATAATGTGAGTGCCCGATTAATGTACGCCTACCAATTTGAGTTAGAAAATGGAACATTAGGAGTGGGTCTAGGAGTATCTTTTCTTAATCAAGCACTTGGCGGCGCCACTTGGGTGCCTTCAGACTACAATACACAACTCGGCCCTAATGATCCTTCTATCCCTGCAATTGATGCCAATGGCTTTCAGATCGACGGGATTTTTGGAGTTTATTATGAAAATCAAAATTTCTGGGGTGGCATTTCAAGTACTCGTGTGATCGAGTCGGCAGCAGACGTTAATTCAAATTTCGGAGGCGCCTCAACTTTTTTCAAAAATGCCAGACATTATTACGTTATGGGTGGCTATAATTGGGCTATTCCAGCAACTAACTGGGAACTAAGACCTAGCACCTTGGTTAAACTTACTTCGGGAAGCACCACTTTTGACTTAAATGTTACTGGGGTGTATAATAATAAGTTTTGGGGTGGCGTTACCTATAGGCTGCAGGATGCGGTGGCTGCAACTTTAGGTTGGCAAGTAACACCAGATATCAGACTAGGATATTCCTACGATGTAGCGACATCGCCACTTTCAGGACAAGGAGGAGGAAGCCATGAGGTGATGGTTCAATATTGTTTTAAGATAGAAATTCCACCTAGAGAAAAAGGAAGTTATAAAAACCCAAGATTTTTGTAATATAGCAGCCCTAAATTGGGAAGCTGTTGATCAACAGAATACAAAGTCAACGACATGAAAAGAATTTTAATACTAACCCTCGGTGCTGCGCTCTTTGCCAGCTGCAGCAGTAATGACTACGGCGAATTAGTCGGAGTTGCCGATAGACCTAATTGGTATCCATCCCAACCTTACGGAATGGTTTATATTCCACAGGGGTCTTATAACATGGGTAATGCCGATCAAGATGTGCCTTATGCATTAATCTCACCGACCAAAACTGTTTCGGTTCCTTCCTTCTGGATGGACCAAACAGAGATAACTAATAATGAGTACCGTCAGTTTGTGCGCTGGGTGCGCGATTCTATTACTCGCTATCGTTTAGGCGAAGATGGTTTAGTAGAAGGTTATGAGTTTATCGATGCTGCTAACCAACAAGATCCGACCTTCTTTCAGGAGTACGTTTCATTAAACTACCCAGATAGTATGCAGCGTCATATTGACTGGGAGCCGTATCTTGAGTGGAACATTGATGCCTATCCATCGGCAGAATACACCGAGATAATTGAAAGCATGTACCTGCCTCCCGAAGAGCAATTTATGGGTGGTAGAATGATTGACGCTCGTCAATTGAACTATGCATTCTTCTGGATTAACAAGCAGAAAGCAGCGCAAAAATCAAATCGTGTTGAGTTTGATCACAACGATGCTGACCAAGACGGAGAGTATTTCTCATACCGTGATTATATTAAAATTACTAAGGAAAAAACCGATCGTAGCTCTTTCTTTGAAGGTGGCGTGATCAATATTTATCCTGATACTTTATGTTGGATTCATGATTTCACCTACAGTTACAATGACCCAATGCATGATAAATATTTCTGGCACCCTGCCTATGATGATTATCCTGTAGTAGGTGTGAGCTGGTACCAAGCGCGTGCCTTCTGTAATTGGAGAACTAAGTATCGCAATAGCTCCTTGAAAGCAAGCGGTTATTTCACTGAGCAAGAATTTCGTTTACCAACGGAAGCTGAGTGGGAATACGCAGCTCGTGGCGGTCAAGAGTTAAATCCTTATCCATGGGGTGGCCCTTATGCTATGAACAGTGCTGGTTGCTATTTGGCGAACTTCAAACCTCTAAGGGGTAATGTTAGTGCAGACGGTGGTATTTACACAGTGAAGACTACTGCCTACGCTCCCAATGATTATGATTTGTATAACATGTCTGGTAACGTAGCCGAGTGGACTACAACAGCTTTTGAAGCTGCTAGTTACTACTACGTATCTGATATTAGTGCAAACTTTGAATATAACGCTAGAGAAGGTGATGAGCCCACTCTAACGCGTAAAGTTACCCGCGGTGGTAGCTGGAAGGATGTTGCTTACTATCTGCAAGTAAGTACCCGTGCTTATGAATATGCTGATACAGCGAAGTCCTATGTTGGCTTCCGTACCGTGCAAAGTTTCATGGGCCGAGATTTAGCAGACTTTTAATTTATTTATTCTCAAACAAGCAATTTTAATTTTAATTTTCTCACATGGCGTTAATTGATGTAAACAGCAAGCGTTTTAAAAATTTCATGGCAAAACTTTACGGATGGGGTGCTGCCGTTGTTATTCTTGGAGCGATGTTTAAAATCCTTCACCTTCCAGGCGCAGATTACATGCTTGTAATCGGTCTGACCACTGAAGCAGTTATTTTCTTTTTCTCAGCTTTCGAAAAGCCTAGCGAAGAAGTAGATTGGACTTTAGTTTATCCTGAACTTGCTGGAATGTCTGACGACGAAGAGTACAACTCTTCCGCTAACAACCGTCAATTGAGCGCTACACAAGAATTAGATCGTATGTTAGAAGAGGCCAAAATTGATGGCGAGTTAATTGACAGCTTAGGTAATGGTTTACGTCGCTTCGGTGATGCTGCCAATAAATTAAGTGAAACTAGTGAAGCTGCTGCAGCTACTGGTGCTTACAACGAGCAACTGTCTTTAGCTTCTAAAAATATGGAGTCTTTAAATGCACTTTATGCAGTTCAGTTAGAAAGTTCAGCTAATCACATGGAAACTCAGAATACCCTAATGGAAAAGTTAAACTCTTCTATCGAAGATTCTGAAAAATTATCTACTGAAGTAAATAGCTTGGCTAACAACATGACTCAGCTTAATTCAGTTTACGGTGGTATGCTTTCAGCAATGAATGTGAATCGCAATAACTAGGACTAGTCAAACAGAAGGTTAAACAAAAAATAAACAATAAGAATGGCTGGAGGAAAACTATCGCCGCGGCAGAAGATGATTAACATGATGTATCTCGTGTTAACGGCTATGCTGGCACTGAACGTTTCCAAAGATATATTGAAGGCTCTTACCAAACTGGAAAATAGTTTATCGCAAACTATCACTACTGTAGAAAATAAGAACGCCGATGTATACGAGACATTTGTAGAAGCTGCCAAGGAAAACCCTGACAAAGCGCTCGAATGGAAAAACAAAGCTTTTGAGGTAAAAGAGATTTCAGCTGAGATGTTTACTTACATCTCAGCTATGAAAGATTCGTTAGTTGTAGTAAGTGGAGGCAAAGATGATGAGACTGGCGCACCCAAAGCTCTTGACGCGAAATCGCAGCCTGCTAATTATCTAATTGCCGAGCAAGGTCCCAAAAAGGCCACTGAACTGAAAGAAAAATTGAATAATTTCAGACAAGAAATTATCAAGATTGCCGACAGTGACCCTGCAATTAAAGCTAGCCTTGAAGGCGCCTTTAATACTGCCGATGAAAAGGTAGGCGATAAAGAAGTAAGTTGGGAATATGCAACTTTTGGTGAATATCCATTAGGAGCGATTATTCCGTTCTTAACCGATATCCAAGCGCGCGTAAGAAACGCCGAGTCTGAAGTACTAAGTCACCTTGGCAAACAGATTGGAAAAGGTGAAGTTAGCTTTAATACGGTAGAAGCCATGGTTATGTCAAATTCTAACTATGTAACCCAAGGTGGAACTTATGAAGCAGAAGTGTTTCTAGCCGCTTACGATGATTCGCAAGATCCTACCATTATAATTGAGGGAAAGGAACTGTCAGCTGAAAACATTGTTGATGGGAAAGGAAAAATCTCTTTTCCTGCCACTGGTGTAGGAGAACAAACTTGGGGAGGTAAAATTATTATCAAGCAAATTGGTAAGGGTGATGTTACTTATGACATACCCAAAACCACTTATACGGTAGCTCCTCCATCAGTAGTGATTTCTCCTACTAAAATGAACGTGCTTTACCGTGGTGTACCTAATCCAATCGAGATTGGTGTACCTGGTGTAGATCCGGCTAAGATCCGTGTTTCTGGTCCTGGTGTATCTGGCTCAAACGGTCAGTATACCGCCAACGTTACTGGACTTAAAGGAAAGGAAATTAATATTTCCGTTTCGGTGGAAGAGACTAAAGACGATGGTACTACCCGCATGAGAAATGTAGGGAGCAAAGAGTTCCGTATTAAAGGTTTACCACCTGCGGTAGGTACTATCTACAAACGTAGCGAAGGTTTATTCTCTAAAAACGCCATATCCAATGCTACCATTGAAGCGTCTTTTGAAGATTTTCCTTTTGATTTAGATTTAGTAGTTACTTCTTATGAGATTGCTATCCCAGGTTCTCCACCCGAAAGAGTGAAAAATAGTAACAAGATACCTTCTGCCATTAAAGATAAGATTCAAAGGCTAAAGCCAGGTTCAACTGTTTCCATTAGAAACATTAAGGCTAGAGGACCTAATAATTTACAAGTTGACCGCGTTGGTATTATATCAGTAGACGTTAACTAATAAGATTTTAGATATGAAAAGATTAATTTTTTGTTTAATTCTGGCTGCACTTTACGTGATGCCTACTAGCAGTGATGCTCAAGTAATTGCTCCTTCTGATGATGGAATAATTCCTGATGCCCCGAAGGATTATCACCACAATATGGTATTCCCTTACCCTTATTTGCGTGAAGCGGATATGATGTGGAGCACCAGACACTGGGAGCGTATTGACCTTAGACAAAAAATGAATCTTCATTTATACTACCCTATTCAAGCAGTTCCTGATCGCAAAAGCCTTTACGATGTAATCATTGATGGCATTATGACGGAAGGAACCATTATTGAGGTGTTTGCTGATGATCGTTTTGAGACTCCTTTAACGGCAGAACAAGCAGCTGGTTACGTGCAGATGATTGATACCATCCGTGATCCGGATGATCCATCTATCATACTTCTAGTTGACACCACCTCTATCGGTTCGAAAGACGTTAAGTTTTGGGAAATAAAGTCAGACTGGTTCTTTGATAAGCAAAGAGGGGAGTTAAAAAATAGAATCTTAGGTCTTTCTCCTATCGTGGAGAATCCAAAGACCTTAGAGAAGTATAACTTGTTCTGGGTATGGTTCCCAGATGCTCGTATGGCTTTAGCCACGCACACAGCATTTAATGGCCAAAACAACAGCGCACGTTTAACTTATGATCAAGTATTTCATTTACGCTTTTTCGATTCGGTTATATACAAAGAAGACAATGTGTACGATCGTGAAATTGAAGAATATAAGCGCAGCTCTACCCTAGATCAGCTTTTAGAAGCGGAGAGAATTAAAAACAATCTCCGTAATATGGAGGCCGAGCTTTGGGAATACTAGGACCACAATAAAATTAGAAGCCTCGCAAATGCGGGGCTTTTTTTATGCACAAAAAAGAATACCTCCTTATTGGCCAGGGCATTGCCGGCACTATTTTAAGCTATCGCCTTAAAAAGGCAGGCATAAGCTTTAAAGTAATAGACAAACCCGAGCTTTCACGCTCCTCTCAGATAGCAGCTGGCTTAGCTAACCCGGTAGTTTTAAAAAGGCAAAAGTGGGTTAAGGGGGCAGAAATGTTTATTGATAAGCTCCCTGAGTTCTACCTCACAATGGAGAAAGAGCTTGATGTAAAGATCTACCACCCCCTGCCACTCTATCACATCTTTCAGAGTAATGGCGAAATAAACGATTGGCAACAAAATGCTAGTAAGGTTTACTTGCAGTCCTATCTTGGAGCAGTTGAAGGTCTAGATTTAAAGCATGTATACAGTCCTTTTGGCTTTGGTAAAGTGGAAAGAATCTTTTGGGTTGATACCGCTTTAATGATCCGCTCTTGGCGAGAGGTGCTTAAAGCAGAAAACCTATTAATTGAAGATACCTTCCGGCCAAGCGACTTTCCAGATTATGAACATATCTACAGCAGTGGACACTTGTTAAGCGAGCACTTTCCCGCTTTGCAAAAGGTATTTACCAAAACTAAGGGCCAGGTTATGATTATTGAAAGTGCCGACCTAAACCCGAATTTTGGCCTGCATAGTAGTGTTTTTACCCTTCCCTTAGGCGCTAAGCGCTTTAAGGTGGGCGCAACCTATGAACATCAAAACCTAAACGATGATACAAGTCCAGCTGGCTTAGAACGTCTCCAATCAGATTTAGAGAAGTTTTTTAGTGGGAAGTATCAAGTGGTAGAACATTTAGCGGGGGTTAGACCTAATATCAAGGATCGCAAACCGATTTTAGGAAAAATAAACCACCAGTCCTATTGTTTTAATGGCTTAGGTTCCCGTGGGATCTTGATGGCTCCGTTTCTTAGTCAGCATTTCATAGACTATCTGGTTAACAACAAGGAACTAGAGCCCAGTTGGAATATTAGTCGCTTTGATTATTTATGACCTGCGCCTCTTTTATCAGGATCATATTTCACAAATAGATTTAACCAAGTGATACGTGATAAGCGTAAAACCAATGGCGCTAAAGCTATCACCACCACAAAAAGGGCGATTACAATCTGCTTTATACTAGGATCCATAAACATATTCATCAAAATATAGGTTGCCACAAAGATGGCAACGGAATAGCCGTAGCTTACGTACATGGCTCCATAAAAAAAGCTTGGTTCTATCTGAAAGCGCAAGCCACAATGTGGACAAGTCTCGTGCATTTTAAAAAGTTTGGACAGGTTATAGGGGTTTTTATCTTCAAAAACCTCCCCTTCTTGACAACGAGGACAACGAAAATTAAAAATACTGTAGATCTTCGATCCTTTTGAAAATATACTCATTAGTTAAAATTACTTTTGCCAAATGTTAGGTATCAATAAACTCAGCTTACAAATTAATGACCGCATGCTTTTTAATGAGGTCAGTTTTTTAGTAAACCCCACGGATAAACTCGGCCTGGTTGGAAGTAATGGGGCAGGTAAATCAACTTTGCTTAAAACCATTGCGGGTGAAGCAACGGTAGACAGCGGTAATATTAGTAAACCCAAAGAATTTAAAATTGGGTATTTGCCCCAAGAACTACCCCTGCATGACGGAAGAACCGTTATGGAAGAAGCCGAATCTTCGTTAAGCGAAATTAAGCATCTCCAAGCATCTATCGATGACATAAATCACCAATTAGCCACACGCGAGGATTATGAAAGTGATTCTTACATGAAGTTAATAGAGGATCTTACTAACTATACTGATCGTTTTAATCTCGTTGGTGGTTATACTTACCACGCTCAGTTAGAAAAAATATTACTTGGTTTAGGTTTTAAACCCGCCGACTTTCACCGTCAAACCGTAGAGTTTAGTGGTGGCTGGCGTATGCGTATTGAACTCGCTAAGCTACTTCTAGGAGCACATGATGTTTTACTTTTAGATGAGCCTACCAACCACTTGGATATTACTTCCATTATTTGGTTGGAAGACTTTCTGAAAAACTACGAGGGTGCAGTGGTTATGGTTTCACACGATAGAGCCTTTTTAGATGAAATTACCAAGAGAACAGTGGAAATTGTAAATGGCAAAATTTACGATTACCCGGTACCCTACTCTCGCTTTGTTGCTTTAAGAGAAGAAAGACGAACCTTACAGTTCCAAGAACAAAAAAACCAAGAAAAAGAAATAAAACAAACCGAAGAATTAATTGAGAAATTCCGCTACAAAGCTTCCAAGGCTGCCTTTGCGCAAAACCTGATTAAGAAATTAGATAAGATGGAGCGTATTGAAATTGATGATGATGACGCTCGAAAAATTAATTTCCGCTTCCCTCCTGCTCCACGGGCAGGTAAAGTAGTAGTTAAAGCTGAAAAGGTAGGAAAAGCCTTTGGAGACAATCGCATCTTTAAAAATGTAGACATTGAAGTAGTGCGTGGCGAAAAGGTTGCCTTTGTAGGGCAAAACGGTCAGGGCAAATCTACCTTGGTGAAAATCATAGCAGAAAGCCTTGGTCATGATGGAATGCTAGAGCTGGGACATAATGTAACCTTTGGTTATTATGCCCAAGAACAAGCCAAAACCCTAGCAGGCAATAAAACTTTACTAGAAACCATTGAAGATGCTGCGCCAGAAGATTTACGCAAAAAGGCACGCGATTATTTGGGAGCATTCCTTTTTAGTGGTGAAGACGTGGATAAAAAAGTAAGGGTCCTTTCTGGAGGAGAAAAAGGGCGTGTTGCACTTTGTAAACTACTTCTTTTCCCCCATAATTTGCTGATTATGGATGAGCCTACTAACCACTTGGACCTGAAGAGTAAGGATATGCTGAAAAATGCTTTACAGCAATACGACGGCACCTTAATTGTGGTTTCTCACGATCGTCATTTCCTACAAGGGCTTACCGATAAGATTTACGAATTCCGCGATGGAAAAGTTAATGAGTTTGTTGGTGACATTGATGAGTATTTGGAGGCACGTAAATTGGAGGATTTCCGTGAGCTAGAGCAAGAAAAAGATGCCAGCAAAGAAAAAGCGGTAGCCGTAGAAAAAGCGAAAGTTGCTGAAACAGGCTTAGGCTATAAAGAAAGAAAGCAATTGGATAAGGATCTGCGTAAAGCGGAAAAAGAGGTTAGTCGCTACGAAGAGCAAATTGAAAAGCTCGAATCACATCTGGCAGAATTAGACGAGAAATTATTAGACCCCGTAAAATTTGCTAAACTGAATGAGCAGGACGGCTTCTACGAGAAATACGAAGCGGATAAAGTAAAGCTGACAAAAATGATGAAGGAATGGGAAAAAGCAGAATTAACTTTATCGCAGTTGAAAAGCTAAAAATTGTTTTTGTAAGCCTGAAAACTCACCGGATTATATAAAGAGAGGCGCTCAAAAAGCGCCTCTCTTTATATATCTAATTTACCGCTTCAGTATTCGCATGCGTTGCACTGACTCCTTCGCACGCACTTCTACAAAGTACATGGCTTTCGGTAAGCTGCTAATGTCTAACTCCTCCTTGGCAAGGTGACGCTTTGAAAGCATTACATTACCCGTACTGCTGAAGATAGTAATATTCAATTCATCTATATCGGTAGTGGTTTCGAAGTATAATTTCCCTTGGCTCGGGTTAGGATAAATACTCATCTGCCTAAGCGCATTTTCCACTAGGCTTACAATAGAAGAACAGGAGGTACTGAGGCTATCAAAAAACAAAGATGCCGCAGCAATACTCGGAGTAATACAGCCAACATGCGTTAAATTACCGTTTAACTGCGCATTCACATTGCTTGCACCATTAGCTTGCATGGCGGTTTCTGCATCTAAAGCATTTTGAAAACCGACTTGTTCGTCGGCAGTGCAATAGTACATGCGCAAAGGCATAGTAGGCGTCCAATCGTAATTAGTATTCTTATTCAAGGCTTGCCAGATTGGGTGTTGCTGATTAATGGAATCGGCAATAAATGCCTGTAATACTGAATCCTCTACATAACCACTAATATTAGCGGGCAGTAATTGATTAACCGTATCCATATCGAAATTACCATTAAAGAAAGGAGGTATTAAAGTATCGTATGGGGCCTTTAGAATATCGCTCGGGTTCGTATAAATATTTCCATAAGCGCGTTCCATTCCTAGTAGTAAATACACAACATAACCAGGATTACTGTAGGGCAAGTCCTGAATAAAAACATCTGACTGAGAGCCAGATAAATTATAAGGACCGCTCGCCGGCGCTGCTGCTATAACATCAAACTCCCCCAATAGACTATTATCTTGAATATACTTGGCTGTGCCCATGGCTGCATGCCCACCTTGGGAGTAGCCCGTAAGCATCACTTCGCCGTTGAGATTTATAGAGGGCATATTCGCCGCTAAATATTCGCGTGCAGCACGAATTAAATCGATTGTTGCGGTCGCCTGACTTTCGGCATGCAAGTAGGGATGAATGCCGAGGTTATCGCCCAAGCCCAAATAATCGGGCATGGTGGCAATATAACCCGTACTGGCAAAAACCTTTCCGATGGTCGATTCAAAATTACTACGTGATGGCACATCTTCACGTCTTAAAACGGTACCGTGATCGTAAGAAACAATGCCCAAGCTATCGCAATTAGAAAGGGGAATGCTCAATAAGCCGCTGGCGGTAGTTGGGCTGCCATCAGTATCAACTGTATTGTAAATAATTTTATAATTGGCCACTTCGTATAAGGCTAGACCATTTGCAAAGAAGTTGATAAAAATTTTAGAGGTCGTATCTACCGCAGTGGCGCTAACCAAATAAGGCTGTGCCATTAAGGCGCTTCCGCTGATGAAAAAAGCGAAAAGGGGAAAGAGTAATTTTCTATTCATAGTAGGATTTTGGAGTTCTAAGTTAATTAAAATCTTAGAGCGGCAAGTTTTTTTAGCCCTCAAGGGTAGATGAGTTCTTTATAAACATAGGGTTTTAGGAGCAGCGTTGTTTTATTCAAATGCCATGTAGCGGTGCTAAGATTAATGAAGAAGATGTAAAAACATCCGGCCCAGTGCATTAATCAGGATTGATAGAAGAGCTAAAAAAATATGCCCCCATTAAAGGATCAACCTGCATTAGTACTAAGCGATTTACCCTAGCTAAATACGAAGAATTGCGTATTTCAAAAAAAGAAGCATCAAGATATATTTGATTTTTCTATATCTAAAAATTCTATAGCGAAAGCCGAAAAGCTGATCGAGTAGGCACACTAAACAACCAAATTCATGAAAAAATTTACTACGATTACCCTAGCCCTTGTTTTAGCTTTGGGTTTATTTTCTAATGTTCAAGCGCAAGAAGAAGGCGAATCTGTCGCTGGCTTAGGTATTGGCTTTGCTTCTTATTTAGGAGGTAATTCGAATCTACCCCCCATAAGCTTATCTTATGATTATGGGTACAACGATAAAATAAGCATTGGTGGGTACTTGGGTTATTCTTCGGCCAGTGAAGACCTTGGCTTTGTAGGAACGTGGAATTACACCTACATTATTGTTGCAGCAAGAGGTTTATATCACTTTGAGATAATAGATAATATTGACACCTATGGTGGTCTACTTTTAGGTTACAATATTGCATCTTCAGAAATTGAGGGTGGTAATAATGGCTTTCTAACCCCGGCTACCCCAACCGTAGGAGGCGTACTCTATGGTGCCTTTATAGGCGGCCGTTATGCTTTAACTGATCAATTCGGTGTTTTCTTAGAACTGGGATATGGCATTGCTGCTGTAAATGTTGGAGTTAACTTTAAGTTCTAAAAGTCCAACTATTATATCTTAAGAAAAGACCCGGTTGAAGCCGGGTCTTTTTTTTTTGACTAGACTTAGTAGCCCCGAGCAGAATCGAACTGCTATCTAAAGTTTAGGAAACTTCTATTCTATCCGTTGAACTACGGGGCCAAGCGCCAAAGGTCTGAATACTACTGCTAAGGAGCAAGGTATGTCTGATTAAAACTTTTCGATCAAAAATTCTTGCTATGCCACTTTTTAAATCATAAAAAACCCTTGCTAACCTACTGACTAACAAGGGTTAAATCCAAATATCTGTAGCCCCGGCAGGAATCGAACCTGCATCCCAAGCTCCGGAAACTTGTATACTATCCATTGTACTACGGAGCCCTATTTTAATAGGGGCTGCAAAGTAACACTAAAAAGAATTTTCTCAAGCAAGAGCTACCGCTAAAAAATTAAATACCCCCTTTCTACGTTAGTGCAGAGGCACAAAATGTATCTTTGTTAAACTGAATTTTGTTATAATCAAACTATGCGCAAAACAATTACGGTTAGTCTTAGCATCCTTCTTCTGGCCGGCTTAGGCTATTTTACCTTCATCTATTTCGGAGTATACTCCGAAGGCGTTAGGGCAGGGACCATTATTAAGCTCAGCAAAAAAGGCGTAATGTTTAAGACTTGGGAAGGCCAGCTTAACATTCGCAGCTTTGGGGCGGTAAACAGTACAAATGAGTTATCTGAAATTTTTGAATTTTCCATCGAATCCGATCAAGTTCAACTTATCAAACTCTTACAGCAGGTTTCATTAAGTGGAGAAAGAATAAACCTACATTACATTGAACGCTACCGTGCCTTACCTTGGCGCGGTTCCACTAAGTATTTTGTTACTAAGGTAGAGCGGACCCCCGGTGTTAAAAAGTCTAAAGAAGAATCTGAACGCGACCTTTACGACCGCAACTAAGCCATTACCTTGGGCGATAATTATAAAAATATCTATACTCAACTAGTTGGTGATGAAGAGGACTTCCACCTGCAGGAGATTCTTTTCCACAAGACTTGTTTTATTATTGCCCTTCTTTTAAATGTCGCCTTAGTCAACACAGTTATACTGAGTTTTTGGGACATAAGCTTGATTATTCTTACGGCGGAATTAGTGCTCATTGTAGCCTTCTGGCTTTCTCGTTTCATGAATCGATATCTCTTAGGTTGGTGGATTGTCATCATCTTCAGCTATTGTTTCATTATTGTCAACTTTTTCTTAGATGGCGGAGTGGAGGGACCAACTCTCATTCTTAGTTATTTTAGTCTTGTTTTCCTATCCGCCACTACCCGTTCGAGCTTACAGTGGATTTGGGCTCTGGTTCATTCCATCGTTTTCTCATCTTTGATATTGTATGTCTTTTACATCGACAGCTCTTGGGTAATTGCTTATGAGAGTGAAGAAATTCGTGTTATCGACCAGATCCTTAGCTTTATAATGGGTGCTTTTTTTATTAGCGTGCTTTTTAGCATGGTAAGAGGAGCGTATGAAAAGCAAAAAGAGAAAGCCATTCAACAGCATAAGAAGATTTTAAATAATGAGAAAGAACTGCTAGAAGCCAATAAGAATCTTACGCGCATACTTTCCATTTTAGCGCATGACGTTCGCAACCCTCTCGCTTCTATTGAAGGTTATCTCCAATTAAATGAAGTGGATGAATTGAGCCCAGAGCTAAGAGCAAGTCTCAACCACGATCTACTCAAGTTGGTAAAAGGCACATCTTATATGCTAGACGATATGCTGCACTGGTCAAAAGGTCAGATGCACGGACATCATGCTGCTATTTCTGAGCAAATGCTCGGGCCCTGGCTTAGGCCAACTTTAGAGCATATGGAAGCCTTGGCAAAGGCTAAGAATATACGTCTAGTTAGTAATTACAAATCCACGGATAGGGCTTTTCTAGATCCTAACATGACGACCGTGATTTTACGAAATATCATTCAAAATGCCATTAAATTTTCTCCGCCCTCAACAGAAATAGCTTTATCGGTATTCATTAGTGATAATAATCTAATCATCGAAATTAGCGACGAAGGTATAGGTATCAGTGAAGCTCAAATGGAAAGACTTTTCACTATAAATTCGGAAAGCAAAATTGGCACTAAAGAAGAGCAAGGGTCTGGACTAGGGTTGATTTTATGTAAAGATTATACTTCCGCTCAGGGGGGTGACATCCAAGTAAAGTCGGAAGAAGGGAAGGGCAGTACCTTCAGTGTTATTATTCCGCAGAACACAGAAGAAAGTTCTTAAAACTGCAATTCTAGCGCTTCATCAATAAAGTCCATAAAATCTTGTGCTGCAGCAAAGTGCACTTTTAATATTGACTCTATCTCTTCCTCCAAAAAAGAACTAGCAGCCAGATCGCTGGTTATTATCAAGTCTTTATAACGCAACAAATCAATTTGGGGATGATCGGGCGAGAAACCACGGGGATAGGATTTTAACTTTTGCCCAGAGAACTCACCGTAATACTTTTTAAAGGCTGGCTTTTTTTTCAGCTCTCTTAACACATCACCCTTTTGCGCAATTAAATCGCGTAAAGCATCCAAAGCCTCTTTAGGCGGATGATATAAGCCGGTGCCTACAAAGCATGTTTCGGGGGCCAAATGAATGTAAAAATCGCTATGCTTGGGCGATCGACGCTTCATCATTAAACCAAAATGATCTTTGTAAATGGGCTTGTTTGGCTGAAAACGACGATTATTATTAATGCGCGCAACGTTTTTACGGATGTCGCTGGTGGGCATAGGATAGACCTCGGCAAAAGCATCGTTTAAATCTTGCGCGAAATCAATAAGGCCTTGTCTGATTTCCTGATACCAAGGACGATTTGCATCCATCCACTCTTTTGAGTTATTAGCCGCAAGTTGTTTTAAAAACTCAAAAGTATCAGGATGTAATCGGCTCATGACAATTTTTAACGTATGACAGCACCATTAGGTAAATGTTCGTCGGTAGCACAAAAAGCTAGCTCACCCGTGGCAGCATTTTCGGCCATTAGTATCATTCCTTCACTTAATACCCCGCGCATTTTACGTGGTGCTAAGTTCACTACCACCGATACCTTATGACCGATAATTTCCTCGGGCTTATAATGTTCCGCTATACCACTTATAATAGTACGCTCTTCAAAGCCTAAGTCTACTCGTAGCTGTAATAATTTATTGGCCTTCTTCATTTTTTCCGCAGCTACAATAGTAGCTACTCGCAGATCTACTTTAGTGAAATCCTCAAAAGTAATTTCTGACTTTACTTCTTCATATTGCGGCTTAGCATTGGCTTTTTTACTGGCCTCTAGCTTGGCTAACTGTGCTTCAATTTCACTGTCTTCAATCTTCTTAAATAGCAAGTCACCCTTAGTTAAAACAGCCCCGGTACTGAGAAGCTCTTGGTTAGATAAGTCGTTCCATGACATTTTCTCTAAGCCTAAATATGATCTCAGTTTAGCGGCCGTAAAAGGCATAAAAGGCTCCATACATTGCGATAGCTGGGCGGCCACTTGCGCGGCGACATGCATAATGGTAGCAGTACGGGCCGGATCTTCTTTAAACTTCTTCCATGGCTCTTCCTCTGCGAGATATTTATTCCCCGCGCGGGCTAAATTCATAAACGAATTTAAGGCCTCTCTAAAACGATACTTTTCTAAAGAAGCACCAATTTCAGCTGGACCCTCTTTGAGCTTAGCTAGCATCTCTGCATCAGCTTCAGATAGCTCACCCGCTGTTGGTAAGGCTCCCTCGTAATACTTATTCATCAGCACCAATACTCGGTTTACAAAGTTCCCAAGAATAGCTACTAACTCACTATTATTTCTGGTTTGGAAATCCTTCCAAGTAAAATCGTTGTCTTTAGACTCGGGCGCCGCCGCAGTTAATACATAGCGTAAAACATCCTGCTGATCCTTAAAGTCTTCCAAGTACTCATGTAACCAAACCGCCCAATTACGGCTGGTAGATATCTTTTCTCCCTCTAAGTTTAAGAAGGCATTAGCTGGCACCTGATCCGGTAAATGATATCCCCCATGCTCCATCAGCATGGCGGGAAAAATTATGCAGTGAAATACGATATTATCCTTACCAATAAAATGCACCAGTTCAGTTTCTTCATCCTGCCAGTAGTCTTTCCATGCCTCGCCTTTCAATTCTTTGGTAGCCGATATATAACCAATTGGGGCGTCAAACCATACATAGAGTGCTTTACCTTCGGCTCCTTCTACCGGCACGGGAATTCCCCAGTCTAAATCGCGGGTCATACTACGCGCTTGTAAACCGTCACCGGAATCGAGCCAGCTCATGGATTGACCATAAACACTCGGCCTCCAATCTTTGTGACTCTCGATATAAGACTTTATTTTTGGTGACAAATGGTCGAGCGGTAAAAACCAATGGGTAGTATCTCTCTTTTCTGGACTAGCCCCGCTTAACCGTGATTTAGGATTGATTAAATCGGTGGAGTTAAGAGTGCTGCCGCAGCTTTCACATTGATCACCATAGGCTTCAGGAAAGCTACAATTAGGGCATTGCCCAATAATAAAACGATCCGCCAAAAACTGCTTGGCTTCGGGATCATAATATTGCTCTGTTGTTTTTTCTACTAAAGAACCTTTCTCCAAAAGGGTTTTAAAAAAGGCCTGCGCCGTTTGATGATGAATTTCTTTAGAAGTGCGGGTGAAAATATCGAAACTCACCCCTACTTTTTCCAGTGCATCACCTATCACTTTATGGTAACGATCTACAATCTCTCTAGGAGTCGTGTTTTCACTTTTGGCCTTAATATTTATTGCCGCTCCGTGCTCATCCGTCCCACTCACAAAAGCCACGTCTGCTCCATTCATCCGTAAATAGCGGACGTAAATATCTGAAGGCAAATAACATCCCGCTAAGTGACCGATATGAACAGGTCCATTAGCATAAGGAAGGGCGGCGGTAACCGTATAGCGTTTAGCTTTTAACATGCAAAAATATTAGTGTACAAAAGTACTAACCTGAGTTCGATTATTCTTTTGAGATGCAGATTTTCATAAAAACTTGTAGGGCCTAGGTTTTAGCGACGGCATCATACATTCTCCACTCCACTAAATGCCTAATTCCCCATAATTTGCCTTAGTGCTTTACGCAGATATGCGATCTTTGTAAAAATTCTGTTTTATGAAATTATGGTCTCAAGTACTGGGAGAAGGGCCTGACCTTATTATTATGCATGGTCTTTTTGGCATGAGTGACAACTGGCAAAGCTTGGCTAAAAAATGGGCGAGTGATTTCCGCGTGCACCTTTTAGATATGCGTAATCATGGCCGCAGCCCGCATAGTGATGAGTTTAGCTACGAATTAATGGCTGAAGACCTTTTAGAGTACCTCAAAGACCAAGATCTAAGACAAGCCAATATTCTCGGACATAGTATGGGCGGTAAGGTAGCTATGCTCTTCAGTGTGTTTCATCCTGAAAAAGTGAAGGCTTTAATTGTGGCCGACATTGGTCCGCAAGCTTATGAACCCCATCATGAAGAAGTGCTAGAAGCTCTTGAAGGTTTGGACCTTAGCAAAATCAGTAGTCGCAATGAAGCCACGGAGGAATTTGGCCCTAAACTCGACTTAGGGGTACAGCAGTTTTTGCTAAAAAGCCTCTACTGGGAAAGCAAAGAAAAATTAGCCTGGCGTTTTAACCTCCCCGTAATAGCTCGGGAAATAGTGAAGGTAGGTGATAGCCTAGCGCCCAATGCTTTTTTCGATGGTCCTACTCTATTCTTAAGAGGCGGCGAATCTTGGTACATCAGGCAAAAAGATTTTAATAAAATTTATGAGCATTTCCCGCAAGCAGAAATAGAAACGGTAGAAGGAGCCGGTCATTGGTTGCACGCCCAAAAGCCACAAGAAGTACACGATTTGGTAAAAGACTTCTTAGCCCTTTAAAAAATTCTCTTCTAGCTTAATTTCACGGCCAAAAAACATCTTGGCTATTTTGGTGAAGGCCGGGGTTTTTTCCGACACATAAAACTTGTATTTAGCTGGCTCTTGCGAAAAGGATAGTAAATCTTTCTTAGCAAGAATTTTCCGTAAGCTTAAAGCGGCTAATTTGGCTGAATTCAGCACGCGTACCTTTGGTCCCAGGTAATCGGCAATTTCCTTTTCCAACAAAGGATAGTGTGTACAGCCTAAAATTAAATCGCTCAGGTTTTTAAGACTGCTGTGGTTTAGATAGTGGGCTAGTGCTCCTTTGCTTACTTCTGTCCCCGCAAAGCCTTCTTCAATAAGGGGAGCTAAAAGTGGCGTGGCTTTCTGCACCACGGCAAGATTTTCGTTTTGCTCTTTTATTCGCTGCTCGTAAATCTTAGAGCGCACGGTAGCCCGCGTAGCAATAATGCCAACTTTTTTAGCATCACTAGCGGATATATAATTTACAGCGGGATCAATTACATTGATAATGGGTACTTCTGGGAAGTCCTTTCTTAATTGCTCGTAGGCTGCGGCCGATGCGCTATTACAGGCTATTACGATCGCCTTGCAGTTTTGCGCTACCAGAAAGCGGCTTATTCTAGCGGAGTATTCTCGGATAGTTTGCGCTGACTTATCTCCGTAAGGGGCATGGCGGGTATCTCCAAAGTAAATAAAAGACTCCGCTGGCAGAAGCTCAGCAATAGCCTTAGCTACGGTAAGACCACCTACCCCAGAATCGAAAATGCCTATTGGTCGATTTTTATCCATAAAAAAACCCGTCACTTTATCAATGACGGGCTAAATTACATTTTGTTATTTACTTACTTGATAGCTAATTTGGCTTTCACCAATGGCATGATATCCTCGCCGTTTTCAGCGAAAATAACTACCGCCTTGCTAGGCGAACTATCTAAGATGTATGAGAATCCTTTTTCTTTGGCAATATCTTGAACCGCCTTAGTAGCTTTTTCAATAACGGGAGTTAAAAGCTCCACTTGCTTTTGTTGTAAGTCTTGCTGAGCACGTTGGCTGTACTCTTGAATACGTCTTTGTAATTCTTGTAGCTCTTGAGTTTTAGTCTCACGCGCTAAGGTGGTCATCATCTTCTCGTTGGCTCTAAAAGAACCGATTTTACTCTCCAACTCAGCTTCCATGTCGGTCAAATCCTTTTCCAGCTGACGTCCGTAAGCCTCCAATTCTGTCTGTGCCTTTTTGGTTTCTGGCATCAATTGTAAAAGCTCGTCGGCATTAATGTGTCCGATTTTTTGCTGGGCAATTGCGATACTTGCAGTTCCTACAAAAAGGGCTAAGGCTAAAAGTACTTTTTTCATTTTATTGATTTTTCTTAAAGGTTATTCTTCTAATTTTTTTATCACTTCGTCGCTAATATCAACTTTCTCACTTACGTAAAGGGTAATTAACTCACTCCCTTTATCAAATACTACGTCTAAATTTCTCCGGCGCGCTACATCTTGTACCGCATTAAAAATTTTATCTTGGATAGGTTTTACTAATTCTAGTCGTTTAGTATAAATTTTACCCTCCACGCCAAAATAAAGCTGCTGACTTTTTTTGGCCTCTTCTTCTTTCGCTTTGATCGCCGCTAAGCGCTCTTCCTTCATTTCGTCGGTAAGAAGCACTTTTTCCGCTTCATAGCTTTTGCGCATGGCATCGGCTTCACTTAAAAGAGCTTCTATCTCTCCTTCCCAAGTGCGGCTTAATTGATCGAGCTGCTTTTGGGCGTAATCATAATCAGGAATCTGCTTTAACACGTACTCCGAATCAACAATTCCAAAACGCTGGGCACTGAGGTTTAAACCAAAAATCAGACCAAGAAAAACAAGAACTAATCGGTTATGTAATTTCATAATATGCAAAGGATTTATTTCCTCCCCATGAGACCTAAAGCTTTAAGGTTTAATTTAAAACGCGGGCGAAAATAGGTTATTTAAAATTGCTGTCCAATTATAAAGTGTGTATTCCAACCGCTCGGGGTTCCTACCGATGATGGCAAGCCATCAAAGCCATATCCAAAGTCCACTCCTAAGAGACCAAACATGGGCATAAAGATTCGTACTCCAAAACCGGCCGAGCGCTTTAAACCAAACGGCTCATAGTTATCAAAAGTATCGAAGTTATTACCCGCTTCTAAAAAAGATAAGGCAAAAATCTGAGCGCTAGGATTCTCCGTTATTAAATAACGTAATTCCAAAGTGAACTTATTGTAAAGTGCCCCGCCGGTATTAGATCCGCCAGGTGGCAAAATGGAGTTATTAGGATAACCTCTTAAGCCAATGATTTCACGACCATCCAGCACAAAGTTTTGCAGACCATCACCGCCTAAGAAAAAGCGTTCAAAAGGAGGTAAACCTACTTCATCATTGTAAGAACCTAAGAAGCCAAACTCACCCGCCACTTTTATTACCGTTTTTGGTAAGATCTCAGTAAACCACGAACTATTAATCTTAATTTTATAATACTCCAATAATTCAAACTTCTGGTTCGGCCCTAAATCACTGTAGTCTTTGTTATTAAATAAAGACCAAGGAGGAGTAAACTCACCGCTAATATTAAATAAGCTTCCCTTGCGGGGATAGATAGGGTAATCGACACTGTTTCTCCCTAGGGTTACTTTATAGTTAATATTATTTACCCGACCATCGGAGAAGTTAATTCCCGCTAAAGGATAGTCAATTAACCTATATCTCTGAAAATCTAGCGATTGAAAGAAGGTGAAATAATCATCGGGCCATTTCAATCGCTTACCCAAACCAATAGTAACTCCGGTTATACTTAAGCCTCGGTAATCTGGGTCGCTTCTCGGAATACCGCCTAGGTTTTGAATATTATGATACAGAGATACCGTTAAGCTGTTCGGCTTTTTACCTCCCAACCAAGGCTCCGTAAATGAAGCACTGTAAGACTGAAAGAAAAGACCATTACTCTGGGCTCTAAGGTTAATGGTTTGCCCATCCCCTGCAGGTAAAGGTTTCCAAGCACCTTTTTTAAACATGTTACGGGCCGAGAAGTTATTAAAATTCAGGCCTAAAGTTCCTACAATACGTCCAGCACCCCAGCCACCTTGTAACTCAAGCTGAGAAGTAGATTGCTCCGCTACTACGTACTCAATATCCACGGTACCCGTTTCGGCATTAGGCCTAGGCTTTACATCCATTTTTTGAGGATCAAAAAAGCCTAGCTGCTGCAATTCACGCATAGACCTTTGAATGTCACTTCTACGGAATAGCTCACCTGGTTTGGTGCGCAGTTCTCGCATAATAACGTGATCGTTGGTACGGTCATTACCAACTATGGTAATTTTATTAATGGTAGCCTGACGGCCCTCTTGCATGCGAATCTCAAGATCTATAGTATCGTTAGATACGGAAACCTCTACGGGGTTCATGTTAAAAAACAAATAGCCATTATCAAGATACAAGGCAGATACTTCCGTTCCGGCTGGATCGCCAAAAAGCCTTTGCTGCAGAAAACTAGCATCGTAAACATCACCCTTATTAATCGCCAAAACTTCGTTTAGCGTTTCAGTACTATACTTGGAGTTTCCTACCCAGCTGATATCCCCAAAGTAATACTTACTGCCTTCCTTTACTGTAATATCAATATTTACACGGTCATCTTCCACCGCATAAACTGTATCAGAAATAATTCGCGCATCGCGAAAACCTTCCGAATTATACTTCTCAATAATTAAACGCTTATCTTCCTTATACTCTTCCGCCAATAGCTTGGAGCTTTTAAAAATATTCCAAATACGCGAACGCTTAGTTTCGTCCATCGCTTTACGCAGATCACGATCAGAAAGATTTTCGTTGCCAATAAAATTAATGTCCTTAATCTTCACCTTCTCGCCCTTGTCAACCAGAATATCTAGAATAACGGAGTTAGAACGAGTAGTATCAGCACGCTTTACCACCTGCACTTCCGCGTTTAGATAGCCATCTTTAATAAAGAAGTCGCGGGCTCTATTACGAGTATTAACAATGAGGTTTTCGGTTACAATTACCCCACTGGCCAAATCAAGTTCGTCGCGCAAATTATCGCGCTTCGATTTCTTTAAACCACGAATGCCATACTTGCTTAGCTTCGGCAATTCTCGCAAACGAATTTCCAGGAAAACAATGTTTCCTTTTATCTCAGTTACAAAAATACCGATGTCATCAAATAACTTTTGCCGCCACAAGTTTTCGATGGCGCGGGTGGTCTTATCTCCCGGAAGGGTGATTTTATCGCCCACCTGTAAACCAGAAATTAAAGTGATTACCTGTTTATCTAGATTATCAGATCCACTGATCCGAATTCCACCGACTTCATATTCTTGACCGGGAATAATATTGATTCCCCCATCTTGGGCAACCACAGAAACAGGACTAAAAATAAATGCTATAGCCAAGGCTAAGAGAAGCTTCCGCATTATTATGACAGAGTTTTTATTTGCTCACTTGTTTTTCCAAAACGTCGTTCGCGATTCATATAAGTTAAGATGGCCTCAAAGAAGTCTTCTGCTCCGAAGTCTGGCCATAATTTGGGAGTAAAGTATAGTTCGCTGTAGGCAATCTGCCATAAAAGGTAATTGCTAATGCGGTATTCATTACTGGTACGTATCAGTAAGTCTGGGTCTGGTAAAAAACTAGTGTAGAGAGCATTGGAAATAGCCTCATCGTCTATCGACTCTACCGAACGCTCACCAGCAGCTACTTCAGTGGCCAATTTCTGCACGGCAGTTTTTATTTCTTCACGGCTGCCGTAGCTTAAGGCTAAGGTTAAGGTCATGTGATTGTTATCCTTCGTAAGGTCCATCACTTCCGCTAATTCCTTTTGGCAGTTTTTGGGTAGTAAAGTGCTATCGCCAATAGAGCGTAAGCGGATTTTGTTATCCTGTAAGGTTTTCAATTCCTTTTTTAAACTAGAAACCAAAATACTCATTAAGGCTTTCACCTCTGTTTTGGGTCTATTCCAATTTTCACTGCTAAAAGCATAAACCGTTAAATACTTAATGTTCGCTTCCGCAGATGCGGTAGCAATATTGCGAAGGGCATCAACGCCGTTTTCGTGGCCAATGGATCTTAAGTAGCCCTTTTTTTTCGCCCACCGACCATTACCGTCCATAATAATTGCAACGTGCTGTGGCCTATTTTCCGAATCCCTAATTTGTTCCTTTAGGCTGCTCATAGTTTTCCTTAATTCCCAACAAAATTGGCGCACTTTTCATAAAGTTCACCAAATTTAAATTGGATGCTAATCCCTGTAAATATGTACCAATCTTGGTTGCTTGGGTCTCCCCTTAAAATATTCTCTTTATTGCTGCCGCTTAAACTGCGATCAGCCAAATTTGCCGATAGTTGCGATACCTCACTTTCTAATACCTCTGGGTCGGCATAATAACCGCTAACATCATCCAAATAATCAGTATTGGTGGATCTAAAACTAGATTCAATGGCCAAGGTCGTGTAGGAGCCTAAGGCAAATTTGTAGCCTAAAGAAAAGATGAAGTATGAACTCGCTTCTGCATAGGGAGCAGATTTACCCACTGAGGTCCCTTGCCCTTCGGTGCGTAGTTCACGTAAATCGTACCACTGTCCATCTAATTTGGCTTCAGGATTAAAGCTAAAAACCCCAAAACCGCCGTTAATATAAGGTGTATGCCAAAGTTTAGTTCCCGGCTGAAATTCGAAAAAGTTAAATTCCGCTACAGCGTATGCTTCTTGCACTACCGAGCGGAAAGACAAATTGCGCTCACGGCGAAAGGCAATATTTGACCGGGCATCATCTGCTTGGATTAAGCCGTAATTAGCTTGAGCACGTAAAGACCAAAAACGGTTGAAGTTGTAGCGCATTAAAAATCCGCCGTGATAACCCTGCGGAATATTAAAGGAATAGGGACCCACGTCGCCTAAAAAATTGGAGCCGCCGCCGGCGATTCCGATTTCCAGGTACTGACTACGGCCTAAAAGCGGCAGCAGCAAAAGTACTATTGATTTGATTATTAATTGCTTAAGCTTCATTTTTGGGAGCGCAAATATAAATAATTCAGTAAGATTAAAGCATTAATTTCTTTTGTCTAAACCCCACATCAACTTATTCCTTAATGTCTTAGCAAAAGTTTCGTTTTTCGTTTCCACCAGCGCAATGGTGAAATCGGCTAAACTCAAGCTTATTTCAGTACCATTAGGAACAGCGTAAATGCGGGAATCCAAAGATACCAAGCTCTGCGCTTCACGGCTATTTACCTTTAGTTTTACTTGACAACTGTTGGGGATAACGAAGGGACGGGCAGTTAGATTGTGTGGCGCCACGGGAGTTAAAACAAAGGTGTCGGCTCCTGGCATAATAATAGGTCCATTACAGCTCAAAGAATAACCAGTACTACCCGTGGGCGTGGCTACTATTAAACCGTCGGCCCAATAGTTATTAAAAAACTCGCCGTTTATCGTCACCTCAACGGTAACCATGGCTGTAGTGTCTTTTCTGCTGATGGCAACTTCGTTTAAGGCGAAGGGCATTTCCAAGTCTAGAGCATCACTTTCTAAAGCCAAAAGACTACGCTCGCTCAGCTTGTATTTACCAGCTATCAATGCCTCAATTGCCTCTTGAATTTTATCGCGACTAACATTAGATAAGAACCCTAACCTTCCGGTATTAATTCCAACAATAGGTATTTTGGAGTTGCGCACCAAAGTAGTGGCATCTAAAATAGTTCCGTCTCCTCCAATGGTTATAAGGAAGTCGGGAGCGTAGTCAATTAAATCTTGATGATTCGAAAAAGTAGGGAAATCCAGACCCAAGTCGCAGTGCTCTACAATGAAATTATTTAAGCCCTCGAAAACTATAAACTCGATACCCTCGCCAATTAAAATGCGATATAAGGACTCTATATCAGGACGAGCCTCAGGGCTTATCACTTTTCCGAAAACTGCTACTTTCATTAATTAAATATTCAAGTATTTCACTAGCGCTTCAAAAGGGTCAGAGGCATCCTCATCAAAAAGTGCTTGATGATAAACCTCCATAACCTCGTACTCAAAACGCTCGAATGACTTAACAATGCGGCTTAAATCCTGCTGATTGATTTTTAAAGCTACCCGAATATAATCATTGCCTTCTTGTCTAAGTTGCAAACCTAAAATTAAGGCATCTTCACTTTCCACAATTTGAGAAATCTTGGAAATAAAATAATCGCGAATAGCTACACGTATCACTATTACACTTCCCATCTCATTATAGCTCACTTGTCGGCCGAGATCAAAAACTAATTCTTGCGGCGATAAATAGCCAATGTATTTTCTATCGGGGTCTAAAACGGGTAAACAAGTCAAATTCCCTTCGGCAATAGTCTTAATTGCCGCGTAAATATGATCGCCCGCACTAATGCTGTAGGGTTTTAATACTTTCAGGTGCTTCTCTAAACTGTCCTCTACATTTTCTACATCCAGTAAATCATCCTCCGAAATTAGACCCAAGTAAAGGCCCTCGTGCACAATGGGCAAATGATTGATTTTCAACTCCTCCATACTTGAAAGCAGGTCGATAACACGCTCAGAAATATCTAGCGCGCTAAAATCATTTAAAATATGTTCATCTACTCTCATATCCAAAGCAAAACTAAGGCTTTATCTTTGCCCACCATGACAAAGCTATCCGTTAACATTAATAAAATCGCTACCCTGCGGAATGCACGTGGTGGCGACACTCCCAATGTGGTAGAGGCAGCCCTCAATATCGAACGATTCGGTGGGCAAGGAATTACTGTTCACCCTCGTCCCGATGAGCGCCACATACGTTATAAAGACGTTGAAGACCTTAGTAAGGTTGTCTCAACTGAGTTTAATATTGAGGGTTATCCCAATCGTAAGTTCATAGATTTAGTCTTAGCCGCTAATCCCGCCCAGGTAACTTTGGTGCCGGACCCCCCGGGGGTACTGACTTCCAACGAGGGCTGGAACACTATTGAGCAAGGCGATTTTCTTAAAGAAGTTTTGCAGGAATTTGATCAGGCCAAGATTCGCACTTCGGTTTTTATGGATTGCAATATGAAGCAAATTGAAGCCGCTGCAAAAATTGGTGCCAAACGAATAGAGCTCTACACCGAAGCATATGCCAGCCGTTACCCCAAAGATAAAAACGCCGCAATAGCACCCTATAAAGCAGTGGCAGAACTAGCAAAAAAACTAGACCTTGGTTTGAATGCTGGGCACGATTTGAGCTTAGAGAATATTCAGTTTTTTGCGGCGCAAATTCCCAATTTATTAGAAGTTTCCATCGGTCACGCTTTAATTTCGGAAGCCCTTTATATGGGATTAGAAAATACGGTGCAGTCCTATCTGCGCGAACTTGAACTAGCTTCTTATGCGCAGTCCTAAATTCTTACAAAAAGGAGACCGACTACGAATAATCGCTACTGCACGCAAAGTTTCGCCCGCGGAGCTGGCCCCTGCTATTCAAATTTTGGAAGACTGGGGACTAGAAGTTGTACTGGGTGAAAATATTTATGCGGAGCAAAACCAATTTGCGGGCAGCGATGCCGAACGAGCCGAAGATATTCAATACGCCCTAGACGACCCCCATTGTGCTGCCATTCTCTGCGCCCGTGGTGGTTATGGGTCGGTGCGTATTATTGATGCCATTTGTTGGGAAAAGTTTAAGCTGAACCCCAAGTGGCTTATTGGCTACAGCGATGTGAGCGTCATCCATAATACGCTGCAAAATTTAGGTTTTGCCTCCTTACACGCTATGATGCCACTCGAGTTTGAGAAAAATAGCAGTGAAAGTTTAAGTCTTCTGCATGAAGCACTTTTCGGAGAAAGCTATACTATTGAAGCGCCAGCCCATCCTTTTAATCGCCCAGGCAAAGTGGAAGGAGAAGTTATTGGCGGGAATTTGAGTATGCTTTACAGCTGCTTAGGCTCTGCCACAGCATTAGAAACCACGGGAAAAATTCTCTTTATTGAAGACTTAGACGAATACCTTTATCATATCGATCGCATGATGTTTAACCTACGCCGAAATGCTTATTTTGATGGTATCAAAGCATTAATAATAGGCACTATGAGCGACATGAACGACAATGCCATTCCTTTCGGGGAAAGCGCAATAGACATCATCGCCCGTCATGCCCAAGACTTTGACTTCCCAGTCGCTTTCGGGCTACCCATCGGTCACAGTTCTCATCACCTACCTTTAGTTTTCGGAGAAAAAGTTACTTTAGAAGTTAATTCTGATGCTTCTACACTAAACTTTAACCATGGCCGAAAATCATGATTTAGGAATTAAAGGGGAAGCGCTAGCTTTAGAGCATGTTTTAAACTTAGGTTACGAATTGCTCGAAAAAAATTGGCGCTTTCGCAAGATGGAAATAGACCTTATTGCCCGTGATAAAAAGCAAATTGTGTTTATTGAAGTGAAGACTCGAGCTAACGACAACTTTGGAAAGCCCTATGAGTTTGTTTCCAAAAGCAAACAAAAACTAATTGCCACCGCGGCCAATTTCTATTTAGAGAAACTAGGCTTCATGGCCGAAGCGCGCTTTGATATCATCAGTATAAGCTTGGAGCCTACATATCACTTAGAACATATACGCGATGCTTTTTACACTTAAAGCCTGAGGTCGATTATTCTTAGCAAGATCAGAGTTTCATAAGAGACAGAGATATAAGGTTCATTTTAAAACACTTAGCAGGTCAAGTATGGCAAATGCATCGCAGAAGAGCGTGATTTAAGGAAAAGATCAGGCTGGATCGTGCCGCTGTAAGGGGCTACAGCCAATGAGCTAGAGGCAGAATTTTGCTTTTATCGGAAAAAGTGTATTTGCCTCTTCTAAAAGGCGGTTATTAGCGCCTTAGCCCTTTGCAGTAGCTTTATCTCTCCTCTAAGTTAATAGAATTAGAGCCTCCCTTCTAGACTTGATGGTATTCGAATTTTAAACAAATGACCCTAGTCACTTCATTTTTCTTAACACTGAAACAACTAAATCTCCCGCAAAAGTAAATTCTAAGTAATCTCTGCTATTGGCTTCTGTTAAAATTCTTTTTCGCAATGATATTTATTACTCGCCAAGGCCTTCCTTATTTTAAGTACATATCAAAAACTAAATAAAACCCCTTGCCGTCCTTGTGAATACCTGGTAAGCGGTGTTTAATATATTGACTATCTAATTTCAGTATATCCAAGTCTTGAAATCCGTAAAATCATATGTAAATATGACCAGAAAGAGATGTTCAATAAAAGTTATAATGTAGATCCTATTATGGATTTGTCAAATTAGTGTTTTGGTTTTTTTTATCAATTTTTTTAGTTTAAAAGCCTTTAAAACAATGTTTTACATTGTTGGTGTGAGTTGCAGAAAATCAAATTAGAAAACCTTAAGATTTTATTTTTTAAGGAATATGGCTGGAGTTAGATAAAGAAACGCACTTTTTCAGGTTCTTTAAAATTTCAATAATTAAATATTGAGTATTAAATAATTTTAATATTCCGTGTTGTTTACTTCGATTCTTAGAAGTCAATATTAAGATAATGTTAAGGTGTTTTATATTTGCACTAAAATCATTTTTAATGACTCTCCGCTAAGATAATATTGATTTTTTAGGTCCGTACCATGGTTGCTCAACGGCTGCCAACATGACTCTTTCAAATAGTTGTTCACCGAAATAACGTCTATTTACTTTATAACAGTAT